>Ga0247818_10002237_pt1 | contig 12548 bp, 13 predicted proteins | sample 13C_Glucose_Day1_FD_192424 | JGI IMG/M metagenome (GOLD analysis project Ga0247818, IMG submission 192424) | Soil microbial communities from agricultural site in Penn Yan, New York, United States - 13C_Glucose_Day1 | ecosystem: Environmental > Terrestrial > Soil > Agricultural land | place...
CCCTGACGTCACCGCGGACCGCGCCGGGGCAGCCCGGGCACCTCGGCGCGGTCCGCGGTGACGTCAGGGAGCATGCGGGCAGGCTCGCACAACCGCAGACATCCCGAGGGTGCTCATCCACAGGCGCGCAGGCGCCGTACCGAGCGGTCCGAAATCGACGGCGGCGCCGCTCCGGTCCGTAGACCGGGCGACGCCGCCGCAGAGCTCGTGGGAGCGATCAGCTGGTGATCACGCCTTGCCGAGGATGCGGTTCAGGTTGGTGCCGCAGACGGGGCACACGGCCTTGGCCATGCGGGTGCCCTTGTCGTTCACCTTGACCTCGCCCTCGGCCTCGCGCTTCTCCTTGCACTTCACGCAGTAGAACTCGCCGCTCCAGGTCTCCGCCATGACGGCCTCCTTGCCTATGTATATCTTCGGTCGTCGCGACGGGGAACACGTAGGAAGCCCGTCGGAGCCCGACGGCGGGTGCCGCCGAGCCGAGTCGACCCTACGGCACACCCGCGCTGAGGCGTAGCAGGCGCACCGCGAGGCGTGAACCGGGTCACGGTGGCGCAGGCCCGCGCTCAGTACCTTGTGCGCATGCCTGAACTCACCCATCTGCGCCTCGACCGCCCCAGCGACGGCGTCGCCGTGCTGACCCTCGACAACCCCGACCAGCGCAACGCGATGTCCGACGAGATGACCGACTCGTGGGTCGCGGCCGTCGACGAGCTCGCCGCGGACCGCTCGCTGCGGGCGGTCGTGGTGACCGGGGAGGGCTCGGCGTTCTGCTCCGGCGGCAACACCTCGTGGATCGCCAGCGAGCCGGACGCGTCGGTCGACCACCTGCGGACCCGGATGATGGCGTTCTACCGGGCCTGGCTGTCCATCCGGAAGCTGGAGGTCCCGACGATCGCGGCGATCAACGGGCCTGCGATCGGCGCCGGCCTGTGCCTGGCGCTCGCCTGCGACCTCCGGTACGCCGCCGCGGGCGCCCGGATGGGCGTCCCGTTCGTGAAGCTGGGCATGCACGCGGGGATGGCCGGCACCTGGCTGCTCCCCCACGTGGTCGGGGAGGCGCACGCGCGTGACCTGCTGCTCACCGGCCGGGTGGTCGACGCGGACGAGGCGCTGCGGCTCGGGCTGGTCTCGCGGGTCATCGACCCGGCGTCGTTCACCGGCGAGGTGCTGGCGACCGCCGAGGGGATCGCGGCCACCGCCCCGATCGCCAGCCGGCTGACCAAGCTCGCGCTCGCCGACGGCGGCCACGCCGACTTCGAGAGCTGCCTGCAGTGGGAGGCGATGGCCCAGCCGATCACGCTCGCCACGGCCGACCTCCAGGAGGGGATCCGGGCCGCGCGCGAGAAGCGCAAACCGGCCTTCACCGGAGCCTGAGCAGGGCGAGACGCAGAAGGGCCCCCTGCCCGCCTCGCGACACTTGCCTTCCCCTTGCGAGTGTCGGTCGACGGGCCGGGGGCCTCATCTGCGGACCACGCTAGGAGGCCGCGCCGCCCCCGGTCAACGCCCGGTTCCCACGGCCTGTGGACAACCTGTGGAGAACGCTGTGGGTCAGGCGGCTGGACCGGTGGAGAACCACGGGGCCGCCCCGGGACGAGCCTGTGGAGGACACGCCCGGGCGGGCGTCGTACGCTGCGCTGACCAGCGGGGATGACAATCCACCGCCTGTGGAGAGAAGAAATGTCGGAGGAGTACGGCGTGTCGGACCGTGGGACGGGCGAGTCCTGGGACGGGGGCCCGGTCGCTGCGCTGCGCCGGATCGCCTTCCTGCTGGAGCGCGGCCGGGAGGACACCTACAAGGTGAAGGCGTTCCGCGGGGCGGCCGCGGCGCTGCTGCCGATGCCCGACGAGGCGGTCGAGGCGGCGGTCGAGGCCGGCACCCTCACCGACCTGCCCGGGGTCGGCGCGAGCTCGGCGCGGGTGATCGAGGAGGCGGTCCGGGGCCGGATGCCCGAGCGGCTGGCCCGCCTCGAGGAGGAGTACGGCGGTCCGGTCACCGCGGGCGGGCAGGACCTGCGGGCCGCCCTGCGCGGCGACCTGCACTCCCACTCCGACTGGTCCGACGGCGGCTCCCCGATCGAGGAGATGGCGTTCACGGCCATCGAGCTCGGCCACGAGTACCTCGTGCTGACCGACCACTCGCCACGCCTGAAGGTGGCCCGGGGCCTGAGCGCCGAGCGGCTGACCCGCCAGCTCGGCGTGGTCGACGCCGTGAACGAGCACCTCGGTGGGGCGGGCTTCACGCTGCTGAAGGGGATCGAGGTCGACATCCTCGACGACGGGGGCCTCGACCAGACCGACGAGCTGCTGGCCCGGCTCGACGTCCGGGTGGCCAGCGTGCACTCCAAGCTGAAGATGGACGCGGACGCGATGACCAGGCGGATGGTCGGCGCCATCCGCAACCCACGGATGAACGTCCTGGGCCACTGCACCGGCCGCCTGGTGACCGGCAACCGCGGCACCCGCCCCGGCTCGCAGTTCGACGCGCGGACCGTGTTCGAGGCCTGCGCCGAGCACGACGTCGCGGTCGAGATCAACTCCCGGCCGGAGCGGCGCGACCCGCCCACGAAGCTGCTGGAGCTGGCCCGCGACATCGGCTGCGTCTTCTCGATCGACAGCGACGCCCACGCGCCGGGGCAGCTCGACTTCCTCGGCTTCGGCTGCGAGCGGGCCGAGCAGGCCGGAATCGATCCGGACCGGATCGTCAACACGTGGCCGAAGGACCGACTTTTGGCGTGGGCCAATCGGTGATGATGGCTTAGGTTTCGCTCATGGGGAGTCCGGAGGTGGAGGTCCGCCGCTCGAAGCGGCGGCGCCGAACCGTCTCCGCCTACCGTGACGGCGACCGGATCATCGTGATGATCCCCGCCTCGCTCAGCCGGGCCGAGGAGGCCGAGTGGGTCGAGACCATGCTGACCCGGCTGGAGCGGTCCGAGCAGCGCCGCCGGCCCTCGGACGACGACCTGATGCAGCGGGCGCTGGGGCTCAGCGACCGCTACCTGGGCGGTCTCGCGACGCCTGAGTCGGTGCGCTGGGTGGAGAACCAGAAGTCTCGGTGGGGCTCCTGCACGCCCGGTGACCGCACGATCCGGCTCTCGGCCCGGCTGCGGGGGATGCCGCCCTGGGTGATCGACTACGTCCTGGTCCACGAGCTCGCGCACCTGCTCGAGTCGGGCCACGACGCGAGGTTCTGGGCGTGGGTGGACCGCTACCCGCAGGCCGAGCGGGCCAAGGGCTACCTGCTGGGCTGGTCGGCCGCGGCCCGGCTCGATCCGCCGCCCAGCGGCGACGCGGACTGACCGGTCAGGAGAAGCGCCGGCGCGCGATCGCGATCAGCTCGTGCATCTCCGGCTCCAGGTCGGGCAGGCCGTGCAGCGGCCACCAGCGCACGTCGATGGACTCGTCGCTGATCGCGTGACGTGCCCCCTCCGGGGCCTGGGCGACGTAGCGCACGTCGAGGTGGTGCACCATGCCGCGCGGGTCGCAGAACGGTACGGCGTGCTCGTCGAGCTGGGCCGGCTCAGAGTCGAACCGCAGCTCACTCACGCCCGACTCCTCGAGCCCCTCGCGCAGCGCCGCCCCGGCGAGGGTGGCGTCGCCGGGCTCGCAGTGGCCGCCGAAGGCGAACCACCGCTGTGCCTTGCGGTGCAGGTTGAGCAGCACCTGCTCCCCGGCCTCGTCGATGACGAGCACACCGGCCGTGACGTGGTCGGGGAAGCACCCGCGGGACATGCCGTCGGGCTCGGCGCGCAGGTGGTCGACGTACCGCGCCCGCAGCGCCGCCTGGCCGGGCGACGGCGCCGCCCAGCCCGAGAGTACGGCGAGCGCGTCGGCGTGCAGGCTCACTCGGCGGGGGAGCCAGGGGCCGAGCCGGAGCCGTTGCCACCGTCGAGCAGGTCGCGCAGGGCGGCGTCGAAGTCGTCGTCGCTGAGCTTCTCGGGCGCCGTGGCGTCCTCGCGGAAGCCGAGCGGGTCGTCGAGGTCGGCGGCCGTCGGGAGCAGGTCGGGGTGCATCCAGACCCCGTCGCGGGCCTCGAGGCCCTGGCGGGTGCGCAGGGACCCCCACAGCGTGGAGGCGTCACGCAGCCGCCGCGGCCGGAGCTCGAGGCCCACCAGCGTGGCGAAGGTCTGCTCGGCCGGGCCACCGGCGGCCCGGCGCCGGCGGAACGCCTCCTGCAGCCTGGCCGCGGTGGGCATCCGCTCGTGGGTCGCCTGGTGGACGACCTCGTCGACCCAGCCCTCGACCAGGGCGAGGGTCACCTCGAGCCGCTCGAGGGCTGCCGTCTGGGCGGGGGACTGGGGCAGGTCGAACATGCCGCCCTCGAGCAGCTGCTGCATGGACTCGGGGTTGGTCGGGTCGACCCCGCGCATCTGCTCCTCGATGCGGGACTGGAGGCCCTCGGCGTTGATCTCCATGCCGCGGGCGTAGTCGGCGACCGCGCCGATCAGGTGCTCGCGCAGCCACGGCACGTGGGCGAACAGCCGCTGGTGGGCCGCCTCGCGCAGGGCGAGGTAGAGCAGCACGTCGTCCTCGGGGACGTCGAGCCCCTCGGCGAAGGCCGCGACGTTGGCCGGCAGCAGCGCCGCCTTGCCCGCGGGCGCCAGCGGGAGACCGATGTCGGAGACGCTGAGCACCTCGGCGGCCAGGGCGCCGAGCCCCGAGCCGACCTGGGAGGCCAGCATCGCGCCGACGGCCTTGCCGAGGATGCCGAGCATCGGCCCGGAGGCCGCGCGGGCCTCCTCGGGCAGGGCGCTGCCGAGGGCCTGGACCGAGCCGTCGGCGATCGGCTCGACGAGCACCTTCCACACGTCGGTGGTGCCGACGATCCACTCGGCGCGGCTCCAGGCCGCGGTCGAGGTGACGCCGGAGGGGAAGCTGGTGGTGTCGTCGAGCCAGTGGTCGGCGAGGCGGACGGCGTCCGCGACGGCGTCCTTCTGCTTCTGGGTCGGCGACGGGTCGGGCTGCTGGGCGACGATCTTGCGGGCCGTGTCGAGGGCGAAGTCCCAGTTGATGGCGCCGTCGTAGGGCTGCATCAGCGACTGGATCTGGCTGAACAGGGCGCTCAGGTCGGGCATGCCGCCGGGGCCGCCTCCCAGGGAGCCGCCGAGTCCGGCGCTGCCGAAGAACTGCTCGAAGGGGGTGCCCTTGAACGGGTTCTGGCCGCCGTCGTCCGGCTGGTCCGGGGTGTCGCCGGGGTTGTTGCTCATGCCCCAACCGTACGCGTCTGCGGCAAGGTCGGCGGGGTCGGACTAGGGTCGGATCCGTGACCGATTCCACCGTGGACTCCATCGTCCGCCTCGCCGCGTTGCGCGAGGCGCCGCTCGACGTGGCCGAGGTCGTGGCCGCCCTCGACGACGAGGCCAGCGGCGGCCTCACCCTGTTCGTCGGCCGGGTCCGCGACCACGACGGCGGTCGTGACGTCGACGGCCTCGACTACTCCGCCCATCCGACGGCCGAGGCCAAGCTGCGCGAGGTCTGCGAGCGGATCGCCGACGAGTACGACGTGCACGGTGTCGCCGCGGTCCACCGCACCGGCAGCCTCGCGATCGGCGACATCGCCGTCGTCATCGCCACCACCGCCGCGCACCGTGGGCAGGCCTTCGACGCCTCGCGCGCGCTGATCGACACGCTCAAGGCCGAGGTGCCGATCTGGAAGCACCAGCGCTTCGGCGACGGCACCGACGAGTGGGTGGGCTCGCCCTAGGCGTTTCTCCCGGGCCGGACGCCCCCGGGTGCCTACCCTTCATCCGTGGAGATCCTGTTCTGGCTGCTGCCCCCGGTCGTCGTCACCCTCGTGGCGATGGTCTGGGTGAGCTGGCTCGGCCGCGAGGGCCGCGGCGAGGTGGACCGCGACGTGGCGGTGCGCCGGTTCGCCGAGGCGATGCAGCGCGAGCCGAAGCGACCCACGCCGTACGCCGCCCGCACCCCCGTCCGCGACCGGAGCACCGGCATCGCCGTCCGCCCCTCGCGCCGTCGCGCCTCCTGACGGCCGACGACCGCGCGCAGGAACGGTTGCCCCAGGTGAGAGGCTTGGCGCCATGACGCAGCGCACCCTCGCCGGCCTGATCGCTGCGCCGTTGCTGATCGCGCTGTGGGTGGCCGCCGCCACGGAGCCGCTGCCCTACGTCACCTACGAGCCCGGACTGACCGTCGACGTGCTCGCGGAGAACCACGGCCAGGAGATCATCCAGGTCCAGGGGCACAAGACCTACCGCGACGACGGCGAGCTGCGGATGACCACCGTCTACGTCTCCCAGCCCGACGCCAACGTGACGCTGGCCGAGCTGATGCACGACTGGATCAGCCCCGAGGACTCCGTCTACCCCTACAAGGCGGTCTACCGGCCGGACGAGACGACCGAGCAGAACCGCCAGGAGGGCGCGGTCGAGATGGTGTCCTCCCAGGACGCGGCGGTCGCGGTCGCCCTCGACGAGATGGGGTACGACGTGCAGCCCGCCGTCGAGGTCCTCAGCGTCGTCGACGGCAGCCCCGCCCAGGGGGCGCTGCAGGTGCGCGACATCTTCCTCGAGGTCGACGGCCGGAAGGTCACCTCGACCGACGACGTGATCAAGGCCGTCCAGTCCGTTCCGCCCGGTCAGCAGGTCACCTTCGTCGTGCGCCGCGACGGCCGGCGCGTGGAGGTCCCCGTGACCCCGGAGGAGAAGGACGGGAAGCCGACGATCGGCATCCAGCTCGGCACCGGCTACCAGTTCCCGTTCAAGGTCGACGTCAACATCGACCCGGCGATCGGCGGGCCGAGTGCGGGCCTGATGTTCTCCCTGGGGATCTACGACACGCTCACCCCCGGCTCGCTCACCCACGGCGAGGTCATCGCCGGGACCGGCACCCTCGACGGCGCCGGCCGGGTCGGGCCGATCGGCGGGATCCAGCAGAAGATCGTGGGCGCCCGCGACGCCGGCGCCCAGCTCTTCATGGTGCCGCCCGACAACTGCAAGGACGCCCTCGGTGCGCCGCACGGCGACATGCGGCTGGTGAAGGCGACCACCATGCACGACGCGGTCCAGGCACTGAAGACCTGGGACGCCGACCACGACGCGGCCCTGCCGTCCTGCGAGGAGGACTCGTGACCGGTCCCGACCCCGAGCTGACCCCCGAGCTCAACCCCGACCTGACCGCCGACCTCGACACCGACCCGGCGCTGGCCGCGGCGGTGCTCGAGATCGAGGCGCACATCGCCGAGGGCGGCTGGGACCAGCCGGCCCGCCTCTATGCGCTGGTCGACACCGGCCAGCTCGTCGAGCGCGAGCCCGCGCTGGCCGCCGCGATGGGGCTGGACGCCGCCTCGGAGCAGGGCTCGCTCACGCCGGTCGAGCAGGACCAGCTGGCGCCCGACCGGCCGCTCGAGTCGGTCCTGGAGGCGATCGTCTGGCCCGCCGGGGTGGCCGGCTGCGCCGCCGTCGTGGAGCGGCTGGTGCTGCCGCCCGACGCGGACGCCGAGATCCCCGAGGACCGTGCCCGCGCCGAGGAGTACGCCCGCGAGCACCCCGACCGGCAGGAGGTCCGCATCGTCGCCGGCGTCACCCGCGGCGGCTCGACGTACTGCGCACTGCGGCTGCGTGCCCACGACGACGCCCAGTCGGTCGTGGGAAGCACGGACCTGGTCCCTGCGCTGCTGGAGCTGCTGCGCTCCACGCTGGACGACACGGAGGAGTAGCGGTGAGCGAGCTGTTCGACGACGACCCCCGGGAGACCCCGCCGCCCGCGAAGCCCGCGCCGCGCCGCTCCCGCGCGCTCATCATCACCGCCGTCGTCGTCGTGCTCGGCTTCTTCGGGCTGACCACCTTCGCCGGGTTCTACACCGACCGCCTCTGGTACCGCAACGGCGGCTACTCCGAGGTCTTCAGCACCCTGTTCTGGACCAAGACCGGGCTGTTCTTCGTGTTCGGCACGCTGATGGCCGTCGTCGTGGGCGTGAACATGTACCTCGCCTACCGGCTCCGGCCGCTGTTCCGCCCCAACTCCCCGGAGCAGACCGGGCTGGACCGCTACCGCGACGCCGTCACCCCGGTCCGCACCTGGCTGCTGGTCGGCGTCTCGCTGGTGGTCGGCCTGTTCGCCGGGTCCTCCGCGGTGGGGCAGTGGCGCCACTACCTGCTGTGGCGCAACGGCGTGCCGTTCGGGACCGACGACGCCTACTTCCACAAGGACATCGGCTTCTACGTCTTCGACCTGCCGTGGCTGCACTACCTCGTCAACTTCACGATGGCAGTCACCGTCATCGCGCTGCTGGCCGCCGCGGTCGTGCACTACCTGTACGGCGGGGTCCGGCTGCAGACCTCCCACGACCGGCTCTCCGGGGCGGCGCAGGCGCAGCTGTCGGTGCTGCTGGGCGTGTTCGTGCTGGCGAAGGCGGCGGACTACTGGCTGGACCGCTACGACCTGGTCACCGACGGGGGCGGGCTGATCACCGGCATGACCTACACCGACGACCACGCGGTGCTGCCGGCCAAGAACATCCTGCTGGGCATCGCGTTCATCTGCGCGGTGCTGTTCTTCCTCAACGTGTGGCGGCGCACCTGGCTGCTGCCCTCGGTCGGCCTGGCCCTGCTGGCCCTCTCGGCGATCCTGCTCGGGCTGATCTGGCCGGGGATCGTGCAGCAGTTCCAGGTCAAGCCGTCGGAGGCCGACAAGGAGGCGGCGTACATCGACAAGAACATCGCGGCGACCCGGCAGGCCTACGACTTCCAGGACGTCGAGCCGCAGTCCTACTCGAGCAGCCCCACGGCGGCGAGCGGGCAGCTGCCCGCGCTGGCGCAGTCCACGTCGTCGACGCCGCTGGTCGACCCGCAGCTGGTTCGGCAGACCTTCGAGCAGAACCAGCAGGCCCGCGCCTACTACTCGGTGGCCGACGTCCTCGACGTGGACCGCTACCGGATCGAGGGCAACGACCGGGCCCTCGTGCTCGGGGTGCGTGAGCTGGACCAGAACGGCATCGACCCGGGTGACCAGAACTGGTCGAACCTCCACACCGTCTACACGCACGGCAACGGCGTCATCGCGGCGTACGCCAACCAGCGCCCGGCCGACAACGGCTCCGAGCAGACCAGCATCCAGTGGGCCGAGGGCCAGCCGACCTCCGACGAGCCGACGGCGCAGAACGCGCTGGGGGACTACGAGACGCGGGTCTACTTCGGGGAGCAGAGCCCGGACTACTCCATCGTCGGCCAGCCGGACGGTGCTCCCGACGTCGAGCTCGACCTCGGTCTCACCACCGGCTCGGGCGAGGCCGCGGACAAGACCACGACGTACACCGGCACGGGCGGCGTCCCGGTCGGCGGCTTCTTCAACCAGCTGATGTACGCCGTGAAGTTCGGCGAGCCCAACTTCCTGCTGTCCGGGCGGGTCAACTCCGACAGCCAGGTGCTCTACAACCGGAACCCCCGCGACCGCGTCGAGAAGGTGGCGCCCTGGCTGACCATCGACGGTGACGCCTACCCCGCGGTCGTGGACGGCCGGATCCAGTGGATCCTCGACGGCTACACCACCACCGACCGCTACCCGTCGGCCGAGAAGGAGTCCTTCTCGACGATGACCGACGACTCGCTGCGGGACACCTCGGGGCTGCGGACCCTGCCCACCGACGAGATCAACTACATGCGCAACGCGGTCAAGGCGACCGTCGACGCGTACGACGGCACGGTGACCCTCTACGCGTGGGACGAGACCGACCCGATCCTGCGGGCGTGGGAGAAGGCGTTCCCCGGCACCGTGCAGCCGCGGGCGGCGATCCCCGACGACCTGATGGACCACCTGCGCTACCCCGAGGACCTGTTCAAGGTGCAGCGCTACCAGTTCGCGCGCTACCACGTGACCAACCCGAACGACTTCTACCAGGGCAACAACCGCTGGGCGGTCCCGGAGGACCCGAACACCAAGGACCACCTGCAGCCGCCGTACCGCCTGTTCGTCGACCAGCCGGCCGGGGACGGGGGCGCGCAGCCGGCCTGGTCCCTGACGTCGGTGTTCACCCCGTACAACAAGAACAACCTGGCCGCGTTCGTCTCCGTCGACTCCGACGCGACGTCCAAGACCTATGGGCAGCTGCAGGTGCTGCAGCTGCCGGACCAGTCGACGAAGGGGCCGGGCCTGGTCGCGAACGACTTCGCCTCGAACAACGACGTCCGCGAGAAGCTGCAGCCCTTCCAGCTGGGTGGGGCGCCACCGATCTTCGGCAACCTGCTCACGCTGCCGGTCGACGACGGGCTGATCTACGTCGAGCCGGTGTACGCCGTGCGCGCCGGGTCGACGTCCGGCTACCCGATCCTGCAGTTCGTGCTGGTGTCCTACGGCGACGAGGTCGGGATCGGCCGGACGCTGGGCGACGCGCTCGCCGACGCGCTGAACGTGCAGCCCGGGGACAGCACGCCGCCTCCGGACAAGAACGGCGGCAAGGGCGGTGGCAACGGGGGGAACGCCCCGACCGGGACCGTCAGCTCGCAGATCCGGACGCTGCTGGACCGCGCCGACCAGGCCTTCCAGGACGCCGACGCCGCCCTGCGCAAGGGGGACACGGTGGCCTACGCGAAGAAGGTCGAGGAGGCCAAGTCGCTGATCCAGCGGGCCGTGGACCTGGCTGACCAGCAGAAGGCCGGCTCCTAGGTCGTCAGGTCCTTGCGCATGTGCACGTCGGCGTGGCCGGGGTGCGGGATGCCCTCGGTGCGCGCGAACTCGGCGTACCCGTGCTTCTGGTAGAAGGCCGGCGCCTGGAAGGTGAACGACGAGACGTACACGCGGGTGCACTCGCGCGCCCGCGCCTCGTCCTCGGCGGCGCGCAGCAGCCGCCCGCCCCAGGACTCACGGCGGTGGTCCTCGTGCACCCACACCATCCCGATCCCGGCGGCGGTGCCCCAGGTCCACCCGCTCAGGCCGGCGATCAGCTCGCCGGCCATGTCGTGGACGGCGACGGTGAGCTCGCGCTCGTCGTCCGCGCCGGTCGCCGCGACGTTGAACCTCGTGAGCTCCTGGCTGAGCCGTTCGTCGAGCCCGGGGTCCGCCTCGCCGATCCGGAGCGTGGGGGAGTCGATGGAGTCGTTCTCGGTCGGCGGTGACCCTCCCACGACGTCGCGGAGGGGGTCGATTTGGTGGCCACCAACCCATCCCGTAAGGTTGTGTTCACCGACGCGGGGTGGAGCAGCTCGGTAGCTCGCTGGGCTCATAACCCAGAGGTCGCAGGTTCAAATCCTGCCCCCGCTACAAAGTGCGAGAGGCCCTCACAGTGTGACTGTGAGGGCCTCTCGCATGTCCGCAACCATCTCGGCACAGCATGCGGATCGCGGCAGATCCGGGGGTCGAGGCGAGCTGACCCGAAGGCGGCAGGGAGACGCCGCCCACCTGCCGGCCAGCTACGTGGTCGCGCGGACGTGTCTCCGTCGCAGCGGTCAGCGGGTGACGACGACCTTGCCGTGCGCCTTGCCCTGCTCCACGTGGGCGACGGCCTCGAGGGTCTGGTCGAAGTCGAAGGTGCGGTCGAGGACGGGGCGGAGGGCTCCGGCGTCGTAGAGCGGGGCCAGCGTCGCCAGCTGGGCGCCGTCGGCCCGCATGAAGAGGAACGAGTAGCGCACACCGAGTCGGCGGGCCCTGCGGCGGACCTTGCGGCTGAGGAGTGCCATCAGCGGCTTGAACAGCGGCTTGCCGACTTGGGTGGCGAAGGCGGGGTCGGGCGGGCCGGCCACGCTGATCACCAGCCCGCCCTGCCTGAGCACGGTCATCGACTTGTTCAGGCTGTGGTTGCCGAGGGAGTCGAGGACGACGTCGTAGTCGCTGAGCACGTCGGTGAAGTCGGTGGTGGTGAAGTCGACGACCTCGTCGACGCCGAGCGCGGTGAGTGCCTCGACATCGGTTCCGCGCGCGGTGGTCGCGACGTGGGCGCCGAGGTGGCGGGCGAGCTGGATGACGGTCGACCCGAGACCGCCGGCTCCGGCGTGCACGAGGACCCGCTGTCCGGGACGGACATGAGCGACGTCGACGAGCGCCTGCCAGGCCGCGAGCGCCACGAGGGGGACGGCGGCGGCCTCGGCGAAGGAGAGTGAGGCGGGCTTGAGCGCGATGTCCGCGGCGTCGACGGCGATGGACTCGGCGAAGGTCCCGATGCGGTGGTCGCGGGGCCGGGCCCAGATCGCGTCGCCGACCTTGAAGGCGCGGACGTCGGCGCCGACCTCGGTGACGGTGCCCGAGACGTCGTGGCCGAGGGTGAACGGTCGCGGGTAGCTGAGGAGCTGCTTGAACTCCCCGTTGCGGACCATCACGTCGAGCGGGTTGACGCTTGCCGCGCGTACGTCGACCAGGACATCGCGGGGGCCGATCGACGGCGTCGGCACGTCGGCCGCGCGCAGGCCGTCGCGCCCGTAGTGGTCGACGACGAAGGCTCTCATGCTGACTCCTGGTCATTGGTCGGGGGCCGGCCGGCCGGCGCCAGCAGCTTCAGGGCGTTCGCGTGGGCAGCGGCCAGCACGCGGTCGGACAGCTCGCGGTCCTCGAGGGCGCGCGCCAGCTGCAGGGAGCCCACGAGCAGTCCCACCAGACCGATGGCC
>Ga0247818_10002239_pt1 | contig 12543 bp, 7 predicted proteins | sample 13C_Glucose_Day1_FD_192424 | JGI IMG/M metagenome (GOLD analysis project Ga0247818, IMG submission 192424) | Soil microbial communities from agricultural site in Penn Yan, New York, United States - 13C_Glucose_Day1 | ecosystem: Environmental > Terrestrial > Soil > Agricultural land | place: USA...
CCTTACGCCGGATATTTTCGCAGCGGCCGCATTTTGCCCGACAGGACGGCACGGCCCCTGCATTCATTGGCTCATCCGCCAGGGTTATGTCGCACTGGCGCACAGTCCGCGCAAATACTGCCGAACCAGAGCCGTTAGCGCCGGTCAGACCGTCTAGGCTCAGAAAATTCCCGCTCGCTCGAGGTCCTGTTGATGACTCAAGAACCACTAGTTCGCGAAGCAGAGGTGGCCGCATTCCGCGACGCCGTCCTGACCAAACTCACCTACGCCGTGGGCAAAGACCCCGATCACGCCTTCGACCATGACTGGTTCGAAGCCATCGCCCTGGCTGCGCGTGATCACATGGTCGAACACTGGATGGACCACACCCGACAGATCTATCGCAAAGGCCAGAAGCGGGTTTATTACCTCTCGCTGGAATTTCTCATCGGCCGTTTGCTCTACGACAGCCTGAGCAACCTCGGCCTGCTCGATGTCGCCCGTGAAGCGCTGACTGAACTGGGCGTCGATCTGGAGCGCATCCGCCTGCTGGAGCCCGATGCGGCGCTCGGCAACGGCGGCCTCGGTCGTCTCGCGGCGTGCTTCATGGAAAGCATGTCGACCCTTGGCATCGCCGGCCATGGCTATGGCATTCGTTATGAGCATGGCTTGTTCCGTCAGGCGATTGTCGATGGCTGGCAACAGGAGCAGACCGAACACTGGCTGGATTTCGGCAACCCTTGGGAGTTCGAGCGGCCGGAAGTGGTGTACCCGATCGGCTTCGGCGGCAGCGTCGAAACCGTCACCGATGCTTCCGGCAAGACTCGTCAGGTCTGGTCGCCGGCGGAAACCGTGCGCGCGATTGCCTACGACACGCCGGTGGTCGGCTGGCGCGGGGCGAGCGTCAACACTCTGCGCCTGTGGCGCGCCCGCGCCATGGAAGACTTGCACCTGGAGCGCTTCAACGCCGGTGACCACCTGGGCGCCGTGGCGGAAGTGGCCCGCGCCGAAAGTATCTCCCGCGTCCTCTACCCGGCCGACAGCACCGAAGCCGGGCAAGAACTGCGCCTGCGTCAGGAATACTTCTTCGTCGCCGCCTCGCTGCAGGATCTGCTGCGCCGTCATCGCAACATGCACACCTCGGTGCTGACGCTCGGTGACCACGCGGCGATCCAGCTCAACGACACTCACCCCTCGATCGCCGTGGCCGAACTGATGCGCCAACTGGTCGACGTCTACGACGTGGCGTGGGACGCAGCATGGCAAGTCACCGTCGACACGCTGTCGTACACCAACCACACGCTGCTGCCGGAAGCGCTGGAAACCTGGCCGGTGGGCCTGATGGAACGCATGCTGCCGCGGCACATGCAGATCATTTACCTGATCAACGCCCAGCACATCGACTCGCTGCGCGCCAAAGGTATTCATGATTTTGACGTGCTGCGTGCGGTGTCGCTGATTGAAGAGGACAACGGTCGCCGGGTGCGCATGGGCAACCTCGCTTTCCTCGGTTCGCACAGCGTCAACGGCGTGTCCGGATTGCACACGCAATTGATGCGCAAAACCGTGTTCGCCGAACTGCACAAGCTGTATCCGGAGCGGATCAACAACAAAACCAACGGCATTACCTTCCGCCGCTGGTTGTATCAGGCCAACTCTGAACTGACTTCGATGCTGGTCGACGCGCTCGGCCCGGATCTATTGGATAACCCCGAAGAGCGTCTGCTCGATCTCGAGCCGTTTGCCGAAAAAACCGCATTCCGAAAAGCCTTCGCCGAGCAACGCCTGCATAGCAAAAAGGCTTTGGCCTATCTGATTCACGAACGGCTGGGCATCGCGGTTAACCCGGCGGCGATGTTCGATGTGCAGGTCAAACGGATCCACGAATACAAACGCCAGTTGCTCAACCTGTTGCACACCGTGGCGCTGTATCAGGCGATTCGCGCCGAGCCGGAAGTCGACTGGGTGCCACGGGTGAAAATCTTCGCCGGTAAAGCCGCAGCGAGTTATCACCAGGCCAAACTGATCATCAAGCTGACCAACGATATCGCTCGAGTGGTGAACAACGATCCGACCGTGCGCGGCTTGCTGAAAGTGGTGTTCCTGCCTAACTACAATGTCAGCCTGGCGGAAAGCATCATTCCGGCGGCGGACTTGTCCGAGCAGATTTCCACTGCCGGCTTCGAAGCGTCGGGCACCAGTAACATGAAGTTCGGCCTCAACGGCGCACTGACCATCGGCACGCTGGACGGCGCCAACGTGGAAATGTGCGAACGCATTGGTGCCGAGCACATGTTCATATTCGGTCTCAGCGCCCAGCAGGTTGAAGCGCGTAAACAGAACCACGAGTTCAGCGCGTTGCCGGACATCGCCGCCTCCCATCGTCTGAACGATGTGCTGCAAGCGATTCGCAGCGGGGTGTTCTCGCCGGATGACACTTCGCGCTACACCGGGCTGATCGATTCGCTGGTGGATTACGACCGCTTCCTGGTCTGCGCCGACTTCGACTCCTATTGGGAAGCGCAGAAACGCGTTGAAGAGCATTGGCACGACAGCAACAACTGGTGGCGTTCAGCGGTGCTGAACACGGCGCGGATGGGCTGGTTCTCCTCTGACCGGACGATTCGCGAGTACGCCACGGATATCTGGAAAGCGTTGGAGTAACTTTCCACAACAAATGTGCGCAAGGCCCAACGTTTGTTGGGCCGGATCGATATACTGAGCGCCGGTTACCGGCAGCGCCAGTCACCACCAGTCCAATGTGGGAGCGAGCCTGCTCGCGAAGCGGTTGTCATGTTAAACAGAAATGTTGCCTGACAAACCGCTTTCGCGAGCAGGCTCGCTCCCACAGGGTTTGTGCCTAGACTGAAGCAATCGCCGGACTCGCCCCGTCTTGGGGCTGCTTAGGGATATCGACCATGCAATGGATGTTCATGTTGATCGGGCTGGTGCTCGGCTGGCTGCTCGACGAGTCGTTCAGTGATGCGCTGTTGGGCGCGTTGCTGGGGCTGGCAATCGGGCAGACGATTCGCATTGCGCGGCTTGGCTCGCAGGCGATGGAGCAGCAACGTCAACTTGAGCAGGCGAAGGTCGCTTTGCAGGGCGTCGAACAGCGCCTGTTTCTGCTCGAAGGGGCACCGGTTCGTGCCGCGTCGCCAGCGAGTACGCCGCCGGTTACCGAGCCCGTCGTAGAACCGGTCAAAGCCGCCGAAGAAGCCCCGGCTCCCGAACTGGTCTGGGAACTGCCGCCCGAACTCGAACCAATTTCCGCCGTCGCCAGAGAAACCCCTCAACCACTGCCCGCCGATGTCTGGCGCCTCGACGCCGTTACGCCCGAACCACCAAAACCCGCCGAACCCCGTGGCCCGAACCTGATCGAACGCGGCATCAGTGCTGCGCGTAACTGGCTGTTCGGCGGCAACACCGTGCTGCGAGTCGGCGTGGTGTTGCTGTTCTTCGGTCTGGCGTTCCTGCTGCGCTACGCAACCGAAGGCATGGTCGTGCCGATCGAGTTGCGTTACGCCGGTGTTGCGGCGGCCGCGCTGGGCCTGCTCGCGCTGGGCTGGTGGCTGCGCCAGCGCAACAGCAATTACGCGTTGATGCTGCAAGGCACCGGGATTGCGGTGCTGTATTTGACGGTGTTTGCGGCGATGCGTCTGCATCCGTTGCTCGATCCGTCCGCAGCGCTGGGATTGTTGATCGCGGTGACGGTGTTTTCGGCGATTCTGGCGATCACCCAAGACTCGCTGGCGTTGGCTGCCGTCGCTGCACTGGGTGGATTCGCCGCGCCGATCCTGACATCAACCGGCGCGGGCAACCACGTCGCGCTGTTCAGCTATTTCGCGCTGCTCAACGCCGGCATTCTCGCCATCGCCTGGTTCAAGGCCTGGCGTCTGCTCAACCTGATCGGCTTCGTCGGCACCTTCGGTATCGGCTTCGCCTGGGGTCTACGTTCGTATGCGCCGGAGCTGTTATGGAGCACCGAGCCGTTCCTGATTCTGTTCTTCCTGATGTACCTCGCCATCGGCCTGCTGTTTGCCCGGCGCAAATTGCTCGATATGCCAGATGCGCCGGCGGAGGACGATCGCGAGGCTTTGCTGCACTGGTCGGCGCGAAAGGGCGACTACGTCGATGGGACGATGCTATTCGGCCCGCCGATCATTGGCTTTGGTTTGCAGTTTGCGCTGGTACAGCATCTGGAGTTTGCCGCGGCGTTCAGTGCGCTGGCGTTGGGCATGATCTATATGGCGCTGGCCAAGGTATTGATGGGCGGTCGTGCGGTACTGCTGGGTGAAACCTGTCTGGCGCTTGGGGTGATTTTTGCCAGTCTGGCGATTCCGTTGGGGCTGGATGCGCGCTGGACGTCGACGGCGTGGGCGGTGGAAGGTGCGGGGATTTTCTGGCTCGGTTTGCGTCAGCATCGGCCGTTCGCCCGGGCCTTTGCCTTGCTGCTGCAACTGGGTTCCGCGTTAGCCTTCCTCAGTCAGTTGAGGGTCGGCGAAAGCAGTCTGCTCGACGGTGCACCGTTGGGCGCGTTGATGCTCGGTATTGCGTTGCTGTTCAGTTTCTATCAACTGCGCAAGGCTGCGCTGGAACAGGCATCGCTGTGGGAGCGCCAGGGCCTGCCAGTGCTGGCAGCTCTGGGCCTGACTTTCCTCTACCTGCTGGCGCCGCTGTTTTTCTTCGTGCAGGGCACGACGATCAGCTGGGCGCTGGCCGGGTTGGCGACTCTGTTTGTCGGTTTGCGGATTCAGTCGCGTACGTTCCTGTTCTCTGCGTTTGCCGTGCAGTTGCTCGGTGGCGCGTTGTTTCTGTTGCGTCTGCAAGGTGCAGGGGAAGATTCCGCTGCTGTGTTCAGCGCCGGTTGGAGCGGTTTGCTTAGTGCGTCGTTGATCGGTCTGGCATTGATCGCCGGCATGCTGGTGGCCGCTCGCGATGAAATGGTGCGCAGCGATGTACGCCTGTTGCGCGGTCTGTCGGTGGTATTGCTGGCCGGTCTGGTGCTGATCAATCTGGCGGTGCTGTTTGTACTGCCATGGCAGACCGCGAGCGCGGTGTGGGCCGCGAGTGGTTTGCTGATTATCTGGCTGAGCCTGTACCTCAAGCAGCGCGTGAGTTTTGTCTTCGGTCTGCTGTTGCAGTTGATAGGTGGCGCGGCGTTTTTGCTGGCCGGCCCCGAGTTGCTTGGGCCGCTGTCCAGCGAAGGCCTGAAGCCTTTGGTCCATGGAGGATTCTGGACGCCGCTGGTGCTGGGCCTGGCTGCAATGATCGGCGCGTGGCGCCTGCAACTGGGCAATCACGCCTCGGCATTCGATGCGTTGAGTTTGCAGCGCTTGTCCGAAGTATTGCTGGTGTGGGGCGCGGGTTGGTGGGCGCTGGCGTGGGTTAGCGAGGTGCTGCGTTTTGCGTCGCCGAATCTGCAAGGTACGTTGTTGCTGTTGGTCGCCGCCGTCAGCGTGGCGTTGTGGACGCTGCTGTCGCTGCGCTTGAAATGGCCGGCGCTGGGCTTGCTCTGCACTTTGCTGATTCCGGCTGCCGGACTTGTCCTGATCGCCGCGTGGCACTCGCGTTATCACCCGGCTGCGGATTTCGGCTGGCTGGCGTGGGCGGCGGTGTTCGCCGTGCACTTCTTCAGTCTGCGCCGCTTGGCACCGATGCTGCCGGCACGAGCCTTGAGCACCGCGCATGTGCTCGGCTGTTGGTTGCTGATTGGCGTGCTGGCGCTGGAATTGCGTTACGGCCTGCTGCTGTTGTCCGAGCAATACAACGCCTGGCGCTGGCTCGGCTGGGCGATTCTGCCGAGCGTCTATCTGTTGCTGGCGGCGGCACCGCGCACCTGGCCGTGGCCGGTGGCGGCATTCCCTCGCGAATACCGCTTGTATGCCGCCGCACCGTTGGCGGTTTTGATGCTGGCGTGGTTCTGGCTGGCAAATGGCATCAGCGATGGTAATGCCGAGCCACTTCCTTACGTGCCGCTGCTCAATCCATTAGAGCTGGGTCTGTTGTTTGCTTTGTTCGGCGTCTATGTCTGGTCGCGCAGTGCAGTTTCGCAGCTGTCGATTCGCCAGGACTACGCCGATTACGCGACGCAAATGGTCGCCGGGGTTTCGCTGTTCGCCTTCTGCACCGCGTTGGTCACCCGCGCGGCGCACCATTGGGCCGGCATCCCGTTCGAGCTGTATACGTTGCTCGCCTCAATGCTGGTGCAGGCCGGATTGTCCATCGTCTGGACGCTGATGGCGCTGGGGCTGATGATCGGCGGGCATCTGCGCCATCGTCGCGAAGTGTGGCTGATCGGCGCGGCGCTGATTGCGCTGGTGGTGGCGAAACTGATTTTTGTCGAACTGAGCAACCGTGGTGGCCTCGCCCGGATCGTCTCGTTTATCGGCGTGGGTGTGTTGCTGCTGGTGGTTGGCTATTTCGCGCCGCTGCCACCCAAACGCGTCGAAACTGAGCCGGCGGCGGACAAACCGGCCCCGGACACCGAAGGAGTTGCATCTTGAGTCGCATGCTGAATCTGGGTTGGTTGGCGTTGGGCGTGGTGATGGTGGCCGGTGCTCAGGAAAAACCGGCGGACTTCGCCACGCAAGTGCCGCTGGCGGTGAGCGGCAACGGCCCGTGGTATCGCCTCGAATTGCCGTTGAGCGTGCAATTGCAGGCGCGCCAGACCGACCTCAGTGATCTGCGTGTGTTCAACGCCGCCGGCGAACCTCAGGCTTACGCCTTAGCGCGCGAGTCGGCGCAGACCCGCGACGACGGTCAGTTGCACGAGGTGAAGTGGTTCCCGCTGTACAACGCTGCCGACGCCAGCGAACGCGCGCCGAACGTGCGCGTGCAATCGACTACCAACGGCACGCTGGTCGAAGTACAACCGTCCAGCCAGTTGGAGGCGGGTGAAGAAGTGCTGCGCGGCTGGCTGCTCGATGCCAGCGCGATCAAGGCGCCGTTGCAGCAGTTGATCCTCGACTGGACCAGCGAGCGCGACGGCTTTCAGCGCTTCAGCATCGAAGCCAGCGACGACCTGCAACACTGGCAAGCGTGGGGTGAAGGGCAGGTGGCACGACTGACCTTTTCCGATGAGCGCATCGAGCAGCATGAGGTGACGTTGCCGGGGCAGTCGGCACGTTATGTGCGGCTGTTGTGGGAGTCGCCGAATTCGGCGCCGATCCTGACGGCAGCACAATTGAAAAGCAGTGATCCGCGCAATGTGCCTCTGCCGTTGGTCTGGTCGCAGGCATTGGCCGGCCGCAGCACCAAGGCCGGTGAATACGCCTGGCAGTTGCCGATGGGGCTGAATGTCGAACGTGTGCAGGTGGAGCTGAAACAGCCGAACAGCCTGGCGCCGGTGACGTTGGCGGGACGCCGCGAAAGCAGCTTGCCGTGGCAGGAGCTGAGCAGCGGTTTGCTCTATCGCCTGACCCAGAATGGTCAGGACGTGCAACAGAATGAATTGCAGCTCTACGGGCAGACCGTGCAGCAGTTGAAACTGACGGTGGATGAGCGCGGCGGCGGTCTGGGCGAGCAGGCGCCAAGCGTGAAGTACGCGGTGCGGGCGACACAGGTGATTTTCCTCGCGCGGGGGGACGGGCCTTACAGTCTGGCGTTGGGCAACCCGAGTGTGAAGACGGCGAATCTACCGTTGGCGACGCTGATTCCGGATTTCAAACCGGAGAAACTGGCGGCGTTGGGTAAGGCTGTGGTTCAGGGTGAGGCGGTGGCTACGCAGACTTCTACCGCGACTACGGTGGCGGTGGCTGAGACCAATTGGAAGAAGATTGGCTTGTGGGCGGTGTTGTTGTTGAGTGTGGTTTTTCTCGGGGCGATGGCGTTTAGCTTGTTGCGTAAGCCTCCCGCTAAATCCTGAAAGGGCGGGTGCTGCGCACCCGATCGCGAGCAGGCTCACTCCTACAGGGGATCGCATTTCTTCAGTTGGAATACTGTCAACTGTAGGAGTGAGCCTGCTCGCGATAGCGTTTTCCCAAACGACAAAAATCCAAAAACTGTCTCGATCACCTGCACCACCTGTCCCGAACCGGTCTACGCTAAACCCGCTACCTGAACTCTCCACTGACAATCACGTCTCATACAGGCAAATACACCCCAACGCACGTTACCGGGCGTCTTCGCTCGCTACGGTTTCAGACTCCCTGTAAACTGCGCGGGTTTTTAGCCCCCCATTCCACCGGAGCCGTCCATGTCCCGCGTTACCCTGAGTCGCTATTTGATTGAGCAGACCCGCAGCAATAACACTCCTGCCGATCTGCGTTTCCTGATCGAAGTGGTCGCGCGTGCTTGCAAAGAAATCAGCCACGCCGTGTCCAAAGGCGCCCTGGGTGGTGTTCTGGGCAGCATGGGCACTGAAAACGTCCAAGGCGAAGTGCAGAAGAAACTCGACGTGATCTCCAACGAGATCTTGCTCGAAGCCAACGAATGGGGCGGTCACCTGGCTGGCATGGCGTCCGAAGAAATGGACAACGCCTACCAGATCCCGGGCAAATACCCGACAGGCGCCTACCTGCTGGTATTCGACCCACTGGACGGTTCGTCGAACATCGACATCAACGCCCCGGTCGGTACCATCTTTTCGGTACTGCGTTGCCCGAACGAATACCTGAGCCAGAATGAGCCGCTGAACGAAAAAGCGTTCCTGCAGCCAGGCACTCAGCAAGTTGCCGCCGGTTACGCAATCTACGGCCCGCAAACCATGCTGGTACTGACCTTGGGCGACGGCGTCAAAGGCTTCACTCTCGACCGCGAAATGGGCAGCTTCGTGCTGACCCACGAAGACATCACCATTCCTGAGTCGACCCAGGAATTCGCCATCAACATGTCCAACCAGCGTCACTGGGAAGCCCCGGTACAACGCTACGTGGGCGAGCTGCTGGCCGGTGAAGAAGGTCCGCTGAAAAAGAACTACAACATGCGTTGGGTCGCGGCGATGGTTGCCGACGTGCACCGCATTCTGACCCGTGGCGGTCTGTTCATGTACCCGCGCGACAGCCGTGAGCCATCCAAGCCAGGCAAACTGCGTCTGATGTACGAAGCCAATCCGATGTCGTTTCTCGTGGAACAAGCGGGCGGCGCGTCCACCGACGGTCACCAGCGCATTCTCGACATTCAGCCAGAAGGCCTGCACCAGCGAGTAGCGGTGTTCCTCGGCTCGAAAGAAGAAGTCGCCCGCGCGACGGCCTACCACAAGGAATAAACCATGACCGCGCCCTGGCAGCCGTTGCTCGATTGGTGGTTCGGACAAGCCGAATCCCCTGACGAGATATCGGCTGACAAGGGCAAGTTGTGGTTCGGTAAGCGAGACAGCCAAGACCTCGAAGCGCGTGAGCGTTTCGGGGTCTTTGTCGATCAGGCCTTGGCTGGCGAATTGACCGAGTGGACGCAACGTCCCGAAGGTTGGCTGGCGCTGGTGTTACTGCTCGATCAACTGCCGCGAATGATCTTTCGCGACACTCCCAAAGCGTTTTCCGGTGATCTGCGCGCGCAGAAACTCGTTGCCCAAGGCATTGCCGCGGACTTTGATCGGCAGTTGAAACCGATTCAGCGTGTATTCATTTATCTGGTGTTTGAGCACTGCGAGAATCTTGCGGTGCAGAACGAGGCGGTTTCCCGGTTTATCGATCTGGTGGCTGAACAGCCGGAAGGTGAGCGGGAGGTGTTTGCCGACAATCTGGATTATGCCGAGCGGCATCAAAAGGTGATTGCGCGGTTTGGCCGGTTTCCGCATCGCAATGCGGTGTTGGGGCGGGAGTCTACGGCTGAGGAGTTGGTGTTTCTCGATCAGCCTGGATCACGGTTCTAAATCAAGGATTGCCTCGTAGAAGCCGTTTCATCAACAGTGCCGGTAGGCTTTTTCGCGTATCGACAATGATATGGATGAAAACCGTTTTTTCTCGCACCTCATAAATAATCCGGTTCCTTCCCAAAACAATCTGGCGGTATTGGCCGAGATTGAGTTTCTCGATTTCTTCGGGGATTGATCCTGAATAAGGCAGATCTGCGAGGCCGAGAATCGCAGTCTTGAGATCGGCATAAGTGCTTTGCCAAATTTGGAATGAAAACTGTCTGACGAGGTAGGAGCGAAGTTCTTTGAGATCTGTTTGTGCGGACTGGAGAATGACGACCTTTAAACTCATTGATGATCGGCCTTATCCATTTCGGCAAAAACATCTTCAGCATCACTGAACTTGCCTTCCTCAATCTCCCGATTCCCCATCGCCAACAGTTTCAACAAGGCCATCGTGCCTTCTTGCTCTTCAAAGCTTTTCACATCCATCACCACTAGCTTGGCTTCACCGTTTTGAGTGATTACCAGCGGCTCGCGGCTTTCTGTGATTGATTTGACGATTTCGGCCGTGTGACTTTTCAGGTAACTGATGGGTTTGATTTGCGATGAAAGCTTCATGGTTGAGCCCCGCTAAATTGAATGGGACTGAGTTTAGTCTTAATTCAGTCCAGTGTCAGTTCGAGTAGACGAGCGTGTTTCAATTCCAAATTCTTTCGTCTCTGATGCCGCCATCGCGGGCAAGTCCGCTCCCGCTGGATATCTGTGAACCATACAGAACCATTGTAGGGCCGAGCTTGCTCGCGAAGGCGCCAAAAGCAGCGCCGCTTAAATGCGGAAACTACCCACCAATTGCTTCAACCGCGCCGCCTGCTGCTCCAGATCCGAGCACGCCCGCAACGTCGCCTGCAAGTTCTCCACACCTTCCTGATTCAGCGTGTTGATCTCGTTGATATCGACATTGATCGACTCGACCACAGCGGTCTGCTCTTCAGTCGCGGTGGCCACCGACTGGTTCATCCCGTCGATCTCGCCAATACGCTGGGTCACGCTGCCCAACCGCTCGCCGGCCTGGTTGGCGATGCCGACGCTGCTTTCGCTCTCGCGCTGGCTTTCGGTCATGATGCTGACCGCCTGACGCGCACCGACTTGCAGCTCTTCGATCATCTTCTGTACTTGCTGCGCCGAATCCTGAGTGCGGTGCGCCAGATTACGCACTTCATCGGCGACCACGGCAAAACCACGACCGGCTTCACCGGCCCGCGCCGCTTCGATTGCAGCGTTGAGCGCGAGCAAGTTGGTCTGCTGGGAAATACTGGTGATCACTTCGAGAATCTGGCCGATGTTCACCGTGTTGCTATTAAGGGTTTCAATGTTGCCGCACGAATCGCTGATCTTCGCCGACAGCTGCTGCATGGCCTGGATGGTTTTATCCACAACCTGCTGACCGTCGACCGCAAGGCTGCGCGCATCGCTGGAGTGCTGCGAGGCGAGGGCGGCGTTCTGGGCGATTTCCTGTGCGGCGGCGCCAAGCTGGTTGATCGCGGCGGCGACGCTGTTGGTGCGGGTGGCTTGCTGATCGGAGTTGTACATCGACGAGTTCGATGCCGCGACCACGCGCAGAGCGACTTCGTTGACCTGGCCGGTGGCCGAGGACACTTCGCGGATCGAGGTGTGGATACGTTCGACGAAGCGGTTGAACGAAGTGCCCAGTGCGCCGAACTCGTCGTTGCCGTGGATCACCAGACGTTTGGTCAGGTCGCCTTCACCTTCGGCGATGTCGTGCATCGCGCGGCCCATGGTCAGCAGCGGCTGCATCAGTACGCGGATCAGCATGCCGAGCAGGGCGATGATGATCACCACGGCAATGACCATGGCGATCAGCGCTGAAGTGCGGAATTCGCTGAGCATGGCGAAGGCGGTGTCTTTATCGAGCACCAGCGCCACGTACCAGTCGGCCGACGGCACGCCGTTGACGCGGGTGAAGGAGATCAACTGGGTCTTGCCGTCGAACTCGACTTCTTTCAGGCCCGGACTGACTTTCGGCGCGCCATTCGGGTAGGCCTCGGCGAGGGTCTTGAGCACCAGTTTGCTGTCCGGGTGGATCAGGATCTTGCCGTCGGCACTGACGATGAATGCATGGCCGTGGCCACCGAAGTTCAGCGAGTTGATGATTGCGCTGACGCTGGTCAGATCGATGTCGGCACCGGCGACGCCGAGCATCTGGCCCTGGCGCTGCACCGGGGTGGCAACGGTGATCACCAGTTTGCCCGAGGACGCGGCGATGTACGGTTCGGTGACAATGGTTTGCTGTGCGCTGTTCGCTGCTTTGTACCAGCCGCGTGCACGTGGATCGTAGTCCGGCGCGCGATTGCCGGCCGGCACCGAGAACATCACGCCGTCAGCACCGCCGAAATAGCTGAGCTGAAAATTGCCGGTGTAGGCGGGCAGGTCGATGATGCGTTTCAGGCTGGCGGGAGCGTTACCGTCGACGGCCACTTGCTGCGACAGCGATTGCAGCAATTGAATGCGGCTTTCCAGCCAGGTCTGGATGTTGCTGGTGGTCAGGCTACCCAGCTCCTGCATCGACGCTTCGGTGCTTGTGCTCAAGGCTTCGCGCTGTCGATAGTCGTTGAAGAAAATGAAACAGGCGAACGCAACGGCCACCACGAGGGCGGCAGCCAACAAGATCTTGTGGCTGAACTTCATGTTTCTGGTCATCGAATGAACTACCGCGAAGGGGCTGGTCAAGAAAGGGCGGCAATTTGCCA
>Ga0247818_10002240_pt1 | contig 12535 bp, 12 predicted proteins | sample 13C_Glucose_Day1_FD_192424 | JGI IMG/M metagenome (GOLD analysis project Ga0247818, IMG submission 192424) | Soil microbial communities from agricultural site in Penn Yan, New York, United States - 13C_Glucose_Day1 | ecosystem: Environmental > Terrestrial > Soil > Agricultural land | place...
TTCATGAACTCCGCGGTGACGAACAGCGGGGCGGAGTAGGTCTGGTCGCGCTCCTTGCACTCCTCGATGGAGTACTTCACGTCCTCGAAGCGGTGGTCGCGGAACGACAGCGACATGGAGCCACTGAAGTCCTCGATCGGCGAGATCTCCTCAAAGATCTCCTCGAGGCCGGAGCGGTCCGGCACATCATTGCGGCCCTCGGCCTTGGCTGCGGCGACACGGGCCTGCCAGCGCTCGTTTCCGAGCAGCCAGTCAAAGCTTTCCGTTTGCAGAGCCAAGAGGTCGGGGACCTCGAGCGGTTCGCGAATCTTCGCGAATGACAGACGGCCGGAAGCCGTCCGTGCAGTGGACACAGTCTGAGTCGCGTTGCGCGAGGCAGCCAAGGATGGTCCTTCCACGGGCCTTCTGAACTTAAGGTCTGCACTGGCGCCGGATCTCGGTCCCACGCGAAGGCCACATCAGAACGTGCGGAAGGCACGACAACAGATGGCGGACTCAGCGGGGGATCGAGGACAGGGCAGCGCAAAGCGACAGCATACCCGCAAGAGGGCAGGATAGTCCAACCGTGTCCAGCGGGGCGGCAGAACGCACAAGCCCCCTGTTGACGGGAGTCAGACCCGCGAACGGGTCCTCTCGACGCAGACGAGGATGGCGGCAGCCGCGCCCCCCGTCAAGACTGAAGGCCCCCGCGGCGCGCCGCACCAGGGTCTCAAGCACGGCGCGCCTGTCCATCAGCGCAGGTCAGCGGGTCTTTCAGAAGGCCTGGACGTCCGAGACCAGCCACCGGTCGCCGACCCGGGTCAGCGTGGCGATGACCCGGTTCTGATCGATCGCGGGCTGCTTCTCGTCGGCGCCGACGGTCGCCTGGTTGACGAAGGCGAGCACCTTCACCCGGCCCTCGGCCTCCTCCATGACGCCCACGTCGGAGACCCGCGCCTGCACCACGGTCTTGTTCTTGACCGCCAGCGGCTTGATGTCGCGGTCCATGGCCTGGCCGAACTCCTGCTTGAAGGAGCCGGTCAGCAGGCCTTCGATGCGGGCCTGCTGGGCGTCGATGGTCTTGTAGTTGTAGCTGAGCATCTGCTCGATGGACGTGCGGGCCGCGCTGGTCGCCGCCCGCGCCTGGACCTCCTGGCCGGAGGGGTCGCTCAGCGAGAGTCCCGCGACGCCGGCGAGCAGCAGCAGGGCGGCCCCGAGGGCGACGGCCGGGGCCAGGAACCGCCTACGCCCCCCGCTCCCCTGCTGTCCCTTTGTCGGGTCACCCGACAAAGGGCCGCTGGACCCGACGTGCGACGTCGGGCGAAGGTCGGGTGAGGCCGGCTCACCCCTCGTGGCCGGGGCCGGCTCGCGGCTCCGCTCCGGGGAGGGACCTGCCGGTATGCCGTGGGCCCGGGGCCGGGTGCGCTGGCCCGCCACGCGCGGGCGGGGACGGTTGATCCGCTCAGCCGACGAACTCAAGGTTCTCCACCTTCCACGCGTCGCTCGCCTTCCGCAGCTCAAGGCGCATGCGGTAGGTCTTCTTCTCCCCGTCGGGGACGGAGGTGTTGGTGGTGGGCGCCACCACGCCGACCAGCACGACAGCCGAGTCGAGGTCGCCCGAGATCAGGGCCGCCTCCGTGCGCTCGGCCCTCGAGACCGTCTTGTTGGCGACGATGACCTTCTTGAGCTCGTCGATCGATGTCGTGTAGCTCTTGAGGAAGGTCCCGGTGGCGCCCGCCTTCACTCGCGCGGTGTCCTGGTCCACGTGCTCGTGGTCGACCGTCACGAAGTTCACGGCGAGCTGCTTGGCGGCGGCGACCGCCTGGGCGTGCGCCTTCTGCGTCTGGTGTGCGGTGTAGGCGTCGCGGCCGGCGGTGGCGGCGAGCGCGACGGCGGCGACAAGGACCAGCGCGGCCAGGGCCCACAGGAACCGTGGCGTGATCCGCGCGGCCCGTGGGCGGTGCGCCTTCTGCTGTGACTCGGTCCGGACCCCGGGCAGACGGAGCCCGGAGCTCTTCACCGCCCTCCCGGCCTGGGTGGTGATCGTGCTCATTGAGCAGCCTCCTTCATCATCCACAGCCACGACGGCTCGTCCTGCACACCTCCCATCGGCGGGAGGGGCACCGAGACGTCGGGTGCTGCCGTGCCCAACGACGCGGAGGTTCCCGGGGATACGGGCTGACCGCCGATTGCCAGTGGCACCGCGGAGTTGGAGGACCCCGACCGGGAAGGGCCGGGCGCGTTCTGCGAGCCGCGGACGGTGCTGGCCGAGCCGCGCGGCAGGCTGCACCGGGCCCCGGTGTTGACGGGCGGCAGGTTGGTGGTGCGGCCCGGGTCCGTGCGCTGGGTTCCCTCGTAGCCCTGCTTGCAGACCTTGGGGTCCTGGGCGAGGACCAGCCCGAAGTGGGCCGTGCCGTCGCCGGGCACGACCGTGTAGCCGCCAGCGATGACGTCGGGGTAGGTCACGAGCAGCTGCTCGATGCCGTCGACCCTCGCCGTGGTGACCTGGCCGACGGTGATGAGGTTGGCCAGCAGGGCGGCGAGGCTGCCCTGGTTCTCGCGGATCAGGCCGTCGAGCTCCCGCGAGGCCACGGCCCCGCGGTCGAGGACGAGCCGCAGGTCGGCGTCGGAGGCCTTGAGGGTCTCGGAGAGGTTGGCGAAGTTGGTCGAGAAGGTCTTGATCTCCCCCGCGGTGTCGCGCTGGGTGTCGAGCACGATGCGGCCGTCCTCGATCAGCTTCACCGTCTCCGGCAGCGCCTCGGTCGCGGCCCGGGTCAAGGCGTCGCCGCTGTCGAGCAGGCGCTGCAGGTCGGTGCCGCCGTCGGCGAAGGCCTCGCCGAGCTCGTCGACGACGACCTTGAGGTCGCCCTTGTCGACCGACTCCACGGTGCGGTCGAAGTGCAGCAGGAGGTTGTCGACCCGCAGGGGCGTGCGGGTGTCCTTGCGCGCGAGGGTGTCGCCGTCCTCGAGGCGCTCGCCCTTCTCGGACCGCGGCTGGAAGTCGAGGTACTGCTCGCCCACGGCCGAGCGGTTCTCGACCACCGCGATGGTGTCCTTCGGGATCTCGACGCCGCGCTGGATCCGGGCGTCGACGATCACGCCGTCCTTGCCCAGGCGCAGCCGCTCCACGCGGCCGACCTGCACCCCGCGGTAGGACACCTCCGAGCCCACGAAGATGCCGCCCGACTCGGCGAAGTCCGCCGACACGACGTACTGGCCGCCTGCGACCCGGTCATAGAGGCCGACGTACCGCGCGGACAGCACCGACACGGTCACGAGCGTGATGAGCAGGAACGCGACGAGCTGGACCTTCACCGATCGGCGGATCATGCCTCACCCCCGGTGTAGAGGGAGCGCCACGAGCCGTCCGAGGAGCTGCGCGACTGGCCCGACCCCAGGCAGGTGACCCCGGGGACGCACACGCTGCCGCCGCCCGGACTGGTCGAGGACGAGCTGGAGCTCTGCCCGGGCAGCGGGACGCCGGGGACGTCGGGCAGGCTCGGGTCGACGGGCAGCGTCGGGACCGGGAGGTCGGGCAGGCCGGGGTCGCCGCCGGTGGGCGGGGCCGTGGGGACCCCGAGGTTGCCGGCCAGGTTGCGCATGTCCAGGTCGGCGGTGACGTGCAGGTTGGTGTAGTCGCCCTTCATCGCCGCGAGCGTCCCGTCCGAGAAGGGGTAGGTGAGCAGCAGCTCCATCGACGCGGGCAGGTCGTCGCCGGCCCTGTTCAGCTGCGCCAGGATCGGCGCGAGCGCCTCGAGGTTGGCGGAGGTGTCGGCCTTGGACTGCTGGATCACTTCCGTGCCCACGGCCCCGAGCCGGTTGAGAGCCGCGAGCATGTCGACGAACTGCTTGCGCTGGTCGGCCAGGATCTTCAGGCCACCCGGGATGGCCTCGATGGCCTCGGCGATGTCCTTCTTCTGCGCCGCCAGCCGGGCCGAGAGCCGGTCGATGCCGTCGATGGCCCGCACGATCTCGCCCTTCTGCTCCTCGAGGCCTCCGACGAAGGTGTCGAGCTGGCCGATGAGGTCCTTGATCTCCTTGTCGTTGCCGCGCAGGGCGTTGTTGAGCTCGGTCTCGATGACCTTGAGCTGGGCCACGCCGCCGCCGTTGAGCAGAAGCGACATCGCGCTGAGGACCTCCTCGACCTCGGGGTTGCGACTCGTGCGGTCCAGCACGATGTTGTCGCCCTCCCCCAGCCGGCCCGTCGGCTCGGCACCGGCCGGCGGGGCCAGCTCGATGTACTTCTCCCCCAGCAGGGAGGTCTGCTTGATCTCGGCCGTGGCGTTGTCGGGCAGCTTCACGCTCCGGGGAAGGCGCAGGGTCACCCGCGCGGTCCAGCCGTTGAGCTCGATCTCCTCGACGGCCCCCACCGTGACCTGGTCGACCTTGACCGACGACTGGGGCACGAGGTCGAGCACGTCGGCGAACTCCGCGGTGATCCGGTAGACGTCGCCGCGCGCAGCCGCGCCACCGGGCAGGGGCAGGTCGTAGGCGCCCTGGCAGCCGCCGAGGGCCACCGTGGTCCCGGCCGCCACGAGGGCGGTGAGGAGCCGCCGGGGCCGGCCCGCCGGCATACGGGTCTGTGGGGTGGTGCTCACCGGTCCTCCTCCAGCAGTCCGCCCAGCGTCGGGTCGGCCCCGCGCACGGTCACCGCGGCACCCTGCTGCGGCGCCTCTGCCGTCCCGCCCACCGAGGGGACGCCGGAGAGCAGGTTCAGCGGGAGCTTCACGCCGCCTCCGCCGCCCTGGAGTCCCTCCTGCAGCGGCGCGAGCAGCCCGTCGAGGTTCTTGCAGAGGTCGGTGTTGCCGGTGCCGGTGGGGCCGGTCACCAGCGAGCAGAGCAGCAGCGCGGGGTCGTCGAACTGCTCCATGTTGGAGCGGGTGTCGAGGGTGCCGGTCTTGGGGTTGTAGGCGTTCTGCAGGTTGCTGATCGCCACCGGAGCGTTGGTCAGCGTCTCGGCGAGCGCATCGCGCTGCTTGGCCACGGTCCCGGTGACGGCCGCGAGCTGGTCGACGTTGGTCTTGATGCCCGCCCGGTTGTCCTTCACGAACGTCGACACCTCGTTCAGGGCGATGGCCAGGTTCTTCAGCGCCGCCGACAGGTCGTCGCGCTCGCCGTCGAGCTGGACCGAGACGCTGGCCAGGTCCTTGTTGAGCCGGCGCACCTGCTCGTCGTTGGTGGCGAGCATCGAGGTCAGGCTCTGCAGGTTCTTGACGGTCCCGAACAGGTCGCCTCGTCCCCCCGACAGCGTCTCGAGCGCCTTGGACAGGTCGCGGTTCATGTCGTGGAGGTTCTGCCCCTGGCCGTCGAGGTTGGCCGCGCCCGTGTCGAGCAGGCGCGAGAAGGCGCCGTCCTTGTTGGCCCCCTCCGGCCCGAGGGCCACGAGCAGGTCGTCGAGGCTCTGCGAGATGCGGTCGAGCTCGACGGGCACCGCGGTGCGGTCCGGGCCGATGCGGGCGCCGTCGGCCATCTTGGGGCCGCCCTTGTATGCCGGGAAGAGCTGGACGTAGCGGTCGCTCACCAGGGAAGGGGCCACGACGGCCGCCTTGGCGTCCGCCGGCACGGAGTACTTCTTGTCGAACTCGAAGCTGACCAGGACCTTGTCGCCCTTGGGGGTCACCTCGGTCACCTCCCCGACCTGGACGCCGAGCACCCGCACGTCCGAGCCCGGGAACAGGCCGACCGCGCGCTGGAACTCGCCGGTGACCCGGACCGTCTCCTGGCGCGGCCAGAACGCGTAGGCGCCGGCGACGAGCGCCACGACCGCTAGCGCGGCGACGAGGCGTGGGACGAGGCCGATGCGGGTCATCACTTCACCCCCGGGGCGCCGACGGGCACCGTGAGGTTCGCGATGTAGGTGTCGAACCAGCGTCCGGTGCCGAGGACGTTGGAGAACAGGCGGGTGAAGGGCGCCATCGCGGTGATCGTGTCGCTGAGGTCCTTCTCGTGCTTCTCCAGCACGGCGAGCACCTTGGTCAGCTCGTCGAGCGCCGGCTTGAGCTCCGCGCGGTTCTCGCGGACGAGCGCCGTCACCTGCTGGGCCATGGCCGAGGTGTTGGTGAACAGGGTGTGGATCGCGTCGCGGCGGGCGTTGAGCTCGATCATCAGCAGGTCGGCGTCCTTGATCAGGGTCTCGAGGGCCTTGTTGCGCTCGGCCACGGTGCCGCTCACGGAGTTGGCGGACGCCAGGAGCCGCTTGAGCTCGGCGTCGCGGGAGGCGATGGTGCGGGACAGGCGGGTCAGCCCGTCGAGGGCCGCCCGCACGTGCGGCGGGCTGTCCTTGAACTCCTTGGCCATGACGTTGAGCGAGGTGGCGAGCTGGTCGGTGTCGATGCGCTCGGTCGTCTCGGCCAGGTCGGTGAAGGCGTTGACGATGTCGTAGGAGGAGACGGTCCGCTCCAGCGGGATCTCGGTGCCCTCCTTCATCTGCCCCTTCCCAGCCGGCTCGAGGGCGAGGTACTTCTGGCCGAGGAGGGTCTTCATCCGCACCGACGCCGCGGTCTGGGGGCCGAAGCCGATGTCCTCGGTGACCCGGAAGTCCACGCGGACGTGGTCGCCGTCGAGGTCGACGGCCTCGACCTTGCCGACCTTCACCCCGGCGACCCGCACGTCGTCGCCGGCGATGAGCCCGCCGGCCTCGGTGAAGGCCGCCCGGTAGGAGTCGCCGCCACCGATCAGGGGCAGGCTCTGCACGTTGAACGCCAGCACCAGGACCACGGCGATGGCCAGCAGCCCGGCGGCGCCGATGGGGACGGGGTTGCGCTCGCGGAAGGGGATGCTCATGAGCACCTCGCTGCGGACACGGCATACGACGGGGACACCGGCCCGGTCGGCAGCTTCACGGTGCCGTCGAAGCGGCACAGGTAGAAGTTGAACCAGGAGCCGTAGGTGGCCGTCCGGGTGATCTGGGTGATCTTCTCCGGCGACGTCGAGAGGAACTTCTCGAAGGTCGCGGTGTTCTTCGGCTTGTTGAGGGTGGTCGAGAGCCTGCGCAGGTTGGCGATGTCGTCCTTGATGGCCGGCCGGGTCACCTTGAGCAGGTCGGCAGTCTCGGCGGTCAGGGAGTTGATGTTGGTCAGCGAGGCGCCGATCGTCTTGCGGTCCTCGGCCAGGCCGGAGACGAACCGCTGGAGCTGGTCGATGAGCTGCCCCAGTGCCGCGTCGTGCTCGTCGACGGTGCTCAGCACGGCGTTGAGGTTGCCGATGGTCCGGCCGATGACGGCGTCGCGGTCGGCCAGGGTCGAGGTCAGCGAGGCGGTCTTGGCCAGGAGCGAGTTGATGTTGCCGCCCTCCCCCTGGAGCACCGAGATGATCTGGGCGGAGAACTCGTTGACGTCCTTGGGCGAGAGCGCGGCGAAGAGCGGCTTGAAGCCGTTGAAGAGCACGGTCAGGTCGAGCGCCGACTGGGTGTGGTCGAGGCCGAGCGTGGCGCCGTCCTTGAGGGCGGCGGAGTCGCCGACCCCCTGGGTCAGGGACAGGTAGCGCTCGCCGACGAGGTTGCGGTACTTGATCGTCGCCAGCGTGCCCTGGGTGAGCACGCTGGTCTTGGCGACGGTGAACTCGACGAGGGCGTTGGTGCGGTCGCGGTGCACGGAGACCTTCTCGATCTCGCCGACCCGCACGCCCGCGATCCGGACCTCCTGGCCGGCGGCGACACCGGTGACGTCCTCGAAGACCGCCTGGTAGGTGGCCTTGTCGCCGAGCTGCACGTTGGCGATCGTCGCGGCGAGGGTGCCGGTGGCGAGCAGGGTCGTCAGGGCGAAGAGGATGAGCTTGACGAGGCTGGAGCTGGTCTTCACCGCTGGCTCACCACCGATCCGCGGAGCATGGGGCCGGCCAGGAGGGTCGTGATGGCCGACGGCTGGGCGGAGCCGTCAGGCGAGAGCAGGGCGGCAACAACCTTCTGTTCCTCCTCGGTTCCGGCCAGGCCGGAGTCGGCGTCGGCGATGCCCACCGCCTTCTCCGTGGCAAAGGCCGACGGCAGGGCGCTGCTGGCCCCGTTTCCCGGCCCGTTGGTGCCGTCGTCGAAGGTGATGCCCGGGCGGGGGTTGGCCTGGCTGCCGTGACGGCTCGGCAGGCCGTAGCAGTTCGGGCCCCGCTTCTCGCCCCATGCGGGCTCATCGCCCGGCTGGTAGCCCTTGCGCTGGGGGGTGACCTCCAGCGTGATGTGGAAGCTCTGGTTCTTCCAGGCGCCGTCGATGTTGGGCACCCAGTTGGCCAGTGCGGTCGCCATGCAGGGGTACTGCGGGGAGTACTTCGCGAACAGCGCGAGGCTCGGGCGCCCGACCCGTCCGGCCTGGATGACGCGGTCGCCGTTGCGCTCGAGGAACTGCGCGGTGGTGTTGGCGAAGCCGGCCGTCCCGGCGAAGAACCCCTTGAGGGAGTCCTGCTTCTGCACGATCGTCGTGTTCGTCGTGACCAGCGCCTTCGCCGCCCGCACCAGCTCCGGCGCCGCGACGGCATACGTGCTGGCCAGGTCGGCCAGTCCGGAGATGTCGGCCTGCAGCGCCGGCAGGTGGGGGTTCAGCTCGCGGAAGTAGCGGTCCACCAGCACCAGGTTCTGCCCCAGCCTGGTCCCCCGGCCGTCCAACGTGGAGGCCAGGGCGTTCAGCGTGGCCGACAGCTTCTCCGGCTGGACCGTGCGCAGCAGCGGCAGCAGGTCCTCGAACACCTGCTCCAGCTCGATGGCCACGCTCGTGCGGTCCTGACCGATGACGTCGCCGGCCTTGATCCGCTCCCCCGACCCCGAACCCGGCGCCGGGGCGACCAGGTCGACGTACCGCTCCCCGAACAGGGTCTTGGGCAACAGCCGGGCCGACACGTCGGCGGGGATCTGCCCGACCATCTCGGGCTGCAGGGCGAGCTGCAGGCGCGCCCCCGACCCGGTGGTCTCGATCTTGCGGACCTCGCCCACGATCAGGCCGCGGATCTTGACGTCGCTGGACTCCTGCAGCTGGGAGCCGATGCGGTCGGTCTCGAGCGAGACCATGACGACGTCGGTGAACACCTTCTGGAAGGACGCGATCGACAGGCCGATGAGCGAGGCCACGACCAGCAGGAAGGCGACGCCGTAGGCACGGTCTCCCAGCCGGGAGATCCAGCCCCTGGCGGGACCGACGTTGGTGGCATTCGTCCGAGCCATGGCTATCCCGCGATCCTCACCGTGGTCGAGGCGCCCCAGACCGCCAGGGAGAAGAAGAAGTCGACGATGTTGATGGCCACGATGGAGGTGCGGACCGCCTTGCCCACGGCCACGCCCACGCCGGCCGGGCCCCCGGAGGCGGTGTAGCCGTAGTAGCAGTGGATCAGGATGATCACGACCGCGAAGACCATGACCTTCAGGAAGGAGTACAGGACGTCGACCGGCGGCAGGAACAGGTGGAAGTAGTGGTCGTAGGTGCCCTTGGACTGGCCGAAGTACTCGGTGACGATGAAGCGGGTCGCTCCGTAGGAGGACAGCAGGCCCAGCACGTAGAGCGGCACCACGGCGACGAAGCCGGCGATCATCCGGGTCGTCACGAGGAACGGCAGTGAGGGGATGCCCATGACCTCGAGGGCGTCGACCTCCTCGGAGATCCGCATGGCGCCGAGCTGGGCGGTGAACCCGCAGCCGACGGTCGCGGCGAGCGCCAGGCCCGCGACCAGCGGGGCGATCTCGCGGGTGTTGAGGTAGGCGGAGACGAAGCCGGTGAAGGCGCCGGTGCCGAGCTGGTTCAGCGAGGAGTAGCCCTGCAGGCCGACCTGGCTGCCGGTGAAGAAGGCGAGGAAGGCGATGACGCCGACGGTGCCGCCGATGACCGACAGCGCCCCGGACCCCAGGGAGACCTCGGCCAGCAGCCGCACGACCTCCTTCTTGTACCGACGCAGGGTGCGGCCGCTCCACGCGAGGGAGCGCACGTAGAAGCGCATCTGCTCGCCAAGGCTGTCGAGGGCCTCCACCGGGCGGTGGGCAAGGTCGGTCGCTCTGCTCATCGTGTGCACCGGCTCAGATCTTCTGCGGGACGACTTGGAAGTAGACGGCGCTGACGACGAAGTTGATGACGAACAGGAACATGAACGTGATGACCACGCTCTGGTTCACCGCGTCCCCGACGCCCTTGGGGCCGCCGCCGGCCGTCAGGCCCTTGTAGGAGGCGACGACCGCGGCGATGAACCCGAAGATCACCGCCTTGATCTCACTCGTCCAGAGGTCGGCGAGCTGGGCCAGGGCGGTGAACGAGGCGATGTAGGCGCCCGGGGTGCCACCCTGGATGATGACGTTGAAGAAGTAGCCCCCGGCCACGCCGACCACGGACACCAGGCCGTTGAGCAGCAGGGCCACGAGCATCGCGGCAAGCACCCGAGGCACCACGAGCCGCTGGATCGGGCTGATGCCGAGGACCTCCATCGCGTCGATCTCCTCGCGGATCTTGCGCGAGCCGAGGTCGGCGCAGATGGCCGACCCGCCCGCCCCGGCGATGAGCAGGGCGGTCACGATCGGCGAGGCCTCCCGGATGACGGCGAGCACGCTGGCCGCCCCGGTGAAGGACTGGGCACCGAGCTGGCGGGTGAGCGTTCCGAGCTGCAGGGCGATGACCGCGCCGAAGGGGATGGACACCAGCGCCGTCGGCACGATCGTGACCGAGGCGATGAACCAGCACTGCTGGATGAACTCCTTGGTCTGGAACGGCCGCCTGGGCAGGGCCCGGAAGACGTCGAGGACGAGGGCGAACAGCGATCCGCTCTGCCGCAGGGCCCCGATGGCGGGGTTGCTCATGGCACCAGCCCGTCGGCCAGCTCGTCCTGGCGCACGCCCGGGAGGCCGGCGTTGCCGGACAGGAACGACCCGGGCGGCGGGGTGACGCCGTGCTCGCGGCACCACTCGCCGGCGGGGCGGGCAGTGCGGCGGACGGTGCCGTCGCTCGGCTCGAGCTGGACGGGGATCGGCGGCAGCGGGGGCAGCTCCTGACCGGACTCGGCCGCGAGCTCGTCGGCGTCCTTCTCCTCCGACATGCCGATGGGCCCGATGCGCTGGGCGTTGAGGAACTGGCGCACGACGGGCTCCTCGGAGCTGAGCAGCATCTCGCGCGGCCCGAACATCGCCAGGTGCCGGTGGTAGAGCAGGCCGATGTTGTCGGGCACCGTGCGGGCCGTGTTGATGTCGTGGGTGACGATGAGGAACGTCGCCTCGATCTGGGCGTTGAGGTCGACGATCAGCTGGTTGAGGTAGGCCGTGCGCACGGGGTCGAGGCCGGAGTCGGGCTCGTCGAACAGGATGATCTCGGGGTCGAGCACCAGTGCCCGCGCCAGACCGGCCCGCTTGCGCATCCCGCCGGAGATCTCCCCGGGCAGCTTGCCCTCGGCGCCCTGCAGGCCGACCAGCTCGATCTTCTCGCCGACGATGCGTCGGATCTCGGTCTCGTTCTTGCGGGTGTGCTCGCGCAGGGGGAAGGCGATGTTGTCGTAGAGGTTCATCGAGCCGAACAGCGCGCCGTCCTGGAAGAGGACGCCGAAGAGCTTGCGCACCTCGTAGAGGTCGTGCTCGCGCAGGCGGGTGAGGTCGCGGCCCTCGATCCAGATCGACCCGGCCTCGGGCTTGAGCAGCCCGACCAGGGTCTTGAGGAACACGGACTTGCCGGTGCCCGACGGGCCGAGCATCACGGAGATCTCCCCGGCGGGGAGGGTGAGGGTGACGTCGTTCCAGATCGTCTGCGACCCGAACCTCTTGGTCAGGCCTTCGACCCTGATCTCAACGCCCACTGCTCACCTCGTCGTGAAGGAAATGCTGCCCACCTGTTCATGGCCGGCCCCGGTTCGCATGGCTCAACGAGGAGGGAGCGGGGAGGTTACGGCCGCGGCAGGGCAGGATGGCTGCGTGATCATCCGACGTGAGAGCCCGAAGGACGTCGCCGCCATCCGCGCCGTGACCGCAGCCGCCTTCGCCACCGCCGAGCACTCCGCGCCCCCGGTCGAGCCGGACGGAGCGCCGGGCGAGGCCACACTGGTGGGCTGGTTGCGCGAGGACGCCGGGTGGATCCCCGAGCTCTCGCTCGTTGCGGAGGACGACGACGGCCGCGTCGTCGGCCACGTCGTGTGCACCCGCGCCAGTGTCGCGGGTCGGCAGGCGCTGGGCCTGGGCCCGGTCAGCGTCGACCCCGACCACCAGGGCGCAGGCGTGGGCTCAGCCCTGATGCATGCCGTCCTCGGTGCGGCCGATGCGCTCGGCGAGCCGCTGGTCGCGCTGCTCGGCGACCCGGCCTACTACCGGCGCTTCGGCTTCCGGCCGGCCTCGACGGTGGGTGTCGCAGCCCCGGACCCCGCGTGGGGCGACCTGTTCCAGGTGCGCACGCTCTCGGCACACGAGCCGGGCCTCACCGGCACCTTCAAGTACGCCGAGCCCTTCGGACGCTTCTAGCCACCACCCCTTCCCGGGCACACGAAAGGCGGGCCCGACCGTGTGGTCGGACCCGCCTCTGCCGTGATGCCTGCCCGCCTCAGCGGGCGCAGATCACTTGAGCTCGACGGTGGCCCCGGCGCCCTCGAGGGCCTCCTTGGCCTTCTCCGCGGCAGCCTTGTC
>Ga0247818_10002242_pt1 | contig 12526 bp, 11 predicted proteins | sample 13C_Glucose_Day1_FD_192424 | JGI IMG/M metagenome (GOLD analysis project Ga0247818, IMG submission 192424) | Soil microbial communities from agricultural site in Penn Yan, New York, United States - 13C_Glucose_Day1 | ecosystem: Environmental > Terrestrial > Soil > Agricultural land | place...
CCCTCGGGGTCGTGGGGGCCCTCGGCCCGAAGGCACCCCGGTTCATCGGCTGGGGGCTGGCGGTCGCCGAGGCGCTGCTGGACGGTCCGCGCGAGGTCGCCGTGGCCGGGCCGGTCGCCGGGGAGCTGCACCGGACGGCCCTGCTGGGGCGGGCCCCCGGCGCGGTCGTCGCCGTCGGTGAGGGGCCGGACGCGGGCAGCGAGTTCCCGCTGCTGGTGGACCGGCCGTTGGCCGGAGGCGCACCGACCGCCTATGTCTGCCGGCACTTCGTGTGCGACGCGCCGACCACGGACGCCGGGGAGCTGGCCGCGAAGCTGGGCGGCTGACCCGAGGGGCGAAGAGGTACGACGAGGACCAGCACCGCGACGCCTCCGGCGCGCATGAAGTCCGGCAGGAAGAACACCGCTGCCCAGCCCATGGCGATGTAGCACGGGGTGTAGAGCCAGCGCGGGGCGCCGACCCAGAACACGCGGAAGGCGATTCCGGCCGCCGCGGCTCCCCAGATCCCCCACAGGAGCGGGCGGCTGGTGGACTCGGGCAGCAGCAGGAGGGTCAGCGGCGTGTAGGTGCCCGCGATGATCAGGAAGATGTTGGCGTGGTCCAGCCTGCGCAGCACCGCCTCGCCGCGCGGACCCCAGGTGCCCCGGTGGTAGACCCCGCTCACACCGAAGAGCAGGCAGGCGCTGAGTACGTAGACGGCGCAGGCGACCCGTGCGCGAGTGCTGTCGGCCAGGGAGACCAGGACGATCCCGGCTATGACCACCGCGGGGAACATCCCCGCGTGCAGCCAGCCACGCATCCGTGGTTTGACCGGGACGGGGTCGGTGAGCTCGACGGGTCCGGACGCGGCAGCGGCAGAAGTCATGTCCGCATGCTACCTACGCTTCCGTAGGTAACGGATCCGAGTGGTGATGCTCACGTGTGCGGCCCTCTGGACATATGGGCGGGATGGTCGGATGATCAAATGAGTGCGGTCGGCACCGGATGAGCGCCAGGGGAATTCGAAGGGGTCAGCATCCGGGTCGCAGCCCCCACGGGGCCGGACAACACACCCTCTCTACAAGGAGCGATCGTGGCGCGAGACATCGCGGCTCCCCTCACTGTTCCCACTCGGCACCAGGAGCTCCTCTCCTGGGTGGACGAGATCGCCGCCCTCACCCAGCCGGACCGTGTGGTCTGGTGCGACGGCTCCGAGGCCGAGTACGAGCGCCTGTGCGGGGAGCTCGTCGCCAAGGGCACGTTCACGAAGCTCGACCCGGTCAAGCGCCCCAACTCGTACTACGCCGCGTCCGACCCGAGCGACGTCGCCCGTGTCGAGGACCGCACCTACATCTGCTCCGAGAAGGAGGAGGACGCGGGCCCGACCAACCACTGGAAGGCGCCCGCCGAGATGCGGGAGATCTTCGCGGGGGAGAGCGGCGTCTTCCGCGGCTCCATGCGCGGCCGCACGATGTACGTCGTCCCGTTCTGCATGGGCCCCGTCGGCTCGCCGCTCTCCGCGATCGGCGTCGAGATCACCGACTCCGCGTACGTCGCCGTCTCCATGCGCACCATGACGCGCATGGGCCAGGAGGTCCTGGACGAGCTCGGCACGGACGGCTTCTTCGTCAAGGCCGTCCACACCCTCGGCGCCCCCCTGGCCGAGGGTGAGGCCGACGTCCCGTGGCCCTGCAACTCCACCAAGTACATCTCGCACTTCCCCGAGGACCGTGAGATCTGGTCCTACGGTTCGGGTTACGGCGGCAACGCCCTGCTCGGCAAGAAGTGCTACGCCCTGCGCATCGCGTCCGTCATGGCCCGCGACGAGGGCTGGCTCGCCGAGCACATGCTGATCCTCAAGCTCACGCCCCCGCGTGGCGGGGCGAAGTACGTCGCCGCCGCCTTCCCGAGCGCCTGCGGCAAGACCAACCTCGCCATGCTGGAGCCCACCATCCCCGGCTGGACCGTCGAGACCATCGGCGACGACATCGCCTGGATGCGGTTCGGCGAGGACGGCCAGCTGTACGCCATCAACCCCGAGGCCGGCTTCTTCGGTGTCGCGCCCGGCACCGGCGAGCACACCAACGCCAACGCGATGAAGACCATGTGGGGCAACTCCGTCTTCACCAACGTCGCGCTCACCGACGACGGCGACGTGTGGTGGGAGGGCATGACCGAGGAGCTGCCCGCGCACCTCACGGACTGGAAGGGCAACGACTGGACGCCCGAGTCCGGCACGCCCGCCGCCCACCCCAACGCCCGCTTCACCGTCCCCGCCGGGCAGTGCCCGATCATCGCGCCCGAGTGGGAGGACCCGAAGGGTGTGCCGATCTCGGCGATCCTCTTCGGCGGCCGCCGCGCGTCCGCGGTCCCGCTGGTCACCGAGTCCTTCACCTGGCAGCACGGCGTCTTCCTCGGCGCCAACGTCGCCTCGGAGAAGACCGCCGCCGCCGAGGGCAAGGTCGGCGAGCTGCGCCGCGACCCGTTCGCCATGCTGCCGTTCTGCGGCTACAACATGGGTGACTACATGAAGCACTGGGTCGAGGTCGGCAACGACAAGGCGGACCGGTCGAAGCTGCCGAAGATCTACTACGTGAACTGGTTCCGCAAGGACGACGCGGGCAGGTTCGTCTGGCCCGGGTTCGGTGAGAACAGCCGCGTCCTCAAGTGGATCGTCGAGCGGCTGGACGGCAGGGCCGAGGGCGTCGAGACCCCGATCGGCATCCTGCCGGCCAAGGGCTCCCTGGACACCGAGGGGCTGGAACTCTCCGAGTCCGAGCTCGACTTCCTGCTGTCCGTCGACAAGGAGGTCTGGCGCGAGGAGGCGGCGCTGATCCCCGAGCACCTCAACACCTTCGGCGACCACACGCCGAAGGAGCTGTGGGACGAGTACCGCGCGCTGGTCCAGCGCCTGGGCTGACCACGTCCCGACTCCGCGGCCGGGTGCCTTCGGCGTCCGCCCTGACCTGTGGGGCCGACGGCCCGCCGCGGCACGGCACCCGGAGCCCCCTCATGGTTCCGGGTGCCGCTTCTTCCAGGAGACCCTCTCCGGCGTGGTCGTACCCCGTGTCGGAGCGAACGTCCATGCGTCGCCGACAACGTGCACGCACGACCTTCACAACTTTCGCGTGAGGTGCGGCGGACGGCTCGGCGTCCGGCCTCGCACGCCCACGTCCCGCCGGCCGCGTCCCCGCAGGTGTGTGGCACCCGGTCCACGCGTCTTCGCGACCCGTGGACCGGGGCCGTCAGGGCGCGCCGACCAGGACGGTGGGCGCGATGGGGGCGGCCAGGGCCGCGGCGTGCGTGTCCATGGCCTCGGCCGCCAGGATCGCGACGGCGGTGTCGGCGCGGGACGCCGCCACCACCAGGGCCCGGCCGGCGAGCGCGTGCGCCCGGCGGTGCAGGGCCGCCGGGGACGCCTCGCTCCGTCCGGCGTGCCGGGCGGGCGGAGCGGAACGGAGCCTGGCCACCTGCTGGGCGATGCGTTCGCCCAGGGCGGTGAGGCCCAGCTCGTCGGTGACGGCGAGCAGGGCCGCGAGATGTCCGGCGAGCTGGATGTCCAGCTCGTCCTCGCGGCTGCGGTGCGGGAAATCGGCGTTGTCGGCCGATGTGTGGACCGACTTGCTGCGGATCGGCTCGTACATGGGTGGCCTCCTGGTGTTGCAGTAAGGCCATCCTATCTTGGATTCAGTCTAAAGTTGTGTCGGATCCGGAAGGATCTCGGGTGCGAGGGCCGTACGGGCCGTTCAGGGCTGGCTGTAGCCGTCCAGGAAGTTTCCGATACGGGTCACCGCGTCGGTCAGGTCCTTCGCCGGCGGCAGCGTGACCACCCGGAAGTGATCGGGCTCGGGCCAGTTGAATCCGGTGCCCTGCACCACCATGATCTTCTCGGCCCGCAGCAGGTCGAGGACCATCTGCCGGTCGTCCTTGATCTTGAAGACCTTGGGGTCGAGCCTCGGGAAGAGGTACAGCGCCCCCTTCGGCTTCACGCAGGTCACCCCGGGGATCCGGGTCAGCAGGTCGTACGCCACGTCCCGCTGTTCCAGGATCCGGCCGCCCGGCAGCACCAGTTCGTCGATCGACTGCCGCCCGCCGAGCGCGGTGGCCACCGCGTGCTGCGCGGGCATGTTGGCGCACAGCCGCATGTTGGCCAGGATCGTCAGGCCCTCGATGTACGAGGACGCGTGCGCCTTCGGGCCGCAGACCGCCATCCAGCCGGAGCGGTATCCCGCGATCCGGTAGTTCTTGGAGAGCCCGTTGAAGGTGAGGACCATCAGGTCCGGGGCGATCGCGGCGGTCGGGGTGTGTGTCGCGCCGTCGTAGAGGATCCGGTCGTAGATCTCGTCGGAGCAGACGACCAGGTTGTGGCGCCGGGCGATCTCCGTCAGCCCGCGCAGCATCTCGTCGTCGTAGACCGCGCCGGTCGGATTGTTCGGGTTGATGATCACCAGCGCCTTGGTGCGGTCGGTGATCTTCCGCTCGATGTCGGCGAGGTCGGGCATCCAGTCGGCCTGCTCGTCGCACCGGTAGTGCACCGCCGTGCCGCCGGCCAGCGAGACCGAGGCCGTCCACAGGGGGTAGTCCGGAGCGGGGACGAGCACCTCGTCGCCGTCGTCGAGCAGTGCCTGCATCGACATCTGGATCAGCTCGGAGACGCCGTTGCCCAGGTAGACGTCCTCGACGTCCAGGTCGATGCCCTTGGTCTGGTAGTGCTGCATCACCGCGCGGCGCGCGGACAGCAGGCCCTTCGCGTCGCCGTAGCCGTGCGCGCCGGACAGGTTGCGCAGGATGTCCTCGAGGATCTCCGGCGGGCACTCGAACCCGAACGCGGCCGGGTTCCCGGTGTTCAGCTTGAGGATGCGATGACCTGCGGCTTCGAGCCGCATCGCCTCTTCGAGGACGGGGCCGCGGATCTCGTAACAGACGCCGGAGAGCTTCGTTGACTGGATGACCTGCATGTCTGCGAGCTTACGACCGTGTTTCACGCGGTGCTCCCGGTTCCCCGGCCGGTTGCTCCCTGTGGGCACGCGCGCCGGCGGGCGGGGTCTTCCATCGGCATGCCGCCCCGGCCGCGGACCGTGGGAACGGCCGGTCGGGGCGTCGCTGCGGCTTGGAAAGCGGGCATCGGGCACGTACCGGGTGAGATGCGCCACGCGGGGGCGCGCACGTGACCCGGGGCGCGCCCCCGCGGACCGGTCCGCGCCCGCCGGCGCCCCGGTCAGCCGGGCAGGACGGTCCCCTCGGGAAGGTGTACGTCGAAGTCCTCGGCCAGCACCCGCAGCACCTCGGCGGGGCCGGACAGCTCCCGCTCCGCGACCGTGCCGTCGTCGGCGGTCTCCACCAGCGTCCGCCCGGACAGGGCGCGGTGCAGGCCCGGCAGGGTGCGCTGGGCGTACAGCGCCTGCCGGAACGGCGAGCGCGGGTTCGTCGCGATGTGCCAGTTGATGACCTCGTAGTCCGGGGCCTCGAAGGGCTCCAGGGTGAACTCGTACTGCGGCTCCCAGTAGCCGCCCTTGTCCGCCTGGAGTTCCCACATCTCCAGCGGACCGTCGTGCGGGGCGTGCACGAGCCGGTGGCGCCTCGGGGTGTCGAGCAGTTCGGCGTCCACGGCCAGCGGGATCGGCTCCAGCAGTGCGCCGTGCGAGCCGAAGCCGACGTCGGCGAGGTAGGAAACGGGCTCACCCTCCACGTCCACCTGCATCAGCATGTGCGTACGGGGCCTGATGTCACCGGGCGCGGCGCCCACCACCACCCGCGCGGTCAGCAGCGTCACCCTGAATCCGAGCTGGTTCAGGGCGGCGGCGAGGAGGGTGTTGTGCTCGTAGCAGTACCCGCCGCGGTCACCGCGGACGAGCTTCCTCTCCAGGTCCGGGAGCGCGAGGGAGGGGGCGCTGCCGAGAAGGGGTTCCAGATTCTCGAACGGGATGCCCAGCATGTGGGCGCGGTGCACGGACCGCAGCACCTCCACGGTGGGGCGGCGCTCCCCGGACCAGCCGATGCGGGCGAAGTAGGCGTCGAGGTCGAGTGTCATACCCCGACAGTACGCAGATGGCTCAGGGGTTTTCACGTGCTCCGGGCGCACAGAAGACGAGGGGAACACGCCTCCGCTGTGTCCTGCCGGGCGCGAGACGCCCGGCCCGCGGACACGGTCGGGGCGCGGCTTGAATTCGCCCCTTGTCGGCCCTCCCTCCCGTAGGCCAACATGCGCATGTCAAACCGGAAGAACTCCGGTCACTGGCGCATCTGGAGGGGACCCCCACATGAAGAAGCCTCTGGTCGGCGCAGTTCTTTCCGTCCTGTTCCTCGGGGCGGGCATCGCACCTGCGGCGGCGTCCACGGCCACGGATCAGGGCGGGGCCGAAGTCCGCGCCAAGGCCGTCACCTTCGCCGGCACGGTCGCGCTGAGCAACTGCTCCGGCTCGGTCGTCCGGGCGCCGTCGTCGCAGCCGGGCGACCCCGCCCTGGTCCTGTCCAACGGCCACTGCCTGGAGACCGGTTTCCCGGCACCGGGCCAGGTCGTGCTCAACAGGTCGTCGACCCGCAGCTTCACCCTGCTGAACGCGGCGGGCAGCGGTGTCGGCACCCTGCGGGCATCCAAGATCGCGTACGGGACGATGACGGACACCGACGTCTCGCTGTACCAACTCACCCGCACCTACGCCCAGATCGAGAGCTCCTACGGCATCAAGGCCCTCGAGCTCGACACCGCCCGCCCGACCCAGGGCAAGGCGATCACCGTCGCCTCCGGCTACTGGAAGCGCACCTACAGCTGCGCCGTCGACGGGTTCGCCTACCGGCTCAAGGAGGGCGCCTGGACCTGGAAGGACTCGGTCCGCTACACCTCCGCCTGCCAGACCATCGGCGGCACGTCGGGGTCCCCGGTGATCGACAACGCGACCGGCAAGGTCGTCGCCGTCAACAACACCGGCAACGAGGACGGGCAGCAGTGCACGGACAACAACCCGTGCGAGGTGTCCGAGAACGGCACCGTGACCGTGCGCAAGGGCATCAACTACGCCCAGCAGACGTACAACATGGTGCCGTGCATCGGCACCGGCAACCAGATCGACCTGAACCGGGCGGGCTGCGCACTGCCCAAGCCGTAGCGAGCGGGGCGGGGGCGGCCGCACCGGCCGCCCCCGCGTTCCCTCAGGCCCGCGCGCGGCCCGTGCCCCGGACCGCCCGGCCCGCGAGGGCGGAAGTGCGCTTCCCGTCCTCGACGACGAAGCGGCCGTCGATCAGGACGTGCGGGATGCCCACCGGCAGGACACGCGGCTCCTCGAAGGTCGATCCGGCCGCCACGGTGGCCGGATCGAAGAGGACGAGGTCCGCGCGGTATCCCTCGCGGACGAGGCCGCGGTCCGGCAGACGCAGACGCGCGGCCGGCCGGGAGGTGAGGTGGGCGACGCACTCCTCCAGGGAGAGGATGCCCAGCTCCCTCACGTAACGGCCGAGGTACTGGGGGAACGTGCCGTAGGCGCGGGGGTGCGGCTTGTCGCCCTGGAGGATGCCGTCGCTGCCGCCGGTGTGGACCCGGTGGCCCATGATCCGGCGGACGTTCTCCTCGTGGCCGACGTGCTGGAGGATCGTCGTGCCGAGCCTGTCCTCGACCAGCACCCGACGGGCCGTCACCCAGGGTTCCTCGCCGCGCAGCCGCGCCGACTCGGCGACCGTCCGGCCCACGTATCCGGACAGGTCCGGGTTGTTGACGCCGGAGATCTCTATCGAGTCCCACTCGATCGGGACCCCGTGGCAGCCGTCGGAGCCCACGACCTCCACGTGGTGGCGGATCCGCTCGGCCGTCCCCTCGTCCGCGAGCCGGGTCAGGATCGATTCCGGCCCGCCCTCGCTCGACCAGCTCGGCAGCATCGCCACGAGCGTCGTGCACCCCGGCGTGTACGGGTAGGTGTCCAGGGAGATGTCCGCGCCCGCCGCGAGGGCCTCGTCCAGCAGGTTCAGGAGCTCGGGGGCCTTCCCCTTGTTCACGCCGAAGTTCATGGTGGCGTGCGCGAGGTGGAGGGCGCATCCGGCGTCGCGGGTGAGCCGCACCATCTCCTCGTACGCCTGGAGGGCTCCGGCGCCGTACGAACGGTGATGGGGGCAGTAGTAGCCGTCGTGGGCCGCGACCACCCGGCACAGCTCGGTGAGTTCGGCGTCCTTCGCGTACATCCCCGGCGTGTAGGTCAGGCCCGAGGACATGCCGACCGCGCCCTCGGTCATGCCCTGGGCGACCAGCTCCTTCATGCGGTCCAGCTCGGCGCCGGTGGCGGGGCGGTCGTCCCAGCCGACGGCGAGCATCCGCACGGTGCCCTGCGGGATCAGGTAGGCGGCGTTGACGGCGATGCCCTGGCCGCCGAAGTTGCGGTCGAGGCGGTCCAGATAGCCGCCGACGGTGCGCCAGTCGAAGTCGATGTCGCCGCCGTCGCCGTTCCAGCCGGCGATGGAGCGGCGGACCTCGGCGAGGGTGCGGTCGTCGGCGGGGGCGTACGACAGGCCGTCCTGGCCGAGGACCTCCAGGGTGACGCCCTGCGCGGCCTTCGCGCTGTGGTCGGGGTCGCGCAGCAGGGCGAGGTCGCTGTGCGCGTGCATGTCGATGAAGCCCGGCGAGAGCGCCAGGCCGTCGGCGTCCAGGGTGCGGGCGGCGGTGAGGCGTGGGCCGTCGCCCTCCCGGCGGATCTCGCTGATCCGGCCGTCCGTGAGCGCCACGTCGGCGCGGTAGGAGGGGGTACCGGTGCCGTCGACGACGCGGGCGTCGCGGATGACCAGGTCCATGGGAGGTCGCCTTTCGGGTGGGGGAGAGGTCCCGCCGGGATCAGAAGAAGGTGCGGATGTAGTCGGTGACGGTGCCGTCCGCCTCCACCAGCGGGATCAGCTGCCACTTGTCGAACGACGTGCAGGGGTGGGACAGACCCATGCCGATCCAGTCGCCGACCTCGAGCTCGGCGCCCGGCTCCGTGCGGACCCAGCCGTGCTGGTCGGACAGTCCGCTGACGGTGATCCCGGTGGCGGGCCGCACCGAGCCGTCGCGGGCGGAGCGCACGACCTGCGCCTCGGGGAGGTCCAGGTCGTAGGCGGCGTCCCGCTTCCCGGCGTTGACGAAGGCCTGCTCGGGAGTGGGGCGGGAGACCACCTGCGCCCAGAGGCGGAAGGAGGGCTGCAGCGCGCCCTCCTCCGGGATCCGGTTGAAGGGCGTGAGGTGGCGGTAGTGGCCGTCGTCGTGGCTGACGTACGCGCCGGAGCGCAGCAGCCTGCACACGGGCCGGCTCAGCGAGGGGATCCCGGCGAAGACGTCGGCGACCGCGTCGAACCACGCGCTGCCGCCCGCGCTGACCAGGATCTCCTGGCCGTCGGCGAGCTCGTCGAAGCGGCCCGCCGCGTCGAAGTCCACGGCGAGTGCGACGAGCCGGCGCAGCCACTCCCGCACCCGCTCGGGGGAGGCGTCCGGCACCTCGCCCTCGTACCCGGCGACGCCCACCAGGCGCAGGGTGGACGCGGCGGCCACCGCGTCGGCGACCGCCGCGCAGTCGGCCTCCGTGCGGGCGCCGGTACGGGCGCCCTGGCCGGCCCCCAGCTCCACCACCACGTCGACCGGGCGCACGGCGCCGGCCGCGCGCAGGGCCTCGTCCATCAGCTCGACGCCGCGCACGGAGTCCACGTAGCAGGCGAAGACGAAGTCCGGGTCGCCGTCCAGCTCGCCGGCCAGCCAGCGCAGCGCCACCGCGTCGACGAGCTCGTTGGCGAGGAAGATCCGCCGGATGCCGTGGGCGCGGTACACCCGGGCCTGGTGGGGGACGGCGGCGGTGATGCCCCAGGCGCCGTACTCCAGCTGGCGGGCGAACAGCTGCGGGGACATCGAGGTCTTGCCGTGCGGCGCGAAGGCGAGGCCGTGCCGCTCCGCGTACGTCTCCAGCAGGGCGAGGTTGGCCTCGACCGACTCGGCGGACAGGGCCAGCACCGGGGTGGTGAAACCGCCCGTGAAGAGATCGCGGCGCTCGGCAGCCAGGGCGCCGACGGTCAGCCCCTCCGCGTCGGGCGGCAGCGCCTTGAAGCGGTGGTCGACCACTTCGGCCGCGAGGGCCGTCAGGGACTGTTCGGCGGACTGCTGGGCGGCCAAGGGATCCTCCTCGGGAACTCGATCGTTGCATTGTCTGCAACGGTCATTGCGCATATCGCTTAACGCTGTCTAACATCCGAGCCGATGCCGGGTCAATGGTGAGCACCGGCGCCCACGGCCGACGAAGAGGAGCCCAGAGTGTCCGGATCCGCAGCCAGGACAGCCACCGCGGACGTCGTCTGCCTCGGCGAGTCCATGGTGACGTTCCTGCCCTCGCAGCCCGGCCGCCTCGCCGACGTCCCCTCCTTCGGCCGGGGCATCGGCGGCGCGGAGTCCAACGTCGCCTGCGCCCTCGCCGCCGCCGGCCACCGGGCGAAGTGGGTCGGCAGGGTCGGCGCCGACGGCTTCGGCGACCACCTCGTCGACGCCATCGCGGGCTACGGGGTCGACACCTCCGCCGTGCGCCGCGACCCCGACCGCCCCACCGGCGTCTACTTCCGCACGGCGACGGACCGGGCCACCGACGCCCACGAGGTGGCGTACTACCGCGCCGGCTCCGCGGCCTCCGCGATGTCCCCGCACAACGTCCCGTACGACGACCTCCTGAACACCCGCGTCCTGCACCTGTCCGGCATCACCGCCGCGCTCTCCGCCGACTGCCTGGCCCTGCTCCACGACCTCACCGCCCCCCGCGACGGCCGCCCCCTCATCTCCTTCGACGTCAACCACCGCCCCGGTCTGTGGCGCGAGGGAGAGGCCGGCCCCGAGGTGCTGCTCGCCCTCGCCCGCCGCAGCGACCTCGTCTTCGTCGGGGAGGACGAGGCGGAGGAGGCCTGGGGCGTCCACGGCACCGAGGCGATCCGCGCGGCCCTGCCGGAACCGGACGTGCTGGTCGTGAAGCGGGGAGCCGACGGCGTCACCGTCTTCTCCCGCTCCGGCGGCGGCGACACCGTCACCACCGTCCCCTCCCTGCGCGTCGACGTCGTCGCCGCCGTCGGCGCCGGTGACGCCTTCGCCGCCGGGTTCCTCTCCGCCACCCTGCGCGACCTGCCCGTACGCGACCGCGCCCGGCACGGCCACCTCATGGCCGCGGCCGTCCTCACCGTCCCCGGCGACCTCACGGGCCCCCCGCCCCGCGCGTACGCCGACCGGCTCGCCGCCCTGGACGACGAGGCCTGGGGCACACTTCGTCTCGGCCCCGGATGGACCGTCGCCGACGGGGCGAACGAGGAGGTACGAGTCACATGAGCCAGACCGTCGACCGCGCGCTGAGCATCCTGCCGCTGCTCGCCCAGGGCCCCGCCGACCTCGGCCAGGTCGCCGAACGGCTCGGCGTCCACAAGTCCACGGCACTGCGCCTGCTCCGTACGCTCCACGAACACGGCCTGGTCTACCGCCAGGAGGACCAGCGCTACCGCCTCGGCGCACGCCTCTTCGCGCTCGCGCAGGAAGCCGTCGAGAACCTCGACGTACGCGAGATCGCCCACAGCCACCTCGTCGCGCTCAACGAACAGTGCGGGCACACCGTCCACCTCGCGGTGTACGAGGAGAACGAGGTCCTCTACATCGACAAGGTCGAGAGCCGCTACCCCGTGCGGATGTACTCACGGATCGGCAAACCCGTCGCGATCACCGTCGCCGCGGTCGCCAAACTGCTCCTCGCCGACCTCACCGAGCCCGAACGGCGCGCGATCGCCGAACGGCTCGACTACCCCATGTACACGTCCCGTTCGCTCCCGAACGCCGGTGCCTTCCTGAAGGAACTCGCCGTCGTGCGCGAACAGGGCTGGGCCACCGACCTCGGTGGCCACGAGGAGTCGATCAACTGCATCGGCGCCCCCATCCGGGGCGCGGACGGACGGGTCGTCGCCGCCATGTCGGTGTCCGCACCGAACGTGGTCGTCACGGCCGAGGAACTCCTCACCCTGCTCCCCCTGGTGCGACGCACCGCGGACACCATCAGCCGGGAGTACTCCGGTACCACCCCCACCAAGAAAGCCTGAACCGTCATGACCGAGAAGACCGCCCTCACCCCCAGCACCCACACCGCCCCGCCGGCGAAGTTCTCGCACGGCGTGAAGAAGGGGAACATCCTCCAGGTCGCCGGTCAGGTCGGCTTCCTGCCCGCCGTGGAGGGCCAGGCCCCGACCCCGGCCGGCCCCACCCTGCGCGAGCAGACCCTGCAGACCTTCGCCAACGTCAAGGCGATCCTGGAGGAGGGCGGCGCGAGCTGGGACGACGTCATGATCATGCGCGTCTACCTCACCGACGTCGACCACTTCGCCGAGATGAACGCGATCTACAACGAGTACTTCGAGGAGCAGGGCCTCACGGCCCCCGCCGCCGCGCGTACGACGGTGTACGTCGGCCTCCCCGCGGGACTGCTCATCGAGATCGACGCGCTCGCGGTCCTCGGCTGATCCTCTGATCCGCCGGCCGGCGGTCCGCCCCCGGACACCCGGCTCCCCGAACCGCCCCGCCTCACGGCACGGC
>Ga0247818_10002243_pt1 | contig 12524 bp, 11 predicted proteins | sample 13C_Glucose_Day1_FD_192424 | JGI IMG/M metagenome (GOLD analysis project Ga0247818, IMG submission 192424) | Soil microbial communities from agricultural site in Penn Yan, New York, United States - 13C_Glucose_Day1 | ecosystem: Environmental > Terrestrial > Soil > Agricultural land | place...
GTGCGGGGTCGGGGTCGGGGTACGAGTTCGAACCAGGCGCTGATCCCGCCCTGTAGGTGCGGATCCGGATAGCTGAGGGCCAGGCCCTGCTGGTCGAAGGCGGCAAACCATTCCCTCCAGGAGATGTGTTCGAGCCCGGAGTCGACTCCGTGCAGGTCGATTCGGAGCACGTCGTTGGCCGTGGTGTGGGGGACCCGGGCGGGGATGCCGTGATGGGCCTGGGTCCATTGACGGATTTCCTCGTGGCCGGTGGTGAGATGCGTGTGTGGTCATGAGATCGATCCTGCTGTGTCGCGACGTGGTGTCGTCGTGGCTCGGTCGCCGGGGCGGGTGAGGTGATCGTCGGGCGATCGACACCGGGTGCGCGGCGGCCCAGGTGTGGGACCCGGCGCGCGGGGGCAGTGCCTGCATACCCACTGCGGCCGTATTCAATCAACGCGCGACCTGCGCACCACGGCTGCCTTCACGGAGCTGGTGTCGGACGTTTCCGGCCGGGGGCATGCCATGGTGGACGCTCATCCCGGTCGCCGCCGAACGCCTGGGCGATCAGCTCGCTCGCGGTGCAGTCGGGGGTCCTCCGGAACATCGCACTGGTGTTCCTCCTAACCAGGCATGGGACCCCGGCGTGGCGGTGCCCGACGAGGTGCTCGACGAACGCATCCCGTTCTACTGCGACCTGTTCGCGCAGGATATGGCCGACTGGCCGGCGCAGATCCGCGAGCCGCTGATCGACAGCTCGTTCAGTTGCTGGGCCATAAAGGCGTCGTAGTCCTCATGTTCGGGCTCCACCAGGACCAGGCCCACCGTCTCGCCGGGGAACGTTGCGCGTAGTGGCGTGCGTACAGGCGAACAGCGGTGCACGGCGCGCGACAGCTCGCGTTGCAGATCCACGCCCATACCCGCGGCGGCCGCAACCGCGGTGTTCGATAGTGCCGGGTGGCCGGTGACCGGGTCGATCAGCACGAACTCCTCCTCCACCCCGATCGTGGTAGGGCAGTTAGTATTCGGCGTTTGCGCCCAGACCGCTTTCGTACCAGGAACCCCCACCGGCGCACCTTCCCGACGCTCAGCGGGCACAGGTGCGTGTCGCGCAGGGGGACGGGCTGGGAATCGTTAGCCTGTGCCGTCGGCGGACCCATCTGCGGATGTAGCGTGGCATCGTCGTCGCTGTACCCCGAAGCCCGTCGGTCGTGGACTTCATGGGCTGGCAGGCTCGGCCGGAAGGCTCGGCGACTCTGGGGTGACGGTGTTGGGCGGGCACACCGCGCAGTATGGGTCGGCGGCGGCGGCGGAGGGGTGGTGTGCAGCGGTGTTGCGCGGGCGCGGGTTGTCCGGCACATTCGGGGCTGTGCCAAGGAGTGTGCTGCTTCAGCTCGTGTGTGTGCTCGCGTTGGTGACGCTGGGCACGATGTTGCTGGCGGTGGGGTCGTTCGGTTCGGGGTTGATCGGTTTGGTGGGCGGCGCGATCTGGTTCTGGCGGCTCTACCGTGCCAGCGACCGCGACACGTGAGCGAGGGCCGGTCCTCGTCGGCAGAGGCAGTACGGACGGCGGCCAAGTGATCGCTCCGCGGGACCGTGGAGTGGACGTAGCTCAAGGCATCTGTCGTTTGGGTGCCCGCGGTCTGCCTCCTGATCTCCAAGCCCAACCCTGGTCAGCCGACCGCACGGCAGCTGAGCTTCCGACGTGGACCGGTGGCGAAGTGCTCGGGCAGGCACGTGAAAAGGGCGACTTTCCCGTGTCGTGGACCCACGAAAGGGCCCGGCCTGGGAGCCGCCTACGGCTTACGCCGCCCGACTTACGAGGCGATCTGGCGTTGAAACAGGACGACAACGGCTTGAGCGTGTCCGATCTTCTCCCGTGGTGAACCGATTGGGACAGTGCATTATTCAATTCGGAGAACCGTGGCCGGGAGTACTCGATGCCCGAACGGGGGAGCGGGATTGTTCGCCTCGCGCCGGGAGGCTCGGGGGTGTGCGAGTGCCACGGTCGGCGGGCTGCCGGTGGCGGATGCGCCGAGACCAAGGACCGCATCGCCGGTTGGATGGTGATCGACGTCGGCGCACGGTGGTGGGGTGGGTGATTCCCAGCCCTGGGGTTTCTGTCGAGACTCTCGGTGATGGGTCACGCTTCAAGTCCAGGGAATCCGGGAGTTTCATCCTGGACCACGAGCACAACGGAGACTGACAATGAACACAACCCCCGCACCCGGCGCGCCCGCTGACACACCCGTCGCCCCGCGACGGCTTGCGCTACGACGCGAATCGCTGCGCGAACTGACCACCGACGACCTGCGCCACATCGCTGGCGGACGGGTTTCCGCAGCGTGTACGTCTGGCACCACCAGCAAAACCGGCATCGTATAGGCCCACCATGAAAACCAATGCGACACCCGTCGCGCCTGTAAGTTCACCCCACCCTCCGACTGCCGGCGCTGCGCCGCGAATCGCTGCGCGAACTGACCACCGACGATCTGCGCCAGATCGCGGCCGGTAGAGGCGCGGGCGTCAGTAACTCTCTGACGCCAATGACAGGCGCTCACTGAGAACGACCGCCACGTCACGCTAGCCATTGGTACCGCAACCGTGCGCGATGAGCGGTCGGTGGCCGCTGACGGACGGGTCGACCAAGGCGCGGTCATTGCGGGTCCGCTGAGATCGCCGATCTACTGAGCTGTCGGCTTCCTTTTCCTAGATTCCGGAGTCATCGGAAGGTATCGCGGCGGCGCAGCAGGTCGACTGAGATCCGGTCCCGGTGGCGGTACAGCAGCGCCATCAGCGATATGTCTCCCGGCAGCAGGTCGTCGGTTCTCCTCTGACGCAGTGCGTTCGGGATTAGGTTCTGCTGGTCGTCAGGTTCGGGTGTCGGCATTCGGTTTCACTCGGGGATGGCTAGATCGAGGTGAGCGTGTGCTCTTGGCTCGCCGCGACGATGAACGCCGAGGAGTCGACATCGGCGGTGAATAGCGTGACGCGCGCAAAGCGCCTCGACCCGTTACCGGATCGAGGCTCGCTTTCCGCGTGCTGTACCGGTACTGGCCGGTGGATCTGGGTCGGGGTGGACGGCTGCAGGCTGATCCACTCGCATATCTGCTAGTGAAAACTGGTCACCGCTGATCTTCCAATCATGCGAGAGTGGACCATGTCATGACCACCACCGCAGAGGCTGCTGGCACGACCGACTCGGTAACCACCGATCCCGGCCGGTCGAGGCTGTGCGGCTCACGGCGCGAGGCGACCGCCACCGCTGTGCGCCGAAGCGCCTGGCTCGCCTCGGTCGGCAGTGGACCGTGAACGGGCGGGGGTTGTTCCGCAAGGAGGCGTTGGAGTACCACGCCCGAGGTGGTCGGCCGGGCGAGCCTCTGCGCCCGGGGGACAATCATGGAGGGTTTCGTCGGGTCGCATCGCCGGGGCGCCGTCGGGTGCCGTTCGTGCCGCAGGCCGAGATGTCCGATTGCGGACCCGCCGCATTGGCGATGTCGCTGGCCGCATACGGCAAGTGGGTGCCGTTGCGGGAAGTACGAGAAGTGGTCGGCAACGGCCGGGACGGGGCCACGGCGGAGGCGCTGGTTTCCGCTGCCCGCCACTTTGGGTTACGCGCTCGCGGCGTTCAGGCCGAGGTCGATGAGCTCGGTCTGCTGCCGACGGGGTCGATCCTGTTCTGGGAACTCAACCATTTCGTGGTGCTCGGGGCGGTGCGGCGCCGCGGGGTGGACTTGGTGGACCCGGCCGTGGGGCGGGTCCGCCTCGGTTGGGCCCGGTTCGGCCGCGGGTATACCGGGGTAGCGTTGGAACTCGAACCCGGCGAGGAATTCGCGACCCGACGGCGCCCAGCGCAGCGAGGGCGGCTGCGCCGCCATGCGGGCGCACTGCTGACCCAACGGGCCCGGCTGGTCAAGGTCCTGGCCGCATCGATCGTGCTGCGGGTTCTGGCACTGGCGCTGCCCGTCCTGACCGGCATCGTGGTGGACAGGGTGATCCCCGGAAACGACCGCTCACTGCTCGCTGTGGCCGCGGCGGTGATGGCGATCATGACTGCCACGACGCTCGCCACGACGTGGCTGCGGGGACGGTTGCTGCTCGCTCTGCGCACGGTCGTGGACCTGCGTACCACCGTCGGGTTCCTCGATCACTTACTGGCCTTGCCCTACAGTTTCCACCTGCGCCGCTCCGCCGGGGATCTGATGATGCGGCTGCGCTCCAACACCGTGGTCCGCGAGATCCTCACCACCGGCGCGTTGTCGGCGATGCTCGACGGTGCGTTGGTCACGGGCTACCTGGTGTTGCTGGTGATCTTCTCGCCGCAGCTGGGCGTGTTGGTGGCAGGATTGGGTGCCGCCCAGGTGGCTGTGCTCCTCGCCAGCCGCGGCCGCAACCAGCGACTGACCGCCGAGGGGCTGCAAGCGGAGGCCAAGACCCAGGCCTACGCCTACCAGATCTTCTCCGGCGTGCAGACTCTGAAGACTTCCGGCGCCGAGGACCGCGCCATCGAAGCCTGGTCGAACCTGTTCGTCGACGAACTCAACGTCACGGTGCGCCGGGGTCGGCTCGCCGCCGGTGTCGAGGCGGCCCTGGCTGCTCTGCGGATGGGTTCTCCGCTTGCTGTCCTGAGTGTCGGAGCACTCTTGGTGCTGAACGGGCAGCTGAGCCTGGGCGAACTGCTCGCGCTGGCGGCGCTGGCCGCCGGGTTTCTGGAACCGCTGGCCGCTCTGGTCGCCACGGTGTCTCAGTTGCAACTGTTGGGCAGCTATCTGGACCGTATCGACGACGTATTGGACACCCCGCGCGAACAAGACGGCCACGCGGTGCGCCGCGCGCCGACCCTGCTCGGCGGCATCGTCGCCGAGCGTCTCGTCTTCGGCTACGCCCCCCTCGACGAACCAGTGATCCGCGATATCGGGCTCGACATCCAACCGGGCCAGACGGTGGCCATCGTCGGACGCTCGGGCTCCGGGAAGACCACCCTGGCGCACCTGCTGTTGGGACTGTACCCGCCGGACAGTGGGCGAATCCTGTTCGACGGGATCGACCTGGCAGCACTGGACTGCCGCAGTGTGCGCGCTCAGCTCGGCGTAGTTGTCCAAGACCCGTTCCTGTTCGGCGTGTCCGTCCGCCAGAACATCGCCTTCGCCCACCCCGCCGCCGAGTTGCACGAGGTGGAACAGGCTGCGCGGCTGGCGTGTATCCACGACGACATCACGGCGATGCCGATGGGGTACGACACGATGCTCGTCGACGGCGGCGCATCCCTGTCCGGCGGACAGAAGCAACGCCTCGCACTGGCCAGGGCCCTGCTGCACCAGCCCAAGATTCTGCTGCTCGATGAAGCCACCAGCCACTTGGACACCATCACCGAGGCAGCGGTGCACGACAACCTGAACACCCTGGGGTGCACCAGAATCGTGATCGCGCATCGGATGTCCACGATCCGTGGCGCCGACCGGATCATCGTCCTGGATGAGGGCACGATCGTCGAATCCGGCGGCCACGACGAACTGTTGGCCCGCGGCGGCGCATACGCCCGGCTGGTTGACGATCACACCGGTCGAAACCCCGACGACGGGAGTGATCACGTTGGCCGCTGAAAAAGCGCTCGTGCCGTCGGGCTTCTTCGTCATGCGCACCCCGTTGCTGCCGGTGGACGTGCTGGCCGGTTGGGGTACCGACGGGGCAGACCCGCGCGAGCGGCTGCGCAGTCTCGCCGCACGGCCGGAGGTCGCCGAAGCGCTGTGGTTGGCCTCCCCGGAACTGACGGCACGATGGCAGGAAAACACGACCACCGAGGGCCCGTTGGACCGTGTCGAGCGGGCGGTCGCGGCGTATCTGATCCGCGCAGCAACCCGCCCCACCCCATTCGGACTGTTCGCCGGCGTCGGGGTCGGGCGGCTGACCGGGCGGGACACGGCGCTGCACGTGCCGCCGCTGAGTTCGCTCCAGCGCCGGAGCCGACTGGACATGGGAGTGCTGGCCGCGGAGGCGGACCGGGTAGAATGCGATGCCGGCTCAACTGATGGCCTGCTGTTCTCGCCGAACACAAGTCTGTACCGGGCCGCGGGCCGCGTGCGGTTCGTCGAGGCCCGGATGACCGGCACCGTTCGGTCGCATCACCTGGTTGCGGTCGATGAGGACGACGCACTTACCGCGACCCTGCGGCGAGCGGTGGGCGGGGCCCGCCTTGAGGACCTTGCCGCCGAACTGGTTGACGACGACATCACCGTCGAGGACGCCCGGCACTACGTCCACGAATTGGTGGACGCCCGGATGCTGGTCTCCGACGCCCAACCTGCGGTCACTGGAACCGGTGATCCTGCGGCGGCACTCTGCGCCGCGCTGCACCGCTCACCGGCCACCGCGCCCGTGGCCGAGCGCTTCGATACCGTCCGCGCGCATCTGGCGGCGCTGGATCGAGATGGTCTCGGGCAACCGGTGAGTCGGTACACCACAATCGTGAGGGATATGCGCGAGCTGGTCCCCGACCTCGACCCGGCTCGGCTGGTGCAGGTCGATCTCGTAAAACCAAGCACCGGAATGACTCTCAGTCATCGGGTTGTCGACGAGCTCGCCCGGGCCGTCGCCCTGTTGCACCGCATCACGGCCTGGCGCCCGGACCCCATGCAAGAGTTCCGGACCGCGTTCGACACACGGTACGGCGGCGCCGAGGTCGGGCTGGCGCAGGTGCTCGACGAGGAGACCGGCATCGGCTACCACGGCTCGGCGCACCCCGACGCCGAGGAATCCCCGCTGTTGGCCGGCATCGATCTCGGGCTCGGGTCGGAACACGCCCGCACGTGGAGTCGTCGCGACGGGGTACTGCTGGAGTTGCTGACCGATGCGCTCTCACGAGGCGCGGAATGCATCGATCTCGCCGACGCCGACATCCAGCGGCTGGCTGAGCCCGATCCGCTCCCGCTGCCCGACGCCCTGTCGATCATGGCGATCGTGCTGGGTGACCCCCAGACCGGGCAGCTGCTGGTGCGCGGCGTCGCCGGACCGTCCGGCGCAGCACTGCTCGGTCGCTTTTGCCACGGCGACGACGAGCTGACCGCGGCGGTCCGAGCGCATCTGGCAACGGAGCAGGCCCACCGCCCCGACACGGTGTTCGCCGAGGTCGTGCACCTGCCGGAGGGTCGGATCGGCAACATTTTGCGCCGGCCGGTGCTCCGCGAGTACGAGCTGACCTACCTGGGCCGCTCCGACGCCCCGGCGGAGCGGCAGTTGACGGTGGACGATCTCACCGTCCGGCTCGACGGCGACCGGGTGGTGCTGCGCTCGCGCCGACTCGACCGCGAAATCGTCCCGCGGCTGACCACCGCACACAACACCACCCACAACAGCCTCGGCATGTACCGATTCCTCGCCGACCTTCAGAATCAAGGCGTCGCCTCCTGGATGGCGTGGGACTGGGGCCCGCTCGCCGATGCGACATTTCTGCCGCGGGTCACAGCCGGACGGCTGGTGCTGGCCCGGGCCCGCTGGCGCCTGACCGCAACCGAGGTCGACGGACTGCGCGATCACGACGACGTGGCCCGGCTGCGCGCCGCGCGCAAGCTCCCGCGCGTGTGCACCCTCGCCGAGTTCGACAACGAGCTGGTCGTCGACCTGGACAGCCCACCCTGGGTACACACCATGTTGCGCGCCTTGAACCGCGGCCAATCGGCCACGCTCATCGAAACTCTCGGCTTCCACGAACCCACCGCTGCCGGCCCCGACGGCAGATTCACCCACGAGCTGGTGGTGCCGTTTCTCCGGCCTCCCGCACCGGTGCCGTCGAAAACGCCGCCGTTGTCTCGGCGGGTCGGTTCGGTACCGCGGAACATTCCGCCGGGGTCGGACTGGCTTTACCTCAAGATCTATACCGGCACCACCGGCGCCGATGCTGTTCTACGTACGCTCGGCCCACCGATCCGGGACGCAGTCGACGCTGGTTCGGCCACCCGATGGTTCTTCGTCCGCTACGCCGACCCCGATTGGCACATCCGTCTCCGACTCACCGGAAACCCCGAGGCGCTCCGTGAGCAGATCCAGCCCGCACTGTCGGAAGCGCTCGTACCGCTGATCGACAACGGGATGGTGTGGCGGGTCCAGCTCGACACCTACCAACGCGAAATCGAACGCTACGGCGGCAACGAGGGCATACTGCTCGCCGAGCAGGCATTCCACGCGGACAGCGCCGCCGCGCTCGGTATCGTCGAAATGCTCTCCGGCGACACCAGTCTCGACGCTCGCTGGCGACTGACCTTGGCCGGCACAGACCGCCTCCTCGACGACCTCGGCTTCGACCTGCCTTCTCGTGCCGCACTCGTGCGGCGGCAACGCGACGGGTTCGCCACCGAGTTCCCCGGCGGGCCAACACAGGCCCGGGAGCTGGGACGGCGATACCGCGCGGAACGAGCCGCCATCGAGCAACTGCTGGCTGCCGGCACTCAACACCCGCTCGCCGCTTGCCTGCGGTATTTCGATATCAGGTCGGAGTCGTTGCGGAGGATCGGCACCGAACTGCACGATCTCGACCACGCGGGTCGCCTCGGCGTACCGCTGGAAGCATGGGCCGCGAGCCTGGCCCACATGCACGCAAACAGGGTGCTGCGCTCCGTCCACCGCGCCCAGGAACTGGTCATCCACGACCTGCTGGACCGACACTACCGTTCTCACCTCGCCCGATCGTCGCGTTGATCGAACCAGGTCAAGTCCCGTGAGGTGGTGTACGACGTCGTCGCGTGATTCCTCGCGTGATGGCCATGCGGTCAGAACCGCGGGTGTCACCTCCTGAGTTGGTTCGGCAGTGGTGTCGGGCGTCTGGCCACCGCGAGCGCGGGCGGGGACGTCGAGTCCGAGGTAGCGGCGGACTTCGATCCAGTGTTCGTGCTGCTCGGCCAGAACGGCTCCGACGAGCCGAATTAGGGCGGTGCGGTCGGGAAGAAGATCCCGACGACCCCGAACACCTATATCACCGAAGCGGCAATGACTTCGTGGTGCGTCTCGGTGCTGCCGAATAGCAGTGTGTCGCTCTTGGCCCGCCGAAAGTACCTGTGTAGGGGGTGTTCCCAGGTGAATCCGATGCCGCCGTGGATTTGGATGGATTCTTCGGCGGCGTAGGTGAAGGCCTCGGACGCCAGCACGTGCGCAATGCTCGCTGCAGTGGCTAGTTCGTCTGTTGGCCTTTCGTCGGCGTTCGCCGCGTCCAGTACTGCGGCGTGCGCCAGTTCGAGTGCCACCAGCATGTCGGTGAGTCGGTGCTTGATCGATTGGAAGGAGCCTATCGGTCGGCCGAACTGTTCCCGGCCCTTGGCGTACTCGACCGACATCTCCAGGCACGCCTCGGCGGCGCCCACCTGTTCGGAGGCCAGCGCCACGAGGGCTGACGCCTGCGCGCGGAGCAGCGTCGCATGCAGGTTCGCGCCGCCGACCCCCTGTGCATGGGCGTCGGCAAACTCGATCCGGGTCAGTGGGCGGGTGGTGTCCAGGGACTCGAGCGGGGTACGCACGACGCCGGGAGCAGCGCCGTCGATGACAGCTAGCTCGAGGCCATTCTCTCCGCGTGCGACAACGACGAGGAGATGTGCGCTGTCGCCATTGACCACGAATTCTTGCGTGCCCCGAAGAATCAGCCGGCTGTCACCGGATGGGGTGGCGGTAATCGGGGTGTCCGAGTACGGGTACCCGGCGACTAGGGTGGCGGTGCATTTTCCTGTTGCGATGGCGGGTAGATGTGCGGCGCGGCCCGCGTCCGAGGCGCATTCCGAGAGGGTGAGGCCGGCAAGACACACGGACGAGAAGTAGGGGGCGTCGGAGATGGTACGGCCGAGTTCGTGCATCACGACCGAGGTGTCTTTGAGGGTGCAACCGGCTCCACTGAAGCGCTCGGGGAAGGGGATCTCGGTCAAGCCCAGGCCGATGAGCCCTTCCCAAGGTGCTTGTCTCGCATCAGCGTTCTTCGTGAGGTAAGCGCGGACGCTGTCGCGAAGTTGTTCTTGTTCCTGGGTCAATTCGAGGGCCATGTTTGCTCCTAGCGCGGTTCTCTGGGCAGCCCGAGGCCGCGTTCGCCGATGATGTTTCGCTGGATCTCGTCGGACCCGCCGGCGATGCGGTAGCCCGGGGCGCCCAGGAGATGCTCGGTCCAGGCATAGGTGTTCGGGGTGCCCGTGTCGGCGAGGATGCGGGGTCCGAGGAATCGGGCCGCGGCGTCACCGATGCGTTTGAGATTTTGCGTCCACACGAGCTTGGCGATCGAGCCTTCGACTCCGGGGACATGGCCGGCGAGTTCCCGCTCGGCGTGCCGGGCGTTGAATATTGCGGTGGCGCGTTCGTAGACGACGACTTGGGCGAGTGTCTGACGCACGTGGGGGTCGTCGGTGATGCCAAGTTGCCTGGCGAGCCTGATAAGGTCGGCTGCGCTGCCGCCGGCGGAGACGATTCCGCCGCTGGAGCTGCGTTCGAAACCGAGGGTGGTCAATGCGACGTTCCAACCGTCGCCGACGTCGCCGAGACGCAGCGAGTCAGGCAATTCGACGTCATTGAGGAACACCTCGTTGAACGTGGAACCGCCGGACATCTGGCGGATGGGGCGGGTTTCGATGCCTGGGGCGTCCATCGGTACCAGGAACGCCGTCATTCCGCGGTGCTTGGGTGCGGCGGGGTCGCTGCGCGCGATGAGTAGTCCCCACTCGGCGAATTGTGCGCCCGAACTCCACACCTTTTGACCGGTGATCTTCCAGCCGGTGTCGGTGCGAACTGCGCGGGTCGCGAGCGCGGCCAGGTCGGAGCCGGCGCCGGGTTCGGAGAACAGCTGGCAGCACAGTTCGTCGGCACGCAGGAACGGTTGCACGAATCGTTGTTTGTGTTCCTCGGTGCCGAGCAGGTGGATGGTCGGTGCGATCAGTTCCACAGTCACGAGGATGGTTTCGTGCCGCTCCGGGGCGCGGAACTGACGTTCGAGCTCGACGTAGATCCGTTCGTGGGACGCGGTCAGGCCCGGTCCGCCCCATTCGGGGCCCCAGGTGATCGCGCCGAACCCGGCATCGACGCGTGCGGATTGCCAGGCCTTGCCGCGGACGAGCAGTTCGCGCTCTTCGGCCTCTGTGCGGTTGTGGAAGATGGCGTAAGACTGCTCCGCGTCGTTTCCTGGCAGGTCGGTTTCGGTGGCCGGCAGATGCCGGTCCAACCGTTGCGATAGCCACGCGGTGGCGCGCTCGCCGAACGCGTCCAGGTCTTCCGGTGTTGCCAGTTCGCGCGTTGCGGTACTCATGGGTTCTTGCCGTTCGTCAGTGCGGTCATTCGTGCCTCGACCGCAGTCTTGGAGTCCGGATGCTCGGACAGCCGGACGGTGAAGGTCTGTTCGAGTTCGTAGCCGCGCTTGAGGTCCATACCCTCGCAGCCGTTCAACGATTGCTTCGCCAGGGTCAGTGCGTAGCGGCTCTTCGAGGCAATGGACCGTGCGCGGGTGAGTGCGGTGTTCATGAGCGTGTCGTGGGGGACTACCTCGATCGGCGCGCCCCACCGCTCGAGGGTGTGTGCGTCGACGGCTTCTGCGGTGAAGAACAGTCGGCGCATTGCTTGCTGCGGCAGCATGCGGGCGGTGAAGCGGCCGCCGCCCAGGACCCCGACGTTCATTTCCGGCAGCCCGAACGTCGCCTTTTCCGAGGCCACCACGAGGTCGCACGATGCGGTCAGGCCAAGTCCGCTGCCTAGTGCCGGCCCGTTGACGGCGGCGATGACGGGGATCGAGCAGTCGATGAGGTTGAACATCGCGCGGCGGACGTTGCGCATCTGTAGTTCACCGCTCGTCGTGTCCATGGTGCGGAAGTCGTTGAGGTCGTTGCCCGCGCAGAACACGTGGCCGCGTCCTGTGAGCACGGCGACGTTGACTGTGGGATCGTCCGATAGCCGGTCGAAGGTCTCGGCGAGTTCGCCGTACATTTGGTGGTCGATTGCGTTGACCTTGCCGCGGGCGAGTTCGACAAGGGCGATCCCTGGTTCGGGTTGGGAGATGAGAATGTGCTCGGTCATGTGGTCCTCACTTCTCATGCGTCGCATGAAGGCTGACGCCGACCATCTGTGGCGGGAGGTTGGTGCGGTTGCGGGTCCAGTCGCGGAGCGCGAACTTCTGGATCTTGCCGCTCGCGGTCTTGGGTAGAACGTCCACCACGAAGACGCTCTCGGGGATTTTCTGTTTGGCGACCTCGCGACCGGTCAGGAACTCGTGGACGTCTTCGAGGGTGAGGTCCTGCGCGTGGTGGGTGACGACGAAGGCGCAGCCCCGTTCACCGGTCGTCGCGTCCGGCCCGGCGACGACGGCGACCTCGCTGACGGCGGGGTGCTCGCTGAGCAGGTTTTCCACCTCGTGAGTGCTGATCTTCTCGCCGGAGCGGTTGATGATGTCCTTGATTCGACCCTCGATGTGGATTGCGCCGGTTTCGTCGAACCGCGCGAGGTCACCGGATCGGAAGAAGCCGTCGTCGGTGAACGCCGCGGCGTTGAGCGACGAGTCGAGGTACCCGAGGAAGGTGTCGGGGCCGCGCCACAGGACT
>Ga0247818_10002244_pt1 | contig 12522 bp, 15 predicted proteins | sample 13C_Glucose_Day1_FD_192424 | JGI IMG/M metagenome (GOLD analysis project Ga0247818, IMG submission 192424) | Soil microbial communities from agricultural site in Penn Yan, New York, United States - 13C_Glucose_Day1 | ecosystem: Environmental > Terrestrial > Soil > Agricultural land | place...
GACGATACTAGACGAGGACCAGTAGCATCGTCAGACCTATTCCTATCAACATCCACATGGCGCCTATCCAGCCGTACACCAAGTAGTTGCCGAAGATGGCCAACGCCAAGGTAAAGGCTAGACCGTAAATCGTCATTACTCTGCTCTTCATGCTTCCCCAGATAAACCCAAACCCCTTGTAGGGGCGGGCTTGAGATCAGTCTTCCTTGTTGTCGGCACTCTTGGTCTTCTTCAGGGCGATCTCGCTGATCGTCTCGATTGTCTTGATAGCGGCATAGGCAGCCACTGCGGTGATGGCGACGAACTTCGCGATCTCTTTCGTCTTCTCGGCGGCGAGCTTGACGGTTTCAGGTCGGATGAACGGTTCATCAGCAGTGGGTGTCCCATTGTCGTTGTCTCGATCGATACTGATCTTGAGCGAGCGCTTCGGCTTTCCGAACATGGCGGTCTCCAAAGGTGTAGGGGTCTCATAATACGCCATGTAGATCATGCGAAAAGCATAAAGCCCTTGTAGGGGCTTTAGAGGCCTTGAGATCAGTGCTTGATGTGGTGCTTGATCTTCTGGATCATGTCGAAGATCTTCTCGGTTGCGAAAGCTGCGGCTAATGCGCCACAGAATGCTGCGAGAATCAAAGCGATCATGTTGTCCTGGGACATAGCACGGCCTTTCGTAGAGGTCTCATTATAGCCCCTGTAAACCGTGCGATAGCCGAGGAATCACTCTCATTTTGACGAAAGCGTAAACCCCATGTAGGGGTTCAGAGGCTTTTGAGGTTAGTTCTTGGTCGGGAAGTACTCGTGGTACTTCGATGCGACCATCAGCTTGTCGTCCAGGGCCATGTGCCACCCCATCTTAGAACCTTCGGCGAACGACTTCTCGATCTCTTCCTTGTAGGTTTCGATCATCGAAGGAACGGCGCGGTTGATCTTGATGAGGTGGGTGGTGTAGCCGAGAACGAAAGCGATGATAGCGATCAAAGCAGTGAAGAGCATTTCTATCTCCAATTCGTAGGGGTCTCATTATAGGGCATGTAAATCGTGCGATTCCCGTACAAAAGACAAAGCATAAAGCCCTTGTAGGGGCTTCAGAGGCTTTCGCAGTTACTTGCGAGGTTGACCATTCAGAGGGTTGGTGATGATTCCGTAGAACTTGTAGTCGTACTTGATGGTGTCGATACCGTCGGTCTTGAAGTAGTGTCCGCGAGCGGCACGTACCGCGACGTACTCGGCTGCGCTGTTCACCTTTTCGGTGTCAGCGAGATGCTTGATACGGCGCTGTAGGAACTCAACGTGGAACACGATACTTGAGGCGACGGAGACGTAGAAGTTTGCACTGCGAAGAATACGCTTGAGCATCAATCCTCCATAGGGGTCTCACTACAGGACATGTAAAACCTGCGAGGATTGACAGAGGCAAAAAATAAGTGGCGTGTAAACCTTGTTAGGGTCTACACGCCACTTATCGATTTACCTGTTGGTCAGTAGCGGGTTGATCAGCCAGTGATCTTTCGGCCGATGAAACCGAGCGCCTTCGATGTCACGATGTGCACGTGCTCGTACTGAAGGATCATTCCGATGCCGACGAGGTTTGCGACGGCTCCGACCAGCACATCACCACTCACCTTCTTCTTGGAATCGGTTTCCTTGAGAGGGTAGAGCTTCTTGAGCTGGTTGGAGATCCGGTCGTACTCCTCGCCGTCAGCGGGCAGAGCCGCCAGTTCTTCGAGCAGGCGTGCGATCTCGCGTTCGAGGTCGGTCGGTTCCTTCGGCTTGAAAGGGTTCTTGGCGTTGATCATGTCACACTCTCTTTCCGTAGGGGTCTCATTACAGGGCATGTAAAACATGCGACCCCTGAGGAAGGTGTGACAACTAGGGCTTGACCATCGGGTTCTCTCCGGTGTCGGAGATCCTGAAGGTGGCTTCCTTCATGCCCAGAATATCGGCGGGATCACCGTCTACGACCAGAGAAGCGATCTTCTTGTCTCCGACATCCTGAACTTGAATCTCACCAGCGTACTGCTGCCCACTGGCGTAATAGGACTTCTTGGAGATCTGTACGAGAACCCCGAGAAACGTGTTCACTGCCGTGATGGAGGCGACCACCTTCTCAGGCTCAGGAAAGTCCCAGAGCTGAGCCAGCGCGAAATATAGCGTCGCCAGCGCAGGCAGAACGATCGTTGCAGACTGCTTCACGAGCTTGTACGTGCCGTCACCCAGAAGGGGCGTCGGCTTCCTGTCGACTGACGACTCGGACATTCGTGCTCCATCCATCTTGATCTCTGTTTCGAGATATCTCAGTCAGCCTGCTGCGTGAACTGAACGGAAGTCGTCCGACTTCATCCATGATCCGCTGGGCTGTACCATTTCCCCCGAGAGCTACGTACGGCCTGTAGAAGTACTTGTCGAGTTCGTCGAACTCTTCCTTGGTGATGTAACCACGCTCGATGTAGGCCAGCCCGTGAGTTGTGATTGTCTCACGTGCCATACCCATCATGAGTCTGGTTGTAGCAGCCCGCTTCGTGTCCCGACTGCGAAGGAAGGTCCACATGCCTGTCGATCCGAATACAGAACCGACAATGATAGTGATCACTCGGACCCAGACTTCGTCCATAAAACGCACCCTCCCCTTTTCTACGTTGTTCGCTTCCAGACCCCTGTGTTTTTTACCCAAGGTTCGGCTATCCTCCACACCCCGCCGACTTTGATGTAGGGGACTGCAAGTTTCCATACCGCACCTACTTTTATGTAGGCTCCAGCAACTGTTCTTACACTGGCCGCTCCGGACCACGCACTCCAACCGATACCGCTCTTAGCACGAGTACGGAAGTAATACACAGTTCCTGGATTTAGTCCAGTGACTATCTGAGGTGATTTCGCGGCGACAGAACTCGTGGGATTACCCGTTGAGCTTGTGCTCCAGCCGATTTCATACCCGGTGATCGTAGAACCACCACTGCTGTTCGCGCTGAACGCTACGTCTACACTCGTCATCCTGGCGCTGGACAGAAGCGGTGTGCTTGGGGCGTCTGGAACTTTGAGTGTTGTGGCCGAGGCCCTTCCTGACCACGAACTCCATCCTTCGGAGTTATGTGTTCGTGCCCAGAAGTAGTAAGTCGTACCGGCCGCCAACCCGGATATGGTTGTAGACCGATCGGAACTTACGGTTTCTTGTACCGACGTAGAACTGGTGCCGTAACCGATCTGCCGGGAGTCAATTGCATCTCCGCCATTCGAACCATCCGAGAACGTGACGTAAACGGATGAGGTGGTGATGTTAGATATGACTGGCGTAGACGGCTTGGACGGGTTGGTGTCCCGCTTGATGGCCTGACTGAAAGACGTCGGACCACCGATACCCGAGGACCCCGATCCGTCGGTCAAACGAAAGGTGACCGTCTGAGAATCCGTGATCCGGACTTCTCCGACCTTCTTCCAATCAGCACCCGTCGGGTAGTTGATCGTTACGGAAGTGGTCTTTCCGTTCGCCGTCCAGTTGAACGGCATCCCGTTCCACCAGTCAGATGAATATCCGGCCTTGAACCAGAACTCGACATCGGTTCCGGTGTCGCGGATCATCATCTTGCCGTTGACGCCGGTGGTTTTCGTATAGTCGGTCACGGCACCACCTAACTGATGATCTTGAAGTAGATATCACCGTCGGAACCATCAGTGGGTGCGGGGTCAGTCGTACCCGAAGTGATACCCGCCTTATCACGATATCCGGTCTTGCCCGTAGGGATGAGAGACTTAAGGGCAGCGAGGTAGTCCCGAGTTCGGTTGATCTCCTGGGCTCCCCAACGGACACGACCTTGTTCACCAGTCTCAGGGACCAGTGAGTAACCAGCAGCGTTCGCCTGATCTCCGATCGGCATACTAAACCTCCCTTACAAATATCATGGTTGGGTTGCCCACTCTTCCGTGGTGAGTTCTGCCCAGGTCTTGTTGTTCAGCCACGAGAGCCAAGAACCGGTGTTGATGAAAGCGTTGAGCGACAGGGTTGGATAGGCCCTTTCGCCCTCACGGTCAGACACAAATATCTGTTCCGTCACTCGCATGTTGTTGGTAACACCGCTCGTGTTGCGCATCTCGACTACGTCGCCAAGATCGTAATGCGTCCCGTACTTGAACTGACTGAGATGACTGATCTCACCGTCGAAAGCCTGATAGGTACGGTACTTCGAGAGCTCTTCGTTCCCACGCTGGATGAGCGCGGTAGTGACATCTGGGTTGTCAGACGTGATGTCACTCGCATTGACGACCAGAACGCGGCGTTCGAATCCATCGACCTCGGGATCTACATCCAGACCGTAAACCATCTGGAAACCCGCCGGGGAAAATACGTACGCCACATTCTTGGCATTGTCGATACTCGTGAGCTCTTTGGTGTTTTGCAAGTTGTCCAGTTCCGGCGTGAAGATCACCGGCGGAAGGATGTTCTGCGCAGTGGTTCGATTGCTGCCTGTGTAGACGTCGAAATATAGCTCCGACGCATCGTAATTGCGAAGCATCCGGAAACCGAGATTCCATACGTCGCCGATACTCTTGATGGCGGTATAAACCTCGGCTGGCTCTATCTCCACCGTAATAGGGTCGATCGGTTCCGCGATTGTGCTGGGCGAGAGAAACGATCCTTCGACAACGAACGGGATGATGTCGTTCGGGTCGAGGACTCCCGTAACGCAAATATCGTGGAAGATCTTCCGCATGACAGCGGCCGGAGGATTGGTGATCGTCCACTTGGGCGAAGTCGTCAAGTCCGTGAGTGACTCCTTGGCGACCCGATCGAGAAGGATCGATTCGATGGAACGACCCTTGACCGTCAGCATCCTCCGGTTTTCGCTGTCAGCAGCGTCTTCGATGGACTCAACGCGCATGACGCGATGGGACTCGTTCATGGCCAACCACGTGTCGACCTTGAGGAGGTTACGCGTCACGGTTGTCGAGGCTATGTCGAGCTGGAAGTCACCGAACTCCTGGAATCTCTCGGTCCAAATAAGGGATTCGAAGCGATCGATGACGTTTTCACGGCGGAGCAGAGGGTCGAGTGTATAGATCTCCACTACAACCCTCCGTACTTGTTGAGATACTCGACTGACCAAGGCGAACCCGTAGCGACAGCCGAATATAGCTTGAGCTGGTTGTCTCCCGGCTCCAGTGTGATCCAGTTGGACTGTGGAGAGACTCCGTACAGAGCTGAACTCGACGTTCCTGCACGGGTCAGGGTGACCCCCTTGGAGCCGGGAACCGTACTGATAACCAGCACATCACCGGTCTCCAAGGGGACGTTGTCGAATTCGAGCGTCCGAACTTCATCATTCGGGAGAGTGTGATACAGCGCGAAGTCGGGAATATCGGCGACGAGAGGACCGAGTGTTATCACGGCTCCCACTTCGACGGTTCCGTCGTAAGCGATGAACGTGGAATTCACGTTCGAGGTGAGCATCCCATCGGACTCCACAACGGGGGTCGGATCATAGAAATCCGGATCGAAGCAGATGATGGAAATATCCACCGCCGGGTCCTGCGAGAAGTGATCGGTCTCGCAGGACTCGACGCGTCCGACTATGTCGACGTCAAGACCCTCCTCCAGTCTGAAGGTGAGTCTTACTTCCGACTCAGGCATGAAGAGACGGTAGAGCTTCTTACGAAGATCCCGTACCGTGTCACCGGATTCAGGATATGGATCAAGCTCTATGTTGAACTTGATGTTCCGTGTCTCACGCCTGCTGGACTGGTACATCTCCCCGTCGTTGTTGGCGAAACTCGACGATACGAGAGTCGCCTTGACGGGGTCCAGGCCTTCGATATTCGCCACTCGAAAACCTGACGAGTCGTCCTCCAAGGGGAGACTTAGAAGATCGCCCCGACGAGATCTTGCCTCAACTATCGAAATCATGATGTCGCCAGAGCTCCCTTCGCCTTAGACAGCTGACTCTTGGTGTTCCTGTAGATCTCAGCCGAAGAAAGTGCCTTCGGGGAGTTGTTGGTCTGGTTGAACGTGATCGGAGAGACGATCGCCTGCTCGGACTGACCTTCTGCGATAGCCTTGTTTCGCGCATACCCCGAGGCGACATACCTTGCCTTGGCGTACGCGGAATCGATCTGGATGGGACGTGCGGAGATCATGTTCCCGATAGTTCCAGCATCCTTCTTGACACTGGACAGGTCCAGAACAGGAGTGATGACGGGGCGGAAACTGATGTCGCGCGTGACCAGATCCGAGAACCCAGAGATGGACTTGCGGAGAGCCTCGATAGCGACGTCTCCTGTGTCCGATGCTGCCTTCTCGACAGAACCGGACATATTGCCCAGACCCTTGATGAGACCCTGCGCGGAAAATCCTCCAAGCTTCTCGAAGACGACCGAGGGAGACTTGATCCCAAGCTTCTTCTTGATCGTGTCGACCATCCGAATAGCGATGGCGTCCATGACCTTTTCGAGCTTCGCCTGCTGAGCTTCCAGTCCCTTGACGAGACCTGCGGCAGCATCAACGCCCGCTTGGTACAGAGCAGTTGAGGCATCGCTTCCGAGCTTGCCCGCGACAGTGTCGAGGTCTTGCCCCAGCTTGTTGACCTCATCGATCCCAGCCTTACCGCCCGCGAGAAGTTCATCCGCGAATGGCAGAGCACTGGTGCCCTTGGTGAGAAGGTCCTGGTACATCTCATCGTTGAGTCCGAGAGCCCTGAGACGCTGAAGAGTATTCGCGTACTTCTTGGTGTCCTCGATCTGCTTCTTGAGATCTTCCTTGAACTTCGCAACCGTGGTGTCATCACCGGCAGTCGCAACGTCTCCGTACTGATCGGTGAGGGACTTCTTGTAATCGTCTCTCGTTTTGACGGCTGCTGCGTATGTATCCTTAGCAGCCTTGATCTTCTCGGTCAGCTTGTCGTACTGAGTGGCGAGCTTACCGATTTCGGTCTTCTCGTCGTTGAGCTGCTTGGTCAGAGTGGTGTAAGCAGCCGCAGCCTTCTTACGTTCCGAAGAGGAAACCTTGGCACTCTTGGAGAGATCCAGGAGCATCTTCTTCAGATCGTTGAAGGAGTCGTAAACCTGCTGCTTGTTTCCGTCCAATCCCTTCTTGAAACCGTCGTTGACGTAGTTACCGACCTTCTCGAACTCCTTGGAGGGAGAGTGAATTCCCAAGAGGTTCTTAGCCGCGTCGAGTGCACCCTTAGCGGCACGTTCTGCGGCACCGGCAATCTCTCCAACACCGGCGTTGATACCCTTTACCATGCCCTTGACGATGGCCACAGCAAGGCGGCCACCAGCAGCACCCAATGCCGCCGAGTTCCTGTCAATGGCCTGGGTTACACCATTGATGAACTTGAGAATGAGATCCACACCGGCTTGAATCACCTTGGGCATGTTACGCCCCATGGCATTCAGGAAGTTCACTACGACCTTGGTCGCAGCGTCAGCCATCTTGCCGATGTTTTTAGCGATTCCTTCGAGAATACCGGTGATCAACTTCATTCCGGAGTCGACCATTTTCGGGACGTACTGATTCATCTTCTGAAGCAGCATCGCCAGCATACGAAGCAGCGAATCGATAACCTTCGGTGCTAGTTTATTGACCGCGTCGATCAGTGCTTCCAGAACGGCGACGATGGCCTTGGTGATCGCCGGACCAGCCGCAGCAATAACCCCTGCGAAGGCGACAAGGCCTAGTCCGATCTGCTTCATGACTTCGGGTATCAACCCGATGAGACCTGCCACGATCCCGACAATGGCCGCTGTTCCTGCTGCACCTGCTGCTGCGAGAGCAGTAAGGCCGGTCGCGAACAGAAATACACCAGCACCAGCAGCCAGCATACCGATACCGAGAAGTGTAACGGCAGCAGCCAGACCGATCATCAAAGGGACAACCGGAGCCAGCAGTAGAGCCGCCGCCCCGAATATCACGAAGACGCCAGCCAGCATCAAGAGAGCTGTACCGACTTCGGCCAGGGACATCTCGCCGAATTGCTGTAGAACGGGAGCCAATATCTTCAGAGCAGCGGCGATGATGAGTGTAGCTGCCGCACCCGGAAGAGCACCGGTCATGAGGAGCATCGCACCAGCGATAATACCCATGGTACCGGCCAGCATGACCATGGCCTTACCGATCTCGCCCCATGAATACTCGGCGAATTCGGAAAGGACCTCGGCGATCTGCTTGAGAGATATAGCTACAAGAAGAACGCCCGCTGCTGCTAGAGGAGCTGTCGGAGGAATAAGCCAGAGTGCTGCCGCGATGATGGCGAGTGCACCAAGCATCACGGTAAGACTCTTACCGATCTCGCCCCAACTCATCTGTGCCATCTTGTCGAGAGCCTTGGCGACCAGTCCCAAGGATATGGCTACACCAAGTACCCCGATGGCGGCAGAAGGAGCCGTAGGCGGGATAAACATCAAAGCAGCAGTGATGATACCCAGGGCACCTGCCAGAGTGAGCAGACCCTTGGCTATTTCACCCCACGACATCTTCGACATGTCCTTGACGGCACTGGCGAGGATCTTGATCCCTGCCGCCAGCAATATGATTCCGGCCCCTTGGGCTACAGCACCCTTGTTGACCTTGGCGAACATCGTGAAGAGCGTAAGGGCGCCAAGTACGGCACCCACTCCTACGAGGCCCTTCGCCAACTCATTCCATCCGAGACCGGAAAGATCTGCCACAGCACTGGCGAGGATCTTGACCGCTCCACCGAGAATGATGAGCCCGAAGGCTGTAGAAATAAGGCCAGACGACGGAGGCATGAACTTGAGTGCCCCGACGAGGAGACCAAGCGTTCCAGCAAGCCCGGTAAGACCCCTGGCCAACTCGTCCCAGTCAAGGTCAGAAAGCTGCTTGACCGCCTGAGCGAGAATAACGACAGCCGCCGCGAGAAGGATCAACGACCCCATCACGAAAGGCAGCTTGGCGAAACCTGCGGTACCTATGAACTTGTTGAACAACGCCAGTGATCCGAGCAACTGACCGAACATGACCGAGATTGCAGCACTTGCGCGAGTGAGACCCGCTGCGTCAATCTTGGATAGTGTGTTCATGGACAGGGCGAGAATACCGACAGCAATGGCGATCTGAAGAAGCGTCGCCGCATTGAGGGCATTCTGCATGCCCTTGAGGGTTCCGGTGAATCCTTCGATGGCATCAGCGACACCGTCGAGAAGACCCGGAGCTCCTCCACCGGCGAAGTTCTTGATGATCAATACCAGACCAGCGAACAATCCGGTGTTGATCCCAGCAAGAACCTTGCTGAAGTCAAGCCCGTCGAACATGGTAGAAAGTTCGATACCGAATCCACTGAAGAAATCGGAGACCCTACCGCCGAGCTTCTCGAAGAAGTTCCCCACGTTCTCCATGACCGTGAGGGTCTTACCCCAAACCTTGGATATGATCTCGCCAAGGTTACCGAGAGGTTCGAGCTTGGAGGTTATACCCTCAACACTCTTCTCGACGCCCTTTGAATCGGTGTCCTTGAAGAGCTTACCCAGGAAACCGGCAAATTTCTGAACAAGCTTGATCGGTACTGTGAGTACACTGCTGAGGCCCTTGAAGAAATTCGTGAGCCCCTGGCCTTCTCGGATACCGTTTCGAACTGCGACGAGAAAATCGCCGATCTTCGCGGTAAAGTTGAGAAAGCCACCGGAGCCCTTTGTGGCTACTCCGATCAAATCAAAGATTACACCAACAACACCCTTGACGACATCGACCGCGATTCCAAATATCGCGAAGACGCCCGCAAAGGTTCGCTTCAGTTTGTCTGCTGTTTCTCCTCCGACTTTCAGCTTCTCGGTGAAGTCCCGGAAGTTCTTGGTCATCTCGGCAAGTTGTTTGCCGGTAGTAGCCGGGAATATCTCCCGGAAGGCGTCCTTGATCGGCTTGGCAACCGACATGAGTCCCTTGAAGACGTTCGTGACGCCTTCGATAAGAGCGGTTCGGCCGCCCAGAGCATCCCAGTCGGACAACATCTTGTTACGGGCGTCAGAGGACCCCTGGAGGATTCCACCGATACCCTCACTGATGCCCGTGAACAGACCCTTGGCTTCGGCGAAGTCGCCAAATATGATCTGCCACGTCTGAGCCCAACCCGATCCGAGCTGTTCCTTGAACGTCCCGAATAGCTGCGTCGCCGTCTTGACCTCGGTCGCGGCACTCTTGGCCATCTTGGCCTGATCCTGAATGGCCTTGATCTGAGCCTTGCTGAACCCCTGCGCTGCGAGTTCGGCGTCGGACAAGTCGCCCGTGAACTGGGCAAGAGTCTGAGTCAGAACCTTGGAGGTCAGCCACGATTCCTGACCGGGCTTTGCAGTAATCGACTCTCGGAAAGATTTGCCACCAATGGTGACGTTCTTCATCTCGCCAGTGAGCTTTACAGCACCGTCTTTCAGGGTGCCCATCTTCTCAGCGTTCAACGCAAGCGCACGCTGGAATACGGTGCCGCCCATACCGGCATTGACTACCGAGTTCCAGTCCTCAAGCGTGACCCGACCTGCGGATATGGCCTGAGAGAGCTGGTACATGGCTCCGGATGCCTGCTCCGAATTGGAGCCGGAGAGAGCAGCCAAGTTGGCAATACCCTTGATCGCTGCGGTAGCGGGTTCAAGAGCGACACCGGCAGCCGTGAAGGTGCCGATGTTCTTCGCCATTTCGGAGAAGTTGTAGATGGTCTGGTCGGAATAATGGTTCAGTTCATCAAGGGCTTTGGTGACGTCCTTGAGATTCGTTCCAGCCGACTGGGTGTTCGCCAGGATCGTCTGGATCGAGTTCATGTTCGTCTCGTACTCCCGGAAACCATCCAGGATCGGAGCGAACGTGAACGAGTTCAGAAGTCGTGTACCGGCTTCCTGGGCCCTTGCACCGATGCTAAGAAGCGCACCGGTGGCTATGGTCTGAAGACCCGAGAATTTGTCAGCCAGAGACGAAGTGTTGGCACCGACACCATCAATTGAAGACTTTGCCTTGTCCGCAGCCGGACCAGTCTTGTTGAGGTGATCGGTAAACCGACCGACCGCTTCCTGACCGGCGGTGAAACTCTGGGCTATCTTTTGTCCGAAACCCTGAGTCGAATTTGCCATCTGGGAAAGACCGGTAGCAATTCCATTTAGGGATGTCTTACCGTTCTCCATCTTCTGAGCGAAGGTCTGGGTTACGGTAGTGGACTGCTGCATTCCCGTAGTGAACTGGCCCAGAGAATTCCGAGTCCGAACCATGTGCTGATCGAACGTCTGGGCAACAGCGGAAACCCCCTGGAGACCCTTCGCAGCACCTTGGAGTTGAAGGCTTCTATTGAGCCGCTCCAGCGAAGATATGGTCTGCTGAACACCCTGCTGGAACGCGGCATTCTCGAACTTCATCTGAACAATGCGCTCGTCGACAGAGCTCATGCGGAGGTCACCGCCTTCCAAACCTGTTGTGCGATGCTGTCAAATATCGGCTTCATGGCAGGATTTATGTAATCCCGTCCCTGAACATAACCACCTGTTCCAGTACCATGGCCGTACTGGAGCATGATTGCTACAGGAAATCCGTTCTCAACGTTGTTATTCGTCCATCGTATGGTTACTGAACGACCTGAACGCTCTATCTCGTAGTCCCAGGAATCCGCAGCGAGACCGGAATCCTTCGGAACAGCCGAAGCCAGAGCATTTACACCTTTCCTGGCTTCGGCGTCCAACGACTTGTAAATATCGGCGTTCTTGAGCTTTCGGAGAAAGTCTTCCGTTCGCTTACCCGAACGGGTTGATACGAACGAAATCACTACATCTCCTTTTTGTTATGCCAGGCCGGTCATCTTTCGACCCAGTTCGAAAGTTGCCTCGTTGTTGATGCGAACTGTGTTGAGTGTCTCGAAGTAGACCCGGAGTACGTAAGCCTCATCGGCAGAATATCCGAACTGGTTGACCAGAGGATCGTTACCCCCGTCGTTCGGATGGTTCTCCAACCACTTGGCGATCGTTTCGATCTTGTCGAAAGCTTCGCGGAGATTGATCGCCGCCGAAGCTACTGTGTTGTTGAGGGTGTAGACCGATACTTCGTTGCCGAGCATGTGACCTCCTTGACGACGTTGATTAATCAGCCCATCGGAGGACTGTTACCCGAAGAACGTGGTAGTTGACCAAGGCGTTCCCCGTACCGGTCTTGTACGCCATCACCTTGAACGGATACGTACCGGCCGAAAGTTTTCCGGTCGCCGAGAAACCATGCTGCCCTCCGGCAGCAGTTGATCCCTGCGTCCCGATATACACGACGTTACCCCACGTTCCCCCGAAGAGGTCTTCGGGGTTGTTTCCGTTCAAACTCACGCCCGCGCGGACAGATGTAGTGTCCACATACGACACAGACAACCAAGCAGCAAACTCTACTTGGACTATCGCATCGTACGGAATTGTGAGGTTCAGTGTTGTGTTCGCCGGGTGATCTGCCCACGAAGTTGCGGTGACTGCCTGAGTTCCGGGATTCTTGGTGGCGATAGGGTCAGGCAGTTTTGCGTCCCGACCAAGAATTCGCCAAGGGCTCCAACCACTCGCGGTGTTGGC
>Ga0247818_10002245_pt1 | contig 12522 bp, 8 predicted proteins | sample 13C_Glucose_Day1_FD_192424 | JGI IMG/M metagenome (GOLD analysis project Ga0247818, IMG submission 192424) | Soil microbial communities from agricultural site in Penn Yan, New York, United States - 13C_Glucose_Day1 | ecosystem: Environmental > Terrestrial > Soil > Agricultural land | place: USA...
GCCTGATCGGAGTTTTCTCTTCATCAACGTCGAACCTCGCACGGTGCGTTCTTATTGTTGTGGCTTATCGTTTTTATGGTTTCTGCCGCCGGCGTTGATCCGCTGACGGAGGCAAGAGAAACGTCTGGGATGAGCAATACACGGAGCGTGCCAGCTTATGAATACTTCGATGAATCAATGACTTGTAACTAATAACCGGTTTTTTTTCGGGAGACGTCATGGGCGTTGCACGTTTAATTTCGCGACAACTGTTTCACTCTGAGACAAGCATAGTTTTCTGTAGGAGCGAGCCTGCTCGCGATGGTCGTTAACGATATCGCGTGCTTACAGGCTAAACGTGGTGCTCTTTTGTCCATCGCGAGCAGGCTCGCTCCTACAGGGTGTTGTGTTCGGAGCGTCTCACGTCGTCGCAATTTGCGACGTTTATCGATGTCAGGGTGACCCGGAAAATATCTGTCACCCCACTAGATCGGGCCTTGCGGCCGAAAAAACACAACTGGCACAGGCATTGCGAAAGCCCGGTTCTCACGAACAACAAGAGGCCTCGCCAATGTCGCTCCCAAACCTGCTTCCCGCCACTTCGGCATTCATCCAGCGCGCCCCGCGCATGCTCATCGGCGGTGACTGGGTCGAGGCCGCCGACGGCCAGACCATGCCCCTGCACAACCCGGCCACCGGTGAGGTGCTGTGCGTGGTGCCACGGGCAACACCGGAGGATGTCGACCGTGCGGTGCTCGCGGCCCGCCAGGCGTTCGACGATTCGGCCTGGACCCGCACCCGTCCCCGGGAGCGGCAGAACCTGCTGTGGAAACTCGCCGACCTGATGCAGCGCGACGCCGAGCTGCTGGCGCAACTGGAATGCCTGAACAACGGTAAAAGCGCAGCGGTGGCCCAGGTGATGGACGTGCAACTGGCCATCGACTTCCTGCGCTACATGGCCGGTTGGGCGACCAAGATCGAAGGTTCTACGGTTGACGTGTCGGCACCGCTGATGCCCAACGACCAGTTCCACAGCTTCATCCGCCGTGAAGCGGTGGGCGTGGTCGGTGCCATCGTCGCCTGGAACTTCCCGCTGTTGCTGGCCTGCTGGAAACTCGGCCCGGCCCTGGCCACCGGCTGCACCGTGGTGCTAAAGCCGGCCGACGAAACCCCGCTGACCGCACTTAAACTTGCCGAACTGGTGCTGGAAGCCGGTTATCCCGAAGGCGTGTTCAACGTGGTCACCGGCACCGGCATCACCGCAGGTTCTGCCTTGACCCACAACCCGCTGGTGGACAAGCTGACCTTCACCGGCTCCACCGCCGTCGGCAAGCAGATCGGCAAGATCGCCATGGATTCCATGACCCGGGTCACCCTGGAGCTAGGCGGTAAATCACCGACCATCGTCATGGCCGACGCCGACCTGAAAACCGCCGCGGCCGGGGCTGCCAGCGCGATTTTCTTCAACCAGGGCCAGGTCTGCTGCGCAGGCTCGCGGCTGTATGTGCAGCGCAAGCACTTCGACAATGTGGTGGCGGACATCAGCGAAATTGCCAACGCCATGAAACTCGGCAACGGCCTGGACCCGAGCGTCGACATGGGGCCCTTGATCTCGGCGCGCCAGCAGGAACGCGTCTACGGGTACATCGAAAAGGGCCGGGAAAGCGGCGCGACCATCGCCTGCGGTGGCGAGCAGTTCGGGCCTGGGTTCTTCGTCAAGCCAACGGTAATTGTCGACGTCGATCAGAAGCACTCACTGGTGCAGGAAGAAATCTTCGGCCCGGTGCTGGTGGCCATCCCGTTCGATGACGAAGCCGATGCCCTGCGCATGGCCAATGACAGTCCGTATGGATTGGGCGCGAGCATCTGGTCCAATGACCTGGCGGCGGTGCACCGGATGATTCCGCGCATCAAGTCAGGATCGGTGTGGGTCAACTGCCACAGCGCCCTGGACCCGGCGCTGCCGTTCGGAGGCTACAAGATGTCCGGGGTCGGGCGTGAGATGGGGTATGCGGCGATCGAGCATTACACCGAGCTGAAGTCGGTGCTGATCAAGTTGTGATTCGTAGCGTTCTTCAGGCCGCCTTCGCGAGCAAGCCCGCTCCCACATTGGAATGCGTTCCCCTGTGGGAGCGGGCTTGCCCGCGAAGGCGCCCCCACAGCCACTACGCCACTGTTTCGCGGCCCTGTAGTTGACCCACCCCATATTTTGCGCCGGCCCGAAGCGCGTGACGAAGCTTCAGGGCCGGCCGTTCGACGCAGTAGTACGAAACGCCGCTGAGCAGCAACGACAAGGCCAGCACTGTTGCAACAACGGCCCCATCGTAGGCAACCGACCAGACAGCGTGCAGGAAGTACATCACCACATAGTGATTCAGGAACACGCCGTAGCTGATATTGCCGAGGAACTCGTCAATCCGGTGAAACCTGAGCTTTGTCAGCAGGTACACGGCGGGCACGCCCAGCGCTATGCCGGCGGTCACTTCGGCATTGAACGGTCGGCGCTCTATCCATCCCGCCATGATGGCCGCAAACATCAGGGCCGCCACCACGGCGGTGCCGGCAGCGATCGCCAAATCCTTCGACTGCGCTTTGTACAGGTAGCTGCCGCACAGGAACATGAACAGCACACCCGGCAATAGACGGTAGCCGTACAGGTCGGTGTTGATGAAACCCAGGCACGCGGCCATGAAGACGACGACGGATAGAGCAAACGCAACGCCCCGCGCCCTATAGATGATCAGGAAAGGGATCATCAGGTAGAAGCACATCTCAAGCCCCAAAGACCAGGCCGGAGGCAAGATCCACGATCCCGCCGCACCGAACATGTAGAAGCCGAGTGGCACGATAGCCAGGCTTGCGGCGATGTTGCGCAGCGTCAGCTCCGCGGCTTGAGGCGTGCCGGGCAGCAGGAAATAGATCACCGCACAGGAAACCACGAAGTAGAACAGGAATTGAGGATAGAGCCGCAGGGCGCGGTCCAGGTAGAACAGGCCGACTTTCTCCGGCGCCTTGTAATTGCGTTCGATCAGCGAGGTCATCACGAAACCGCTGATGATCAGGAAGGAAATCACGGCAATCACGCCGGGGTTTAGCCCCATGAACGTCTTGCCCATATGAGAAACGGCCACCAGAACGGCCAATAGCAGACGATAAGCTCCCACTTACACCCCAACATTCCTTGTCATTATGGCGCGTAAATTACGATGCTTTGCGCTGGGAGAACAGGCTTATTCGCCGTATCCGGACGTTCTTCATTCAGGGTTTGAAACCCTGGCCCAGCAACCAGCTGCGAACCATCCGCCCCTGCTCCACCGTCAGCCCGGCCAATACCTGATCCGCCGGCTCTCCCTGCCTTAACCTCTGCACCAACGCCGCCACTTCAACCCCATGCACATGCCAGATACCCAGCGGTTGATCCACCGTGATCACCACCTCGGCTTCATCGACCAGTCCATCACGCAACACCGGCGCCCGTTCAATCCTCAGCGCATTGAAATCCGCCTCGGCATGGGCCACCTCGGCATCCGGCCAGCTCCGCCGTGCCTGCCAGAACGGCTGGTCCGGCCAGCGTTGCTCATCGGCATAAAAATCCCGGCCGATCCGCGCAAACCGCAAAAACAACTGCTCCACCCGCTGCTGGTGGAAACGCTGGGCCAGAGCCGCTCGTTCGGGTTTGCACAGCAGCGTGTTGATCACCGCGGGCGCCTGCAACGCCGAAGACAAGGACTGAAAGATGCCATTGCCTGACAGAGGATCGACGGCCATTGCCGCATCGCCGACCCGAATCCAGTTTTCGCCACACACCTGCGGGCTCAGAATCGCCGTGCTACTGCGGGCGTGCAGTTGCAGATCAGATTCCGCTTCGCCCGCAAAAAATGCGGCGGCCAACTTCGAACCCTGGCGCCGCTGTCGACAGTAATCGAGCAACATAGCCTTGCCCGGCAAGCCGGCACTGGCCACATCCACCGTCCATTGCCAGTAACACTGGCCGTCGGCGCGCCGCGCCATCCACGCCCAACCGTCCTCAAGGCTTTCCACTGCGCTGGTGGTGCTGCCCGGCGAACCCTGCCAGCGATTGAGCAAGCTGACGGTCTCGGGCCCACGCAAGCCTTTGCCGATAGCGGGGGCCTGTCGTCCTCGAGCCTCTACGAGAAACGGCGCGAGCAGTGGTTCGCGGCCGTCGATTTCGATTCGGTGGCCATTGGTCGATGACTGAACCGTCAGCACCCGGCCTTCGATCAACTCGACCCCCGCCAGGCGTAAATCCTCACGCAGGCCTCGGTCAAACACCGGACGGTCGAGCAAGTATTCGATGTTCTGCGCATGCTGCTGGCCATTCCAGTTCACCTGGCGTTGAGAAGGCAGCGCTGCTTGCGCCAACGCCTGGTGCAGGCCCGCGCCGCGCAAAGCCTCGAGAACCCGTACGGACACGCCTTCGAGCGCCGCAAACCGGCGCCATTCGCTGATCAGCGTGACGCCATGGCCCAGCCGCTTCAAACCCAGCGCGACCGCGGCCCCCGCCGGGCCGGCGCCCAGAATGACGATGTCGGTCATGGCCCGAAGCGCCGTTCAGGGCCACGGTAACGGGCATGCTCGCGCAACCACTCGATGACTTGCTCATTGCTGGCACCAGGCTGTTCGACGAGGAACCCGGCGATGTGTCCGCTCAAGGCGGCACAACCGAGGCTCGCCCCGGATTGCCCCGGGTACGTGCCATGCACACACGCGGCGAAATCCGCCTGGGCGCTGTTGAGCCACGACCATTCCTGCTCGGCGCACCGCGCATCGCCGGTCACCCGCAACACCTGCGGATAGTTCGCCGGAAACACCCCTTCCCCTTGGGCCGGGCTCGACGCACACAGCAGCACGCCCTGCGCCACCGCCGCCGCGCAGGCCGCGCGCAGCAGGCTGCGATCCTGGCGCAGGCCAAGGCTCAAATTGATCAATCGAACGTCCTGCGTCAGCAGCCAGTCAATCGCCGTGGCGATCTGCAAGGCGCTGGTGACACCCCGCTGGTCGAACACCTGAGCCACGCAAAACAGCGCCGAGGGTGCACGCCGGCCGATGGCCTCGATCACCGCACTGCCATGCCCCAGCGGGTCTTCGCGCAAGTCGCCCTCGGCCAAGCCGTCTTCGAGCAATGAAAAGCGCCGACCGGCGATCACTTGCACCCGTTGTGCCGCCGAGTGACCGCTGTCCACCACACCAATGCGCAACTCAGGTTTCATGCAGCACCGTTTTCGAGGTCAGTACGCCGTCGAGCAATTCGAAGCGCAGGTCGGCGTCGGCCAGGGTTGAAGGGCGATGGCTGATCAGGATGCGCGTACGCCCGGCAAACAGGCGGTCGATGGCGTCGATGACCTCGCGTTCGGTGGCTTCATCCACCGCGGAAGTGGCTTCATCGAGCACCAGGATCAGTGGGTCCTGCAACAGCGCCCGGGCAATCGCGATGCGTTGTTTCTGCCCGCCGGACAACTGCTGGCCCCGCTCGCCCAAGGGACTGTCGAGACCTTCGGGCAAGGACTCGATCAGGCTATCGAGTTGCGCCAGTCGCGCCACGTCGGCAATCGCCTCGCGGCTGGCGTCCGGTGCCGCGTAGGCCAGGTTGTCGGCGAGGCTGCCGCGAAACAGTACGATGTCCTGGCTGACGATGGCGATGCGCCGACGCAACTGGAACAGATCCAGTTCGCGCAGATCGACGTCGCCCAGCAGTACCCGGCCCGATTGCGGATCGTGATGACGTTGCAGCAGGTCGATCAGGGTGGACTTGCCCACGCCCGAGCCGCCGCTGAGGGCCACTTTCATACCGTAGGGAATCCGCGCCTCGATGCCGCGCAGGGTCGATTGGCGGCCGGGATGGGCGAAGTGCACGTTGTCGAACCAGAGATCGCCGCCAGTGGGCATTGCCCTTGGCGTGGCGGGCGTCAACACCGTCGGTTGTTCGCCGCGCAATTCCATGACCCGGCCGAGGCTGACAGTCATCCGCTGGATCGCGACGTAGAGCCCGAGCAGGCTTTGCACCGGCCCCACGGCCATGCCCAGGTAGGTGGAAAACGCAATCAGGGCGCCGAGCTGCCAGGTGCCCTGCACCACCCAGTAACCGCCAATCAGAAATGCGCAGGCCCGGGACAGCGAGGTCAGGGTACCGGGCACGGCCTGGGTGAAAAATTCGGTGACTTGCAGACGCAGCAACTGGCTCATGTAGCCCTGCCCCAGCGTCTCGAGGCGCCGCGCTTCGCGCTGTTGCTGGCCGGCGGACTGGATGAACTTCATCACCGGCAATGTCTCGACCATGAACGACGACATGTCCGCCGAACGCTCGCGCAACTGCCGCACATCGCGCTCGACCTTGCGCCGCATCCAGCGCAGCCAGAGCACGTCGAGGGGAATCAGCACCAGGGCCAACAGCGACAGTTTCCAGGACAAGGTCAGTAGCATCGCTACCGCGACCACCAGGCCGATCACGCTGGACACGGCCGAGAACAGCGAGTCCACGGCGAACCGCTGGATTTCCGCGACGTCACCATCGAGGCGCGACATCAGGTCGCCGATGCGCCGCTGGCCGTAAAAGCTCGGCGACAGGGTTTGCAAATGCCGGTACAGGTCATCGCGCAAGGCAAACAGCATGCGCCCGGACAGTCGCGTGTGCAGGTAGCGGTTGATGCCCGAAAGCGCCGTGCCCAGCAACCCGGCAACGATCATCAGCCCGGCGATCATTACCAGCATCGGGAAGTTGCGCGCCAACAGGCCATCGTCGATCAGCAGTTTGGTCAGCCACGGCTGCACCAGCACCAGCGCCGAGGCGCAGACCGACAAACCCAGCAGCCCGGCAATCGCCAGGCGATGGGGTCGCACGAAGCTGTACAGCCAACGCAATGCCGCTTGCAGAGCCTCGGGGTTCTGGCTGTCGATCAGCCGAACGATCAAGCGCTGCATCACGAACGCAACTGTTTGAGCTTGCGATAAAGCGTCGCGCGGCTGATACCCAGAGCGTCGGCGGCGGCCGAGACATTGCCCTGGTGCGTGTCCAGGGACTGACGGATCAGATCCAGTTCGTTTTCCCGGATGCTGCCGGCCTGGGGCCGTTCGCTGGTGGTCAACTCGTCGAGCATGCTGTCGGGCAAGTGGTCGAGGGTCAGCACGGTTTCGCCCGGTTCGCGCATGGCCAGCGCGGTGCGCAGGACCATCTCCAATTGGCGGATGTTGCCCGGCCACTGATAGCCGTTGAGCAAGCGATCGAGATCATCGTGCAGGACCACGGCGGGTGCGCCCAATGTCGTCAGCATGCGAGTGACGAGCGCGCCGAAATCCTCGCGTTCGCGCAGGGCCGGAAGCATCACGCTGATGCCATTGACCCGGTAGAACAGGTCCTCGCGAAAGTGTTTATCTTCCACCAGACGCTTGAGGTCGCGGTGGGTGGCGCAGATCAGCGCGACGTCGATGTCCTGCTCTTCGCCTGCCCCCAGGGGCGCGACCTTGCGATCCTGCAGCACCCGCAACAACCGGGCCTGCAAAGCCAAAGGCATGTCGCCGATTTCATCGAGGAACAAGGTGCCGCCGTGGGCCTGCTGCAAGCGCCCGACCATGCCGCCCCGGCGTGAACCGGTGAACGCGCCTTCGCGATAGCCGAACAGTTCGGACTCGATCAGGCCTTCGGGAATGGCCGCGCAGTTCACCGCCACGAAGGGTTTGTCGCAGCGCGCTCCGGCCATGTGCAGGGCGCGGGCGATCACCTCTTTACCGGTGCCGGTTTCGCCCAGTAACAGGACCGGCAGTTCATTGGCCAGGCCTTGACGGGCCATGCGCAAGGCACGGGCGTAGCGGGTATTGCTGCCGGCGAGCGCTTCCAGGTCCGGTTGCGCCTTGGGCGGTTTCGCGACTGTGCGCGGCGGGCTGCTGACGTTGATCGAGCGTTGCGGCGCGCGCAGGGTCTTGTAGAAGAATTCACCCTTGGCGGTTTGCAGGCTGCCGGCTCCACCCTGATGCAGACGCGCCAACAATTGCAGGCCGTCGACTCCGAGAAACTCTTCGCAGCGCCGACCGATCAGGGCCGAGCGCTCGGCGTGGAGCAACTGGCAGGCCTGGGCGCTGACCGCCAGGATCTGCCCGCCGAGGCTCACGGCCAGCAGGCCTTGCCACGGGGATTCCAGATATTGCCGGCGGCTGTGGAAGGCCAGGACGATTTCGTCCGGATAACTGGCGTTGAACACCCGGCTTTCGATCTGGCTGACCGCCATGGCCAGCAGCGCAGTGCTGTCGTGGGCGCGGCCGAGCGGGCCTTCGCGGGTCAGGTCGAGGACGCCAAGAATGTCGCCCTGGGGGCAATGGATCGGCACCGAAGTGCAGGAAAAATCACTGAGGCGATCCAGGTAATGTTCGCCGCAATCGATCAGGGTCGGCCGGGCTTCCACCAGTGCCGTGCCCAGGGCGTTGGTGCCGCGAACCGCTTCGCTCCAGCAGGTGCCGAGGGTGATGTCCTGCAGGCCGCTGCCCTTGAGACGGTCGGCGCGGCCTTCGACGGCGAGGATGGTGGCGTCGGAGTTAGCGAGGATGATCAGCCCTTCCTTGCCCTGACGCTCGGCCAGGTAATCGATGGCCGGCAACGCGGCGTCGATCAACAAGCGGTTGCTGGACAGCAACACGTCGAGGCTGGCACTCGATTCCAGCGCCAGCTCATGCTTGGCATTGAAATGCACGCCATGGCTGAGGCTGCGTCGCCACGAGGCATCGATTTCCGCACGCAGGACGCCATCCGGCACTTCGCCTTCCAGGTGCAACTTTTCCCGAGCCAGCCGAGCTTCGCGATGCAGTTTGGGGGAGTTTGTTTTTATTGGCGTCATCAAGCGCTCCGGGTCATCCACCCTGCGCCTTCATACGTCGGCGCCCTGGAGCAATCTTTACGTTAACGTCAGGGCTATGGCAAGTGCCGTAGGGCGCTTGTGTTCCGTCAGGAGGACCCCGTAATCGTTCATCGCGAGCAAGCTCGCTCCCACACTTGACCGAGGTGAACCGCATATTTGTGTTCAACACTGACCAGTGTGGGAGCGAGCTTGCTCGCGATAGCGATCTACCAGGCAGCAAAGATCTCAGAGCTGCCACACCTCGGCATTCACAAAAAACGCCCGGGCATTATCCTCCAGGCTCTCCAGGTGATACCCGCCCTCCTGCACGATCAGACACGGCAACCCGAGGCTGCGAATGCGCTTACCGAGCAAGGCAAACCCTTCGCGAGTCACCGCCACTTTGCTCTGCGGGTCCAGCTCGAAAATATCGAAGCCCAGGGACAGCACCAGCACCTCGGCGCCGAAGTCCTTCACCGCCTTCAGCGCTACTTCCAATTGCCCGAGAAAAACCGCCTCGCTGGCGCCATGGGCCATCGGCAGGTTGAGGTTGAAACCCTCGCCCGCACCGACACCACGCTCTTCGGCAAAACCTGCGACCCCCGGATAGAAGTTGGTCGGATCGCCGTGCACCGACACGTAGAGCACGTCATCGCGGTCGTAGAAAATCTCCTGAATACCCTGACCGTGGTGCATGTCGGTATCCAGCACCGCTACCCGCGAAAAACCGGCGCGCAATACCTGCGCCGCCACCGCCGCGTTGTTCACATAACAGAAACCACCCGCCGCTTCGGCCCGGGCGTGGTGACCCGGTGGCCGGCACAGGGCATAGGCTGCCGGCTCGCCATCGAGCAAAGCCCGGGCACCGGCGATGGCGCTTTGCGCCGACCAGTAGGCCGAACGCCAGGTCTGCTCGCCCACCGGGCAACTGCCATCGGCCAGATAGCGCGCCGCTTGCGCGAGAATTCCGCGCAGGGCATTGGGTTCGCGGACAAAGATGTTCGACATCACCTCGTCGCCCCAATCCTCGGGAATCTCTTTCCAGCGCTGATGGGCTTCCTGCAAAAACCTCAGGTACGGTGCGCCGTGCACCGCCAGCAGCGGATCGAGCCCGGCATCGGCCGGTTGCTCAACGGCAAAACCCAACGCGTGAGACGCCTGCACCAGGCGCTGCGCACGCTCCGGCACTTCCTGCGGCGTGCGCATCTGGCCACGGGAATAGTAGCTGCGTGGGTGGTGAAGCAATTGTTCGGGGTGGAAAAAACTGCGCATGGAGTGAATACCTGTCAGTTAACGTAGATCCTGGAATCGAGCACGCCCAAATGTGGGAGCGGGCTTGCTCGCGAAGAGGGAGTGTCAGTCGACATCAATGTTGTTTGACACGACGCCTTCGCGAGCAAGCCCGCTCCCACATGGGAATTGTGTTTATTCAACGATTACTGCGCGGGCCAACACGGCATTGAGCAACACATCGGTGCCCTGGCGCACATCCTCGGGCAACACATCTTCAGCCTCGTTGTGGCTCAGGCCGCCCACGCACGGGATGAACACCATGGCCGTCGGGCAGTACCGCGCCAGGTGGATCGCATCATGTCCGGCGCCGCTGACAATCGATTGCTGAGCGTAGCCCAGGGCGTCCACGGCCTGTTGCACCGCCGCCACGCAGTCCACGTCGAACGGCGTCGCCGGGCTGATCCAGTGCGGGGTGATCGCCAGTTTCAAACCGCGAGCGTCGGCTATCGCCTGAAGCCGCGCACGGACCTGTTGTTCCATGGTCTCGATGGTTTCATCACGGTGATGACGCAGGTCGACGGTGAAGTTCACCAGCCCCGGAATGGTGTTGCGCGACGATTTGTTGATGCTCAATTCACCGACCGTGGTCAGGCCTTCGGGGGCGAAGTCCGCCGCCAGGCCTTCGATGGCCTGGATCATCTGCGCCACGCCGTACAAGGCGTCCTTGCGCAGCGGCATAGGCGTGGTGCCGGCGTGGGCCGCCATGCCTTCGACCCGTACGTCGAGCCAGCGAATCGCCTGGCCGCCGCTGACCACACCGATGCTCTTGGCGTTGTCCTCAAGGATTGGCCCTTGCTCGATGTGGGCTTCAAAGTACGCATCCACCGCGCCGCCGAACGGGCGCTCGCCGGCATAACCGGTACGTTGCAGTGCCTCGGCGACGCTGATCCCATCGATATCGCGCACCGCCAGCGCAGCGTCCAGATCCATGATCCCGGTGAACACCGCCGAGCCGAACATGGCCGGGGTGAAGCGTGCGCCTTCTTCGTTGGTCCACACCGCCACTTCCAGCGGCTTGCGGGTCTGGATGCCCAGATCGTTCAGGCAGCGCACCACTTCCAGGCCGGCGAGCACGCCGTACACGCCGTCGAAGCGCCCGCCTTCGGGCTGGGTGTCGAGGTGGCTGCCCATCATCACCGGCGCGGCATCAGGATCGGTGCCGGCGCGGCGGGCAAACAGGTTGCCGATGGCATCCACGCTCAGGGTCATGCCGGCTTCGCGGCACCAGTGGGCAAAGAGTTCCCGACCGGCCTTGTCCTCGTCGCTCAGGGCCAGGCGGCAGCTGCCGCCACGGGCGGTGGCGCCGATTTCGGCCATCGCCATCAGACTCGCCCAGAGGCGTTCGCCATTGATCTTCAACATGTGTTTCTCCAGGAAAATTCGGGGGTCAGGCCTTGGCCAGTTCCAGGCGTTCAGCGCTGGCATGGCGACGGGCAAGGGACAGGACACACAGCAGCGAAGTCGCGGCGATCAGGCTGTAGAACACCGCCATCGGCCACCACTGGCCGACGAACCTGTGTGCCAGCAGCGTGCCGATCAGTGGCGTCAGGCCACCGGCCACAGCGCCGCAAATCTGGTACGCCAGAGAGATCGCGGTGTAGCGCACACGGGTCTCGAACATGCCGCTGACGTAGCCGGCGATCACCGCGTAGAACGACGCCATGCACACCACCGCCAACGCAATGCCGAGGATGATCAGCGGCGCCTGGGCCGAACTGACCAGCACGAACATCGGGTACGGCGAAGCCATCGCCAGCAGCGACACCAGGCACAGGAAGCGGGTGGCGCCAATCTTCTCGGCGACCCAGGCCGCCAGCGGTTGGATGCAAAACTGGATGATCGCGACGACAAACAGACACTCAAGGATCAGTGAGCGCGGCAGTTCCAGTTGCTGAGTGGTGTAGGCGATCATGAAGGTGTTGGTGAAATACACCCCGGCGATCCCCAAGGTGTTGGCGCCGATGCACAGCAACAATGGACGCCACGCGGTGCGCAGCACTTCCATGACCGGCGCCTGCTCCTTGCGTTTGTTTTTGCTCGCCAATTCGCGGCTGGCAAGAAACTCCGGCGACTCATTGACCCCCAGGCGAATCGCCAGGCCCACCAGCAGCAACAGCGAACTGGCGAGGAACGGCAGGCGCCAGCCCCAGCTCATCAGGTCTTCTTCCGGCAGACGGGTGACGGCGCTGAAGGCCAGCAGCGACAGGATCAAACCCGCCGGGCTGCCCAGTTGCGCAAACGAGGCGAAGAAATTGCGCCGGCCTTTCGGCGCATGCTCGCCGGCCATCAGCACCGCCCCGCCCCACTCGCCACCCACGGCAATGCCCTGGACGATGCGCAACAGAATCAGCAGCACCGGGGCAGCGGCGCCGATTTGCGCGTAAGTCGGCAGCAAGCCGATGCACAC
>Ga0247818_10002248_pt1 | contig 12498 bp, 9 predicted proteins | sample 13C_Glucose_Day1_FD_192424 | JGI IMG/M metagenome (GOLD analysis project Ga0247818, IMG submission 192424) | Soil microbial communities from agricultural site in Penn Yan, New York, United States - 13C_Glucose_Day1 | ecosystem: Environmental > Terrestrial > Soil > Agricultural land | place: USA...
GGGGCTCAGGCAGCGTCAGGTAGGCCGTGGCGCTGGCGGCGCCGTCGTCCTCCGTGAGCCCCCCGGCCACCTCCACCCCCTGGTCGCCCGGCGCCAGGCGGCGCATCGCAGTGCGGAAGCCCTGCCGCCGCTGGCTGGCACCGGCCGCCCTGCCGCCGTCGAGGTGGACGATCCGCGTGTGGCCGAGCCCGGCGAGGTGGGCGACCGCTTGGCGCAGGCCGTCGGCGTCGTCGGTGCGGACGACCTCGACCCCCGGTGCGCGGACCGGCCGCAGCACGCTCACCACCGGGAGCTGGCCGGCCAGCCGGACCATCTCGGCCGGCGGCAGGGCGCTGCCGAGCAGCACCAGGGCCTCGCACCGCTCGGCGAGGAGGGTCCGGACCGCGGTCTGCTCGGCGCGGCGCCGCGTGACGCCGCTCAGCACGAGCTCGTAGTCCGCGGCGTCCGCGGCGAGGTACAGGCCCTCGATGAGGTCGCCGTGGAAGGCCTGCCCCACACCGAACACGACGCCGATGGTGCGGGTTCTGCTGCGACCGAGCCGCCGGGCCCGGGTGTCGGGCTGGTAGTCGAGCTCGCGTGCCGCGGCGAGAACGCGCTCGCGGGTCGTCTCGGAGGCACCCGGCACGCCGCGGAAGACGATCGAGACCAGCGCGCGGGAGACGCCGGCCCGGGCGGCGACGTCCTCCATGGTGGTCTTCGCGGTGGTCATCGGACGGAGTCTACCTAGAGCGCTCCAGTTCTCTGGGGTGACGGTCTTGACGAACCCAGCGACCGCCCGCTTCACTGGAGAACTAGAGCGCTCTAGTAGACCCCATGGCGCCACCCCGACACGATCCCCAAGGAGTGCCATGTCGCACCTGCCACCACTGCGGTTCGGCCTGATCGGCGCCGGCCGCATCGGCGCCTACCACGCGACGACGCTGGCGCGCCGCCTGCCGGAGGCCGAGCTGGTCCTCGTCGCCGACCCGGCGGAGGGCGCCGCGGGCCGGTTGGCCCATGCCCTCGGCGCCGAGGCGACCGACGACCCCCAGGCCCTGATCGACGACCCCCGCGTCGAGGCGGTGGCCATCACCTGTGCGAGCACGGCCCACGCCGACCTCGTGGTCGCCGCGGCCGAGGCCGGCAAGGCCGTCTTCGTCGAGAAGCCGATGGCCATGACGCTGCGCGACGCCGACCGCGCCATCGCGGCGTGCCGTGACGCCGGTGTGCCCCTCCAGGTGGGCTTCAACCGCCGTTTCGCCGCCGACTTCGCCGCCGCGCACCAGGTCGTTGTCGACGGCGGGATCGGCACCCCGCAGCTGCTGCGGTCGCTGACCCGCGACCCCGGCCTGGCCGACCCGGGCGCCGTGCCGCCCTGGACGGTCTTCACGCAGACCCTCATCCACGACTTCGACACCCTCAACTGGCTCAACACCGGAGCCCGGGCGGTGGAGGTGCACGCGATGGCCGACGCGCTCGTCGCGCCCGACTTCAGGGCCGCGGGCCTGCTCGACACCGCGGTCGTGACGATCCGCTACGACAACGGCGCGATCGCCACGGCCGAGGCCAGCTTCTCCGCGGCCTACGGCTACGACGTCCGCTGCGAGGCGTTCGGCTCCGCCGGCATGGTGACGGCCGGCACCCCGGCGCAGGTCACCATGGCGCACTGGACCGCGGCCGGGGTCAGCGCGCCCACGCGCCGCGCCGACACCGAGCTCTTCCACGACGCGTATGCCGCGGAGCTCGCCGCCTTCTGCGCAGCCGTCCGTGCGGGGGAGCCGACGCCGGTGACGGGTGAGGACGCGCGGGCTGCGCTGCGCATCGCCCTGGCCTGCGTCGAGTCCGTGGAGACGGGTGGGCGCGTACCGGTCCGGGACACCGACCGCGCCGTGGCGGCATGACCGCGGGCCACCCGGAGGCTCAGACCCCGCAGGCCGGGCCGTTCACCCTGGCGGTCAGCTCCGAGATGGTCTTCCTCGACCTGCCCGTGGCCGAGCGGGTGCGTCGGATCAGTGCGCTGGGCTTCGAGGTCGAGATCTGGGACTGGACCCGCCACGACGTCGACGCCCTGGAGGCCCTGCGGGACGAGGGCGTCGTGTTCTCGTCCATGACCGGCTACATCCGCGGCACGCTGACCGACCCGGAGGGGGCCGAGGAGCTGCTCGCCACCGCCGAGGAGTCCATCCCCGTTGCCCAGCGCCTGGGTGTCCCGCGCCTGAACCTCCACGGCACCGGCCTCGACAGCAAGGGCCTTCCGGTCCGGCCCGAGACAGCGGTGACCGGGCCCATGTGGCTGGCCGCCCGGCACACGCTGGCGCGCATCGCCGCCCTCGGGGAGCGCGAGGGCGTCATGTTCGTCCTCGAGAACCTCAACACCGCCGTCGACCACCCCGGCGTCCCCTTCGCGACGGCCGCCGACTGCCTGGCCCTGGTGCGTGACGTGGACAGCCCGCACCTGCGGCTGATGCTCGACCTCTACCACGCGCAGATCGGCGAGGGGAACCTCATCGAGCTGTGCCGACAGGCCCTTCCGTGGATCGGTGAGATCCAGGTCGCCGACGTCCCCGGCCGGTGCGAGCCGGGGACCGGTGAGGTCAGCTACCCGGCCGTTGCCCGGGCCCTCGCCGACATGGGGTATGCCGGAACGATCGGCCTCGAGGGCTGGGCCTCGGGGGACAGCGCGGTGGCCGTGGAACGCTTCCGGGTGGCCTTCACGGTGTAGGAGCAGCAGCGGCAAGCCCCTCGCCGCGCTCCGGTCGCGCGTCGTCCGAACCGGCAGTTCTTTCCCAATCCACCCATACGGCCCCTTCTGGTCGGGCTACTGTCCGCGCGGTGCAGGGGAGAACCGAGGGGGAGCGCATGGTGATGCCGGAGATGGGCGAGGTGCCCGCCGAGAAGAACAAGACCACGACGCTGGCGCTGGTCGGGGGACTGGTCGCCATCGTCGTCGGCACCGCGACGGTGGGTGGCGGATGGCTGGCCTTCAGCAGGCTGAACGGCGGCGGTCCGCAGCCGGAGAGCGTCCTGCCGTCGGACACGGTCGCCTTCGCCAAGTTCGACCTCAACCCCTCTGCAGGCCAGAAGGTGGCCGCCGTGCGCTTCGCGCTGCGCTTTCCCGAGGCAAAGGGAAAGGTCACCGAGCAGTCCGACCTGCGCAAGGTGGCGTTCGAGCAGCTACAGGAAGACGGGAAGACCCTCAAGGGCGTCGACTACGCCACCGACGTCGAGCCCTGGCTCGGCGAGCGCTTCGGTGTCGGGCTCCTGCCGGGCGCCAGCACCAAGGACGAGCCGATCGCCATTGCCGTCCTCGCCGTCACCGACGAGGACAAGGCCGCCGCGGCGCTCCCACGGATCGCCGAGTCGTCCAAGACGGCCTGCGGGGTGCGCGAGGGCTTCGCGCTCTGCAGCGAGGACAAGACGGTGGTCAGCCTCCTCACCGAGACGGACCAGCCGACGACCCTCGCGGACTCGCCCGGTTTCGCCGCCGACATGTTGGCGTTGGGCGAGGACGGCGTCGCTGCCGCGTGGGTCGACCTCAAGCGCGTCGGTGACCTCGCCGACGACGTGCGCGTCGGCACCGGGCTGCTCGGCACCCCCCTGCCTGACGTGCCTCGAGGTGGACGGCTCGCTGTCGCGCTCCGGTTCGCCGGCCCCCACCTCGAGCTCGCCGGACGCGTGACGGACATGCCTGTGGCATGGCCGGCAGGTACGGGCGGCGGCACCGGTGTGACCACCCTTCCTGCCAGCACCCTCGGTGCCTTCGGACTCACCGGCGCCGCAGAGCAGGTCAAGGCCGGGTGGGGCGCCGCCGGCGCCTTCACCGAGGGTCTCGAGGAGGCGGAGAAGGAGCTCGGCGTCTCGCTCCCGGAGGACCTGTACGCGGCGCTCGGTGACCGCCTCACCTTCGCCTACGGCGGTATGACCGCCGACGACGAGGTGCGGGCTGCACTCGTGACCGGGGGCGACAAGGCCGCGGTCGGCCGCCTCGTCAACGGCATCAACAAGCAGGGGACGGGTTTCTTCCCGCTCCACCAGGACCAGGCCGACGGTCACCCGGTCGTTGCCACCAGTCAGGACTACGCCCGCGAGGTGGCGAGCGCCGGCGGTCTCGGCGACACGGAGGCCTTCCGTGAGGCCGTCCCCGGTGCCAAGGACGCGCGGGCCGTCCTCTACCTCGACATCGCCGGCATGCTCAAGGAGCACGCCAAGGACCTCGACGCCGGGGACCGGGCTCGCTACGAGCCGTTCTCGGCCCTCGGCGTCTCCACCCGTGGGCAGGGAACGACGGCGGAGTTCACCGTGCGCCTGACGACGCGGTAGTCCTCGCGAAGGACGCGGTTCGGTCGGTGGCACGGCAGAATCGCAGCGTGAGCAGACAGGTGGCGGTCGCCGCAACCGGACCCGTGGCCGTCCACGCCGGCCTGGCCGCCGCGCGGGCCGGGGGCAACGCCGTCGACGCAGCCATCGCCTCGATGGTCGCTGCCATGGGCACCGAGCCCGGCATCGTCAGCGCCCTCGGCGGGGCCTTCGTCAGCATCTGGCCGGCCGGAGGTGTCCCGGAGGTCATCGACGGCAATGTCGAGATGCCCGGCCGGGGCCAGCCGGCGGAGCGGTTCGGTGCGGGCCTGCTCGAGATGGACGTCGACTACGGAGGCGGCATCACCCTGTATGCCGGTCACGGCTCGGTCGCGACCCCCGGCGCCTTCGCGGCGCTCGGCCTCGCGCACGAGCGCCACGGCGCGGCGCCCTGGTCCGACGTCCTGGCACCGGCCTCCACGGCCCTGCGGGCGGGATACCACATCGGTGCTGCGGCGGCGAGCTTCCTCGCCATCACGGCCGACACCGTCTTCGGGTGGGACGAGCACACGCGCCCGCTGGTGCGCCGGCCAGACGGCTCGCCCCTGCACGCCGGTGACCTCGTGCGCTCGCCCGACCTGGCCGACACCCTCGACCTCATCGGCGAGCAGGGCCACCGGACCGTCTACACGGGCGAGCTGGCCGAGCGGATCGCGGCGGACTCCGTCGCCCGCGGGGGGCTCATCACGGCGGCCGACCTCGCGGCATACCAGGCGGTGGTCCGCACCCCACTGCGGCTGAGGGTCGGCGACTGGGACCTCGCGACGAACCCCCCGCCCTCCGTGGGCGGACCCATGCTCGCCGTGATGCTGGGCGAGCTCGCGTCCCGACCCGGCCGGGAGTGGGCCGACGTCATCGACATCCAACGGCACGTGCTGTCGTACCGCCGCCACGTCCACGACCTGTCGCAGGACCTCGAGGAGGACGGCTACGCGCTGCTCGAGAAGGTCCAGCGGCACGGCCTTCCCGGACTGCCGACCTCGTCGTCGACGGCCCACGTCTCGGCGGTCGACAGCGACGGCACGGCCTGCGCGATCACCGCCTCCAGTGGCTACGGGGCCGGCGCGACCGTGCCCGGCACGGGCCTGATGCTCAACAACTGCCTCGGCGAGCCGGAGCTCAACCGACTCGGGCTGCACGCGCTCCGGCCGGGGACCCGGCTGGCCTCCAACATGGCGCCGTCCGTCGGTCGCACGGCGGCCGGGGAGACCCTTGCGATCGGCACACCGGGTGCCGACCGGATCACCACCGCCCTCATGCAGGTTCTGGCGCGATACTGCCTCATGGGCATCGGCCTGCAGGAAGCCATCGACCGCCCGCGGCTGCACGTGCGCGTGCTCGATGACGGAGGCCACCGCGTCGAGCACGAGGACGACCCGGAGATGACCGCGGCGGCGGAGGCGTCGGGTATGGCCACGACCATGCACCCGCCGCACTCGATGTTCTTCGGCGGCGTCGGGGCGGCCCACCGCTCTGCGGAGGGCGAGCTCACCGCCGCCGCCGACCCCCGCCGCGAGGCCGCGACCGGCATCGGCTAGCGGTGACGGGAGGCGTCGATGGGCTATCGACTCCTGGCGGACGCGGTGATGCTGGTGCACTTCGCCTTCCTCGCGTTCGTGGTCCTGGGCGGACTCCTCGCGTGGCGGTGGCCGTGGGCGGTCTGGCCACACCTGGCCCTCGCCGGCTGGGGCTTCTCCACGATCGTCTTCTCGCTGCGCTGCCCGCTCACCGACGTCGAGGACTGGGCGCGTGAGAACGGCGGGGAGCAGCCGCTCTCGGGCACCGGGTTCATCGACCACTACCTCGAGAACGTCGTCTACCCGGAGCGGTACACCCGCCAGATCCAGGTGCTCGCCGCCGTCGTCGTGGTGGTGTCGTACGTCGGGCTGCTCCTCCGGCGGCGGCGCGCACGGGTCGCCACCTCGGGCGCGCCCGGACGCAGGGCCTAGCGCGAGGCGCCGGTCACGGCCCAGGCGTCGGACCGGATCCTCCACCAGAACAACACACCGCGGATGGCCATGAAGGCGGTGAACGCCACCCACAGGGCGGCCAGCGCCAGCGCCTGCCCGTCCGTGCCGCCGTCGCCGAGCAGCGTGTCGGCCGCGTGGTGGACGCCCAGCGCGAGGGGAAGGTAGAGCACCAGCGTGGCCACCATGGCCTTTGCCAGCCACCGTCCGTCGCCGGCGCCGATGAGCACGCCGTCGACGACGAAGACGTAGCCAGACAGCGGCTGCCCGAGGGCGACGACGACCAGGGCGGCGGCCAGGGCGGAGCGCACTGCCTCGTCGGAGGTGAAGGCCGCCGGCAGCACCGTGTGCACCGCGAGCAGGGCCAGCCCGAGCACGGCACCGCCCCAGACGCCCCACCGGACCATCGTCGCGGTGGCCGAGCGCGCCGCCGCGACGTCGCCCGCCCCGAGGGCCTTGCCGGTGAGGGCCTGCGCCGCGATGGCGAGGGCATCGAGGGCGAAGACGAGGAAGGACCACACCGTCGCCGCCACCTGGTGGGCGGCCAGTGGCACGTCCCCGAGCCCCGCTGCGACCCAGGTGGTGACGAGCAGGATGGCGCGCAGCGCCAGGGTGCGCACGAGCAGGGGTATGCCGCTCACGGCAGCCCGCAGCACCCGCACCGGGTGGGGGTGCAGGCCCGCGGCGGCTGCGCGTGCGTGCCGGACGAGGACGACCACGAGGGCGGTCGCCATGCCGGTCTGGGCGAGCACCGTGCCCCACGCGGAGCCGGCGATGCCCCAGCCGAGGCCGTAGACGAAGGCCACGTTGAGCGCGATGTTCGACGTGAAACCAGCGACCGAGGCCACGAGGGGGGTGCGGGTGTCCTGCAACCCGCGCAGCACCCCCGTCGCGGCGAGGGCGACCAGCATCGCGGGGATGCCGAGCGCCGAGATCCGCAGGTAGGTCGTCGCGTGCCCGAGCGCGGCCGGCGAGGCCCCGAAGACCCGGCACAGCGGCTCGGCCGCGACGGCGACAGCGGCAGCGACGACACCGCCGATGGCCACCGCCAGCCAGGTGCCGTCGACCCCTGCCTCGAGGGCGCCCCGTTCGGAGCCGGCGCCGACCTGGCGGGCGACGATCGAGGTCGTGCCGTAGGCGAGGAAGACGAAGATGTTGGCGGCGGTCAGCAGGCTGGCGCTGGCGACGCCGAGGCCGGCGAGCTGCGCGGTGCCGAGGTGGCCGATGATCGCCGAGTCGGCCAGCAGGAACATCGGCTCCGCCACGAGGGCCAGGAAGGCGGGCACGGCGAGGCGCAGGATCTCACGGCTCTGTTCGCCGCCCCTGGCCCGCAGCACCGGCCCACCGTAGACCTGTGTCTGCGGGCGGCGGGCTACCCGCCGGCGCTGGTGCCCATGGCGGGTCGCTCCCAGCGCTCTCTCACCGTCCGGACGAAGGCGGCGAAGTCCGCCGCCATGTCGACCTCCCCGGGATCCATGAGCCACTGGATCTGCAGGCCGTCCATCACCGCGAGTGTCACGCGGGCGATGCGCTCCACCGGTGCCTCGGGCGCGCAGGTGCCGTCCTCCTGCGCCTGCCGGAGGCCCGCCACGAGCACCTTGGCGGCCTGGCGGTGGTGGCCGCGCAGCCACTCGTGCCCCGGGTGCTCGGCGTCGATGGCCTCGCCGGCCATGGCGGTGAACAGCCGGACGAACGGCTCACGGCGCGTGTTGTGCTCGACCAGCCGCACCAGACGGTCGAGGACCTCCCACCCGTGCGGTTCCTCCGCGGCGCCGAGGGATGCCATGTCCTGCTCGTCCCGACGGGCCAGCACCCCCGCCAGCAGCAGTTCCTTGGACGGGAAGTGGTGGAGGAGGCCGGTCTGGCTGAGCCCGGCGGCCTCGGCGACGCTGACCATGGAGGTCGCCCGGAAGCCGTTGTCTGCGAAGAGGTCCGCGGCGGCGGCGAGGATGCGCTCCCGGGTCTGCGCGGTGTCGCCGCCGCGAGGCCGCCCGCGTCCCCGGCGTGAGGGGCGAGGCTGCTGTTGGGCTGTGCTGGCCACGGCCCGAGGGTATGCCGCGTGGGGACGCCCGCTCGAACCCGGGCGGGCGGGGGTGCGGCCGCGAGTGCGGCCGGAGTCGCCCGGGCTCGAGCGGGTTGCGGTCATCAGGTGCTGCCGTCAGGCCAGGGGCAGCCGGTGACGGATGTCGCCGAGGCCCCGGGCGACCAGCAGCTCGCCACCGTCCGCCAGGCGCGCCCACCGGCTGGCCTCGGTGTCCCAGCGGCGCCACAGCCGCGCGTCGCAGTCGACCGTGACGATGGCGGAGTCGCCTGGGGGGACCTCCACCGCTGACCAGCCGACGAGGCGGACGGGCTGGTCGGCCTCGGCGGGCTGGAAGTAGACCTGCACGACCTCGCGCGAGTCCCGCTGCGACGTGTTGCGCACGGTCACCTCGACCTGCGGGGCGCCGTCGCCCGAGGTCCCGGCGACCTGCGCCGACGGGTAGTCCCAGGCCCCGTAGCCCAGGCCGTGTCCGAACCACCAGGCCGGGGCCTTCGCGTGCCCGGCCTGGTAGCCGCGGTAGCCGACGAAGGTCCCGTCGGTGTACTCGAGCCGCAGGTCTGTCGGGACGACCTGCCAGGCGGGCGCCTCCCCGTCCGCGGTCGGGTAGGAGGTGACCAGGCGCCCGGCCGGTTCGCGCACCCCGAGCAGTGCGTCGGCGATGGCGTGGCCGCCCTCCTGGCCGGGGAGGCCCGCGACGAGGATCGCGTCGACCTCGTCGGCCCAGGGCATCAGTACCGGGGTGGCGGCGTTGACGACCACCACGGTGCGTCGGGCCGCCGCAGCCACCGCGGAGACCAGCGCGTCCTGCTCCCCGGGCAGCGCCAGCGTGTGCTTGTCGACCGCCTCGGTCTCCTGCTCCTCGGTGAGGCCCACGACGACGACCGCGACGTCGGCGGCTCGGACGGCCTCGACGGCAGTGGCGATCGCCCGCTCGGGCGGGGCGGGCGCTGGCCCCGCGACGAGGCTCTTGACACCCATGCCCGAGGCGATGACGTGCGAGAGCTGGCCGATCTTGCCGTCCGGTCCCGGCTTGGGCTCGGAGTGGACCACCGTCACCGTGGCCTCGACCAGGGCCGCGCCGTTCACCTCGACCTCCTGCGTCCAGGCCGGAGGCTTGAGCATCGACTCGCCGGGGTCGTGCCCCTCGGCGGCCAGCGTCGTGCTCGCGACCTCCGCGCCGTCGACGGCCAGGGTCCACGCACCGACGCCCAGCGCCCCGAGACGGGTCGGACCCTGCCCGTCGATCCGGGCTGAGAGCGTCACCCGATGCACCGGCCGCGGCAGCGCGTCGTCCCACCCGATGCTCACGCTCGCGAGGCTGCTGTGCTCCTGTGCCATGAGCTCGCCCGCCGCGTCGTAGAAGCGCACCCGCACACCGGGCTCGCCCGTCTCGGGGTCGCGGACCGCGTCAGGGTCGGCGGCGACCGGGCGCTCGCGGACCTCGACACCGTCGACGACGCTGAGGCGCTCGCCGAGCACGTCGCCGAGGCCGTCCGCGACGGAGACCTGGTGCGGCGGGTTCACCTGGGCCGACCCGCCGCCCATGCAGATCGTCTCGATGCCGTGCCGGCCGATGAGCGCGACGCGTCCAGCCCCGTCGACCCCTGCGTCCGCGGTCAGCGGCAGGACGCCGCTGTTCGCCAGGACCACAAGGCCGTCCGTGGCCAGGCGGCGCAGCTGGGCGCGGCGCTCGGGAGCGTCCGGCGCAGTGGCCGAGGCGGGCCACTGCCGGTGCTCGCCCGGGCCGCCGAGCGCTCCGACGCGCTCCGCGAGCCGGAGCAGGCGGCAGACGTGCTCGTCGATGACGGACTCGGGCACGGCACCGGACTCGACGTCGGCCACCAGTGCCTCCCCCCACGGACCGTCCGGGCCGGGCATGACGAGGTCGAGGCCGCCGAGGGCGGCGGGTGCGGAGGTCTTCGTCGCGAACCAGTCGCTCATGAGCAGGCCGTCCCAGGCCCACTCGCCCTTGACCACCTCGTTGTTGACGTGGTCCTGCTCGGTGGCCGCGACGCCGTTGACGTCGTTGTAGGCGGCCATGATCGACCAGGGGTTCGACTCCTCGACCGCGATCTCGAACGGCAGCAGGTACACCTCGCGCAGCGCCTCTTCGGAGACCACGGAGTCCATGAAGTTGCGCTCGGTTTCGGACTCGTTGGCGACGAGGTGCTTCAGGCAGGCGCCGATCCCCTTGTCCTGCAGGCCTTTCACGTAGGCCGCAGCGAGCTTCCCGGTGAGCAGCGGGTCCTCTGCGTACTGCTCGAAGAGCCGTCCGCCGAGCGGGGAGCGGTGCAGGTTGATGGTCGGGCCGAGCACGACGTGGATGTGCTGGCGCTCCGCCTCCTCGGCGAGCATCGCTCCCACCTCGCGGGCGGTCTCCTCGCTCCAGGCCGATGCCAGCACCGTGGCGTTGGGGAACAGCGCCACCTTCTCGCCACCCGTGAACTTCAGCCCGCGGACGCCGGTGGGGCCGTCGGAGAAGGCCATGGGGGCCAGGCCGATCGAGTCCTCACCCCACAGGGTGAAGGCGGTCTCGCCGGTGAGCAGGCGCACCTTGGTGCGCAGGTCGAGCTGCCCGAGCAAAGCGGCATACGGAGTGGTGTTGTCGGCGGACATCGTCACTTCACTTTCCTGAGGGGAGGGCGACAGCGGCACCGGAGCGCGATGAGTGCCGCTGTCCAGCATGGGCATGTCCTTGGGCCAGCGGAAGCCGCGTCGGCGCCGAGGGCGGGGAGGCTGGCGTCTGGCCTGAGGACACCACTGGACACCATGGGTCAAAAATAGCAGTGATTAACTATTTGGCACCCTGGCGTTCCGCCCTCGTCGGGCTAGCTGGGGACGGTGGCGCTCGCCGAGGGGCGGGAGAGGTTTGCGGTATGCCGCTCGGCTGGGCCGGTGGCGATGCATCATGGCCCTGTGCCCACGATCGTCTACGTCCATGCGCACCCCGACGACGAGGCCTCGCAGACCTCGGGGTCGATGGCCCGTGCCGCTGCGGAGGGCCACCGGGTCGTCGTCGTGTTCGCCACGAACGGCGACCACGGCGAGCTCGCCGACGACCTCGCCGAGGGGGAGACCGTGGTGGACCGGCGTCGGCGCGAGGCCCAGGCGTCAGCGGCGGTCCTCGGGATCGCTCGGGTGGACTGGCTCGGGTACGCCGACTCGGGCATGAACGGATGGGAGCAGAACCACCACCCCACGTCGTTCCTCCGCGCCGACCTCGACGAGGCGGCTGGCCGGCTGGTGCGCATCCTCGACGAGGAGGGGGCGGACGTCGTCGTCGGCTACGACTGGCACGGCGGCTACGGGCACCCGGACCACGTCAAGGTCCACCACCTCGTCCACTGTGCGGCGGGTCTCGCAGCACGCCCTCCCAGGCTCCTGGAGTCGACGTTCAACCGCGACGCGGCGCGGCGGGCTCACCAGGCCGCCGTGGCCGCGGGCGATCCGGAGGCGCACCGGTGGGACCCCGACGGCCCCATGGACGACGGCAACCCGCTCGGCACCCCCGAGGCCGAGATCCACCTGCAGGTGGATGTCTCCCCGTACCTGGCCCAGCGCCGGGCGGCGCTGGAGGCGCACCGCAGCCAGAAGACGGACATCGGGACCTTCCTGAGCATGCCGGACGAGGTGTTCGCCCACCTGTTCGGGACCGAGCACTACATCGAGCCGGGTCGTGAGCCGGGCATGCGGCAGGGCTGGTTCTTCGACGACTGACCGTCCGGTGGACAGCCGGTGGATCTCGCTGGCCCCCGACCCGGCAGGCTTCTGACCAGCTGGCCCCGGACTCAGCAGGCCCCGGACCCAGCAGGCCCCGGGCCTAGCTGGCCTCGGACTCGCTGAGGGTGTGGCGGTTGCGCACGGCATACGCCTCGGCGGCGGTCACCGGGTCACCGCTGAGGTACTCGCCGCCGATGGCGTCCGCGAACGGCCAGCTCGCGCCCTCGCCCGCCACCGCCACGGGCGCCAGCCGCGCCAGGTGGGTCAGCTCCCACCGCCGGGCGGTGAGTCCTCGCGCCGTCGTGGAGGCGAGGACCACCAGGTCGGGCGGGCTGACCTTCGCCAGGCCGATGAGGTCGTGGACCGGTGTGTGCGCGCCGAAGAAGCGGATGCGCCAGCCGCCGCGGTGCAGGGCGATCCCGAACGGGAACA
>Ga0247818_10002249_pt1 | contig 12498 bp, 8 predicted proteins | sample 13C_Glucose_Day1_FD_192424 | JGI IMG/M metagenome (GOLD analysis project Ga0247818, IMG submission 192424) | Soil microbial communities from agricultural site in Penn Yan, New York, United States - 13C_Glucose_Day1 | ecosystem: Environmental > Terrestrial > Soil > Agricultural land | place: USA...
CTCTGGGCCGGTGACCCACCCGCGTCGACGCACCACCGGCATACCGGGCTCGGCACGCGGAAGGCGCCGCCGGCCACTGCCGGCGGCGCCCCGTGCGCGGTGGTCGGGTCAGCCGACGTTGAGCGCGGTGTCGTCGACGACGAAGGACGTCTGCAGCGAGGAGTCCTCGTTCATGAGGAACTTCACCGAGACCGTCCTGCCCTTGTAGGCGATGACGTTGAACGACTTCTGCGTGTAGGTGGAGTTGGTACCCACGTTGGAGTAGGTCGCCAGCGTCGAGGTGGTGGCCCCGTCGACGACCTGGATCTTCATCGTGTCGTAGGCCGTGGTGCCGGACTCGGCCGTGTCGGTGCGCAGCCAGAAGCTCAGCGTCGCGGTCGTCGCGGTGGCCGGGATCGTCACCGACTGCTGCTCGGTCTCGGTCGACGTGCTGCCGTTGCCGCCGAGCCACATCTTCCACGCCCCGGTGCGCGCCGGGCGCGCGGTGTTGGTCGTGATCGGGCCGGAGGTGCCGGTCCAGTTCACCGCGCCGGACTCGAAACCGGGGTTGAGCAGCAGGTTGCCGCCGGTGGGGGGCGGGGTGCCTCCGCAGGTCTCGGTGCCGGCCGGGACGGAGATGGCGTCGAACGCCTTCTCGACCGCGGTGCACGTCGCGCTCGAGGCGCCGTAGAGCTCCTTGGCCGAGGCGATGGCGCCGTTGCGGGCGCTGGCGTAGGTGCTGCCGGAGGTGAGCTTCGTGGACAGCGTGCGGTACCAGACCTTGGCGATGTTGTCCCGGCCGGCGCCGGTGACCGCTGCTGCGCCGCCGCAGGTGGTGCTGCTGTAGGTCACACCGTTGATGGTCTTGGACCCGGAACCCTCGGAGGCCATGTAGAACCAGTGGTTCAGCGGGCCCGAGGAGTAGTGCGGGTCGAGGTTCTTGGTGTTCGTGGTCCAGCAGTCCTGGCTCGCGCCGTCCTTGCTGGGCTTGTCCATGTAGCGCAGCGGGGTGCCGTTGCCGTTGATGTCGATCTTCTCGCCGATGAGGTAGTCGCCCACGTCCGTGCTGTTGCTGGCGTAGAACTCCACCGAGGCGCCGAAGATGTCCGAGCTCGCCTCGTTGAGGCCGCCCGCGTCGCCGGAGTAGTTGAGGTTGGCGGTGTTCTCGGTGACGCCGTGGGCCATCTCGTGGGCGGCCACGTCGATCGAGGTGAGCGGCTTGGTGTTGCCCGATCCGTCGCCGTAGGTCATCTGGGTGCCGTCCCAGAACGCGTTGACGTACGCGTTGCCGTAGTGGACCCGGCTGCGGGCACCAGTGCCGTTGTTCCAGATGCCGTTGCGGCCCTGCACGTTCTTGAAGTAGGCGAAGGTCTTCTCGGCGCCGTACTGCGCGTCGACGCCCGCGGTCTGCCGGTTGCTCGGCGAGCCTGTGCCCCAGATGTTGTCGGCGTCGGTGAACTGTGTGCCGGTGCCGGATGTCGCGCCGTTCAGGTCCGTCGTGTAGTTGCCCACGCTGTCGCGCAGCTGCCAGGTCGACCCGGACTGGATCGTGTTGAGGGTGACGGTGCCGGAGTACTGCGAGCTCCCGGTGCCGTTCTTGACCTCGTCGTATGCCGTGATGACGGCGCCGCTGTCCGCGTCGACGATGGTGTGCAGGCGGCTGGGCGTCTGGTCGCTCCTCACGCCCTCGGTGACGACGTCCCACGCGAGACGCGGGCTGCCCTCGCCGGCCCAGACGACGAGCTCGCCGTCGTTGGTGCGCGGCGTGTAGCCCGCCCTGCGGGCGGCGGACCGCTCCGCGGCGGTCTCGGCCACCGACGGCGACGTGGACGTCACCGCGACCTTCCCGCTGCCGTTCCAGTACACGCGCTCGGTCGAGCCCGAGGCGTCCCTGCGCGCGACGAAGTCTCCGCCGAGGACGCGCAGCCCCTTGTAGGTGCGGTCGTAGCGGACGTGGCGCGTGCCGTCGGCGTCGACGACGACGTCGCGCACGATGAGCCTCTCGTCGCTGGACAGGCCCATGGCCTGGCGCTGCTGGTCGGCGGTGGCCTGTTCGGCAACGACAGCAGGGCGCTTGTCGGCGGCGGGGACCGCCGTCAGCGGGGCAGCCGTCGCGCCGGCCAGTGGTGTGGCCACGGCCGCTGCGACAGCGACGCCGGCAACGGCGCCAGTGGACAGTCGAATCACGGGTTGCTCTCCTCGCGCAAGGGTCCGGCTCTGGTTGTCGCGGACCTCAGGACACGTCGGTCCCCCTCCAGAGCGGCGTGGTTCACCGTGGGACGCGGCGTGGTGCAGACCCAACCGACGTGTCGGGCGAGCGGTCAATGACCCTTGCAAAGACTTTGCCAAACGCGTGGAAAGCCTGTGTTCTCAACGCTTTCTGGGCCCTCATCGTCAAGGCTGGGCAAAGCGGCGGTCACGGGCGAGGCCAGTCGTCCGTGACCGCGTCCACTCTGTGGGTACTGGGTCTCACCTGACGGACACGGGATCGCTAGGCGTAACCGCAGGCCAGACGCCTCGTTGTGGGGAGAAGAGGGTCGGCCAGTGTGGGTCGGACCCCACGGCCGTGGAGGTCACCATGACGCGCCCGCACCAGAGCACTTCCCCCCATCGTCGCCGGGGGCGGCTCGCCGTGGCCACCGCCGGACTGGCCCTGGCCGCAGGCGTTCTCGGTCACCCGACCGCGGCGACCGCTGTGCCGGGCGGGACCCCAGACGCGGTGGACACCTACACCGGCCTGACGTTCACCGTGCCGGCCGGCGCCAACGACCTCGGCCAGCCCCAGACCTGCACGATCGACGCCGACCTCTACCGCCCGCACTCCGCCGGCCCCGACCGGCGCGTGCCGGCGATCCTCACGACGAACGGCTTCGGCGGCAGCAAGGCCGACCAGGCCGGCCTCGGCCGGGCCTTTGCCCAGCGCGGTTACACGGTGCTGTCCTACACCGGGCTCGGCTTCCCGGACAGCGGCTGCAAGATCGCCCTGGACGACCCGGGCGTCGACGGCGTGGCCGCGCGCTCGCTGGTGACGTTCCTCGGCGGTGGCTCCTCCGCGGCATACGACTCCGCCGACCTCGGCGGGGTGCCGACAGGGCCGGGATGGCTGACCGTCGACTTCACCGCGCTCGACGACGCAGCCACCCACGACCCCCGCGTGGGCATGCTCGGCGGCTCGTACGGCGGCCAGATCCAGTTCGCCACCGCCGCCGTCGACGACCGCGTCGACACCCTGGTGCCCCTGATCACGTGGAACGACCTGCGCTACGCGCTCGCGCCCAACAACACCAGCTTCACCACGGGCACGACGTACGCGGACTCCAACCCGGGCACCGAGAAGATCGGCTGGGTGTCCCTCTTCTTCGGCGTGGGCATCCTCGACGGCGTCACCGGCGCGAGCATCGACCCGGCGCGCAACGTGGGCTGCCCCAACTTCGTCCTCGAGGCGTGCGCGGCCAAGGCGACTCTCGACACGCTCGGCCACCCGACGGAGGACACCTACCGGCTCACCGACCGGGTCTCCGTCGGACACTACCTCGACCGCGTGAGGGTGCCGACCTTCCTCATCCAGGGCCAGAACGACACCCTGTTCAACCTCCAGGAGGCGGTGGCGACCTACCGCGGGCTCAAGCAGCGCGGAGTCCCCGTCTCGATGGCGTGGCAGTCGTGGGGCCACTCCGGCGGCGCCAACGGCCGCAGCGGCGCCGCCCCCGGCGAGCTCGACCTCACCGGCGCAGACATCGAAGGCACCTACCTGGGCAAGCGCATCAAGGACTGGTTCGACCACCACCTCAAGGGCACGACGGCGCCGACGGGTCCTGAGTTCGCGTACTTCCGCGACTGGGTCACCTACACCGGCAGCGCCGCCCCCGCCTACGGCACGGCCGACACCTACCCGGTGGGCAGGCGCCAGACGTGGTACCTCTCGGCCGCCGACGAGCTCGTCCGCTCGCGGGCAGAGGTGCTTCCGGGCTCGAAGAGCTGGTCCAACCCCGGCGCGGGGGCTTTCGCGTCGTACTCGGAGGTGTCGGCACTCGAAGGACAGGTCGACGTCCCGGAGGGCGTCACGACGCCCTACGACACGCCGGGCACCTTCGGCGCCTGGACGACCCCGGTCCTGCCGTCGGCGACGACCATCGTGGGCGCGCCGGCCCTCGACGTCCGGTTCGAGTCACCGGCGGTGGCGGCGACCCAGGCTGTCGGGCCGGCCGGGCAGCTGCAGGTCTTCGCCAAGATGTACGACGTTGCACCAGACGGCAGCCAGACGCTGGTGCACAAGCTCATCAGCCCGGTCCGGGTCGCCGACGTGACCCAGCCCGTGCACATCGAGCTCCCGGGCGTGGTGCACCGCGTCGACGCCGGTCACCGCATCCGGCTGGTCCTGGCCAGCACCGACGCGGCCTACAGGAACGCCCATGCCGTGCAGCCGGTGACCGTGCGGGCGAGCCCGCTGGCCCCGGACGCCCTGAGCATCCCCGTTGTCCCGTAGCGCCCGCCCGCGAGGACGGGCGCCCGGCGGGTCAGTCCGCGGTGACGGCGGAGCGGACCCACTCGACGATCTCGGTGGTGGTCGCGCCCGGGGTGAAGACCTTGGCGACGCCGAGCTTCTCGAGCTCGGGGATGTCGCCCTCGGGGATGATGCCGCCGCCGAAGACGACGATGTCGCTGGCGTCGCGCTGCTTCAGCAGCTCCATCACCTTGGCGAAGAGGGTCATGTGGGCGCCGGAGAGGACCGACAGTCCGACGGCGTCGGCGTCCTCCTGGATGGCGGCCTCGACGATCTGCTCGGGGGTCTGGTGCAGGCCGGTGTAGACGACCTCCATGCCGGCGTCCCGGAGGGCGCGGGCAACGACCTTGGCCCCGCGGTCATGGCCGTCGAGCCCGGGTTTGGCCACGACGACGCGCAAAGGGGTCTCACTCATGGGCCGCAGACTAGCCCCACCGGGCCACCTCGGTGGCCCGGGGTGGGGGCGCTCACCCACGCGGGATGGCGGACGACACGCCCTCGCGCACGTGCTATCTCTCAAATGGTGAAGGCGTAACGACTACGGTCAGGTCCAATATGTCGCAGAACCTCGAGCGTTCTCGCCGACCGGCAGCGCCGTCGCTGCCGGCGTCGGACACAGCGCAGCCCCCGCGCGGCTCCGTCCTGGGCCGGGCGCTGACGCGAGCCAGGCGGACGGTGGCCGGCGCCGCCGAGGCGACCAACGACATCGTGGGGGGTGCGGCCCGCGCCCTCGCGACCCCCACAGGCCTCGTCGGCGCTGCCGTCGAGGCGGCCTGGCTGACCACCCACGTCGCGCTGTACCCGTGGGGCCTGATCGTCCGGCACGGCGCCGACAGCCAGCACGGCTACCGCGTGGAGCACCTGCCCCCGGTGCAGCGTGGCCTGGTCATCTCCGACGTCGAGGCCGCGGGCACCCCCATCCTGCTCGTGCACGGGATGGTCGACAACCACTCGATCTTCACGCTGCTGCGGCTCGGGCTGCGCCGCCGCGGGTTCGGCCGGGTCACCACCATGAACTACTCCCCGCTCACCGCGGACGTGCGGGTGGCCGCCGCCCGGCTGGCCGAGGAGGTCGAGGAGCTCGTGGCCGAGACGGGCTACGAGCGGATCCACGTGGTCGGCCACAGCATGGGCGGCCTCATCGCCCGCTACTACATCACCCGGCTCGGCGGCGACGAGCGGGTGCACACCCTGGTCACCCTGGGCACCCCGCACCAGGGCACGTACACGGCATACGGCTGGAACAACCAGCTCACCAAGCAGCTCCGGCCCGGAAGTGGGCTCATGCGCGAGCTGGACCAGCCCGTCCCGGCCTGCCGCACCCGCTTCGTCGCCTACTGGTCGGACCTCGACCAGATGATCTTCCCGCAACGCTTTGCCGCCATCGAGCACCCCGACCTCAACGTCCGGAACATCGACCTGCACGGCGTGGGCCACATGTCGCTGCCCATCATCGGCAGTGTCGTGCACGGCATCTCGAGCACGCTGGCGCACCTCGACTCCGAGGGCCACACGCTGACGCCCGGCGTCACGGAACTTCCCCGCAGGCCTCGCGAAACCGGGCCGGGCTCTGGGCTACAGTGACGCCCGGCACGTTTACCCCCGCCGGTTTCGGGGTGTCTGCGCGCCTATGCGAGGTTGCGAGATCGTGACAAAACGGACGAAAGCGGATAAGAAATCTTGACGAAGAATTGGCATAACGAAAAGGTCACGCTAAGGTCTTGCACTCCGTGTCCCCTGCACGTGAGGTAAGCAATCCGTGAGTTCTCGCTACGAGGGCCGCCACCGCGGCTCCAGCAACGGACGACGCATCCCCCAGAGTTTTCGATCCGGCTTCGTGCTGCCGACCGCAGCCGCCGCCACTCTCGTCGTCACCGCCACCGGTGCCACTGTCGCGCAGTCCGCACCCATCAACCTCGACCTGACCGGCGCCGAGGCAGCCAAGACGCGCGCCCACGACGCCGCCTTCGCCCGCGCGGAGGCCACCGAGCAGCGCCAGCAGTTCGAGCTCAAGCTCGAGGCGGCGCGCGCCCGCGTCGACGAGCAGCAGCGCGTGTCCCGCGACCGCACCCGCAAGGCGGTCGAGCAGAAGAAGGCCGCTGCCGCCGCCAAGGCCAAGGCCCTCGCGGCCGCTGAGGCCGAGCGCCGCGCTCGCCACAAGTGGGTCAAGCCGATCGCCGGCGCGACCTTCACCTCTGGCTACGGTTGGCGCTGGGGCCGCATGCACAACGGCAACGACTTCGCCACGCCCATCGGCACCCCCCTCGTGGCGATGTCGAGCGGCACCGTGACCTTCGTCGGCCAGGACGGCGGCTACGGCAACAAGGTCGAGATCGAGTACTGGGACGGCACCGTCTCCTGGTACGCCCACATGAGCAACTTCAACGTCACAGTGGGCCAGCAGGTCTCCCCGGGAGACCTCGTCGGCAGCACCGGCAACACCGGCAGCTCGACCGGCCCCCACCTGCACCTGGAGATCCACCCCGATGGCGGCGCAGCCGTCAACCCGGCTCCCTGGCTGCACGAGCACGGCCTGCAGTAGGCCCGCCACCACCAACACGACAGCGCCCCCGCGGACCACGGTCCATGGGGGCGCTGCGTGTCTGGTGGCGTCCGGGGCCGCCGTGGCGTGGGCCCCGGCAGAGCGGCGGCGTAGCCCCCGGCGGAGTGGCGGCGTAGCCCCCGGCAGAGTGGCGGCGTAGCTCCGGCGGAGCGGCGGTCTAGCCCCGGCGGAGCGGCCCGGCCGAGCCTCGTCCCTAGAGCTTCTCGAGCGGGGCGTAGCGCAGCAGCAGCCGCTTCACGCCAGTCTCTGCACCGAAGTCGACGTGTGCCATCGCCTTGTCGCCCTCGCCCTCGACCCGGACGACGGTGCCGAGGCCGAACGAGTCGTGGGTGACCCGGTCCCCCGAGGCCAGGCTGATGACCGGGCGGTTCCCCGGAGAGCGCACCCCCGGGCGGGATGCGAGCCGGGCCACTGCCGGCGCCGACCCGCGTGAGGCCACCTGCGCCGCTCCGGTGCGCTGCCAGTCGACGAGGTGGTCGGGGATCTCGTCGAGGAACCGGCTCGCGGGGTTGTACTGCGGGGCGCCCCACGCCGAGCGCACGGCTGCGCGGGACAGGTGCAGGCGCTCGCGGGCGCGGGTGATGCCGACGTAGGCCAGCCGCCGCTCCTCCTCGAGCTCCCGGTTGTCGGCGAGCGCCCGCATGTGCGGGAACGTGCCGTCCTCCATGCCGGTGAGGAAGACCACCGGGAACTCGAGTCCCTTGGCCGTGTGCAGTGTCATCAGCGTGACGACGCCCTGGTCCTCCGCCTCCTCGCTGTCCGGGATCTCGTCGGCGTCAGCGACGAGGGAGACCTGCTCGAGGAAGTCCTCCAGGGTGGCCACCTCGCCGGTCTCGGCGCGGTTCTCGTCGAACTCGCGGGCCACGGCGACGAGCTCGGCGAGGTTCTCGATACGGGTCTCGTCCTGCGGGTCGTGGCTGGCCCGCAGCTCAGCGAGGTAGCCGGTCTTCTCGACGATGGCCTCGAGCAGGTCGCCCACGCCGGTGTCGTCGCGCTCGGCCACCTCGCGCAGCTCCTCGAGCAGGGTCGTGAAGCCCTTGATCGCCGTGACGGAGCGCGTCGCGATCGCCGGGGCGTCCTCGGGCCGGCCGAGGGCCGCGATGAACGGGATCCGCTCGCGCTCGGCGAGGGCGGCGACACAGGCCTCGGCCCGGTCCCCGATCCCGCGCTTGGGCACGTTGAGGATGCGCCGCAGGTTGACGGTGTCGGTGGGGTTGGACAGCACCCGGAGGTAGGCCAGCGCGTCCTTGACCTCGCGCCGCTCGTAGAACCGCGTGCCGCCCACGACCTTGTAGGGCAGGCCGACCCGGACGAAGACCTCTTCCAGGGCACGGGACTGGGCGTTGGTCCGGTAGAAGACCGCGACGTCCTTGGGCTTGACGCCGTGGCTGTCGCCGAGCTCGTCGATGGTCTTGGCGACGAAGGACGCCTCGTCGTGCTCGGAGTCGCCGACGTATCCGACGATCTTCGCCCCGTCGCCCGAGTCGCTCCAGAGGTTCTTCTTGCGGCGCTCGGGGTTCTTGGCGATGACGGAGTTGGCCGCCTGGAGGATGGTCTGCGTCGAGCGGTAGTTCTGCTCCAGCAGGATGGTGCGCGCGTCGGGGTAGTCCTCCTCGAACTCCACGATGTTGCGGATCGTCGCGCCGCGGAAGGCGTAGATGGACTGGTCCGCATCGCCGACCACCACGAGCTCGGCCGGGGGCACGCCGGGACCGTCGGCCCCCAGCCCACCGGCGCCGTCGGCACGGCCGACCAGCTCGCGCACGAGCTGGTACTGCGCGTGGTTGGTGTCCTGGTACTCGTCGACGAGGACGTGGCGGAACCGGCGCCGATAGTGCTCGGCGACCTCCGGGAAGGCCTGCAGGATGTTGACCGTCGTCATGATCAGGTCGTCGAAGTCCAGCGCGTTGGCCTGCCGCAGCCGCCGCTGGTAGCCGGTGTAGGCCTCGGCGAGCATCCGCTCGTGGTGCGTGCCCTCGGACACCCGCGCGGCGAAGGTCTCCTCGTCGACGAGCTCGTTCTTGAGGTTGGACACCTGGTGGCTGAACGACCGCGGCGGGTAGCGCTTGGGGTCGAGGTCGAGGTCGCGCATCACCATCGACATCAGCCGCTGGCTGTCGGCGGCGTCGTAGATCGAGAACGTCGACCTCATGCCGACCTTGGTGGCCTCCCGGCGCAGGATGCGCACGCAGGCACTGTGGAAGGTCATCACCCACATCGCCTTGGCGCGGGGGCCGACGAGCGCCGCCACCCGCTCGCGCATCTCGGCGGCGGCCTTGTTGGTGAAGGTGATGGCGAGGACCTGGCCCGGCTGGACGCCGCGGGCGCCGAGGAGGTAGGCGATGCGGTTGGTGAGCACGCGGGTCTTGCCCGAGCCGGCGCCGGCCACGATGAGCAGGGGGGTGCCCTCGTGGAGCACGGCCTCGCGCTGCTGAGGGTTCAGGCCCTGCAGGAGCTCTTCGGGGTCGGTATGCCGTGCGCCGGGGCCGTCGGGCCCCTCCCCTGCCGCTGCCGCGGCGGCCCAGGTGGGCACACCGAAGGCGTCCACCTCGTCGGCGCGGGCAGCCTCGGTGGATGCTGTGGGGCGCGGGAAAGGGAGGTCATCGAAGAGCGTGCTCATGTTGGTCCCAGCCTACGTTGCCGCAGGGACAGACCCCGACTGCGCACGCCGCCGTCGGGACCGCGCGGCCGTCACCGGCCGCGGCGGATCCGCTGCGGGAGGACGGGCAGCCCCGTCAGCAGCGGAAGCGTGAGGGCCGATCGCCGCTGCCACTCCTCGCGCTGCCTGGCCCGGCGCTCGAGGTCGAGCTCGAGGAGCACCTGCTCCACGGCGGCGAGGATGGTGCCGCGCAGCAGCCAGAGCCCTGCGTCGGTGCTGGGCCGGCTGATGAGCAGCTCGGTCAGGATCGCCCTGGTCTCCCGCAGGATCTCCAGGCTGGTCGCGAGAGCCCGCTCGGCCTCCTCCTGGTTGCCCTCGGCCTCGGCGCGGACCAGCTGTCCAAAGGCCCGCAGGCAGTCGGCGATGTCGTTCAGGACCACGGCGAAGGCCTGCCGGGCCTCCTCGTCGTAGGCCGGTGAGCCGGGGCGGTCAGGCTGCTGTGCGGCGGCGGGCGGCTCGTCGGGCAGCTCTTGGAGGATGACGACGAACAGCGCCCGGATGGCCAGGACGCATCCCTCCAGCCGGTCCAGGCCGCTGCGGAGCACGGGCTCGACGTGTCGGGTGCCGAGGGCGCGTGGGTTGAGCCTGCGCGCCTCCCGGACATGGCTGACCGCCGCCGAGGCGGAGGCGACGAGGCCGGAGGCGGCGCGGGCCTGCTCGGCCCAGCCGGTCAGGTCGCGGCGGCGCACCTTCCCCGCGGCCAGTGACCGGGAGGCGCCGTCCAGGCAGTCGGCGGCTGCGTACGCCACCCGGACCACCTCCGAGGTGGCGCGCCGGATGGGGACCGCAGCGGGCACGACCAGGTTGAACAGCACCCCCACACCCGCGCCGACCAGGGTGTGCGCGACCCGGGCCTCGGCGGCGAGGTCGGGCGAGGCGACGCCGAGGATCAGCATGGCGCTGATCGGCACCTCCAGGGCCTGGGCGCCCAGGCGGAACACCTTGGCCAGCAGCAGCGAGGCGGCGATGACAGCGGCGAGGCTCCACCAGGTCAGGCCCGCCAGCGCCGAGAAGGCCACCGCCACGAGCACGCCGGTCAGCACGGCGCCGACGCGCAGCAGCCCCATCCGCACCGTGGAGTAGGCCGAGGCCTGCAGGACCAGCAGGGCCGTCAGCGCGCTGGTGAGGTCGTAGACCGCCCCCGTGACCCGTGCGGCGATGAGCCAGGCGATGACGGCGGCAGTGGTGAGGCGGAGCACCTCGGACGCGGTTCCCCGCAGCCGCCGAGGCAGGTCGCGCCAGGTCCGCGGTCGGGTGGGCCAGGCGAGGTCCGCGGCGCGCTCGGCCAGTGCCCGCCAGGACTCCTGCCCACTCATCACAGGCTGAGCGTGGCACACCCCGGTCGGCACGACAGCGCCGCGTCGGGGTGCGACGAGCGTCGGCGTGGACACCGCAAAACCGGTTGCCGCGCCGCGTAGCGTTGGGCCGTGCACGACTACCGCAGCGACGTGGCAATCCTCCGCGACCGCCGTTTCGCGTTCCTGTTCTCCGCACGCACCCTCTCGATGCTCGGGATCGCCTTCGCCCCGGTGGCGCTGGCGTTCGGCATCCTCGACCTGCCCGGTGCCACCCCCACGACCCTGTCGCTGGTGCTCGCGGCCGAGTCGGTCGCCGTCGTGGTGTTCACGCTCGCCGGCGGGGTCATCGCCGACCGGTACCCGCGCCACCGCGTGCTGCAGGCTGCGGAGTGGGTCAACGCCCTGGCCCATGTGGGTCTGGGCCTGATGATCCTGGGCGAGCAGGCGCCGACGTGGGCCCTGGCCACCGCCGCTGCGGTCTCGGGCACCGCGACAGCGATGGTCTGGCCGGCCCTCACCGGCATCGTGCCCGACGTCGTGCCTGCCGCCCACCTCCAGCAGGGCAACGCCCTGTTGGGGCTGGGCGGCAACGTCGCCCGCGTGGCTGGCCTGGTCGCTGGTGGTGTGGTCGTCGTCGCGGTGGGTGGCGGCTGGGCGCTGCTCATCGCCGCTGCGCTGTTTGCCGCGGCCGGCCTGCTGATCTCCCTCCTCGCCCTGCCGCGAGCCCGGGCCTACGAAGCGGTCTCCGGCACGATCCTCGGGGACCTGCGAGACGGTTGGCAGGAGTTCCGCAGCCGCCAGTGGCTCTGGGTCGTCGTCGTGCAGTTCTCGGTGCTCGTGATGGTCTGGCAGGCCGCCCACCTCGTGCTCGGCCCGGTCGTCGCCAAGCAGGAGCTCGGCGGGCCCAAGGCGTGGACCGCGGTCCTCACCGGCGAGGCCATCGGGCTGATCGTGGGGGTGCTCATCGCGATGCGGATCCGGCCCCGCCGCCCCATCCTCGCGGTGACGCTCCTGAGCTTCGGGGCGGCCCCGCCCTACCTCCTCCTCGGCGGCAGTGCGCCCCTGTGGCTGGTCGTCGCGAGCGCGTTCGTGCTGGGCGTGTGCTTCGACCTCTTCACCGTGCTCTGGCAGACCACCATGCAGCGGGAGATCCCGCCCGCAGCGCTGTCCCGGGTGAGCTCCTACGACGCCCTGGGCTCGCTGATGCTCGGCCCGCTCGGTCTCATCCTGGCCGGCCCGGCGGCCGAGTCCTTCGGACCGCACCCAGCGCTGATCGGCTGCGGGGTCGTCATGGTGCTCACGACCCTCTTCGCCCTCTGCTTCCCCGGTGTCCGCAGCCTGACCGCACCACCCGTCGCGCACGCGGGTGCGGCATCGCCCGGGCTCCCCGCGGCCCCGGGACCGGCCGGGCCACCCGGGGCGCCGGGAGCACCCGGGACACCGGGACCACCCGGGGCGCCGGGGGCCCGTCCGTGAGCGTGCCTCTGCCCCACCC
>Ga0247818_10002250_pt1 | contig 12498 bp, 15 predicted proteins | sample 13C_Glucose_Day1_FD_192424 | JGI IMG/M metagenome (GOLD analysis project Ga0247818, IMG submission 192424) | Soil microbial communities from agricultural site in Penn Yan, New York, United States - 13C_Glucose_Day1 | ecosystem: Environmental > Terrestrial > Soil > Agricultural land | place...
CGCGGCGACCACACCCTCGTCGCCGCGCTCTCCCGCGACGGGGAGCCGCTGCCGCTGCCCTCCACCGAACCCCGGCAGGCCGTCGGCCGCGAGGCCGCCGACACCACCACCGCCGTCCTGCGCGGCGTCGTCGAGACCGGTACGGGCACGGCCGCGCAGGCCGCCGGACGCCCGGCGGCCGGCAAGACCGGCACCGCGGAGGACGACAAGGCCGCCTGGTTCGCCGGCTACACCCCCGAACTCGCGACCGTCGTCGCCCTCATGGGCCAGGACCCCGAGTCCGGCGCCCACGAGCCCCTGTACGGCGCCCTCGGCCTCCCCCGCGTCAACGGCGGCGGCCCCCCGGCCGAGATCTGGGCCCGCTTCACCCGCGAAGCCCTCGCGGACACACCCGTACGCGACTTCGACCTGCGCCTCATGCCGGGCGCCGCACTCCCCGAGATGCCCCCGACACCGGACGGCCCGGACGGCGAGGGCGACGGCGACGAAGACGGGGAGGGCGACGGGGACGGCTGGTACGACACCGGCGAGGCGGGCCCCGGCCCGGCGAAGCGGCCGGGCGGCAAGCGCAGGCCCTAGTGCCCCGAGGTCGCCTTCAGGCCCACCACGGCGACCAGCAGCAGACAGACGAAGAAGATCCGGGCGGCGGTCGCCGGCTCACCGAGCACCACCATGCCGAGCACCGCCGCACCGGCCGCGCCGATGCCGACCCAGACGCCGTAGGCGGTACCGATGGGAAGGGTCTTCGCGGCCTGCGAGAGCAACAGCATCGAGGCGACGATCCCGGCGCCGGTGAAGACGCTCGGCCACAGACGGGTGAAGCCCTCGGTGTACTTCATCCCGATCGACCAGCCGACTTCGAGCAGACCGGCGACGATGAGCAGAACCCAGGCCATGACGAGAACACCTCCGCGAGACGGAAAAGGAAAGGTGCGTCGTCTTTTCCGATGACCCGGTACGGCGCGTCTCGTCGGGGTGCCCCCAGCCTAGCAAAGAACGGGCAAAGGCCCTGGTGACACCGGTCACCAGGGCCTTCGTCCGTTCACTCGCTACAGGTACAGCCCGGTCGAGTCCGCGCTCTGGAACCGGTCCGCCGCCACCGCGTGCAGATCCCGCTCCCGCATCAGCACGTAGGCCACGCCCCGCACCTCCACCTCGGCGCGGTCCTCGGGGTCGTACAGCACCCGGTCGCCGATCTCGACGGTCCGGACGTTCTGCCCGACCGCGACCACCTCGGCCCAGGCCAGGCGGCGGCCGACCGCGGCGGTCGCCGGGATCAGGATCCCGCCCCCGGAGCGCCGCTCCCCCTCCGGGGAGTCGGTGCGGACCAGGACCCGGTCGTGGAGCATCCGGATGGGCAGCTTGTCGTGGGTGTTCTCGCTCACGGGAACGAACCTACCGGGCCGGCTCAGCCCTTGTGCTTCCGGGAGGAGCTGAGCAGCAGCCCCACCACGGCGACGGCCACGAGCGCGGCCGGCACCACCCGCTCCAGGCGCGGCGCGCCCTCCTCGTCGGTGAAACGTGCCTTCACGTCGGACACGACCCGGTTCACGGCGACGAACGCCCGCCCCGCGGTCTCGTCGACGGTCGAGGCGACCCTGGCCTTCGCGTCTCCGATGATCGTCTTCGGATGCATCCGAATGCCGATCTCGTCGAGCGTGACGGCGAGCTGGTCGCGCCGGCGGACGATGTCCGCCTCGATCTGCGCAGGGGTCCTGGCGTCCGACACCGCGCTGCCTCCGTAGTCGTGATCCGGTCGTTGGTGGACAGTCTGTCAGTTCCGCCGCCGGGAGGCCGTCCCCGACCCCCATTAGGCTCATCACGTACGCGCACACCCCCCGAGGAGAGCGAGCCATGAGCGAGCGACTGCAGCCCGGCGACACCGCCCCCGCCTTCACCCTGCCGGACGCGGACGGCAACGAGGTCTCCCTCGCGGACCACAAGGGCCGCAAGGTCATCGTCTACTTCTACCCGGCCGCCCTCACCCCCGGCTGCACCAAGCAGGCGTGCGACTTCACCGACAACCTCGACGTGCTGGCCGCCGCCGGTTACGACGTCATCGGCGTCTCCCCCGACAAGCCGGAGAAGCTCGCGAAGTTCCGCGAGAAGGAGAACCTCAAGGTCACCCTGGTCGGCGACCCCGACAAGTCCACCCTGGAGGCGTACGGCGCCTTCGGCGAGAAGAAGCTCTACGGCAAGACCGTCACGGGCGTCATCCGCTCCACGGTCGTCGTCGACGAGGAGGGCAAGATCGAGCACGCCTTCTACAACGTCAAGGCCACCGGCCACGTCGCCAAGATCATCCGCGACCTGGGCATCTGAGCCACCCGGCACCCCGACGGGCCCGCACCCCCACCGACGGGGCGCGGGTCCGTCCGCTTCCCGTACGCGATATGACGTGACCGTCCGATATTCGGCTCGTTGGTCCGTACGAGATCCGTACTGGGGAGGGGGATCCGATCCGATGGGGACGAGTCCGTACACGAAGGACCGGCTGGAATCGGCGGCGCGAGGGGCACGGACGCTGACGCAGGCGCTGGAACGGCTGGGAGTGGACCCGAGAAGCGGGTCACGGCGCTACCTGCACGACCGCATGCGGAAGCTGGGCGTGGACACGTCGCACTTCGAGCGGGAGGGGGTGCGGTGGACGCGGGAGGTGCTGGCGGAGGCGGTGGCCGCGTCCACGAACATGACGGACGTGCTGCGCCGACTGGGCGTCGAACTCGTGGGCGGGCAGCACACGCACATCAGCCGCCGGATCAAGGCGTACGGGATCGATGTCTCGCACTTCCGCGCGCCTGCCCAGCGGGGCAAGCCCTGGCAGCCGCGGACACCCGAGACCCTTCTCGTGCGGCAGACCGGCGCGCAGGCCCGACGCGTCCCGAGCGATCGCCTCGCCTGGACGATGACGGAGGCGGGGGCACGGGAAGGGACGCCTCTGGTGAGGAAGGGCGTCCGGTACACCCCCGAGCGGCTGGCCGAAGCGGCCTCGCGGTGCGGGGACATCACGGAGGTCATGGAGTTCTTCGGCGTACAGCCGTACGACAAGCTGCGCCGCTACCTCCTGAAGCGCTTCGCCCACTACGGCATCGACATCGCGCACTTTCCTCACCGGCGAGGCGGCAACCATCCACCGCGCCCCGCGCCGGAGGAACTGCGGAGCGCGGTCGAGAGATCCGTCTCCGTCTCCGGCGCCCTACGCCTCCTGGGCAGGCAGGACAGCAGGCAGGCGCGGAGACTGTTCCATCGGTGGACGACAGAGGACGGCGTGGCCACCACACACTTCCTGGGGCAGGCCCACCAACGAGGCAGGTCCGGGCCGACGAAACCGGCAGCGGAGATCCTGGTCCGACACGACGGCCGGCGCAGAACCAGGACGCACCTGCTCCGGCGGGCGCTCAGCGAGGTGGGCACACGCGAAGAGTGCGCCGAATGCGGCACCGGGCCCGAGTGGCTCGGGAAGCCGATGACCCTGGAGATCGATCACCTCAACGGGGACTGGAGCGACGACCGGCGCGAGAACCTTCGCTTGCTGTGCCCCAACTGTCATGCGGTGACTGATACCTGGTGCCGGGGCGGAAAGCGGCGTAGCCCTTAGTCAGGCGAGCCGTCACCGGTAGCATGGCGGGGCAAGCGGCCGTTGCTGAATGGTATAAGCGGAGGTTTTAGGTGCCTCTGGGCGTTTCGCCCATGTGGGTTCGAGTCCCATCGGCCGCACGATGAAGGGGCGCACCGTCGCAAGGCGAGGCGCCCCTTCTCGTTGCCGTCAGCCCAGCAGCTCCCGGACCACCGGGGCCAGGGACCTGAAGGCCTTGCCTCGGTGGCTGATGGCGTTCTTCTCGGCGGGGGTCAGTTCGGCGCAGGTCACGTCGTGGCCGGCCGGCTGGAGGATGGGGTCGTAGCCGAAGCCGTTGGTGCCGGTCGGCTCGTGGCGGAGGGTGCCCTCCATGCGGCCCTCGACGACGCGTTCGGTGCCGTCGGGGAGGGCCAGGGCGGCGGCGCAGGCGAAGTGGGCGGCGCGGTGCTCGTCGGCGATGTCGCCGAGCTGGGCGAGGAGCAGGTCGAGGTTGGCCTTGTCGTCGCCGTGGGTGCCGGACCAGCGGGCGGAGAAGATGCCGGGGGCGCCGCCCAGGACGTCCACGCAGAGGCCCGAGTCGTCGGCGACCGCCGGGAGGCCGGTGGCCTGGGCGAGGGCGTGGGCCTTGAGGAGGGCGTTCTCGGCGAAGGTGACGCCCGTCTCCTTGACGTCGGGGATCTCGGGGTACGCGTCCGCGCCGACGAGGTCGAGGTCGAGGCCCGCGTCGGCGAGGATCGCGTGGAGTTCGGTGATCTTGCCCGCGTTGCGGGTGGCGAGGATCAGGCGCTGTCGGGTCATGCCCCCGATTATCCCGGGGTGCAGACCTTCCCGACCTCGGCGGCCGCGTCGGTGATGGGCGTGATGTCGGGCGTGGTGTCGCCGTTCTTCACCGCCGTGCGGACCGAGTCGACGCCCTTGGTGAGGTCGTCGACGGCCTTGGCCAGGTCGGCGTTGTCGGTCGTGTTCTCGAGGTTGCCCAGCTCGGTGGAGATGGAGTTGAGCGACTCCTCGATCTGCGTGACGTCGTTGGTGGCGTTGGAGACGGCCTGCTGGAGCTTGCCCACCGACGTGGCGATCGCGTCGGCGGTCTTCACGCAGTCCATCGCCTTGTCGAGGGCTCCGCAGCCCGTGAGCAGGGTCGTCACTGCCGCCGCCGTGGCGACGGCGAGGGCTATGGTGCGGCGGCGCTTCACTGTTCGGGTCCTCCCCTGGCTGCGTACATGTCGGCGGGGCGCACGGTACGGCCGCGCGCCCCTTGCCGTAAAGGACGCAGCTCAGGGCGGGAGAGTTCCTCAGAGGGTGGCGTCGAGCGCCTTGCGCTGGAGGTCGGCGAGGTCGGCGCAGCCGGCGGAGGCCAGGTCGAGGAGGGCGTTGAGCTCGGCGCGGTCGAAGGGCTCGGCCTCGGCGGTGCCCTGGACCTCGACGAAGCGGCCGTCGCCGGTGCAGACGACGTTCATGTCGGTGTCGGCGCGGACGTCCTCCTCGTAGCAGAGGTCGAGGAGGGGGACGCCGCCGACGATGCCGACGGAGACGGCGGAGACGGTGCCGGTGAGCGGCTGCCGGCCGGCCTTGACGAGCTTCTTGCCCTGGGCCCAGGCGACGGCGTCGGCGAGGGCGACGTAGGCGCCGGTGATGGCGGCGGTGCGGGTGCCGCCGTCGGCCTGGAGGACGTCGCAGTCGAGGACGATGGTGTTCTCGCCGAGGGCCTTGTAGTCGATGACGGCGCGGAGCGAGCGGCCGATGAGGCGGGAGATCTCGTGGGTGCGGCCGCCGATCTTGCCGCGGACGGACTCGCGGTCGCCGCGGGTGTTGGTGGAGCGGGGGAGCATGGAGTACTCGCCGGTGACCCAGCCCTCGCCGCTGCCCTTGCGCCAGCGGGGGACGCCTTCGGTGACGGAGGCGGTGCAGAAGACCTTGGTGTCGCCGAAGGAGATGAGGACGGAGCCCTCGGCGTGCTTGCTCCAGCCGCGTTCGATGGTGACGGGGCGGAGCTGTTCGGGGGTACGGCCGTCGATGCGAGACATGGGACGAGCCTAGCCCCATGGAGGGGAGGGGCCGACCGGTCCTGGGGTACGCACGAGGGCCCGTTCCCCTGCCGGAACGGGCCCTCGTCAGCTGGTGTCAGCTGCTCACATCATGTCTTCGATCTCGGCGGCGATCGGGTCCGCGTCGGTGCCGATGACGACCTGGATGGCGGTGCCCATCTTCACGACGCCGTGGGCGCCGGCGGCCTTGAGCGCGGCGTCGTCGACGAGGCTGGCGTCGGCGACCTCGGTGCGCAGGCGGGTGATGCAGCCCTCGACCTCTTCGATGTTGTCGATGCCGCCGAGCCCGGCGACGATCTTCTCAGCCTTGGTGGCCATGTGTTTCTCCCTGTCCGTTCCGTTCGCGGGACACGCGAATCTCGGCGCACCGGCGGTCCGCTTTGTCACGGTAACCCACGGTTGGCTCAACTTCGCGAGCGAGTGCCGCCGTTCTGCCGAATGATGACGATCACCGGCGGCCTGTCCTCAGCGGGCTTCCGGAGCCTACCGCAAGTGGTCTACACCAGTGTGCAACGAGACGCGGTCCCGGCTTGTTCCGGGGCAGGGAGGTCGCCGATGAGTACGGACAGCGCCGCGGCGCGGCCGCAGAAGTCCCTGTGGGGCAATCTCTTCCAGGGTCTGCAGAAGATGGGGCGCAGCCTTCAGCTCCCCATCGCCGTGCTCCCCGCCGCGGGCATCATCAACCGGCTCGGCCAGCCGGACGTCTTCGGGGCCGACGGCCTGGGCTGGGACAACGTCGCCAAGGTGATGGCCGGCGCGGGAGGCGCGCTGCTCGACGGCAGTCTCGGCCTGCCCTTGCTGTTCTGCATCGGCGTCGCGATCGGCATGGCGAAGAAGTCGGACGGTTCGACGGCGCTGGCCGCGGTCGTCGGCTTCCTCGTCTACTACACGGTGCTGCGTCAGTTCCCGAAGGACTGCCCCGAGGGCACGAAGGACATCATCGGCGGCTGCCTCGGCGCCGACGACTCGTTCGCGGGCTACACGTACCAGAACCCGGGCGTCTTCGGCGGCATCGTCATGGGTCTGCTCACCGCGTACCTGTGGCAGCGGTACCACCGGACGAAGCTGGTCGACTGGCTGGGCTTCTTCAACGGCCGCCGGCTCGTGCCGATCATCATGACGTTCGTGGCGATCGCGTTCGCCGCGCTCTGCCTGTGGATCTGGCCGCCGATCGGTGACGCCCTGGAGAGCTTCAGCGACTGGCTGGTGGGGCTCGGCTCGTGGGGTTCGGGCATCTTCGGCCTGGCGAACCGGGCGCTGCTGGTCATCGGTCTGCACCAGTTCCTGAACGTGCCCATCTGGTTCCAGTTCGGCACGTACGAGAAGCCGGACGGCACGGTGGTCCACGGTGACATCCCGATGTTCCTGGCGGGCGACCCGGACGCGGGCCAGTTCCTGACGGGCTTCTTCCCGATCATGATGTTCGCGCTTCCGGCGGCGGCGCTGGCGATCACCCACTGCGCGAAGCCGCACCGCCGCAAGGAGGTCGGCGGTCTGATGCTCTCGGTGGCGCTGACCTCGTTCGTCACGGGCATCACGGAGCCGCTGGAGTACTCGTTCCTCTTCATCGCGCCGCTGCTGTACGCGGTCCACGCGGTGCTGACGGGCGTGTCGATGGCGGTGACGTGGGCGTTCGGCGTGAAGGACGGCTTCAGCTTCTCGGCCGGCCTGATCGACTACGTCATCAACTGGAACCTGGCGACGAAGCCGTGGCTGATCATTCCGATCGGTCTGGCCTTCGCGGTCGTGTACTACGTGATCTTCCGGTTCGCGATCACCAAGTTCAACCTCCAGACCCCCGGTCGCGAGCCGGACGAGGTGGGCGAGGAGATGGAGCGCGACAACGTCAAGTGAGGCGGCGGCCCGGTGCGTGACGGCACCGCGGCGGTCTTCACGAGCCTGACCGTTCCGGGGCTTTCGGCCCCTCCCGAGCCTCGCGGAAGGCCCCTGGACCTGATGGTCCGGGGGCCTTTTGTCACGCCTTCATCACTATGCCCCCACGACAAAAATTCGCAGGTTCCTTATCTAAGTCTCACGTGCTACAACTGGTCTACACCACTCATTGGTGTAGACCACGCGGTCCAGACCACCGCGTTCCACGAGACGCCGCCGTCACCCCCTTTCCACTGTCCTCTGGCGGCGCCTTGCCTACTGGAGGAAGTTGATGAGTACGGCCACCGCCCAGGCCGCCGCTCCCGCGAAGAAGCGCGGATCCGGCCTGTTCCAGGGCCTGCAGAAGGTCGGTCGCAGCCTGCAGCTGCCGATCGCCGTGCTGCCGGCCGCGGGTATTCTGCTCCGTCTCGGCCAGGCCGACGTCTTCGGCAAGGACGGCCTGGGCTGGGACAAGGTTGCCTCGGTCTTCGCCACCGCCGGTGGCGCGGTCTTCGACAACCTGCCCCTGCTCTTCTGCATCGGCGTCGCCATCGGCTTCGCCAAGAAGGCCGACGGCTCCACCGCGCTGGCCGCCCTGGTCGGCTTCCTGGTCTACAGCAACGTGCTGAAGGCCTTCCCGGTCACCGAGGCCGTCATCCAGGACGGCGCCGACGTCGCCGCCAAGTACAACAACCCCGGCGTCCTCGGCGGCATCCTCATGGGTCTGCTCTCCGCGGTCCTGTGGCAGAAGTTCCACCGCACCAAGCTGGTCGACTGGCTCGGCTTCTTCAACGGCCGCCGTCTCGTCCCGATCATCATGGCCTTCGTCGGCACCGCCGTCGGCGTCGTCTTCGGCCTGGTCTGGGAGCCCATCGGCAACGGCATCTCCAGCTTCGGCGAGTGGATGACCGGCCTCGGCGCCGGTGGCGCCGGCCTCTTCGGTCTCATCAACCGCGCGCTGATCCCGGTCGGCATGCACCAGTTCGTGAACACCGTCTCCTGGTTCCAGATCGGTGACTTCACCAACGCCGCCGGCGAGGTCGTCCACGGTGACCTCAACCGCTTCTTCGCCGGTGACCCGAGCGCCGGAATCTTCATGTCGGGCTTCTTCCCGATCATGATGTTCGGTCTCCCGGCCGCCGCGATCGCCATCGCCCACGCCGCCCGCCCGGAGCGCCGCAAGGCCGTCATGGGCATGATGCTCTCGCTCGCGCTGACCTCCTTCGTCACCGGTATCACCGAGCCGATCGAGTTCACGTTCATGTTCATCGCGCCGGTCCTCTACGCGATCCACGCGGTCCTCACCGCCGTCTCGATGGCCGTCACCTGGGCCTTCGGCGTCCACGCCGGCTTCACCTTCTCCGCCGGCGGCATCGACTACCTGCTGAACTGGAACCTCGCGACCAAGCCGTGGATGATCATCCCGATCGGCCTCGTCTTCGCGGCGATCTACTACGTGGTCTTCCGCTTCGCGATCACCAAGTTCAACCTCCCCACCCCGGGCCGCGAGCCCGAGGAGGAGATCGAGGACCTCACCAAGGCGTGAGCCCTCCCCCGCACCAAGGCGAAGGCCCCGGAACCGAGAGGTTCCGGGGCCTTCCCCGTGTCTCACAGGGGTTTGGACCTCGTGTCCCACAAGGGCTCGGACCTCGTGTCCCACGGGGGCTCGGACCTCGCGGAACACCGGGGGCTCACACCTCGTGGAGCACAGGGCGTCAGACCTCGTAGACCGCGCCCGACTTCGCCAGCTCCGCCGGGCCCCCGTACACGGCCCGCGCGTCGGCCAGGTTCCGCTCGCCGTCCGTCCACGGCGGGATGTGGGTGAGGACGAGCCGGCCCACGCCGGCCCGGGCCGCGTGGGCGCCGGCCTCCCGGCCGTTGAGGTGCAGCTCCGGGATGTCCTCCTTGCCGTGGGTGAAGGACGCCTCGCAGAGGAAGAGGTCCACCCCGTCGGCGAGCGCGTGCAGCTCCTCGCAGACGCCGGTGTCGCCGGAGTACGCGAGCGAGCGGCCGCCGTGCTCGACCCGGATGCCGTACGCCTCCACCGGGTGGCACACCTTCTCGGTGCGGATCGTGAACGGGCCCAGCTCGAAGGTGTCGGACCCCAGGGTGCGGAAGTCGAAGACCTCGCTCATCGAGCTGGGCGAGGGCGTGTCCGCGTAGGCCGTGGTCAGGCGCTGCTCGGCGCCCTCGGGGGCGTACACGGGGAGCGCGTCGCAGCGGCCGCCCTCGTGCCGGTAGTAGCGGGCGACGAAGTAGCCGCACATGTCGATGCAGTGGTCCGCGTGGAGATGGCTGAGGAAGATCGCGTCCAGGTCGTACAGGCCGATGTGGCGCTGCAGCTCGCCCAGGGCGCCGTTGCCCATGTCGAGGAGCAGCCGGAAGCCGTCGGCCTCGACGAGGTAGCTCGAACAGGCCGATTCCGCGGAAGGGAACGACCCCGAGCAGCCGACGACGGTGAGCTTCATAGGAGCGTGAACCTCCGTGGACGGGTGCGGTCAGGCACGCAAAGGGGAGGGGGAGGCCGTGCGGTCAGACGAGCGTAAGGCGCACGGGGGCCGGTCGCTCCTTCGTGGCGTCCCGTTGTGGGCGAACTCACGGGCTCTGTCACCGGTTCGGATGGACGGCGGGGCGCGGCGGCGCGGTGCGGCCCGCGCCGGTAACGTCATGGGGTATGGACACGTCGTGGTGGCCCGCGCTGGCCGCGGTCGTGGTGATCGCGCTGGTGGTGGCGGTCGCCGACGGACGGCGGCGCGCTTCGCGCCGTCCGGCTCCGGGGCGTGCCCGCCCGCCGGTCCGGACCCGTCCGCCGGGCCGGCCGACGGGGCGGAAGCCCGGGGCGCGGGTGCCGCGGGCCCGGGAGATCTGGTGGGCCGAGGTGCCCTTCGAGGACGGGCCCGGTTCGAAGGACCGGCCGTGTCTGGTGCTGGCGGTGCGGGGGGACGGCGCGCTGGTCGCGAAGATCACCAGCAAGTACCACGACGAGCGGCCCGGGGTGATCGCGCTGCCGCCGGGGGCGGTGGGCGACGCGCGGGGGCGGCCGAGCTTCCTGGAGACGGACGAGCTGCGGGACGTGCCGCTGCGGGACTTCCGCCGGAAAGCGGGAGAGGCGGACCCGGTCCTGTGGGACCGGGTCCGCCATCTCGCGCGCTAGGGCCTGATCCGACGCCAATGGTCAGACAGGCCCTAGCGGGGGCGCCTGTGGCGCCCGTGGGTGCCTACGCCCAGAGCTGGCCCTGGACCGCGGCGATGGCCTCTTCCGTGGTGGCGGCCGTGTAGAGGCCGGTGGAGAGGTACTTCCAGCCGCCGTCGGCGACGACGAAGGCGATGTCGGCGCTCTCGCCGGCCTTGACGGCCTTGTTGCCGACGCCGATGGCCGCGTGCAGGGCGGCGCCCGTGGAGACGCCCGCGAAGATGCCCTCCTGCTGGAGGAGTTCGCGGGTGCGGGTGACGGCGTCGGCGGAGCCGACGGAGAAGCGGGTGGTGAGGACGGAGGCGTCGTAGAGCTCGGGGACGAAGCCCTCGTCGAGGTTGCGCAGGCCGTAGACGAGGTCGTCGTAGCGCGGCTCGGCGGCGACGATCTTGACGTCGGGCTTGTTCTCGCGGAGGTACCGTCCGACGCCCATGAGGGTGCCGGTGGTGCCGAGGCCGGCCACGAAGTGGGTGATCGACGGCAGGTCGGCGAGGATCTCGGGGCCCGTGGTGGCGTAGTGGGCGCCGGCGTTGTGCGGGTTGCCGTACTGGTAGAGCATCACCCAGGTCGGGTTCTCGGCGGCGAGCTCCTTGGCGACCCGCACGGCCGTGTTGGAGCCGCCCGCCGCGGGGGACGAGATGATCTCGGCGCCCCACATGGCGAGCAGCTGCCGCCGCTCCTCGCTGGTGTTCTCGGGCATGACGCAGACGATGCGGTAGCCCTTGAGCTTGGCGGCCATGGCCAGCGAGATGCCGGTGTTGCCGCTGGTCGGCTCCAGGATGGTGCAGCCGGGGGTGAGGCGGCCGTCCTTCTCCGCCTGCTCGATCATGTGGAGCGCGGGGCGGTCCTTGACCGAGCCGGTCGGGTTGCGGTCCTCCAGCTTCGCCCAGATGCGGACGTCGTCCGAGGGCGAGAGCCGGGGGAGGCGGACGAGCGGCGTGTTGCCGACCGCCGCCAGCGAGGAGTCGTAGCGCATGTGGATCAGACCATGCCGCCGGCGACGGCCGGCAGGATCGTGACGCTGTCGCCGTCGGTCAGCTTGGTCTCGATGCCGTCCAGGAAGCGGACGTCCTCGTCGTTGAGGTAGACGTTGACGAAACGGCGGAGCTTGCCGTCGTCCACGATGCGGGCCTCGATGCCGGCGTGGCGGGTCTCCAGGTCGGCGAAGAGCTTGGCGAGGGTGTCACCGCTGCCCTCGACGGCCTTCTCGCCGTCGGTGTAGGTGCGGAGGATGGTCGGGATGCGGACCTCGATGGCCATGGCGTGGGCTCCTGTCGGAAGACTCGTACGTGACGTGGTGGGCGCGCTGCTGGGGCCCCCGCGCGGAGGGGGGTCGTGCGTGAGGGCGCTCGGCCGGTGGCTCAGAGCGCGGCGCGGGACGAACAGATCGCGCTGGCCAGGCGGCACAGGTCGACGTGCAGGCGTGCCACGAGCAGCACGGTGCCCGGAGTCTCTTCGCTCACGTCGTGGGAAACCATGGGCTCATCGTATCGATTCCCGGTCCGGGTTCCGGAATGTGATCTCAGATACTGGATGTTTTCCGACCGACTGACGGACCGGGCGGGTAGAGAACGGTCGGTGTACCGGTCCTGGGGTGCGGAACGACCTCGGCTTCCACGCCGTAGACGGCGGCCAGCAGTTCGGGGGTGAGGACCTCCGCGGGGGTGCCGCCGGTGACGATCCGGCCTGCTTCGAGGACGTAGAGCCGGTCGCAGTGGGCGGCGGCGAGGTTGAGGTCGTGCAGGGCCAGCAGGTTGGTGGTGCCCAGGGCGCGGACCAGGGCGAGGACGTCGAGCTGGTGGCGGATGTCC
>Ga0247818_10002251_pt1 | contig 12497 bp, 10 predicted proteins | sample 13C_Glucose_Day1_FD_192424 | JGI IMG/M metagenome (GOLD analysis project Ga0247818, IMG submission 192424) | Soil microbial communities from agricultural site in Penn Yan, New York, United States - 13C_Glucose_Day1 | ecosystem: Environmental > Terrestrial > Soil > Agricultural land | place...
AATCGAGGTGATGACCGTGCCGGTCACCAGCGGTGGGAAGAAACGCACCACCTTGGACATGAACGGGGCGATCAGCATGCCGAAGAAACCGGCGGCAATGGTCGCACCGAAAATACCTTGCAGGCCGACGCCGGGCATTCCGGCCATGGCCACCATGCTGCCAACTGCAGCAAAGCTTGCACCCATCATCACCGGCATGCGGATGCCGACTGCGCCAATGCCGAACGACTGGACGATGGTGGCGACACCAGCGACCAGCAGGTCGGCATTGATCAGGAAAGCGACTTCTTCACGAGAAAGGCCGGCGGCCTGGCCGATGATCAGCGGCACGGCAATCGCGCCTCCGTACATCAGCAAGACATGTTGTAGACCCACCAGGAACAGTTGCAGCATTGGCAGTGGCTGTCGTGGGGGCGCAACGGGGATGTACGCCTTGCGTGACTCGGACATGCAACACCTCGGTTTTGTTTTTATTCTTTAGAGCTGCAAGCTTCAAGCGCCACGCCTCGAGGAGAAGCAGGTGGTGGCGCTTGGCTTGCAGCTTGCAGCTTGTCGCTTGAAGCCTGTTACTTACTTGGTTGGAGCACCTTTGGCGATCCAGGCGCCAATCAGTTCACGTTCCTGCTGGGTCATCTGGGTGATGTTGCCCAACGGCATGATCTGCGTGGCGACAGCCTGAGCCTGGATACGCGCGGCCTGTTGCTGGATCTGTTGTGGGGTGTCGAGCATTACCCCGGCAGGTGCAGCGCTGAACAGCGGGCTGGTCGGCTTGGCCGAATGGCACACGGCGCAACGTTCCTGGATGACGCTGTGGATCTTGTCGAAACCGGCATCGTCGAGTTTGGCGACGTTGGCCGCCGGCGCTTCGGCCGGGGCAGCGGCCTGGGCAGGTGCGGCGGCTTGCTCTGCAGCTTTCTCGGCCGCGGTCTTGCCACCCAGTGCGGTTTCCGGCAGCGGCTGGTACTCGACCTTGGCAGCGGCCTGCTCAGGCGCGGTCGGCATTGGCGCAGGGCCAGTGACGTAAGCCAGGCAGATCATCGACAGGGCACCGACCGGCAGGGTCCAGGCGTACTTGTTGCTGTCGTGGCGGGTGTTGAAGTAGTGACGAACCAACACTGCAGCCACTGCGATACCGCCCAGGATCAGCCAGTTGTACTGGCTACCGTAGGTGCTCGGGAAGTGGTTGCTGATCATGATGAACAGCACCGGCAGGGTGAAGTAGTTGTTGTGCCGCGAGCGCAGCAGGCCCTTGGCCGGCAGGAGCGGATCCGGGGTCTGGTTGGCTTCGATGGCGGCGACCAGCTGACGCTGGGCCGGCATGATGATGCGGAACACGTTACCGACCATGATGGTGCCAATGATCGCGCCGGTGTGCAGGTACGCACCACGACCGCTGAACACCTGGCTGAAACCGTAGCAGGCGGCAATCACCAGGACGAACAGTACCAGGCCGAGCAGGCCAGGGCGTTTGCCCAGTGGCGAGTCGCACAGGAAGTCGTAGATGAACCAGCCGGCGATCAGCGAGCCAACGCCGATGGCGATCCCTTCACCACCGCTCAGGGTGCTGCCAGGGGCCAGCAGGTACAGGGTCGGGTTCCAGTAGAACACCAGGCACAGCAGGGCGATACCCGACATCCAGGTGAAATAGGCTTCCCATTTGAACCAGTGCAGGTTCTCCGGCATTTTCGGCGGAGCCAGCTTGTACTTCTCCAGGTGGTAGATCCCGCCACCGTGAATCGCCCAGAGATCGCCGGACAGACCATCGCGCGGGTTGGCCCGGTTGAGGTTGTTTTCCAGCCAGACAAAGTAGAACGACGCGCCAATCCAGGCGACGCCAGTGATCATGTGAACCCAACGCACGCTCAGGTTCAGCCATTCCAACAGATGTGCTTCCACAGTCTTTACCTCTACCCTGGCACCCTGTAGCCGGGTGCTCAGGTCTTCTCTTATTGGTGGGGGGCGAGGATCAATTGCTCATCCTCATTGAAAAAATGCTCATCGCAGTTGTTGCCAGTGCCACTGCGATCAACCACCAGGAAGTCATCCCGCTTTTCGATCGTCAGCACCGGGTGGTGCCAGACGCCGCGATGGTAATTGATGCCCTGCCTTCCATTACTGATGAAGGCACGGACCAGGCCTGATACAGGTGCATCGCCAACGGGCGCGACCACGATCAGAAAGGGGTTGCCGAGCAGCGGAATGAAAGCCTGGCTGCCCAGCGGATGGCGCTCCAGCATGCGAACGGTCAGCGGCATGTCCTGCGCGTCGGCGCGGAAGATGCTGATGATCGCGTTGTCCTCGGGCTGGGCGGTTTGTACCGTCGCCAGCTTGTGGAAGCGCATGGTCGAACCGTTGTTGATCATGAAGTGGTCGCTGCCGTCGGTTTCGATCACGTCACCGAAAGGGGCGAAGGCTTCTTTGGTCAAGGGCTCAATCACTAAAGTGCGCATGCGGATTCTCTTTATTCTGTGTTGTGGAGGGTAAGGCCGGGCTTACCCTTAAAGTTGCAGCAGGCGGAACAGGGCAATCAGGTTGATCTGCGCCAGCGCTTCCTTGAACTCGGCCTCGACCGAGTTGTGGATGCGCTTCTCGAACGAGGCGAGGATCTGGTGCCGGTTGCTGCCTTTTACCGCCATGATGAACGGGAACCTGAATTTCTCTTTGTAGGCATCGTTGAGTTCGGTGAAGCGCTCGAACTCTTCGGCGGTGCACTGGTGGATACCAGCGCCGGCCTGCTCGTTGGTGCTCGACTCGGTCAGTTCACCTTGGATCGCGGCTTTGCCGGCGAGGTCCGGGTGAGCATTGATCAGGGCCAGCTGGGCGGCGTGATCGGCGCTCAGCAGAATGTCGCTCATGCGTTGATGCAGGGCTTCGATCTGGTCGATTTCCTGCAACTGGCCGAGGTCGTAGGCCTTTTCGGCGACCCACGGCGAGTGCTCGTAGATGTCGGCAAAGGCTTCGACGAACGCGCTGCGCTCCAGGGACGAAGGCTTGAGGGTTTTGAAAGCGGTCATTGGGCGTTCTCGGCTTTGTAAGGGTGGGTGGCATGCCAGTGACGGGCGATGTCCACGCGCCGGGTGAACCAGACCTGCTCATGGCTCTTGGCGTATTCAATGAAGCGCTTGAGCGCAGCCAGGCGAGCCGGACGGCCAATCAGGCGGCAGTGCAGGCCGATCGAGAGCATCTTCGGTGCCTCGGCGCCTTCTTCGTAGAGGACGTCAAAAGCATCCTTGAGGTACTGGAAGAACTGCTCGCCGCAGTTGAAGCCCTGCACCTGGGTGAAGCGCATGTCGTTGGTGTCCAGAGTGTAAGGGATCACCAGGTGCGGCTTGCCGGTCGGGTTGTTCGGTTCCCAGTAGGGCAGGTCGTCGTCGTAGGTGTCGCTGTCATAGAGGAAGCCACCTTCCTCCATCACCAGGCGACGGGTGTTGATCCCGGTGCGGCCGGTGTACCAGCCCAGCGGACGCTCACCGGTCAGTTCGGTGAGGATGCGGATCGCTTCGAGCATGTGCTCGCGCTCCTGGGCCTCGTCCATGTTCTGGTAGTCGATCCAGCGGTAGCCGTGGCTGCAGATCTCGTGACCGGCTTCGACCATGGCGCGGATCACGTCGGGGTGACGCTGGGCGGCCATGGCGACGGCGAAGATGGTCAGCGGCACGCCGGTGTCCTTGAACAGCTTGAGCAGGCGCCAGACGCCGGCGCGGCTGCCGTATTCGTAGAGCGATTCCATGCTCATGTTACGCGCGCCCTGCAGGGGCTGGGCGGCAACCATTTCCGAGAGGAAGGCTTCTGATTCCTTGTCCCCGTGAAGAATGTTGCGTTCACCGCCTTCTTCGTAATTGAGCACGAAAGACAAAGCAATGCGGGCATTCCCCGGCCAGCGCGGATGGGGTGGGGTATTGCCGTAACCGATCAGGTCGCGAGGATAGTCAGCGCTCACTGCAGTCTTCCTTCTTATACGTGTAAACGGAGGGCGTGGCGCCCGGGTAGGGTATCGGCCACGACGATGAGGTGATTGTATACAACTTTGTTTGCGGTTTGTAAGCCTGTTTTTTCCTATTTCTTCCTGTTTTTACCCTCGGAAACCCTCTGCAAGAAACCTGCCCAATTGGTCAGTTAATGACGCGCTCGTCGGCCAGTGGCGTGGTTTTGCGACTGATGGCGTATTTACAGAAGGTGGTGGGCATGTCAGGAAAGAATACCGAATTATTGTGTACAATTTTACAGAAAAATGTCTTAATAATCCGACAGCCGTACGCTGCCGGGTCTCCTGACGGCGCCGTACGGGATTTTTTGCCCACAGATAGAACAGAGGCGAGCAAGCAATGGGACGTTTGACCACGCATGTACTGGATGCCGCTCACGGCTGCCCTGGCAGCTCGATCAAGGTCGAGCTGTACCGGGTCGAAGGCCAGCAGCTCGAGCTGGTGCACACCACCCTGACCAACAGCGATGGCCGTTGCGACGCGCCACTGTTGCAAGGTGACGATTATCGCAGCGGCGTCTACCAGCTGCAGTTCAATGCCGGCGACTACTACCGCGCCCGTGGCGTGCAGCTGCCTGAGCATGCATTCCTGGATGTCGTGGTACTGCGTTTTGGCATCAGCGCCGAGCAGGATCACTACCACGTACCACTGTTGATCTCGCCGTACAGTTACTCGACCTATCGTGGAAGCTAGTTGGTCGCTAGAAGAATCTTCGTAGGTCCTTGCCCGCTCACACTGCGGGCTTTTTTTTGTCTGCAATTTGAAGGTGCATCCAGTTTCTGTGGGAGCCGGCCTTGCCGGCGATGAGGCTGACGACCGCTCTGCGGTCGATCGCTGGCAAAGCCAGCTCCCACAAGGGCTGGACCAGGCAACAAAAAGCCCCACCCGAAGGTGAGGCTCTGTTTACCCGGGGTTGTGCTTACAGGAACACAAACTTGGCAATGAAGATCGCCGTCAGTACCCACAAGCTTGCCGAGATCTCGCTGAAGCGACCGGTACCGGCCTTGAGCACCACATAGGTGATAAAGCCCAGGGCAATACCGTCGGCAACCGAGAAGGTCAGCGGCATCATGATCGCGGTGACGATCGCCGGGATGCTGTCGGTGGCTTCATCCCAGTTGATGTGCGCCATGCTGCCCATCATCAGCATCGCCACATAGATCAACGCACCCGCCGTGGCGTAGGCAGGAATCATCCCGGCCAGGGGGGCGAAGAACATCGCGGCGATGAAGAACAGGCCGACCACCACCGCCGTCAGGCCGGTGCGGCCACCTGCGGCAACACCCGCAGCACTTTCCACATAGCTGGTTACCGGCGGTACGCCCACCACTGCACCGAACACACTCGAAGCACTGTCTGCCTTCAATGCCCGCGAGAGGTTTTCGATGCGTCCGTCGGCATTCACCAGGTTGGCGCGCTGGGCTACGCCCATCAGGGTGCCGGCGGTGTCGAACATGTGCACGAAGAGGAAGGCGAACACCACGGCAATCATGCTGACGTTGAACACGCCCGCGACATCCATGGCCATCCAGGTCGGTGCCAGGCTCGGTGGCAACGAGAACAGGCCGCCGTATTCGACCAGGCCCAGGCCCCAGCCGGCGAGGGTGACGCTGATGATGCTGATCAGGATCGCGCCGAACACGCGGTGATAGCTGAGCACTGCAATCATCAAAAAGCAGATCGCCGCCAGCAGCGGGCCAGGCTCGTGCAGGGAGCCGAGCTTGATCAGGGTGGCCGGGCTGTCGACGACAATTCCGGCAGTTTTAAGACCGATCAGTCCGAGAAACAATCCGACGCCGGCACCCATCGCATGACGCAGGCTCACGGGAATGCTGTTGAGCAGCCATTCACGCACCCGCGAAAGCGTCAGCAGCATGAACAGCACCCCGGAGACGAATACCGCGCCCAGCGCCGCCTCCCAGGTGTAGCCCATGGTCCCGACCACGGTATAGGTAAAGAAGGCGTTGAGGCCCATGCCCGGTGCCAGGCCTACTGGCCAGTTGGCGTACAGGCCCATCAACAGGCAACCCAGGGCGGCGGCGATACAGGTGGCGACAAAAGCCGCACCGTGATCGATGCCGGCATCGGCCATGATGTTGGGGTTGACGAAGATGATGTAGGCCATGGTGATAAAGGTGGTCAACCCGGCGATCATCTCGGTTTTGACGGTGGTGCCATGTAGCTTGAGTTTGAAAATCCGCTCCAGCCAGCTCGTTTCGAGCGGTGGGGCAAGATCCAGCGTAGGGGCTTCGGATTTGCGGCTTTCCACAGCGTGTACTCCTCAAGTCTTTTCTTGTTTTTCAGAGCCAGTCCTGCGCACGCACTGGGAAGCTCTGTGAGGCGGATGGGATGGCAGGCGACCGGACCGTTTGTTGACTTCTGAGTCAGGAAGTTGCACGGATGGATTATGCGTTTGTATACAAAGAATGCAAATAATGTTTTCGTTGTTGTGCGCAAATAATTTCGCCGCATCGCTATAAAGGCCATCACCCCCTGCAGAAATCGCTGCGGCTGTGTACAATGTGCCCATACCTTAATCGTTTAATTTTCTTACCAAGACTTGCCTCCGCCCCACTGGCTGGTATTACAGTCAGGGTCCGACAGGCCGATCCCCGTGCTCGAGTGCCCATGAACGAACAGCTGCAACCTCTCAAGAAACCAGTGCGTACCGGCAAGGCCGGGCGCAGCGGAACCCAGGACGACATCGTCTACGCGCACATTTTCGAGGCCATTCTCGAACAGCGTCTGGCGCCGGGTACCAAGTTGAGCGAGGAAGCCCTGGGCGAAATCTTTGGCGTCAGCCGCACCATCATTCGCCGCGCACTGTCGCGCCTGGCGCATGAAAGCGTGGTGCTGCTGCGGCCTAACCGCGGTGCGGTGGTGGCCAGCCCGACCGTTGAGGAAGCGCGCCAGGTGTTTTTCTCGCGGCGTATCGTTGAGCTGCGCCAGATGGTGCGTGAAGAGCGCGACAGTTTCTCCCGGGGCGACCGCGGTGCCGGTATTCGTCTGTCCGGCGAGTTCCACCTGAAGCTCGCCGAAGCCGCCGGCAATGCGCCGTTGATCAGCTTCCAGCGCAGCCTGGTATCGCAGACTTCGTTGATCATCGCCCAGTACGAAAGCGGCAACCGTTCGCACTGTTCCTACGACGAGCACATGCAACTGATCGACGCCATCGAGGCCCGTGACGTCAATCAGGCGGTCAGCCTGATGATGCACCACATGGATCACATCGACAGCAAGCTCAACCTCGACGAGGACAGCGCTTCGGATGATCTGCATGCGGTGTTCTCGCATTTGTTGCAGACCAAGAAGCGCGGCAGTTCGGTACCGATCAAGGGCTGATAACCGGTTCACAAACAATCGCGGGGCAAGGCCCGCTCCCACAGGATTTATTTGAACCTGTGGGAGCGGGCCTTGCCCCGCGATGTTTTTGCTGTGTTAACGCTGGTGTACGCAACGCCCGGCGGCGAAGGTCTGTTTGACGGTACGGTCGTCGCCCAGGGTCATCAGCACGAACAGGGTTTCGTCGATGCTGTTCGACTGCTGGATGCGGTAGTCCATCAGCGGCGTCGCCTTGTAGTCGAGCACCACGAAGTCGGCATCGTTGCCAGGCTTGAGGCTGCCGATGCGGTCATCCAGGCTCAGCGCCTGAGCGCCGCCGAGGGTGGCCAGATACAGCGACTTGAACGGGCTCAGGCGCGCGCCCTGCAGTTGCATGACCTTGTAGGCTTCGTTGAGGGTGTTGAGCAGCGAGAAGCTGGTGCCGGCACCGACGTCAGTCCCCAGGCCGACCTTGACCTTGAACTTCTCCGCCTGCGGCAGGTTGAACAGGCCGCTGCCGAGGAACAGGTTGGAGGTCGGGCAGAAGGCCACGGCCGAACCGGTTTCGGCCAGGCGCTGGCACTCTTCGTCGCACAGGTGTACGCCATGGGCGAATACCGAGCGCTCACCGAGCAGCTTGAAGTGATCGTAGACGTCCAGATAACCCTTGCGCTCAGGGAACAGTTCCTTGACCCAGTCGATCTCCTTGAGGTTTTCGCTCAGGTGGGTGTGCATGTACAGGTCAGGGAATTCGCTCAGCAGCTGCCCGGCCAGGGTCAATTGCTCCGGGGTGCTGGTCGGGGCGAAGCGTGGGGTCACGGCGTAGTGCAGGCGACCCTTGCCGTGCCAGCGTTCGATCAGCGCCTTGCTTTCGGTGTAGCCCGACTCGGCGGTATCGGTCAGGTAGTCCGGGGCGTTGCGGTCCATCATCACCTTGCCGGCGATCATCCGCAGGTCCAGGCGCTCGGCCTCTTCGAAGAAGGCGTTGACCGACTCGGGGTGCACGCTACCAAACACCAGTGCAGTAGTGGTGCCGTTGCGCAGCAGTTCTTCGATGAAAATCTTCGCTACCTTGTCGGCGTGTGCCTTGTCGGCAAACTGCTTTTCGCACGGGAAGGTGTAGGTGTTGAGCCAGTCCAGCAGTTGCTCGCCGTAGGAACCGATCATGCCGGTCTGCGGGAAGTGGATATGGGTGTCGATAAAGCCCGGGGTGATCAGGGCGTCTTGATAATGCTGCACCTCGATGTCTGCCGGCAGGCTCGGCAGCAGTTCACTGGCGTGTCCCAGGGCGCTGATCTTGCCGTTGTCGATCAGCAGCAGGCCGTCCTGGAAATACTGGTAGGAAGCTTCGATTCCCACCTCGGCAGGGTCGGCGATGCTGTGCAGGATGGCGGCACGGTAGGCTTTGCGGGTTGCGCTCATAGGGCTCTCGTCATATGGCTTGGCTGCGCCGCGAGGGCGGCAGCAATTGGGCAATGGGGCCGGCATTGGTCGCACTGTCGTGCTGGCCGAAGCTGGCGTTGTAGGTGGCAATGATTTCAGCGGCGATGGACACGGCGATCTCGATCGGCAGTTTGCCCTTGACCTCGGCCAGGCCCATGGGGCAACGCATGCGTTGCAGACGCTCCTCGGTGTAGCCGCGTTCACGCAGACGGTGTTCGAATTTGACCCGTTTGGTTTTCGAGCCGATCAGGCCGAACCAGGTGAAGTCATTGCGTTTAAGGATTGCAGCGGTCAGTTCCAGGTCCAGTTGATGGTTGTGGGTCATGACGATGCAATAGCTGCCAGCGGGCAGGTCGTCGACTTCATCGACCGGCTCTTCGCTGACGATCTTGCTGACGCCAGCCGGAATCTGCTCGGGAAACTCCTGCTCGCGCGAATCGATCCAGCGCACCCGGCAGGGCAGCGCGGCGAGCAAGGGTACCAGAGCGCGGCCGACATGGCCTGCGCCGAACACGGCGATTTGTGCTTGCACCTGGCCCATGGGCTCGAACAGCAGCACGGTAGCGCCGCCGCAGCACTGGCCAAGACTGGCGCCGAGGCTGAAGCGCTCCAGATGCGGTGATTCGCGACGCTCGGCGAGCATCTCGCGGGCGATTTTCATCGCTTTGTATTCAAGGTGGCCGCCGCCGATGGTGTCGAACAGCTGTTCGGCGCTGACCACCATCTTCGAGCCGGCATTGCGTGGCGTCGAGCCGCGTTCTTCGATGATGGTCACCAGCACGCAGGCTTCACCGCGGGCTTGCAGGTCGGCGAGGGCGTTGATCCAGGTGTGCATTATTCAGTTACCTCTGGGGTGTCTGTTCCGGCCTCATCGCCGGCAAGGCCGGCTCCCACACTGAGAGTTTCGAATCATTGCTCTGTGGGAGCCGGCCTTGCCGGCGATAGGGGCCTCACGGAGTCACTGTCTCAACCTCGGCAGCCGGCTGCTGTGCCGCCACCGCCTTGCGCATCTGCTCGCAACCCCATAGCACCCGCTCAGGTGTCGCCGGCGCATCGATCTTCGGTTGCACCCGGTAGTCCGCCAGGCTGGCCACGGCATCCTTGATCGCGCACCAGGCGGCGATACCCAGCATGAACGGCGGTTCACCCACGGCTTTGGAGTGGAACACGGTGTCTTCCGGGTTCTTGCGGTTTTCCACCAGCTTCACCCGAAAGTCGATCGGCATATCGGCCACCGCCGGGATCTTGTAGCTGGCCGGGCCGTTGGTCATCAGCTTGCCCTTGGCGTTCCACACCAGCTCTTCGGTGGTCAGCCAGCCCATGCCCTGGACGTAGCCGCCTTCCACCTGGCCGATGTCGATGGCCGGGTTCAGCGAGGCGCCGACGTCGTGCAGGATGTCGGTGCGCAGCATCTTGTATTCGCCGGTCAGGGTGTCGACGATCACTTCGGCACAGGCCGCACCGAACGCGAAGTAGTAGAACGGCCGGCCACGGGCCTGGCTGCGGTCGTAATAGATTTTCGGGGTCTTGTAGAAGCCGGTGCTCGACAGCGATACCTGGGCAAAGTAAGCCTGCTGGATCAGCGCATCGAAGCTGATGATCTCGTCGCGGATACGCACATGGTTGTTGCGGAACTCGACGTCTTCTTCGGTCACCTTGTATTGCCGCGCAGCGAACTCGACCAGGCGCTTCTTGATGGTCTCTGCCGCGTTCTGTGCTGCCTTGCCGTTCAGGTCGGCGCCGGAGGAGGCCGCTGTCGGCGAGGTATTCGGCACTTTTTCGGTGTTGGTCGCGGTGATCTGCACACGCTGGAAGTCGACCTGGAACACCTCGGCCACCACCTGCGCCACCTTGGTATTGAGGCCCTGGCCCATTTCGGTGCCGCCATGGTTCAGGTGGATGCTGCCGTCGGTGTAGACGTGTACCAGCGCACCGGCCTGGTTGAGGAAGCTGGCGGTGAAGGAAATGCCGAACTTCACCGGGGTCAGCGCCAGGCCTTTCTTGAGGATCGGGCTATGGGCATTGAACAGGCGGATCGATTCGCGGCGCTCATGGTAGTCGGCACTGGCTTCCAGTTCCGCGGTCATTTCCTCGAGCATGTTGTGCTCGACGGTCTGGTAGTAGTGGGTGACGTTGCGCTCGGTCTTGCCGTAGTAGTTGGCCTTGCGTACCGCCAGCGGGTCGAGCGCCAGGCTGCGGGCGATATGGTCCATCACCTCTTCGATGGCGACCATCCCCTGCGGGCCGCCGAAGCCACGGTAGGCGGTGTTCGACGCGGTGTTGGTCTTGCAGCGATGACCGTTGACCGTGGCGTCACCGAGGTAATAGGCGTTGTCGGAGTGGAACATGGCGCGGTCGACAATGGATGCCGAAAGGTCTGGTGAGTAACCGCAGTTGCCGGCCAGCTCCAGGTTGATCCCGTGCAGGCGGCCGCTGTCATCGAAGCCGACGTCGTATTCGACGTAGAACGGATGGCGTTTACCGGTCATCAGCATGTCTTCGACCCGCGGCAGACGCATCTTGGTCGGCTGCCCGGTCAGGCGCGCGATCACCGCGCACAGGCACGCCGGGCTCGCGGCCTGGGTTTCCTTGCCGCCGAAGCCGCCGCCCATGCGGCGCATGTCGACCTGTACCTTGTTCATCGGCACGTCGAGCACTTCGGCGACCAGCTTCTGCACCTCGGTGGGGTTCTGGGTCGAGCAGTAGACGATCATCCCGTCGTCTTCGGTAGGCATCACCGACGAGATCTGGGTTTCCAGGTAGAAGTGTTCCTGGCCGCCGATGTGCAGGGTACCTTGCAGACGATGCGGCGCGTTCGCCAGGGCCGTGGCCGAGTCGCCGCGTTTGTGGGTGTGGCTGTCCAGCACGAAGTGGCGCTTGTGCAGGGCCTCGACCACGTCGAGCACCGGTTCCAGGTCTTCGTATTCGACGATCGCGGCCATTGCCGCGCGGCGTGCGGTGTCCAGGTCGCGGGCGGCGACGGCGAGTACCGGCTGGCCGACGAACTCGACCTTGTCGATGGCCAGCAACGGGTCGCCGGGCATGATCGCGCCAATGTCCTTGAGGCCTGGAATGTCTTCGTGGGTGATGGCGATGCGCACACCCTCGAAGGCATAGCAGGGGCTGGTATCGATCTTCAGCACCCGCGCATGGGCGCGGTCGGACATGCGCGCATACACGTGCAGCTGGTTGGGGAATTCCAGGCGGTCGTCGATGTACTGCGCCTCACCGCTGACCTGCTTGTCGGCGCTGTCGTGCTTGATGCTGCGCCCGACTCCGGTGGTCAGGTCCTGGCTGAACAGCTCGGCCATTTGCGCCTGGCTTTTGGCGACGTGATGGTTAGACATAAGCGGTCACCCGAGTCTCGATGTGCGGCGTTTGCAGTTCGATGAAGTATTTGCGCAGCAGGTTCTGCGCACTGAGCAGGCGGTATTCCTTGCTGGCGCGGAAGTCCGACAGCGGGGTGAAGTCTTCGGCCAGGGCCTGGCAGGCACGTTCGATGCTGGCCTGGTTCCAGGCTTTACCGACCAATGCGGCTTCGCAGGCGCGGGCGCGTTTGGGGATTGCAGCCATGCCGCCGAAGGCGATGCGTGCGGCTTCAACCACACCGTTTTCGATGCGCAGGTTGAAGGCGGCGCAGACGGCGGAAATATCGTCGTCCAGGCGCTTGGAAACCTTGTAGGCACGGAACGTCCAGGCGCTGCGGGCGCGCGGCACAATGATCTTCTCGATGAACTCGCTTTCCTG
>Ga0247818_10002256_pt1 | contig 12482 bp, 11 predicted proteins | sample 13C_Glucose_Day1_FD_192424 | JGI IMG/M metagenome (GOLD analysis project Ga0247818, IMG submission 192424) | Soil microbial communities from agricultural site in Penn Yan, New York, United States - 13C_Glucose_Day1 | ecosystem: Environmental > Terrestrial > Soil > Agricultural land | place...
CGGCCGGAGCCTCGACGGCGGGGGTTTCGGCAGCGGCGTCGGCGGGGGCCTCGGCCGGAGCCTCGGCGGGCGCGACATCGCTGCTCTTGGCGCGGCGCGGTGCGCGCTTGCGCGGTGCGCGGGCGGGCGCGGCCGCGGCCGCGGCCGGCTCAGTGGGGGCCTCTGTGGCAGCCTCGGCGGGCGCCTCGGCCTCGACCGGAGCCTCAGCCTCGGGCACGACCTCTGCGGGCGCGGCCTCGGCGGCCGGCTCCTCGACGGGCGCTGCCTCGGCGACAGGCTCGTCGACCGGTGCGGCCTCGGGCGCAGCCTCTTCGGCCGCGTCCTCCGCGACCTGCTCCTCAGCCGGTGCGGCCTCGGACTCGGGCGATGCGGCTTCGACGACCTCGTCGCCGGTCACGGTCTCTACGCCCTCGAGCGCTTCGGTGCGCTCCTCAGCAGGCGTGTCGATGTTGTGGATCTCGGAGATGGACTCCACGAGTTCTCCCTTGTGAAACGAACGGATATGCACGAACGCATAGTCACAGCGCGGCAGAGAAGACTGCCTGCGCGACCCTCAGGAGCTGCTCAGATGCCGGGGGGCACTCAGCGCTCGGATGGGCGAGGGGTGTGCCAGGGTTTCGCAGAATTGCGACGGAGGCCAGATTCACGTGCTTACGTGGAACCCTCCGCGTACTCCCTCACTGTACCACCCTTGAAGTCGACGGCAGGCAAGAGCGCCTCCCACGGGGTGTCGGTCGCGGACCGCACGAACTCGACGGCTTCGAGCCGGCGACCGGGTCCGTCGGCGAGCACGAGAACGCTCGGCCCCGCACCCGAGACGACCGCCGCGAACCCTCGGGCGCGCAGCGCCCGGACGAGCTCGTCGGTGTCGGGCATGGCCTGAGCACGGTAGTTCTGGTGCAGCTTGTCTTCGGTCGCGGCGAGCAGAAGCTCGGGGCTCTGCGTGAGCGCCGCGATGAGCAGCGCCGAGCGCGAGACGTTGAAGACGGCATCCTCGCGGGGCACCTGCAGCGGCTGCAGACTGCGGGCGAGCTTCGTCGACATCGTGAACTCGGGTACGAGCACGAGCGGCGACACTCCGCGGTGGACGAGGAGCTTCTTGTGCTGTGGGCCCGTCTCGTCCATCCACGCGATCGTGAGCCCGCCGAAGAGCGCGGGCGCGACGTTGTCGGGGTGCCCTTCGAGCTCGGTCGCGAGGCTCAGGAGCATGTCGTCGCCGAGCACGACGTCGCCCTCGAGCAGTCCCTTCGCCGCGAGCAGGCCCGAGACGACGGCGGCTCCGGATGAACCCATCCCCCGCCCGTGCGGGATGACGTTGTGCGCCTGGAGGCGAAGACCCGGGAGGCGACGGCCGACTGCTTCGAACGCGTACGCGATCGAGCGCACGACGAGGTTCGAGGCATCCCGCGGCACGTCGTCCGCACCCTGCCCGGTGACCTCGATCTCGAGGCGGCCCTGCGGGAGCGCCGTCACGACCAGCTCGTCGTAGACGCTCAGCGCGAGGCCGAGCGTGTCGAAGCCGGGGCCGAGGTTCGCGCTCGTCGCCGGCACGCGTACGACGACGGAACGCCCTTCGGGCACCGTCGACGCCGCGGCTGCGCTCACGCGGTCGCCTCGGCGCGCGCCAGTCCGAGGATGGAGGCGACCTCCGAGGTCGCTGCGTCGACGACCTCGGGCTCGACCGTGGAGCCGTCGGCGTTGCGCAGCGCCCACTGGGGATCCTTGAGGCCGTGGCCCGTGACGGTCAGGACGACGCGCGCGCCGGGCTTCACGACACCGGCCTCGACCTGGTCGAGGAGGCCCGCGACGCTGATCGCCGACGCGGGCTCGACGAAGATGCCGACCTCGCCCGCGAGCAGCTTCTGCGCCGCGAGGATGCGCTCATCGTCGATCGCGCCGAAGTAGCCGTCGGTCGCGGCGCGCGCTGCGAGGGCGAGGTCCCAGGACGCGGGGTTGCCGATGCGGATCGCGCTCGCGACGGTCTCGGGGTTCTTCACGACCTCGCCGCGGACGAGCGGCGCCGAGCCCTCGGCCTGGAAGCCGAACATGCGCGGCACGCGCGTCGAGACGCCGGCCTCGGCCTCTTCGGTGTAGCCGCGCGTGTACGCGGTGTAGTTGCCCGCGTTGCCGACCGGGATGAAGTGGAAGTCCGGCGCATCGCCGAGCTGCTCGACGATCTCGTAGGCCGCGGTCTTCTGGCCGTCGATGCGGTCGGGGTTGACCGAGTTCACGAGGTGCACGGGGTAGCTGTCGGCGAGCTCGCGGGCGATCTCGAGGCAGTCGTCGAAGTTGCCGCGGATCTGGATGAGCCGGCCGTTGTGCGCGACGGCCTGGCTGAGCTTGCCCATCGCGATCTTGCCCTCGGGGACGAGGACAGCGGCCGTGATGCCGGCGTGCGCCGCGTAGGCGGCCGCGGAGGCCGACGTGTTGCCCGTCGACGCGCAGATGATCGCCTTCGCACCGTGCTCGATCGCACGCGAGACGGCGACCGTCATGCCGCGGTCCTTGAACGAGCCCGTGGGATTCATGCCCTCGAACTTGACCCACACGTCTGCGCCGGTGCGGCGCGACAGGGCGGGGGCGGGCAGGAGCGGAGTACCGCCCTCGCCGAGGGTCACGACGGTCGAGGCGTCCGTCACACCGAGGCGGTCGCTGTACTCGCGGAGGACTCCGCGCCAGACATGAGCCATTTCAGTCTCCTTCTACGCGCAGGACCGAGACGACGCGCTCCACGACGCCGCTCGCGGCGAGGCGGTCGACCGTCTCGCTGAGGTCCTGCTCCAGTGCTTTGTGGGTTCCGATGACGAGGCGGGCGACGCCGGGGTGCCCGTTCGCCTCTTGCACGACGGTCTGCTCGACGGTCGCGATCGAGACGCGGCCTTCGCTCAGGATGCCGGCGATCGTCGCGAGGACGCCGGGTTCGTCGTCGACCTCGAGGGTGATCTGATAGCGCGTGACGACGCGGCCGATCTCGACGATCGGCAGGTTGGCGCGCGTCGACTCTCCGACGCCGACACCGCCGGCGATGTGGCGTCGCGCAGCCGAGACGACGTCGCCGAGCACGGCGGAGGCCGTCTGCACGCCACCCGCGCCCGCGCCGTAGAACATGAGGTTGCCCGCGGCCTCGGCCTGCACGAAGACGGCGTTGTTCGCGCCGTGCACGCTCGCGAGCGGATGAGCACGGCTGATGAGCGCGGGATACACGCGCACCGAGATGGACTCGCCCGAAGGGCGAGTCTGGTTGTCGAGCAGCGGCGAAGCCGCGTGTCGAGACACGTCGGACTCCCCCGTCAATCGCTCGCACACCGCGAGGAGCTTGATGACGTAGCCCGCGTGGCGCGCGGCATCCATCATCGCCTTGTCGATGCCGGAGATCCCCTCACGGTGGACGGTCTCGAGCGGCACGGTGGTGTGGAAGGCGAGGCTCGCGAGGATGGCGGCCTTCTGCGCCGCGTCGAAGCCCTCGACGTCGGCCGTGGGGTCGGCTTCGGCGTAGCCGAGGCGCTGCGCGTCCGCGAGGACATCGGCGAGCTCGGCGCCCTCGGTGTCCATGCGGTCGAGGATGTAGTTCGTCGTGCCGTTGACGATGCCCATGATCCGCTGCACGCGATCGCCCGCGAGGGAGTCGCGCAGGGGCCGGATGATCGGGATCGCACCGGCGGCCGCGGCCTCGTAGTAGACCTGCGCGCCGACCTGGTCGGCCGCGTCGAAGATCTCGGGGCCGTGCGTCGCGAGGAGCGCCTTGTTGGCCGTCACGACGTCGGCGCCCGAGTTGATCGCCTGGTGGACATACGAGCGCGCCGGCTCGATGCCGCCCATGAGCTCGATGACGATGTCGGAGCCGACGATGAGGGTCTCGGCATCCGTCGTGAAGAGCTCGCGCGGCAGGTCGACGTCGCGCGGTGCGTCGACGTCGCGCACGGCGATCCCGACCAGCTCGAGCGACGCGCCCGCGCGATCGGCGAGCTCGGACCCGTGGCGCAGCAGCAGCGACGCGACCTGCGAGCCCACGGCTCCGGCCCCGAGCAGCGCGACGCGAAGACGGCGGTAGTCGGTCACTTCGACTCGCTCCGCTCGCTCAGTACAGGCATCCTGATTCCTTCCGTGGAGGTGGCGTCGAGACCCGCATCGCGCGCGAGGAGGTCGTCGACCGTCTCACGGCGCACGATGACGCGCGCCTCTCCCCCGCGCAGCGCCACGACGGGCGGGCGCGGGACGTGGTTGTAGTTGCTCGAGAGCGACACGCAGTACGCGCCCGTCGCGGGGACCGCGAGCAGGTCGCCCGGCGCGACATCGCCCGGGAGGTACTCGGCGTCCACGACGATGTCGCCCGACTCGCAGTGCTTGCCGACGACCCGCACGAGGGCGGGAGCGGCGTCGCTCGTGCGCGACGCGAGCCGCGCAGAGAACTGCGCGCCGTAGAGCGCAGGGCGCGCGTTGTCGCTCATGCCGCCGTCGACGCTCACGTAGAGGCGCGTGAGCGTCTCGTCGACGCGGACGGGCTTGGTCGTCCCGACCTCGTAGAGCGTCACGCCCGCGCGGCCGACAATGGCACGGCCGGGTTCGAAGGCGAGATTCGGAACCGGGATGCCGCGCACGGCGCACTCCCGGGCCACGGCGTCGGCGATGCCCGAGGCGAGCTCTTCGATCGGGGTCGGGTCGTCGCCCTCGCGATACGCGATGCCGAATCCGCCCCCGAGATTGAGGACCGGGACGTCGCCGCCCGCGAGGAGCTGGGCATGCAGGTCGACGACACGCGCCGCTGACTCGCGGAAGCCCGCCGTGCCGAAGATCTGCGAGCCGATGTGGCAGTGGAGCCCCACGAAGACGAGGCCGTCGATCTCGCGGATGCGGGCGACCGCGGCCGCGGCATCCTCGAGGGCGAAGCCGAACTTCTGGTCTTCGTGCGCCGTCGCGAGGAAGTCGTGCGTCTCGGCGTGGACGCCGCTGTTGACGCGGACGAGAACGGCCTGCGTCGCGTCGCGGCGCTCGACGATGGCGGCGAGGCGCTCGAGCTCGATGAGGCTGTCGATGACGATCGAGCCGACGCCCACCTCGACGGCGCGCTCGAGTTCGGCGACGCTCTTGTTGTTGCCGTGGAATCCGAGGCGCGACGGGTCGGCGCCCGCCGCGAGCGCGACCGCGAGCTCGCCGCCCGTGCACACGTCGACGGCGAGGCCTTCTTCGGTGACCCAGCGCACGACCTCGGTCGAGAGGAAGGCCTTGCCCGCGTAGTAGACGCGCGCGTCGGCGCCGTGCGCCTCGGCCGCGGCGCGGAACGCCGCCAGCGCTCGGCGCGCCTGGGCCCGGACCTCGTCCTCGTCCAGGACGTAGAGCGGAGTGCCGAAGCGGTCGCGAAGGGCCGTCGCCTCGATGCCGCCGAGCCGCAGCACGCCGTGCTCGTCGCGGTCGGCGCGGGAGGGCCACACCTCGGTCACGAGGGCATTCGCGTCCGCGGGCTCAGAAGGAAGGTCGGCTCGGCTCAGCGGGGCGGCGGACACGGGTTGGGACCAATCGATGGGGGCTTCGGCGCGACGCCGTCCGGTGCATGCCGGTTGGCGGATGCCGCGGCCGGTGGACTCACGCGCCGGGCAGTCCTAGCAGTCTAGGGCACGGTTCATGCCGATCCCGGACTGCGTCAGAGGGCACTGCGCCGCCGGCAAGGGGCCTCACGCGCACGTGCCGTCGGCCTGCAGCGCGGGATCGCTCAGGATGCCGCCGTCGATGTCGAGGTCCGCGACGATCTCGTCGCCCTCGACCGCGACACCTGTCAGCGTGAGTCCGGCGGGTATGTACTGCGCGATGCACACGGTCCAATCGCGCAGGACCACATCCGCGACGGCGCCGAACCTGCTCCGCAGGGCATCGGCCGAGATGTCGGCCCCCGCGACCTCCAGCCGTGACGGCGTCAGGACGATGTCACCCTCGGACGCGGACGGCGTGAGCGAGACGCCGACGGGGATGGCGAGGCCGAAGAGGCTCAGCTCGGTCGTCATCGCGATGTCGGGCTCGTCGAGCGTCACGCCCTCGACGGGGAAGCCCTCGACACCGGCGAGCAGCGTGTTGAGCTGGGCCGAGTCGAGCCGCACGGTCGCGGTCGCGGCGTCGGCCGCAGCATCCCCTCGGATCGCAATCCCCTGCGCATGAACGGTGACGTCGCCCTCGAGCTCGCCGAGCGGGACGTCGTCGGCCGCGACCGTGACGTCATCGAGCGTCCCCACGAGAAGCTGCGGGAGGACGGCGCCCTCGACCGTCACGGCGACGTCCTGGCCGGGCGGCAGAGCGAGGCTCGTGACGACCTGATCGCGGATCGTGCGCTCGACGATCCCGCGTGCGACCCACTCGGCAATGAACCACGCGGCGACCGCCAGGACTGCGACGATGATCGCCGAGATGATCCACGGCCACGCGCTGTGGCGCCGGCGCGGCTCGTGCGGCGCCGTCGCCCACTCGGGGACGGGGGACTGATCGGTGCCGCCGGCGCTCATGTCGTCACATCCGCTCGGGGGCCTGGACGCCGAGGAGGTGGAGGCCGTTGCGCAGAACCTGACCCGTCGCGTCGTTGAGCCACAGGCGCGTGCGGTGCAGGGTCTCGACGGGCTGGTCGCCCAGCGGCGTCACGCGGCAGTTGTCGTACCAGCGGTGGTAGAGGCCCGCGAGCTCTTCGAGGTAGCGAGCGATGCGGTGCGGCTCGCGGACTTCGGCCGCGAAGGCGACGACGCGCGGGAACTCCTGGAGGGCGCCGAGAAGCGCCGACTCGGTCTCGTGCTCGAGCAGCTCCGGAGCGAACTCCGAGCGGTCGACTCCGGATGCCGCCGCATTGCGGCCGACGTTGTGCGTTCGGGCGTGCGCGTACTGGACGTAGAAGACGGGGTTGTCGTTCGTGCGCTTCTGGAGGACGTCGAGATCGACGTCGAGGTTCGAGTCGGTCGAGCTCCGGACGAGGGCGTAGCGCGCGGCATCCGTCCCCACGATCTCGACGAGGTCCTCGAGCGTCACGACGGTGCCGGCGCGCTTGGACATGCGCATGGGCTGGCCGTCCTTGACGAGGTTGACCATCTGCCCGATGAGGATCTGCAGGTTGACGCGCGGCTCGTCGCCGAACGCGGCGCACATCGCCATGAGGCGCTGCACGTATCCGTGGTGGTCGGCGCCGAGCATGATGATGCAGCGGTTGAAGCCGCGCTCGCGCTTGTCGAGGTAGTACGCCAGGTCGCCCGAGATGTAGGCGGGCTGCCCGTCGGACTTGATGACGACGCGGTCCTTGTCGTCGCCGAACTCGGTCGTGCGCAGCCACGTGGCCCCGTCTGCCTCGAAGATGTGGCCGAGTTCGGTCAGACGCTCGACGGCGCGCGCGACGGCACCCGTCTCGTGGAGGTGGTTCTCGTGGAAGTAGACGTCGAAGTCGACGCCGAAGTCGTGGAGGCTCTTCTTGATCTCGTCGAACATGAAGCCCACGCCGTACTCGCGGAACGCCTCCTGCTTCGCAGCGGCGTCGAGCGCGTCGATGTCGCCGTCGTAGGCGAGCGCGACTCGGCGTGCGATGTCGTGGATGTAGCCGCCGCCGTAGCCGTCCTCGGGCGTCGGCAGACCCTCGTGTGCGGCGACGAGGCTGCGCGCGAAGCGGTCGATCTGCGCGCCGTGGTCGTTGAAGTAGTACTCGCGCGTCACGGCGGCGCCCTGCGACGCGAGAATGCGGGCGAGCGAGTCGCCGACGGCCGCCCAGCGCGTGCCGCCGAGGTGGATGGGGCCCGTGGGGTTCGCCGAGACGAACTCGAGGTTGATGACCTCGTCGGCGCGAGTCTCGTTGGTGCCGAAGGCCGCGCCTGCGTCGACGATCGTCTTCGCGAGGGCGCCGGCGGCGGCGGCATCCAGTCGGATGTTGATGAAGCCGGGCCCGGCCACCTCGACGCTCGCGATGCCCTCGACCCGGCCGAGGCCCTCGGCGATCTCGCCGGCGAACTCGCGCGGGTTCGCGCCCACGACCTTCGCGAGCTTGAGCGCCGCGTTCGACGCCCAGTCGCCGTGGTCACGGCTCTTCGGGCGATCGAGGGGCAGATCCGCCGCCGTCAGACCGTCAGCCGACCCGGGGCGTCGCGCCTCGGCAAGCGGGACGATGACGGCGAGGAGGGCAGCGGCGAGGGCATCCGGGTTCATAGCCCGTCAAGTCTACGGGCGCAGCTTCGGCGCGCCCCTACGGCCGCTGGGGGTCCGCCGGGTGTTCGCCCAGCGGCGGCCCGGCGGCAGCCCGGTGTCAGGAGAGCTGGACCAGGGACGTGAAGTCGTCGGCCGTCGGCGCGTACGCGTCCTCCGGGTCCTCGGGGCGCGTGTCACCCTCGAGGGACTCGGGCGAGACGTCCTCGGGCATGACCCAGGCGTCGACGCGCATCATCTTGAGGCCGACGTGACCGCCGTGGTAGCTGAGGAAGGCGCAGTCCGCGGCGTCGCGTCCCGTCGCCATCCGCACGAGCGAGCGGCGGTTCGCGAGACGCGTGGCGTCGATCACGTACCACGAGCCGTCGAGGTAGGCCTCGGCGACGGCGTGGAAGTCCATCGGGCGCAGGCCCGGCGCGAAGCACGCGGCATAGCGGGCCGGCATGTCCATCGCGCGGAGGAGCGCGATGACGACGTGCGCGTAGTCGCGGCACACGCCCTGACCCGTCATGAGCGTCGTGACGGCGCTGTCGGTGCCCTGGCTGAGGCCGGGCGTGTAGGTCGTGCTCGTGGAGACGAACTCGCTCACGGCCGCGATGAGGTCGTGGCCGTGCAGTCCCTTGAACTGGCGGCGCGCCTGCGAGAAGACCTCGTCGGACTGGCAGTAGCGGCTCGGCCGCAGGTAGCTGATGGCCTCGAAGTCGCTTGTGCGGCTCGCGGACATCTGCCCTTCGACGGTCGCCTCGTAGCGCACCTCGAGGTGGCCGGCCTCGCCCGTGAGGCGGTGCAGGCGACTGCCGGACTGGTCGACGATCTCGGTCGGCGTGTACACGCGATCGCCCTGTGTGAACGTCAATTCCTCGCTCACCACGGGCACCTGCTGCGCCGCGGTGATCTGGAAGATGAGATCGACGGAGGACCCCAATTCGAGGTCAAGCTGGGCGGTCACGATGCGCTGCACCGAAGTATCCTCGCACGCCGGATCGGGTGCTCCATACGGGGTCGCCGAGGGGATGCCGAACGCTCGCCGTGAGGGGGCCGTGAGCCCCGCGCGTCGTGGCCCGCAATGACCGTGCGGTTCGGCTCGCAGAGCGACTCTGACCGGCGGTTTTCCCCCATGGTCATGGCGATGCGGAGATCCCCGGATTCTGACGTACACTCGCGGGCGTGAACCCGCACGGACGCCCCCGCGCGCGGCGTCCGCGGTGGCTGCTCGTCGGCTCCCTCGCGGCCGTCGCCCTCGTGTGCGCCGTCGCGGTCTGGCGGGCATGGTCGGCGCCCGCCGAACCGGTGGCCGAGATCGCGCAGCCGCAGTCAGCCGCCGTCCTCCCCAAGCCCCTCCTGCTGCCCGACGTCCCGACGGTCCTGGTGTTCGGCGACTCGTGGACGTATGGCTCGGCCGCGACCGTTCCGACGCTCGGCTACGCCTACGTCCTGGCTGAGGCCCAGGGCTGGAACACCGTCATCGACGGCGTCCGCGGCAGCGGCTACCTCAAGCCCGGCATCGACGGCGGCAGCTACGGCGAGCGCATCGCCCAGCTCGACCCCTCGCTCGACCCCGACCTCGTGATCGTCGAAGGCTCGATCAACGACCGCCGCCTGTATCCGACGGGATACCGGGATGCTGTCACCGCCGCATGGGACGGGCTCGCGTCGCTGTACCCCGAGGCGTCCTTCGTGATCCTCGGACCCGCTCCCCAGGTGCTTCCCGTGCAGAAGGCCACGGCCCGGATCGACGGCGACCTGGCCGAGCTCGCGGCGGCACGCGGCTGGTGGTACGTCTCCCCCATCGCCGAGGAGTGGATCACCCCGGCGAACTACGCCGCCGTCATCGACTCGTCGGACATCGGCCGCGACCACCCGTCGACCGAGGGCCACGCGTACCTCGCGGAACGCCTCGCCGGCTCGCTCGAGACCATCGCCGAGTCGAGCACGACCGTCACCGCCGACGGCGGCTGACCCACGTCTGCGCAGCGCGCAGTGTGGACACGAGAAAGGGATCGCAAGGCCTGAACGGCCCGCGATCCCTTGTCCCGATTGGTGCCCCCGACTGGAATCGAACCAGCGACCTTTGGTACCGGAAACCAACGCTCTATCCCCTGAGCTACGGAGGCGTACCGATCGAGGGTATCACCGCGGCATCGGCGTTCCTGACGAGGGGCTACTCGAACTCGTCGTCATAGGGGAAGCCGTCGTCGATCGTCTCGGCGACGGGGCGCAGGCTGCGCGTGCGGGCCCGCAGCCGCTCGACCGCCGACTCGTCGACGAGCTCCTCTTCGGACGGCTCGGCGTCCGTCGCGACGATCTGGCTCGCGGGGCCCACGAGCAGGGTTGCCGTCACTCGCCGGCCGTCAGCCGTCAGCACGGGGATGTCGACACTGCTCGCGGCACCCGCCTCCGTGAGGGCGGCGCTGTAGTCGAGCAGTGCCAGGACGATGTCATCGCCCGTCCGGAACTCGCTGCCTGCATAGTCGAGGATCTTCATTGCTCCTTGGTACTCCCCTCCGACCCGTTGTCATTCGGGGTTGCCAACGCGCGAAAGGAGCGCTACAAGCTTCGGCCAGACCGCACAGCAGTGCACACGCCGTTGTCAACCCGGTCGGCAGGGTTGTCAGCGAGCGCTAGCGTCGCGGCATCCCACCGCTTCGCACGAGAAGGAGAGCGACATGGATGCCGAGCGCGATGCCAAGGCCCCGCACAACGATCCCGAGGGGACGCCGAAGCCGGGCGGTCTCGGACAGGACGGCACGATCCCCGACGACCCGGACGGGGTCGCGGCGGGTCACACGGGTGAGATGTCGACTTTCGAGCCGGAAGAGGATGAAGCCGTCGACGACACGCCCTGACGCAGCCAGACAAAAAGGTCACCCCGGGGCCGAAGCCTCGGGGTGATCGTATGCAGTCGTCGGTTTCTGTGTATCCGCCCTTCTTTCGATGGGCTACGTTTCTGTTTTCTCTCTGCAGTCCCGACGATACTCCGCGCGCGCTCTCCGTCAAGGGGCACGGCGAACACGATTCACTTTCACCGTGAACGTGAGGGATCAGACGAGGAACAGCCAGTCCAGCATCCCGGGATTGTGGGCGTGGACGAGCACGAGGAACACGATCGCGTCGAAGAGCAGATGCACCGTGACGACATAGGCGAGCGATCGCGTCTTCATGAAGATGAAGCCCTGCAGGAGGGCGAAGGGGATCGTGAGGACGGGCCCCCACGCGCGATAGCCGAGTTCCCACAGGAACGAGACGAACACGATCGCCTGCAGGATGTTGGACTGCCAGTCCGGGAAGTGCCGGCGCAGGAGCGCGAACACCGTGCAGATGAAGAAGAGCTCGTCCCAGATGCCGACGGCCCCGACCCCCACGAAGAGGCGGGCGATGAGATCGGGCGTGTCGACGACGGGCCAGTTGAGGTACACCCCCGACGTGATGAAGTAGAACGGCAGGATCAGCCACCCGAGGGCGAGGACCGCGAAGAGCCACGTCCACTGGAAAGTCGTCCAGCGGCCGCCGCCGCGCCACGGGAAGCGGATCGCCCAGTCGCCGTACACGAACCGCGACACGACATACGGCACGGCGACAGCACCCCCGAGCGCGACGGCGAAGCGGACGATCGCGAGATCGTCGAGCTCGGCCTTGAGCGGGATCGCACTCACGATGAGCAGTCCGCCCGCGATGAGCGACAGATCGCGCACGAGCGACGGCGGACGACGGGATGCCTCGGCCACGGCACCCACGAGCGCGCCATGCGGGGCATCCCTCCCCCGTTCGAAGACCCACGCGGCGACGAGCGCCGCCGCGAGCAGCACCCAGCCGAGCCACTCCAGGCGCAGCACGAAGAACGCGGGCGCCGCGAGACACGCGAGGAGGGCGGGCGCGAGACCCCACGACCACGCGGGGCGCGCCGACGGCGGAATGGATGCCGGCATCAGTCCCCCAGCGGGTGCGCGAGCTCGTCGCTGGGCATGTGCGCGAGTCGGAGGACGAGGAAGGACAGCAGGAACGGGATGAGCCCGGCCGCGAGGAAGATGATCGGGATCGGCACGACCTCGGCGAGGGGGCCCGCGAGCGCCATCGAGACGGGCATGAGGGCGAGCGACACGAAGAAGTCGAGGCTCGAGACCCGGCCGAGCATGTGCCGCGGGACGCGGCGCTGCAGGAGCGTCCCCCAGATGACGTTGCCGTAGCTGAAGCCGAAGCCGACGGCGAAGCACGAGACCGCCATCAGCCAGTACACGTCGGTGAAGCCGACGACGATGAACGGCAGGGTGCTGAAGCCCCACACCATGATCATGGTGGTGAGGTAGCGCCGCGTCCCGCGGCACATGCTC
>Ga0247818_10002257_pt1 | contig 12476 bp, 16 predicted proteins | sample 13C_Glucose_Day1_FD_192424 | JGI IMG/M metagenome (GOLD analysis project Ga0247818, IMG submission 192424) | Soil microbial communities from agricultural site in Penn Yan, New York, United States - 13C_Glucose_Day1 | ecosystem: Environmental > Terrestrial > Soil > Agricultural land | place...
GCCCAACGACGGCTTCGCCGAGGTCAACGGCGAGATCGACAAGGAGCCGGCCAAGCTGCGCACCGGGCAGCGCCTGGACCGCTTCGGCTCGGAGTACGGGGGCTATCTCGCCCCCGCCGGCGACGCGTACGAAGAGCGGGCCCTGCCCCCGCAGAACCTCAACACCCGTGACGCCGCCGTCCCCTGCGACTACCGCGTCTACAAGGTGGCCAAGCCGTTCTGGGTCTGGCAGGGAAGCATCGCGCCGTGGTTCGAGCAGCCCGGAGGAGGTCAGCAGATCAAGCTCGACGCGGTCTTCCTCGACCCGGGAGCGGGCCAGCGCCTCAACGTGAAGTGGCTGCTGGACCACGACTACCTGACCCCGGCCGGGGCGTAGCAGGACAGGGACGGAACATGGAACGCCGCGAACTGCGTACCGCGCTCGTCGCGGCAGGTGTGGCCGACGGCTACTACCGGATCGAAGGCGTTCACGAACCGGTGCCCACGCCCCCGGACTTCCTCTTTCTCCGGAGGGCGCCCGACGGGGTGTGGGAGACCGGCGCCTACGAGCGCGGCAGGTACGAGGTGCTCGCGAGGCACCCGGACGAGGCGGTGGCCTGCGCCCACCTCCTGCGGCTGCTCGTCTGAACGGGCCGGGGCCGCGCTCGCGGACCACTGGGCACCGGCAGTGCGCCGGCCGTCGCCGTGGCGGGGCGCGGCATCGTGCGGACACCGCTCAGGGGGACGCGAGGGCCGCGTGTCGGAGTCGGGGGCCCGCCGGGTGACCGGCCATGGTGGTCGTATGAACAGTGCTGGCATTCTCGCCGATGCGTTCGAACGCATCCACGAAGCGGTGCACGCCGCCGTCGAAGACCTCCCGCCGGAGGACCTCAACGCCCGGCTCGACGACGACGCCAACTCGATCGCCTGGCTCGTCTGGCACCTCACCCGCGTCCAGGACGACCACGTCGCCGACGCGGCGGGCACGGAGCAGATCTGGTTCGCGCAGGACTGGGCCTCTCGCTTCGAACTGCCGCTGGAGAAGGGCTCGACCGGTTACGGGCACAGCAGCGAACAAGTGGGGTCCGTGCGGGTGACCTCCGCCGGCCTGCTCCTCGACTACTTCGACGCCGTGCACGCGCGGACCCTCGACTTCGTACGAGGACTCGACGGGCGTGCCCTGGAACGCGTCGTCGACGAGGCCTGGTCACCTCCCGTCACCCTGGGCGTGCGGCTGGTCAGCGTGATCGCCGACGACCTCCAGCACGCGGGTCAGGCCGCGTTCGTGCGCGGGGCGCTGGAGCGCCGCTGAACGGCGGCTCCGGCGCGCGCGTAGTGCCCGGGGCTGGTGCCGACCACTCGCTTGAAGTGCCGGGAGAAGTGGGACTGGTCGTAGAAGCCCGCCGAGGCAGCCACCTCCGGTGCGCGCATCCCCCCGAGCAGCAGGCGCCGGGCCAGATCGACCCGACGCGCCGTCAGGTACTGGTGCGGGGCCATGCCGAACTCCTGGCTGAAGGCCCGCACCAGATGGGTGTGGTGGGAGTGCAGACGCTCCGCCGCCTCGCGGAGGGTCAGCCCTTCCACGATGTGCTCGTCGAGCAGGTCCCGGAGCCGGTGGGCGATCCGGCTGCCGGGAACAGAAGGGGCGGCGAAATCGTCGCGGAGGTGATGGGCGAGGCGTTCGGAGACGAACGCGAGACGGCTCTGCGCCTCCAGCTCGTCCCCCGGCCGCTCCAGCGACCGGTGCAACTGGTCGACGCGCTGTCTTAGCCGCGGGTCGTGCAGGACGGGGCTGTCCACCGCGCGCCCGACGAGGTCCGCGTCGATCTGCGAGGTGTTCAGATACAGGACACGCTTCCGGAAGCCCTCGGGGGTGGCCGCGTCGCCGTTGTGCGGCACGTGCGGCGGCAGCAGCGTCACCACCGAGCTCGGCGCCCCGTGTTCATGGCGGTCCAGGTCGTAGCGGACCATCCCCTCGTCGACGATGAGCAGCGTCCACGCGTCGTGCGTGTGCATGGGGTAGGCGTGGTCCGCGAAGTGGGCGTGGAAGACCTCGTCGATTCCCTCGACCCGCGGACGCCACGCGGTGATGTCCGGACGTGCACCCATGGCCCGAAGCCTACAAGAGCGTGTGAGGGCTTCCGGCGTGCAAAGTTCGTACAAGACTGCGGCCGGCCCTCCCCGGCAGGCTGTCTCCATGACCGACGACAACGCACCCGTACGCTTCGACACCAAGATCGCCGTACTGCTCCGTGACGACCTGGAGACCTGGCAGCGGCTCAACGTCACGGCCTTCCTCGTGAGCGGGCTCGGTACCCAGGTGCCCGAGGTGATCGGCGAACCGTATGCCGACGCCGACGGCACCCCCTACCTGCCCATGCTGCGCCAGCCCGTCCTCGTGTTCGCCGGGTCCAAGGAGCTGCTGACGACCGCGCACACCCGGGCGGTGGGCCGGGGCGTGACGACCGCCGTTTTCACCTCCGACCTGTTCATGACGGGTCACGACAAGGCCAACAGGGCGGCCGTCCGGGCCGTCCCGCGCGACGCGCTGGACCTGGTGGGCCTTGCGGTGTACGGGCCGCGCAACGCCGTGGACAAGATCGTCAAGGGGGCCTCCATGCACCCGTGACCGGTGGCCCGGCGTCACCGGCCGGATACTGCCGGGCACACCCGTGCGGGTGACGGGTCGCGGTGCCATACTCAAGACAAGTCCGCTTGACAGGCTTGTCATTGTCTCCGAAAGGCGACGCGTCATGAACTGGGCATCGTGGACTACCCTCGGTGTCTTCGCGGGAACCGGCGGAGTGCGCACCGAAGAGGTAGGAGTCGTGAGCGGTGATCTGACCGTACACACGACATGGACCGAAGGGCAGGCAGAAGTCGCCGTGCAGTACAGCGGCGCTTCGGACTGGTTCACACTGGCCGGCAGTCCCGTGCCGTGCCCTTCCGAGGAAGAGAGCCGGGCCTTCCACCAGAGAGTCGTCGAGGCCGTACGCGCCGGCGGCGGAGCCACGGTTCCGGTTCCGCACGCGGTGGAGTGACGTGACCCCGACGGGCGGCGGGCGGGCGCGTCAGCCTTCCGCGAAGCGCACCACGTAGCGCCGCTGCCACGGGGTCTCCACGGCCCTGGGGTGGTAGTGCCGGCGGACGAAGGCGACCGCTTCATCCGCCGGGACACCGTCCAGCACGGCCAGGCATGCCAGGGCCGTACCGGTCCGTCCTCTGCCGCCCGCGCACGCCACCTCCAGCCGCTCGTGCGGAGCGCGGTCCCACACCTCGCGGAGCACGGTCCGGGCGGCGGCGCGGTCGGACGGCAGACGGAAGTCCGGCCAGCGCAGCCACCGCGACTCCCAGGGCACCGGGGGCGGCGGGCTGCCCAGGAGATGGACGGCGAAGGCGGGCGTGAGGCCTTCAGGGAGCGGGTCGCGGAGGCCGCGCCCCCGCACCGTCCGCCCTGAAGGCAGCCGCAGCACCCCCGCGCCCGCCGGATCCCAGGTCTCCATGGCCGGTTCCCCTCAAGCCTTTCCGTCGTGATCCTCGGCCAGAAGGCTAGCCAGCTCGTCGACCGCTTCGGGCGCACCTTCGCCGACAGCGGACAGCGTGAGCAGATCGCCGTGCTGCGCGGCCAGGGAGAGGACCGACAGCATGCTCCGGGCGTCGACCGGGTCACGACCGTCGCGCGCGACGGTCACGGGGACGGGCAGGGCCGTGGCCGCCCGGACGAAGAGCGACGCCGGGCGGGCGTGCAGGCCGCTTCGGGAACCGACGGTGACGGTGCGCTGGTACATGGGTTCACTCCTGTGTGACTGGGTTTTCGCTGACGGGAAATGGCTGGCGACAAGGGGCAAAGGAGGACGAGGGGCCGTGGGGGGCCGTCACACAGCGGCAGGGACTTCGGACTTCCCGGCGGTGGGTACGGCGGTGTCCGGACCGCGCCGCATGCCCTTGAGGGCGACGACCAGAGCGGTGGACACCACCGTCCCTGCGGCGACGGCCAGCAGGTACAGGAACGGCTCCCCGATGAGCGGGACGACGAACACGCCCCCGTGCGGGGCCCGCAGCGAGCATCCGAAGGCCATGGACAGCGCGCCGGTCACCGCACCACCCGCCATCACGGACGGGATCACCCGCAGGGGGTCGGCCGCGGCGAACGGGATCGCGCCCTCGGTGATGAAGGACGCCCCCAGGACCCAGGCGGCCCTGCCGTTCTCGCGCTCGGTCCGGGTGAACAGCTTCCCGCGCACGGTGGTGGCGAGGGCCATCGCCAGCGGAGGGACCATTCCGGCAGCCATCACCGCGGCCATGACCTTGAGGCTGCCCGGGGTCGGGTCGGCCAGACCGCCGACCGCGAAGGCGTACGCCACCTTGTTCAGCGGGCCCCCCATGTCGAAACACATCATCAGGCCGAGCACGACGCCGAGGATGATTGCGTTGGAGCCCGACAGGCCGTTCAGCCAGTCGGTCAGAGCGTTCTGGAGCGAGGCGATCGGCTTGCCGACCACGATGAACATCAGGAAGCCCACCGCCGCCGAGGCGAGCAACGGGATCACCAGGACCGGCATGATGCCGCGCAGCGTGGGATGCACATGGACCCGCTGGATCGCCATCACCACCGCCCCCGCGAGCAGCCCGGCGACCAGGCCGCCGAGGAAGCCGGCATCGATCGTCAGGGCGATGGCACCGCCCACGAAACCCGGTACGAGAGCCGGACGGTCCGCCATCCCGTAGGCGATGTACCCGGCGAGCACCGGGACCAGGAAGCCGAAGGCGGCACTGCCGATCTGGTTGAGCAGCGCGGCCCAGCTGTCCGCCTCGCCCCACACGAAGTGGTCGGCCACCGATTTCGCACTCGCGATCTCGTAGCCGCCGATCGCGAACGACAGGGCTATGAGAAGCCCTCCCGCCGCGACGAACGGCACCATGTAGCTGACGCCCGACATCAGGTACGTCCGCAGCCGGACACCGAAGTGCCCGGAAGCCGCGCCCGACCCGCCTGTTCCGGAGTCGCTACCCGCGCCCTCACCGTCGTCCGCGATCCGGCTGATCTCGCCCCGCTCGGCCTTGCGCCGGGCCTCCGCGATGAGTTCGGCCGGCCTGTTGATCCCGGCCTTCACCCCGGTGTCGACGACAGGCTTGCCGCCGAACCGCGCCTTCTCGCGCACCTCCACGTCATGCGCCCAGATGACCGCGTCCGCCGAGGCGATGACCGCCGGATCCAGCCGCTCGAAGCCGGCGGATCCCTGGGTCTCGACGCTCAGCTGGACTCCCGCGGCACGTGCGGCGGCCTCCAGCGACTCCGCCGCCATGTAGGTGTGCGCGATACCGGTCGGACAGGACGTGACAGCGACGATCCGGAACGGCTCGGTGGCCTCCGGCTCCGGGACGTCCGGCTCCGCCGCCCCGGATTCCGCGGCCTCGGGCACGGATGCCGGTGCCCCGGGCCCGGATTCCACTGTCCCGGCCGCGGGGGCCCGGTCGCCGCGGATCAGGGCCGCGGCGGTCGCCGGGTCGCTCTCCGCCCGCAGTGCACCGGTGAACTCAGGGTCCATGAGGCGCCGGGCGAGGCTCGACAGGATGGTGAGGTGGTCGTCGTCCGCACCTGCCGGAGCGGCGATCAGGAAGATCAGGTCGGCGGGACCGTCCGGCGCGCCGAAGTCGATGCCACGGGCGCTACGGCCGAACGCCAGCGTGGGTGCGGTGACATGCTCGCTCCGGCAGTGCGGGATGCCGATGCCTCCGTCCAGACCGGTCGGCATCTGGGCCTCACGCGCTGCCACGTCGGCGAGAAAGCCGTCGAGGTCCGTGACGCGGCCGGACGCGACCATCCGGCCGGCCAGTGAACGGGCGGCCTCGCTCTTCGTCTCGGCGGGCAGGTCGAGATCGACCAGTTCCGCGGTGATCAGCTCACTCATCGCGGGGCTCCTTGCTCGTTGACCGTCCCAGGGACGGGTCGGGGGGATGGGGAAGTCGTACGACCGGCCGTGTACGGGGCGGTCACGCGGCCTGCTCCGTCAGAGCCAGGTCCACGGGGATGTCAGCGGTGGTGACCACCGCGGACGGATCGAGGTCGGCGGGTGCCGGCATGAGGCTTCCGGGCAGCTGCACGGCTGCGGCGCCGTGCGCCACCGCGGCGGCGAGGGCCGCCCGGCCCGTGCCGCCGGTGGACAGGAAGCCCGCGAGTGAGGCGTCCCCCGCTCCGACGTCGCTGCGGACGGCGTCCACCCGGGCGCTGGCGAAATACGCTCCTGATCGCTCCACCAGCAACTGTCCCGCGGCGCCCAGACTGGCGAGCACCGAACGCGCCCCGAGCTCGCACAGCTCCTGCGCGGCCTTGAGCGCGTCACCGACCGTCGCGAGCGGACGGCCGACGGCCTCGGCGAGCTCCTGCGTGTTCGGCTTGATCACATCCGGCTGCTCCGGAAGCGCGGCGAGCAGCGCCGCACCGGAGGTGTCGAGGGCGATGCGGACACCCGCACGGTGACTGCGGGCGACCAGCTCCGCATACCAGCGCGGCGGCAGTCCGCGCGGCAGGCTGCCGCAGCAGGCGATCCAGTCCGCCCCCGCCGAACGCGTCCGGACGGTGTCCAGCAGGGCCTCCGCCTCGGCCGGGGTGATCTCCGGTCCCGCCGCGTTCACCTTGGTGAGCGTGCCGTCGGGCTCGACGAGGGTGATGTTGATACGGGTGCTGCCCGCGATCGGCACGCCTGCGGCCTCGATGCCGTGCTCGCCGAGGAGCCGGGCGAGCAGCGCGCCCTCGGGACCGCCCAGCGGCGCGACGGCCACGGTGCGGTGCCCGGCGGCGGCGACCGCGCGGGATACGTTGACGCCCTTGCCGCCGGGATCGACCCGGTCGCCGGTGGCGCGCAGGACGGCGCCGCGGGTGAGGCCCGGCAGCTCGTACGTGCGGTCCAGGCTCGGATTGGGGGTGACGGTGAGGATCATGCGCGTACTACTTCCGTGCCCTGGCTCTCGATGGCCCGGGCGTCCTCGGGGCTCAGTCCCGTATCGGTGACGAGCAGGTCGACTTGGGACAGGTCTCCGAAGCGGGCGAAGTGCTCCTGGCCGGCTTTGCCTGAGTCGGCGAGGAGCACCACCCGGCGGGCCGCCGCGATGACGGCGCGTTTCACCGCGGCCTCGGCCAGATCAGGGGTGGTCAGGCCCCCCTCGGGCGAGAAACCGTTGGTCGCCAGGAAGACGACGTCGGCGTTGATCTCGGCGTACGCGCTCAGGGCCCAGGCGTCGACAGCCGCGCGGGTGCGGTGCCTGACCCGGCCGCCGACCAGGTGCAGGGCGATGCCCGGGTGGTCGGAGAGGCGGGCGGCGACGGGCAGGGCATGGGTGACCACGGTGAGACGCGAGTCGATCGGCACGGCGGAGGCCAGCCTGACGGTCGTGGTTCCGGCGTCGATGATGATGTTGCCCTCGGCGGGGAGTTCGCCCAGGGCGACGGCGGCGATGCGGTCCTTCTCGTCTGCGGCCACGGTGTCGCGTTCGGCGAGATCCGGCTCGAATCCGAGCCGCCCGGCCGGAATGGCCCCGCCGTGCACGCGGCGCAGGAGCCCTGCCCGGTCGAGCGCCTTGAGATCGCGCCGCACGGTCTCGGCGGTCACCTGGAACTGTTCGGCCAAGGACAGCACATCGACCCGGCCGCTCTCGCCGGCGATGCGGAGGATCTCCTGCTGCCGCTCCGGTGCGTACATGTGGTTACGTTTCCGTTTCATGCCCGAGTCTGTGGTTTCACGGGCAGACTACGGACGCTTCTCCGGAAAGTAAACATGTTCGGACGGAAAGTGGGCGCGGACGGACTTCAGGAGACGTGCGAAGGAGACGTGGTGAAGAGCCGCGCGAGGGAGTCGCGCGGATGAGGCCATCGATGCGGCGGTCCGGGGGCCTTCAGTGCGGACGCTGGGTGGCTGCGGGCCCGTTCAGCGGCCGGGCGCGCAGCGGCGCTCCCAGGACCTGATGACCGCCGCTCGCCAGCATGCGGACCTCGCCGCGCTCACTGATCTCGGCGCGCACGATGCCGGTCTCGTCCTCGTACACCGGGTAACCGCCCGCGCCGGACCGGGCTGTGAGGTGGACGACGACCACGTCGTCCTCGGCGCCGCCCGCCTGGAACATGAGCTCGTAGCTTTCCGGATAATCCATGTCGACCTCCCTGCCGGGCGGGCGCGGCAGCGTCGGCCGCCCATGACTTCCCATTGTTTCTCACCCGGGCGGACGCCGCTCCGTGAGCCCGTACGTGTGACCGTACGTGACTCCGGATGCGGAATGGGTGAGGTGGGGCGACCATCATCTGCAAGGGATCGGACGCGTGCTGACAGCTTCGCACGGCCGCCCGTGACGCCAGGCGGGACCGCCGGCGCGATCGGACATCGTCGGTGCGGGGCCCACGGGCTCCCGGCCGCCCTGTGGAGAGGAACTGCCGTGTTGATGGCCAATCCCGCAACGCTGCGCAATCTCGTCAAGCGCTACGAGGCACTGCGAAGTGCCCATGCACGGCTGGGCAATTCCGAGAGCAGCCGCAAGCTCGACGACGTCTCCTACACGCTCTGCGTCACCACCGGGACCAGGACCGTGCCCGACGCGCTGGCCGCCGCCGCGGCGCAGCTGCGCGCGGTCCCGACCGCGGGGTCGCCGGCGCCGGCGGCGACCGAGGTGCAGCTGACCGCCTGACGCCGCTACCACGCCTACGCGAATGACGCCGGTTCTGCCGAACCGGCGTCATTCGCCTTCGCGCCCGCGCGCGGATCGCGCTAACGGGCCGCAGGCGCACGACACGCCGAATGGGCGGACAGCACCGTCGATCGGGTGACACCGGCCGGTCGGACAACATGACTGCTCGCGCGGACGGCTAGGCATGCAAGCATGAGATTTGAGCCCCGCCGAAACAAGACCGTTTCTTCGCGTGCCCGCCGGCTCCGCGTTGCCGGTGGCGCCCTGTGCGCCGCCGCCCTTGCCGCCACTCTCGTGACCGGTTGCGGTCAGGACAGCGGTGACAAGACTTCCGCGGCGACCTCCGAGGCTGCGAAGGTCCTTCCGAACGAGACGACCAGCCCCTCCGGCAGCCCCTCAGCGACGGCGCAGCTGACCGAGGAGCAGACCCAGCGCAAGGAACTGCTTTCGAGCGTCAAGGTCACCTTCGACAAGGCCGCCACGACCGCGGTCGGTGAGGTGTCAGGTGGCAAGCTGACCGACCTCGACCTCGAGGGCCTGGACGATGACGACGACGCGAGTGGCAGTCCGAGCCCGAGCGGCAGTCCGAGCCCGACCGGCAGCCCGACCGGCACCGGGAGCCCCAGCCCCGAGGCCAGCCCGAGTCCGAGTGGCAGCGCCGGCAGCCCGAAGTGGATCGCGGAGGTCGTCGAGAAGGACGGCACCGCGCACAACGTGACCATCGACGCGGTCTCCGGTGACGTCATCGACTTCGCACCGGACGAGGACCAGACCGATGCGGACAAGCAGGAGCTGGCGGCCCAGATCGCCAAGGCGACGCAGACGCCCCAGCAGGCGGCCAAGGCCGCTACGCAGAGGCAGGAGGGCTGGGTCACGTCGATGGCCCTCGAGGAGAACGACAGCCAGGTTCTGGTCTGGAAGGTGGACGTGGTCTCCAAGGGCTACAACAAGACCACCTTCGACGTGGATGCTGTGAAGGGCACGATCATCGACGAGCAGACCGACGAGAACTGATCACGGTACCGACGGATCATCGGTGGCGGACCGCATCGCGGTGCGCCACCGATGTGCGTCCCGGCGCATCCGGCGTCCCGGACGGGCTCAGTGGCGGGCGTCCACCAGGCTCCGGACGAACCGGAGGCCGGGTTTGTCCATCAGGGTGACGGTGCCTGCCTCCACGAACCCCGTCCGGGCGAGCACGGCCAGGGAGCCGTGGTTGTCCAGCGTCGTTCTGGCCTTGAGCTCGGTGAGTCCGTAGTCGTCGACGGCCAGTGCGCACACGTCGCGCACCGCCGAGGTGGCGAGTCCCCGGCCCGCGGCCCGCTCCGCGATGCGGTAGCCGAGCTCGGCGGAACCGTTCTCGACGTCTACCAGGTTGATCCGCCCCAGTACCGCCCCCCTGCCGTCCGTCAGAACGTGGAAGTGGTGCATCCCGGCCTCCTGTTCGGCCAGCCGCTCGGCGTGCCTGGCGTCGAAATCGGAGAAGAAGTCGTCCCCCCGGTCCGGGACGGAAGCGGCGAAGTACGCACGATTCTCCCGTTCGAAGGCGAGCAGTGCGGGAGCGTGATCGGGGCGGAGGCGCTCGAGGACGGTCATACGGCGACGATATCGGCCGCGGTGGCAGGAGCTGAGGGGGAGTGCCGTCCGCGGTGCGATGCCGGTCCGATCCTGACCGACACGCCTGTCTCTGCCCGGGTGGTGCTCGTATGTAAGTACGAACGGTGACTTCAGCCCTTCCCGCACGTTGTACAGGGCGTGCCTTCTTCTTCTCCGAGCTCGCCTCCCGCTCAGGCCTCACCGGCGGTGAAGCCGTTCGCCTTCCTGCTGACGCCCCGGCAGGGGGTCGCGGCCCGAGAACTCCTGTCCTATGTCGCCTCGTTGCCGCTGACGGGCGCCGACGCGCAGCTCCTCGCGGTGGTCGTCTCCATCCGGGCCGCCCGGAGCGGGGTCGGCAATCTGACCGGTCAGGATCTGCGCTCCCTGCGCCTGGCCGACCCGGAGGGTGCGCTCACCGCTGTCACGGCCCTGGGCTGGCGGGGGCAGGAGGCCCTCTTCGGGGACGACCTCGTCACCCCCGTCCCGATCGCCGTGCCTGAACTCGCCGAAGACCGACTGCCGTTCGGCAAGGTGATGCGGTCCCGGGTCTCGGGATGGACCAGCAGGACCCTGTCCGCCAAGCCCGTCAGGAAGACCTCGACCGCCGCCCGGCTGGCCGCCCTCTTCCTGGCCGCACACGGGCCGGCCGACGAGTACGGCACCCTGCCCCCGGAGTTGCCAGCCGACTGCCTGGCGGCTGTGCCGGAGTTGTCGGCCAAGGGGTTCCTGCGGGAGACGGACGGGGACCGCTACCTGCTGGGCGACGCCGTACGGCATCTGGCGGGTATGCGGCCCGTGACGGACGCCGCGCCCCGGGCGGAAGCCGTGGCCGTGGAGGAACCGCCGAGCTGGGACGAGTGGAAGGCAGGGGTGAGCGTCGCTCTGCGGCGGCACGTGGAGGCGGTGGAGAACTGCCCCGCTTGTTCGTTGACCACCGCCAGGGTCTCCGAGGCCTTCATGCGCAAGCCCGTACCCGCCCAGTCAGGGGAGAAGGTGCGTACGGCCTACAGCGTCTGGGAGGCCAAGTTCCCTGACCAGGGGCCTCCCGCGGCCCGGTTCGCCGCCGCCTTCCGTGCTTCGCACGGTCACGGACCCTCCGTCAAGCAGTTCTGCAAGGGCATGGAGTGGGGCAAGATGTCCCGCGACCTGCGGATCTTCGTCATCCGGCGGCTGATCGCCGACGGGTGGCTGACGAACACCGAGCCGGTGCCCTGGACCCTGCGGCCCGGCCGGAACGCCCAGACCGGCACGCCCGGCGCCACGGCTCCCGCCGGCGCGGCCGGGAGCCGTGGCGGCGCCACGCGGTAGGAGTGCCCGCGTTCTGCCGTGGGCCGATGGTCGCGTAGCGGTGTTCGATGTTCTTGCTGTGGGCATGCCATGCGTAGCCGCGTGACCCCACCACGCGCCGACCGGGAGGACACAGTGAGAAGCAGAGCCCCGATCCGCAGGACGTCGCTCGTCGTCGCCGGTGCCGTCGCACTCGTCGTCGCCTCCGCGAGCAGCGCCTTCGCCGCCCCGCCCCGCGCGCTGCCGGCGAACGCGGACGGGCTGGAGCAGACCTTCCAGCCCGCGTACGACTACGACACCGACGGCTGCTACCCGACACCCGCCATCGGTTCGGACGGCACCATAGCCACCGGCCTCAACACGACCGGTGCGGTGAACGGAAGTTGCCGTGACATCGAGGACCTGGACAACACCAACGGTTACGCGCGCTCCAAGTGCAACAACGGCTGGTGCGCGATCATGTACGGGCTCTACTTCGAGAAGGACCAGGCGGTGGCGGGCAGCGGACTCGGCGGCCACCGGCACGACTGGGAACACGTCGTGGTGTGGACACAGAACAACGTGGCGCGGTACGTATCCACCTCCGCGCACGGGGACTTCGACACCTACAGTGCCGACGCGATCCGGTGGGACGGAACCCATCCCAAGATCGTTTACCACAAGGACGGGTGGAGCACCCACTGCTTCCGCCCGGCCGGCTCCAACGACGAACCGCCGGAGAACCACTACCACGACTGGCGCTACCCCAGCCTCGTCGGCTGGAACGGCTACCCGGCCGGCCTGCGGGACAAGCTGAGCCAGGCCGACTTCGGCAGCGCTGTCTTCGGCCTCAAGGACGGCAACTTCGCGGGCCATCTGGAGAAGGCCGAACCGGCCGGAATCCCCTTCGACTCCTACGCCTGACCCGAGCACAGGGGGCCGTCCGGCGGATGCCGGAC
>Ga0247818_10002258_pt1 | contig 12475 bp, 11 predicted proteins | sample 13C_Glucose_Day1_FD_192424 | JGI IMG/M metagenome (GOLD analysis project Ga0247818, IMG submission 192424) | Soil microbial communities from agricultural site in Penn Yan, New York, United States - 13C_Glucose_Day1 | ecosystem: Environmental > Terrestrial > Soil > Agricultural land | place...
AATTGGAGTCATGAAGGGCAAACTTGCGCTTCCTGCCGACTTCGATGCCCCTCCGTCAGACGATCTACTGGATGCCTTCGAAGGGTCGCTGCCACCACGTCCCTCATGCGATTTGAAATACGAGAAGCACCTAATGGAGAAACCAATACGAGATCGCACTATGGGACGTGACATTTTTTCCGAACTGATGGACGGCATGGAAGCCCTCGCAGATGAGCGACAAGGAAGGGTCACCCTGCGAACCCGCAAGATCAGTTTGCCCAAACAAGTGCCTGTCACCGCTGAAGAAGTCGTGAGCATCCGCCAGCAGCTCGACCTCTCGCAAACCTAAATGATGAAATTGTTGTATCCCATCAGGTGAATTTTTTGGTGTCCTTCAGGGCACCTTTTTTTGTCCGCTGCTTCGGCTCGCAGGCAAATCGGATTCACCCTACACCCAAACCGGAATCACCCGGCATTCAAACTTGAGGCTGATCGCCAAAGTCCCCATTTTGCGGAAAGGGACACGCACGTGGCCAGACTCATCCCCCAAAGAGAACTCCATGGCCAACATGGCCAAGTACTCGACACCTACCAAGCAATGGAAGACTTTCGACAGGCGCTGAACCGCCCGGATGAATTACCCGGCTTCGACGACCTGCTAAACGCATTGGGCCTCAATCGATCCAACTACCTGCAAGGAGCCAACCAGCGAAAACTGATCGAAGCTGTTAGTAATGGCGATTGGATAGTGGTGAAACCACGAGTCGTTGCGAATAACGGCGGCGCTTCCTGGAACGCCTTCAAACCCAAACCCGAGCCACCACCGGCCCAGCATCTGGTAGAAGAACACGCCTACACCCTGCCCAAACCTGTGGAGTCGGGCTTCCACATTGTCCAGAAACCCATGAGCCTCGAAGCGCTGGAACGCTCGCTGTACGAAATCACCCCCAGCGATATGCTGCGCCGCGAGTTCCGCTCGCTGAATCGCCATCTCGGTAAACACGTAAAACCGGGGCAAATGGTCATATTCAGCGACTCGCGCAACTACATGTGCCGTCGAGAAGAGGCGCAGATGATGGCGGCTGCGGAAAAGGTGAATGAAGCGCTGAAAGATCTGACGGATGAAGAGGCTTCGTTCATGGTTGAGCACCATGAAGTAATTGAACCTTTTTTGGGTGTCTCTTCCGGAGCGTTGGGAGTTGCATCCTTCATGGTGGGTCAGCATATGGACACGCTTAAAAACACACTGATAGAACTTGAGCGATTACACGTGGAACAGCACCGCCAATATGGCCACCTGAATTCCCCGGACTTTTTTGCGAAACGCAAAAGACTGATGAAAAAACTGGATGCTGGTTTCGAACCTTTGGTTCGTAAAGCTACGGGACTATCAGATCATCCCAAACTGAAACGAGCACTAGGCTTGTCCACGCGAAGGATCGTGCACAACTGGAACAAGGCTGGAGCACCGAATCAATTGCCTGGCTACGCAACAAATATCGACGGTGTGGCGAGAGCTTCAAAATATATGAAGGCAGGCGGCTATGTGGCGATTGGGTTGGGAGCGGGCTCTGCGGCGACGAAGATTTACGAAACGTGCCGCACCGGTCGCGAGGAAGAATGTCGTCAGGCGAAATTTGTAGAGGGGTCGAAACTGTCTGGAAACGTCCTAGGCGGAGCTATAGCGGGCCGACTGGCGCCAACTCTCGCGCCAATGACATGTGCCGCAATTGGAGTGGGAACCGTTGGAGCAGGAGGTGTCGTTTGCATGCTGGTTGTAAGCGGCCTGCTCGCCGCGCAAATGGGAGACGGTGGTAGCCAAGCTGGAGAGTTCATCGGTGAAAAATTGTACGAGGTGAGCAAGTAATGCGCTTCGACCAAATTAACGGCTTACCTGGCACTCCAATTTTTATGTCGGGCTACGTCTTTGTCGCTAACGGTACTGGGATGGTTTGGATCAACGTTAAGGATTACCCGTGACCTCCCCTCATCTTGACCTCATTTACCTCCTCTCATGGGGGGTTGTACTGCTACTTATTTTCCTCAGCGAGGCAATCGTGTTATTTGCCGCCTATTTCCGGATTGATCAGCTGGAAAGCCACTTCATTGCATCTCATCTTGTGGGCATTAATCGGAAAACTTTGGGAAATGGCCCGTTGGGACGAATGAAAAGGGTCCGGCAGATAGGTGCACTAACAGGTCGAATTACCTATTTTCAAATGCTGGATCCGTACGCGGTCATGGAGGCTGAAGTTTTTCCGGAGCATTTGAAAAAATGGGTGAAGATTCCGGCAGACCTCATGCGACTCGCTTTGATTGGAGCCGGTCTACTTTTGCTTTTGCTTTTGCTTTTGCTTTTGCTTGGGTTTGAGCGGTTAAGCATGACCGTCTCCAAACCGGCAAGCGATCTGAAACTGCTGTGTACGGCCGTATTGATCGCCTGTTTTGTCGTGGCACTGGTGGCAATGCTCGTAAGGACATACGTCAGTTTTTTCAAACTGACTGAGATTGAATTTTTCCTGAGAGGGTCGTACTTCGTCGCTCGCAATCGGCGGGTGTTGGGAGACGGCGCCTATGGCCGCTCCTCCCGTTTGTCCCACATCTCGACCATTCTTTTATTGGATGATGATTTTTTGTGGGTAAGTGATCCGGACGCGATAGATGAGATTGCTCGCTTTCCGTTGCCCCTGCGATGCTGGATCATCATTCCCGCTCGAATACTTGGCTATTCTTTTCTGGGTTATTGCGTGATCTATCTCGGCGGAACCCTCTTTGGAGTATTTGCCTGACTACAGCGAAACGGGCTGTTAGCCATTCAATAAAAACGCGGCCCTTCCAGCGCCGCGTTTTTTGTGTCTGCTCAGCCCCGTTGATCAGTCAGCGGGATCGACGTTATCCAGCGCCTTGTTCACCGCCAGTTCGCCCAACATCACCACCTGCGCAATCCCCAACAGAGTCTTGCGATGCGTGCCTTCCAGCAGCGCGGCAAAGTCACCGAGCATGACCGTGGCCGAGGCCAGGGATTCGCAGGCATTGGCCAGCAAGGATTCGGTGTCGGCTTGGGGATTGACGAAGAACATCTCGTTGGGGGTGTATGGCGTGGCCATGATGTGGGCACCGGGGTTGAGGTAGTCGTCGAGGGCGCGGTCGGCGGCTTCGTGGAGTTTCCGGGTGTCGATGGAGGCGTAGGGGGATGTTGGGTCTGAGTCTGAAGCGTTGTCTGCTTCGGGAGGGTTTGGTGTTGGTTTTTTCATGATGTATTTCCGGTGAGGCGGTGGAGCTGGCCCATTCGGTTCCACGCAAATGGGTGGCAGCTGTACGCAGGTTGGAACCCGGGCCACCGAAAAACCCGACAGACTCGAAGTCTCCCGCGCACAGCCGCCATAACGGAATGCACACCATCAAGGCGCGCAAGCATACGTCATGAAAGCCACTTTTGCGCTTTCGGGGTTCCGGGGTTCCAATCCCGATCGCTGAATTGGCAGCGACCAGCACAGGCTAGAGACCGAACGTCCGACGGACAACCTGAAAACATTGTGGGAAGGTTCTGCTCATCCACCTAAACGCTTAAACATCCCGAATTGAAATACGAACTGTGATGCACGGAATTGTTTGGCCAGCTCAGGCTTGCCCGCGAAGGGGCCGGTCCACCCAGCATCTTCATCGACTGACCCACCGCTATCGCGGGCAAGTCGAATCGTCGCACCGCCGCTCCCACAGGTTTGGCGGTGTACACAACCTATGCTGGCACTGCGCAATACTGTGGGAGCGTGGCTTGCCCGCGATTGCGGACTATCAAGCAATCGAGTAGGAGGCGGTTTGAGTCCTCCCGCAGAATCTCATTCATATCCAGCAAGCTGACCAGTGTCATGTCGAAGCGTTCGCAAGCAGCTTGTACATCCATGGGCATACGCACCCCTCTCTGATTACAGTGCACCAGTAAGCGTAGCGGTATGCGATTAGCTGCGGCTTTATGGCCATCAGAAATGCGATCAATTACACCTAAGGCGTAGCTGATAGTTTTGTACACACAAGCGCCCGCCATTGAGCGGGCTTTTCATATCTGTAGGATTTTGGTGTTTTAGGCCACGTTTGCACTCTGTAGGAGCGTTCACATTGCCCAGTGAAAACGAAGCCTATATTTTGTGAACGTTCTGAAGAAATCCAAGACAACAAAAAAGGGCCCACCTTTCGGTGAGCCCTTCCAGACCGCCCAGCAGAGCGGATTTTGTTTGGTAGGCGCGATTGGACTCGAACCAACGACCCCCACCATGTCAAGGTGGTGCTCTAACCAACTGAGCTACGTGCCTGCTGTGAGGCGGCATTCTACGGAATTCCGGAGGGGTGTCAACACCTTTTTTCGAGCTAACCCTATGAATATGCAAAATATTTAATTTTGCGGCTACGAAGAAGATTTTCCGGCGGCTGGCGGTCGATTTTTAACTCGAGTAGGATCGTTGCACTCGTAAAATATATTAAACAGAGGCAGCAGAATGGCGAACATTCCGTACCCAGAGTCCTATTACGCCGCATCGGCCAATGCGGCTCCGCCGCGGCCGGCCCTGCAGGGTGATGTAGAGACTGATGTCTGCGTGATCGGCGCCGGCTACACCGGTCTGTCCTCTGCCCTGTTTCTGCTAGAGAACGGTTTTAAGGTAACGGTACTGGAAGCGGCCAAGGTGGGTTTTGGCGCTTCGGGCCGTAACGGTGGTCAGATCGTCAACAGCTATAGCCGCGATATCGATGTGATCGAGCGCAGCGTCGGCCCCAAGCAGGCACAGTTGTTGGGGCAGATGGCGTTCGAGGGTGGGCGGATCATTCGCGAGCGGGTCGCCAAATATAATATCCAGTGCGACTTGAAGGACGGTGGGGTGTTCGCGGCCATCACTGCCAAGCAGATGGGCCATCTCGAATCCCAGAAGCGACTGTGGGAACGTTTTGGTAATACGCAGCTTGAACTGTTGGATCAGCGTCGCATCCGTGAAGTCGTGAACTGTGACCAGTACGTCGGCGGCATGCTCGACATGAGTGGCGGGCACATTCATCCGCTCAATCTGGCGCTGGGCGAAGCCGATGCCATTGAGTCACTGGGCGGCACTATTTATGAACAATCGCCAGCGGTGCGCATCGAGCGCGGCGCGAACCCGATGGTGCATACGCCACAAGGCAAGGTCAGGGCCAAATTCGTTATCGTCGCCGGGAATGCTTACCTGGGCAACCTGGTGCCGGAACTGGCGGCCAAGTCGATGCCCTGCGGGACTCAAGTCATCACCACCGCACCGTTGGGCGGGGAATTGGCGAACAGCCTGCTGCCGCAGGATTACTGTGTCGAGGACTGTAATTACTTGCTCGACTACTACCGCCTGACGAGCGACAAGCGCCTGATCTTCGGCGGCGGTGTGGTGTATGGCGCGCGGGATCCGGCGAACATTGAGGCGATCATTCGGCCGAAGATGCTCAAGGCGTTCCCACAGCTCAAGGATGTGAAAATTGACTACGCATGGACCGGTAATTTCCTGCTGACCCTGTCGCGTCTCCCACAAGTCGGACGACTGGGCGACAACGTCTACTACTCCCAAGGCTGCAGTGGTCATGGCGTCACTTACACGCACCTGGCAGGCAAGGTGCTGGCCGAAGCGCTGCGAGGTCAGGCCGAGCGTTTCGACGCGTTTGCCCACCTGCCCCATTACCCTTTCCCCGGCGGACAATTGCTGCGCACACCGTTCGCGGCGTTGGGCGCCTGGTATTACGGGCTACGGGACAAGTTCGGATACTGATACAAAAAAGGGACCGCTGAATGCGGTCCCTTTTTGTATCAGCCTGGCAAGGACACCACTATTCCCTGTGGTAGTGAGCCTGCTCGCGATTGCGGTGTGTCAGCCTATGAAGCACTGACTTGAAGACCGCTATCGCCGGCAAGCCGGTCTCGCTCCCACAGGGGGATAGTGGTTAGAGCCGGTCTCGTGCGATGCCGCTACGAATTCGCAGAATGTCGGCGAGTACGGCAAGTGCAATCTCGGCAGGTGTCTTGCTGCCCAGGTTCAAACCGATGGGCGCGTGAATCCGCGCCAGCTCGGCCTCGCCCAAACCACCAATCCTGCGTAAACGCTCGAAGCGTTTTTGCGACGTCTGCACGGAACCCATCACACCGATGTAAAACGCGTCGGTGCGCACTGCTTCCATCATCGCCAGATCATCAATGCGCGGATCGTGGGTCAATGCCACCACTGCTGTGTCGCTGTGACAACCGCCGTCAGCAATGAACACCGAAGGCAGTTGACGACGAATCTCGACGTTTTCCAGCACCACGCCTTCCAGCACCTCGTCACGCGGGTCGCACAGAATAACTTCGAAACCCAGCCCGACGGCAAACTCTGCACACGCCTGAGCGACTGAGGAATACCCCGCCAACAACAAGCGTTGCGCTGCGCCGATCCGAACGCGCACCCGATCAATCTCACGCTCGATTCGCACACCCTGCTCGCGATCATCGAACAGGCTGCGCGCGCCGCTGGCCAGATCGACCTCGCGAATCAGCCGACGCTGCCCTGACAGCGCCGACTCCAGTTCCCGCAGATGCGCCTGAACCTCGCAAACCGGTTCAAGCTTCTCCACCAGCACATCGAGCACGCCGCCACAGGGCAGACTCACCCGGGAGCGCGGATCGTCGCCCTCGCCATAACGAACAACGCTGACCGCTTCAAGAAACGCCCCCTCGGCGACCCGTTCGAGAAAATCCTCCTCGACACAGCCGCCCGACAGCGAACCGATCCATTGCCCGTCGGCGTTCACCGCCAGCAGCGAACCCGGCGCACGAGGCGCCGAGCCGTAGGTGGCGAGCACCGTGCAGAGCCAGAGGCGCTGGCCGGCCGTCGACCACTCCAGCGCCCGGCGCACCACTTGCAGATCGAGATGCTGCATGTCAGTGCGCCTTGTGCTCGAGCGGCGGCGCATCGGCACGCAACGTCTGCACAGCGTTCACCGCCAAATCACCCGGCTGACCACCCCAGCTTTGACGCAGGTAGTTCAGCAGATCAGTGAGCTGCTCGTGACTGAGCTTCTCAGCGAACCCTGGCATCGGCTGCATGTGTTCGAATCCGGAAAACTTCTGCTCACCGATACCGTCATCAATCACCCGCACCAGATTTCGCGGATCTTCCAGGCGCAGCGTGGTATTGCCGCGCATGGCCACAGCGATGTGCGGCTTACCGTCCCCACCAACCTCATGACAACCGGCGCAGACGTTGAGGTATTCCTGACGGCCACGCTGGGCACTTGCAGTGAGTTTGTCGAACGGTACGTCAGTCAGCACTTTCGCCGCTGGTGGTTGATCGCCCAGCAGGTAAGTCGCCATCGCCGCCAGATCCGGGTCAGTCAGGCCCTGGGTGCTGTTGTGGAACACCGGGAACATCTCGTTGAACATCGTGCCCTGAGCGCTCATGCCGTGCTTGAGGAATGAACTCAGGTCTTGATGGTTCCAGCCGCGAGCCGCCAGGTCATCGGCTAACAGGCTAGGTGCCAGATAGCCATTGAGCACGCCGCCGGTCATGCGCTTGTCCTGCTGCATCGCACCCGGCAAACCGCGCGGGGTGTGGCATTCGCCGCAGTGCCCCAGCACGTCGACCATGTACTGGCCACGTTTGAAGGCTTCGCTTTTACCCTCGGTCGGCGTCAGCTTCACATCCTTGCCATAAAGCATGTTCCAGCCCATCAGGCCCAGACGCACGTTGAAGGGGAAGCTCAGGCTGGTAACCGGCGCCGCACGCTCGATCGGCTCGAACGTTTTCAGGTACGCGTGAATCGCATCGGAGTCGTCGCGTGGTATCAGGTGATACGAGGTGTACGGCATGGCCGGGTACAGGTTGGCGCCATCACGGCGCTTGCCTTCGGTCAGCGCGGCGAAAAATTCGTCATCGTTGTAGAGGCCGATGCCGTGCTCCTTGCTCGGGGTGATGTTGGTGCCGTAGATCGTGCCAAACGGCGAGACAATCGGCAGACCACCCGCGTACGGCGCGCCACCCGGCGCGGTGTGGCAAGCCATGCAGTCAGCGGCACGAGCGAGGTATTCGCCGCGCTTGACCTGATCGTCAGCATGAGCCAGCAACACCGGCGCACTCAGGCCAACCGCCAATGCCAGGCGGGAAAGTAGTTGCTTCATGCTTAACCCTCCTTGACCAGGCCGAGATCGGTCAGCACATTGCGCGTCGCGCTGTAGTAACGCACGTAGCCGGTGCAGCGGCAGATGTGGTGACCGAGGCTGTCCTCGATGACTTTTTCCAGCTGGCTTTTGACGATGGGCTGACGTTGCAGCCTTTCCACCAACACAGTCGCGGCATTCACGAAACCCGGCGCGCAGTAGCTGCACTGGAAGGCGAATTCGTCGACGAAACGCTGCTGGATCGGGTTCAGCTCAGTGACTTTGCCCTGCTCGTCGCGTTTCGCATGGCCTTCGATGGTGCGTACTTTTTTGCCTTCAAAGTAATGCGCGCCGGTGATGCAGGTGCGCACTTCTTCGCTGGTGCCGTCCGGGTTATCGACGATCACCACGCACGCATGGCAAATACCCTGTCCGCAACCCAAACGCGAGCCAGTGAGGTTTTTGTATTCGTGCAGGTAATCGATCATCGGCAGGTCATCAGGGATGTCCACCGGGCCGACGGTTTGACCGTTGAGGGTCAGTTGGAGCGGACGGTTAGCCATTGAGGGCCTCCTTGATGCGTGCAGAAGTGATAGGCAGGTCGCGGACCCGTTTGCCAATGGCGTGTGCCACGGCGTTACCGATGGCACCGACCACCGGGATCATCACCACTTCGGCAATGCCCTTCGATGGATCGCTCGGCGACAGCGGCGGCAGGATTTCAGACGTCTGCTTCCAGACCGCCACATGACGCGCCATCGGCAAACGGTAACGGTTGAAGTTCCAGTCACCCTCCCCCGGCCCGCCTTCGTACAGCGGCATCTCTTCCATCAACGCATGACCAATGCCCATGGCGATTCCGCCTTCGACCTGGCCCTTGACCAGCTCTTCCACCAGCACCCGACCGCACTCAACCCATGAATGATGGTTGAGCACTTGCACTTCGGCCGAGCCTTTGTTGACTTTCAGTTCCACCAGCGTCGCGACCGGGCTGTAGTAAGTCACTGCCGCGTTGTTCAGCTGAGTGTCGGGGTAATGCACGTTCTGGCGATCCAGCAGATGGAAACCGGCGCTGTTCATCTGCGCCTTTTTCACGCTTGGAGCGCCGTCACCGTACTTGACCGCCAGGCCATCGAGCGGCAGACGTTCGCGCACGCCGTCGATGCTGAACTCGGCAACGGCCCAGCTCCAGCGGTTGAAACCGTGCACGGTTGCGCCAGTGACCAGACCACGCTCGTGGGCGTGCTTGGCCAGTTGCTCAAAGCTCAGTGGCTGCATGCCGTTGGCGGTGAGTTTGCCGTCGACCCAATGCGCATCTTCGCGACGCACCACATAAGGGTTGGCCGCACCACCATAAGGACCCTGACTCCAGATCTGCATCGCCGCCGGCCACAAGCCGTGGTTGAACAGCACGCGCGCCGCTTCACGGGTGGCGTGGCTGAAGTAGTAGGCCGAGTTGGTCGCAGACGAAGCCGAGGCGATCTTGCCGACCCAGCGAGGATTGCGCAGAAAACCGTCTTGCTCGGCCTGACTCATGATGTAAGGGTTGCCGCCACTGATCAGCTGCAACTCTTTCCATTCGGTCTCGCCGGTCTTCACTTCTGTCGCCGCAACGCCGAGGAAGTCCGCTACGACCAACGCTTGTGAGGTGGACATGCCAGTGCCAAGTTCGATACCGATGTGACGCAGGGTGACGTGCCCTTGCGCGGTGAACTCAATGCTCGCCATCGGCGCTTCGGAACCGGTGCCGAAGTCTTTCTGGCTAATCGCGAAACCAACGCCGTACCAGTTATCCGGATCCTGCGCTTCGCGCTGCTTTTTGATCGCGTCGCGGTTTTTCCAGACGTCGTGAACAGCAGCCTTGTCGAGAATCTCGTGCAAGCGCAACGCACCCGCCGGCACCGCGCCCTGGGTGTTTTTCATGCCTGAGACCATGGCGTTTTTCTTGCGCAGGTCAATGGCATCGATGCCGAGGCGATCGGCAATTTCATCGACCATCATCTCGGTGGACGCCATGCTTTGCAGGGTGCCGTAACCTCGCATCGAGCCGGCTTCAACGGCGCGAGAATGATAGGCCGTGACCTGCAAATCGTTCTGCGGCATGTAGTAGATCGACTGCGCGGCCGTGGCGCCAACTGCCGCTACGGATGGGCTGTAGTTGACCCGGCCACCGCCGTCGACACTCATTTCGGCGCGGAAAATCTTGAAGCTGTGATCGTTCTTGTCTACCGCCAATTGGTAGCGGATGTCGAACGGGTGACGCTTGATGCCGCTCTGGAACTGCTCGTAGCGATCGTTGGCCAGACGCACTGGCACACCGGCCCCATACAACGCCGCGAGGGCTGCGTAGTAGACGAAAATGTTGTGGTCTTTGGAGCCGTAGCCGACGGTGTAACCCGGGTGCATGTTCAGGTGCGCCAGGCCGAAACGCGACGGGGCGATCATTTTCGCGGTTTCAGTCGCGGTTTCCAGCGGACACTGGGTGGCCACGACGAAATGCAGGGTCTTGGTCGCCGGGTCGTACCAGCCGTTGCCGTTGTCCGGCTCCAACGCGGCCGGCTCGATCGACGGGGTTTTGTAACGCTCGTCGAACACCAGCCAGTTGTCCGGTGGGGTGTCGATCTGTTGCTTCATGCGATCGGCGTAGAACAATCCGCGCTCGGTAAGGTTGCCGTGCAGGTTGGGCTGGGAATTCCACACCGGGCGACGGTTTTTCAGCATCGGGAACAGGATCGAGTCCTTGAGGCTGGCGAATTCATCTTCGTCCGCCGAGGTCGCACCGCCTACACGCACATAGCGGAAGCTGCCGTAGGGATCGCCCTCGTAGAACGGCACTTGGGCACCGTAACGAATAGCTTTGTCATTGAATTTGAGTTTGGCCTTGGCCTGACGGAAACGCTCGAAGTCGTTCCAGATCAGGATCGCCACCGGGTGACCGATGAACATAGGCACCTTGCCTTCCGGCAACAGCGGATCTGGCGCGTGTTCCTCCGGAAAGGCGATGCCGTCTTTCTCCAGGTCAGCAGCGGTGACGATGCGGTCAGGCTGCAACTCGGCGCCGAGCCACGCCAGGTCCATGCCCGCGTAGATGCGATCGGCCTTGATGGTTTTCAGCAGCATGGCGTGGCCTTGCTGCTGCGGCCAGCCCGGCATGTCCTTGGCGCGGATGTCGCGGGCAAAGACTTTGCTGCCGCAGACTTTCGACAAGGCATCGTTACGCGAGCGCGCCTTGCCGTTGTTGCCGAGCCATTGCTCGGACGGCACGGTCACGCTGTTTTCCATCAAGGCGGCAAGCGCCTGACTGCTGAGCGGTGTGAGCGTCACGCTCACACCTGCCACCAGCCCGCCCTGAAGGAACGAACGCCGGGATATATCACGGTTGGACATGGATCATCCTCTGAGCGGTTAGGAACCCGCCCTTTTGATTATGTACTGGGAATCTCGAGTCGTGCAGAAACCCTTATTGACGAAACAAAGGGCTGAAATAACAGTGCAAAGCTGACCGAAAGGTTAAGTTTATAGGCTTATGCGCTCGCGGCAAACAGCCCAATACAAAAAACTGACCAGCGAATCAAAATATTGTGATTTTTTATGGCACGGATAGAGGAGTTCCGCGGGGGAAAGGTATTCAGGGAAGGCCCGGCAACGGCGAGAGGATGAAAAGCCAAATTTCAGACACAAAAAACCCCGGCCTTTCGACCAGGGTCTTTGCTATCGACTCGAAGTAAACACCGGTATAACCAGCAGTTTTCTTCGTAGCTCCAAGGCGTTCAGTGGGCCTTGTAGCAGATATGGCGCAGCGGACGGGACTCGAACCCGCGACCCCCGGCGTGACAGGCCGGTATTCTAACCGACTGAACTACCGCTGCGTATCGCTTTGGACTTTCGCCCAAGTAACTCGTCTGATTGAAAACTCAGAAGCTTTTCAATCTCGAACCAGATAAATCTGATCCGGAAAATATGGCGCAGCGGACGGGACTCGAACCCGCGACCCCCGGCGTGACAGGCCGGTATTCTAACCGACTGAACTACCGCTGCGCGTCGGTGGAGGCTTTTAACAGCTTCCATCTTGCTTTCGCAAGACTCTCGGAAGTGGTGGGTGATGACGGGATCGAACCGCCGACATTCTGCTTGTAAGGCAGACGCTCTCCCAGCTGAGCTAATCACCCGTTTGCATCTCCGAGGCCGCGAAATTTACGCAGGTACCGAAGCTAAGTCAATACCCCGCTTGAAGTTTTTCTGAAAAAGACAAAATCATGTCATTTCCCGCAGCGCTGCCAATGGCCGCCTGCAACCTCAAGCCACCGCTTTCGCGGCCCCTGCTCGAATTACTCGCTGTAAATCATCTTCTTGGTC
>Ga0247818_10002262_pt1 | contig 12469 bp, 17 predicted proteins | sample 13C_Glucose_Day1_FD_192424 | JGI IMG/M metagenome (GOLD analysis project Ga0247818, IMG submission 192424) | Soil microbial communities from agricultural site in Penn Yan, New York, United States - 13C_Glucose_Day1 | ecosystem: Environmental > Terrestrial > Soil > Agricultural land | place...
GCCGGAGAATTGAAGGACAACGTCGAGCACTTCGAGCCATACGGGCTGACCAGCAATCCATTGCCCGGCGCCGAGGTGCTGACGATGTTCCTCGGCGGCGACCGGTCTCACGCTGTCGTTGTAGGTGCTGCTGATCGCCGGTACCGGATCACGCAACTGGAGCCGGGCGAGGTGGCTATCTACACGGACGAGGGCGACAAGATCCACTTCAAGCGTGGACGGATAATCAATATCGAAACCGCCACGCTGAACATCAAGGCAACCACCGCGGTGAACTTTGATACGCCGGTCATCAACCAGACTGGGCAGATCGTATCCACGGGTGATCAAGTCGCCGGCGGTGTCAGCCAAATCGAGCACGTCCACACCAATGTCCAAGCGGGCAGCGGCAACAGCGGGCCACCCGCGGCGGGGGCCTGATGATCTTTTCTGACGATCGCGAATCAATGCTTACCCGTGCTGTGCTGATCAGTCTGTTTACCTGGCGCCGAGCGCTGACCGATGACCCTGTGGACGATGAAGAACTATTCGGCTGGTGGGGCGACAGTTACCCGGATATCGCTGACGACCGCATTGGTTCGCGCCTGTGGCTGTTGCGCCGGGTCAAGTTGACTGACGCCACGCAGCGCGATGCGGAATTCTACGCAAACGAAGCGCTGCGCTGGCTTCTGGACGATGGCCACGCGATCGCGCTCGAGATCAGCAGCGAGAAGGTCGACATCAGCAGGCTGAACCTGACGGTCATCCTCACGGTGCCCGGTGGCGATCGAATCGAAATCAAACCCTTCTCTTCCTGGCAGGTGATCTATGCCGTTTGAAACACCTTCACTGCCGGTGCTCATCAGCCGCACGCAAAGTGATCTGGCCAGCGAAGCGCTGCGCCGCTCAGATGCGCAGGTGCTGGCGCGTACCTTGAGCGGCACCGCCTACGGGTTGTACGGCTATCTCGACTGGATCGCTGACCAAATTCTGCCAGACAAAGCCGACGAGGAAACGCTCGAGCGCATTGCAGCACTGCGCTTGAATCGTCCGCGCAACTCTGCTCAGCCTGCGGAGGGTAGCGTGAGCTTCAGTGCTGCCGCGGGCGCCGTGCTGGATGTCGACGTGATCCTGCAGGCTGGTGACGGCCGCATGTACCGAGTTACCGCCGATGTCACTACGGTGGCGGGACTGAACACGACCACGATTGAAGCGGTGGAAGCTGGCGCGCTTGGCAATGCCGATGCCGGCCTTCAGCTCACCCTAGTCCAACCCGTGGCCGGCGTGACCAATGCTTTCAGTGTCATTGCCCCCGGACTGTCTGGTGGAATTGAAAAGGAAAGCATCGAATCCCTCCGGGCGCGAGTGATCCGATCATACCGCGTCATCCCACACGGTGGATCGGTGGACGATTACGAGACCTGGGCCCTGGAGTTTCCCGGCGTCACGCGGGCATGGTGCCGTGGAAATTACCTTGGGCCGGGCACGGTCGGGCTGTTCGTGATGCGTGACAACGATCCAGTACCGGTGCCGAACCCGACTCAGCTGCAGGAAATCAAGGATTACATCGAGCCGTTGCGGCCGGTAACAGCTGAGCTTTACGTATTGGCACCAACTCTGAAACCCGTGCTTTACAGCATCCACCCCGTGCCCGATACAACCGCAGTGCGCGCCGCGATCACCGCAAGCTTGAAAGATCTGCATGAACGCGAGGCGGGTCTCGGTGACAGGTTGTTGATCAGCCATATTCGAGAGGCCATCAGCGGCGCAGCCGGGGAAACCGATCATTCGCTGACCGTGCCAACTGCAGATGTGTCGGCCGCTGCCAATGAGTTGCTGACCTTCGGAGGCATCACATGGCTATAGCGAGAACCGCTGACCAGTATCGTCAGCAGCTTCGCGGTCTTCTGCCCGCCGGCCCAGCTTGGGATCCGGATCTGGTGCCAGAAATAGATCTGGTCCTGAAGGGGGTCGCCGTTGAGTTTTCGCGCCTCGATGCCCGAGCGGTCGACCTACTCAACGAGATGGATCCGTCAGGCGTTAGCGAGTTGGTACCGGATTGGGAGGCTGTGATGAACCTCCCCGATCCCTGCCTCGGGCCAAACCCAGCTTTTGAGGATCGACGCTTGGCCGTACGGCGTCGGCTCTTGGAGGTGGGCGGGCAGAGCCGGGCCTACTTCATCGACATCGCTGTGAGCCAAGGTTATCCAGACGCAACTATCACCGAGCACCGATCGCCTCGCATGGGCCGTTCGCGGTTTGGTTCCGCCCGCTTCGGCACCTGGAACGCGCAGTTCATGTGGACCTTGAATACAGGTGGTCGACAACGGCAGGGTCGCCGCTTCGGCGTCAGCTATTGGGGGGAAAGATTCGGCGCCAACCCGGGCGACCCGTTGGAGTGCTCAATCCGGCGGCCGGCACCGGCACACACCGTTGTGCATATTAATTACGATTAGGGGTAAGAACGTGGATTTTCCAATTAGTGTGCCAAGTATTGGGTTGGTAGACGGCAAATTTGTGGATGAGGATATAACAGCGGGGACGCCGGGTTCACTCATTCCAGCAGTCTGGGGGAATTCAATCACCCTCGAAATGCTTCATGTTATCGAGGCCGCAGGGCTAGAGCCCAGTGAAGGCGATTTGACTCAGCTGTTGCAAGCGATCCGGAAGGTTGGGCAGGCGGGGGCTGGCAACACAGGAACTGACACAGGCGCCGCGAATGTTTACACCGTCGCTTATACGCCTGTGATCACAGCTCTAACAGATGGTGCTGTGCTTCGGTTCAAAGCCAAGACCGCAAATACTGGTGCGAGTACTTTCAGCCCCAACGGGGTGCTCGCCAAACCTCTCGTTGGGTTGGGCCTTGCTGCGTTGCAAGGCGGTGAGATCATTGCGAACGGTATGTGCACGGTTGTCTACTCGACCGCTTTAGACCAATGGGTATTGCTCAGTAGCGCAGGTGGATCTCTGCAGGTGGCAAGCGCGTCGAAAAGCATGCATGCCATGCAGTTAGGGCAGGCAGTAGGGCGTGTACTGAACATCCGTCTGATAACTGCTACCACCGTCTATACGCCCACGCCTGGCACCGTCAACTGCTACGGTAAAATCGTTTCTGGCGGCGGTGCCGGCGGGGGCGCACCGTCGACCGCAACAGGAAACACCGCCGCAGGCCTCGGCGGTTCTGCCGGCGGAATTTCAGAGTTCTACTTTCCTGTCGCGACCATTGCTGGCCAGACCATCACGATCGGTGGTGGCGGCACTGGTGTAGCAAACTCCGCAGGCAACAACGGTGGTACGAGCTCAATCGGTGCGGTAATCAGCGTTCCTGGCGGGCAGGGTGGCTCTGCAGGCGCCAACACAGCGCCACCGTGGACTCTCGGTGAGTCCGGTAATAGCGCCACACCTACAGGCGGGAATATTGTGAATTCGCCAGGGCCAAGCGGCGGATCTTCGTCCTCAACATCGACCTACATCCTCTCCGGTCGCGGTGGCAGCTGCCCAGGCTTCGGGGCGGGCGGAAATGCACGCGGGAACATACGAGGTAACGGCACTGCCGGTACCGGTTACGGCTCTGGCGGCAGCGGTGCGGTCGAGCAATCTGCCGGTGCTGGCGGATTTTCTGGCGGCGCCGGCACCGCCGGCGTCTGCATTATCTGGGAGCTTGCATAAATGAACGTCTACGCGTGGATTCAAAACGGCAAGGTTTATGAGGTTATTGATCCGGTCTTTCTAGATGAGAGGTGGATTCCTCTCAATGAGAGACGTCCGCAATCGGTAATTGATGACTGCATCGATATCACCGACATGGATCCGATGCCTGGTCAGAACTGGACGTGGGACGGCTCTGCTTTTGGCCCTCCCTATGTGTACACACCTACCCCCGAAGAAATCGCCGCAGGGTTTGACGCATATCGCCGCCGCCTAATGAACGAGGCGTCAGTAGCCATGACGCCTTTGCTTGTAAGTCTTAACTTGGGCGATGCAACTGATACAGAAACGGTGCGCGCCAAGGCATGGCAGACGTATTACCGGGCTTTGGACAATTTGGAAATTACACCGGTTGAGCCTGATTGGCCGCAAGCCCCTGAGTAAAACAAACATGGGGCCCGGTGTTGTGCCGGGCTTGTCACGCAATTTTAGGCCTGTCATCCAGCATGGTTTAATTTTTGGAGAATACAGATGCCCATCACCCAGCAGCAATTGCTGCAAATCCTCCCGAACGCCCGCACCCAAGCGGGCGTTTTTGTTTCCGCCCTCAACACCGCCATGCAGCATTACCAGATCGTTGGCCCGCAGCGCGCCGCCGCGTTCCTCGCACAAATCGGGCATGAGTCCGGCCAGTTGCTCTACGTTCGTGAGATCTGGGGGCCGACCGCCGCTCAGCGTGGGTACGAGGGCCGGGCAGACCTGGGCAACACCGTGCCGGGTGACGGCCGGAAGTATTGCGGGCGCGGCCTGATCCAGATCACCGGGCGGGCGAACTACGCCAAGTGCGGTGAGGCGCTGGGCCTTGACCTGATCAATCACCCTGAGCTGCTCGAGCTGCCGCAGCATGCTGCGATGTCGGCGGCGTGGTTCTGGAAACAGAAGGGCCTGAACGATTTGGCCGACCGGGACGAGTTCAACACCATCACCCGTCGCATCAATGGCGGCCTGAACGGGCTGGCGGAACGGCTGGCGCTCTGGAAGAAGGCGCGGGCGGTGCTGGCGTGACCGTGCCGTGGCGGTTGATCGGCGTGGTGGTGCTGGTGCTCGTCGGCTTCGGCAGCGCTTGGCAGTTCCAGGACTGGCGCTACGGCCGGCAGCTCGCGGAGCAAGCCAGATTGCACGGTGAGACGCTGAACCAGCTCGCAACCGCCGGCGCCGAGGCGCAGAAGGCCGAGCAGGACAAGCGGCTGGCGATCGAGCAGAGGCTGGCGGCCAGTGAGCAAACCCATTACAGGAAAATGACCGATGCCCAACGTGACCAAGATCGCTTGCGCGATCGCCTTGCTACTGCTGATCTGCGGTTGTCAGTCCTCATCGATGCGGATTCAGCCGGTGGCTGTGACATGCCAAAAGCCACCGGCCCCCGCGGCGTGGATCATGCAGCCGTACGCGCCCGACTTGACCCAGCGCATGCTCAAAGAATTATCGCCATCACCGACACCGGCGACCGTGGACTGATCGCGCTGCAGGCGTGCCAGGCGTATGTGAGGGCTTTAACTCAATGACGGTCGGCCGCGTTTTCGATGATGATGAAGATTGCTTCAATCGTGGCGGGCGTTAAGCAGCGCGCCGCTTCCAGTCCCTCCACAAAACCTTCTGCGCGTTCGACTGCCAAGCGGATATCGGCCTCGCTTTGAGCAGCCGAAACCCTTTGAACATGAGCGGTGAGCTTGCTGTGGAATGAGGGTGGAAGCGTCAGGTCTTCAAGTTTCTTCACGGAGCGTCATCCATACATCTGTGTTACTGGAGTGTAGGTTTGATTGCATTCGGCAGGACGCCGGGGGCGGGATTGTCTTCCTGCATTTCTTCCCCAAAACGCAACCGTTCGGGCCAATGTTTATTGGGTTCTGAACAGTCGCAAAATTGGGTGCCATCTAGTGCTGATTTAAGGCTCAAGGCCTTGATTTCAAAGGCTTTGATTGATTTCTATGCGGCATCCCAGGCTTTGATGCCGTAAAGCTGTAAGTGCTTGATTTCATTGGGCATAAAATCCTCCCCAAAACTTCCCCAATATCGCCCCAAAATTTAGCCGGTGATTATGCCACGTCGATCCACTCGGCGCCTCGACTGTCGCGGTACACGTCGGTCATTGCGGCCGAGCGGTGTCCCAGCAGCTTCTGGGCATCACGACCTTCGAGTTCATGAAGGCGCGCGGCAAGCGATCGCTGTTCATGGAAGGACGGCGGTTGCCGCCCGAAAGTTATCCCCAGCTTCGCGCCGGCTTTGTCCCGAGCCTCGGCAAATGCGGAGCTCAGCGTATCCAGCACTACCGCTTGACCAGCTTTCGCCCGGCCCGCCGCCTGTGCATGATGCACCAGGTGTTGTGACAGAACGCGATCGCGGCATTGCTTGATGACGGTTGATAGGTCCAACCCGACCGAGTCAAGCCGCAGCTCGGTGCTGATGCGCAGGCGCGCGCCGGTCTTGGACTGCACGACATGCAGGAAGCCGTCGTGCACATCCTTGAACAGCATCGAGGCGATATCGTCCCGGCGCTGGCCGGTCAGCACTGCCAGCTCCATTGCCCTGCGAAGCCATGGCTTCGTCGCCTCAGCGTAAATCGCCTGCCACAGTTCCAGCGTCAGCCGTTCGCGCTTGATGTTCACCCGCGCCGCCTTCGTCACCTCGACCGGGTTGGTGTCTGCCCACCCCCGCGCCTGAGCCTCGGCGAACACGTCTCGCAACAGCGAGCGCATCGCCCTGGCCATTTGCGCCTTTCCTTCTTTAGCCATACCTGTAAGGTAATCGGCCACATCCATCGTGGTGATTTCCTTTATCCCTTTCGAACCGAACTCGGCGTCAAGCCGGTTTATCCGCATGCGCACGTTTTTGTTGCTGCTTGCGGACAGCTTGCGCTCGGCGAACAGCTCGCGGTATTCATCCAGCCATTCCGAGAACAGTTTGCCCGGTGCTGGCGCCGGCGCACTGATGCGCTCGGTCAGCGTTGGCTTGATGGCGTCGGCGTGATTCGCAGCGACCGCCTCACGGATCGCTGATTCTTTGTCCTTGCCCAGACCGAACACGCGACCACTGATCGGGTCGCGGTAGGTGTAATAGGTGACGCCGTTGCGTGCGTCGGTCTTGCGGTAGAGATTCGGGGGAAGATCCTTTGACCCTGTGTTACGCGGCCTGGGCGCCATTGCGTGCTCTCTCTATTCTGCTGATCAGGCTGCCGCCGACAATGCGGATTGGTTGCTGGTCAGGTTCCTGATAGTGGGCGTTGGAGTCTACATAGTAGCTGCGCCCGTGCTTCACCGGTGCTGGCGCGATCCGGCCTTCGCGCGCCCATTTGCGCAACGTGTTGGGGCTGGGCGGCGTCTTGAACTCGGCCGCCGCCCATTCATCCAGGGTGACTTTGCTCATGTGATGCTCCATGCCGCGCGTGGCGGCAGAAGGTGGTGATGGGTTATGCAGGCAGCAAGCCTTTTGCTTCTGCTTCTGCCCGGCACTGCTCGCGAAACTCTCGAGCTTTTTCGATTGCTTGCTGTTTGTTAGCGGCCTTCCAAGTGGGGCCGACTTGGATGAACTTGCCGCGCAGCTTGCCGCACCAGTGTTTGACGAAGTCGCCGTTCTCGATCTGGCAGATGGTGCCGGCGGATGCTTTCGGCGCCGTCGCGTAATCCACCAGCTTCTGGTCGTACGTTAATTCAGGCATGCGAATACCTCGCCCGCCGTACACCGGCAGGCTGTTGAGTTGGGGAGGGGTTATGCGGTGCCGAATAGATCGAGCTGATCAGATTCCTCTTGCAGCTCTTGCTGTCGGGTGACTTCGTGATCGATACGCGCTCGGGCGATCGCCGCGTACTGCTCGTCGATCTCGCACCCAATGAACTGGAAACCTTCTCGCATAGCGGCCTTGCCGGTGCTTCCGCTGCCCATGAATGGATCGAGCGCGACGCCCCCGGTTGGTGTCACCAGGCGCAGCAGGTAGGCCATCAGGTCAGTCGGCTTCACCGTGGGATGGCTGTTGCCGTTGCGAGTACTCCACTCGGCGGTTTGGCAGTCGCGCATGGTTGCGTCCTTTGCAACAGCGGGATCGTTTGAACTGACCAGACCTTCGTTTCGGTCTTTGCGGCTAGTCTTGGCGCAGTAGAAGAACCGAGCAGCACTTCCGCTATCGAGCCGTCGGGCGCCGGGTCTCATGTGGAAACCGACAACGCCGGCGTTTTCGCTGCTGGCGCTGGGTTCGGCTCCGCGGCCGCGCTTCATGTTGCCGTATACGTTCTGGCCGGCGCGCTGGGTGTCGCTAGTGCTGGCAGCAGCGAGCTGTCCAGGTGCATCCGGGAACGCAGCGAGTACTTCGGGGCTCCCGTCATGTATGAGGTTGGCTGGCCATCTTCCGGCTGAATGGCCGCCGCCGATCGGGCCGGGGGCAGATCCGCCAGCGGCGAAGTTGCCACCTTTGATTGCTCCGTTGCTAATGCGCGCCGTGTCGTCTCCAGTGCGTACCCGGCAGCTATCGATATTCAGGGCACCGGTGCCGTACGTGATGACGTTGGCAGAGACCGTGCCCGGAAACGGTTTCCGAGCCACAGTGATTGGCTCAAGCGCCGGCTTCAAAGCTGTACCCCAACCCTCGTGCGAACCGCCGAGATTGTGCGACTTCGGAAAGCCGGAGCCATACACCCACGCAATCATGTCGCGGATCTCGAACCCGGCGTCCTCGATGCGGACCGCCATCCGGTGTTGAGTACGCGTACCCGCGAAAGCCAGCAGGTGCCCGCCGGGCTTGAGCACACGCAAGCACTCTACCCAAACCTCGGTTGCTGGAACGTCGTAGTCCCATTTTTTGCCCATGAACGACAGGCCGTACGGCGGGTCAGTGACGATGCTGTCGACGCTGTTCTGCGGCATTTGCCTCAGCAGCTCCAGGCAATCGCCGACCATGATTTGATACTCACTCATCACCGCGGCCCCTTGTAGCAGTACACGTAGGCGAACCAGGCGAGGGCGATCATGGCGTCACCCGCTTGAACTCAACGACCCAGACCCACGGGTTTGCGTTCCACGAATCGGCGCCGTTCACCGACACCCACAACTCGCGCCAGGCGGCGAACGGGTCAGTCCAGCTTCCCGGCCCCGGTTCGCTTTTGAATGGGTGAAATGCGTACTCGCCGTCGCCCTGGTGAATTCGGTTGATGCCCTCGGCAACGTAACGGCTTTCGAAAGCGGTCTCGCCTTCGCCGGCCCACAACCGCTCAATGCTGACGGCTGTGATCTCCAGTTCGACCCGGCAATCATCCCGATCCATCGTTTCTGCCGGGCGCCACCGGTCTATCAAGTTTCCACAGTCGTCGTAATCGCCGTCGAACTCTGATCGCAGCACGACGTAACCGGGATCGTGGGGCATGCCTCCAGCAATCGCCCAAGCTTCCTGTACCCACAATCTTTCGCCGGCCATGCCGATGGGGCAGTTCGCTGCGAGGCTATGCCCCGGCATTGCGGGTACGCTGGAAATTCCAGCACCCCATCCTGCGCCGTAAACTTTCCAGAAGGCGCCGCCCAGTTCGGGCTGGACCGACATGGTTAGGCGCGTCACCGTCTTCCGGCCGTCCAGAATGGCGCGCACCATCGGCGCCGAGAACAGGATTGGCCGCTCCTTGACCTGGCTCATTGCGTCACCTCTCGCCGTGCCCACTGCACATAGGGACCGTCCTCGGTGTCGCAGATCCCCATCAAGAACCACTCTGGCCCCGGCGATTCAGGCTCCCAACCGTTGCAGTGAGCATCACCATCCTCATACGGGTGGCTATCGAGATCGTCACTTAGGTGCCACCCTTTCAGCTCCAGACCTTGCTCCTTTGTCCAGGCGGTGTATGGCGCAGGATCTTCGCCTTCTCCAAAGCTCGGAATGTTGGGGTGGTACCACCAGCCGTCCGCATCGCGCTTCACTTCGACCGGGCCGAATGGCTTACTGCCGCTGTGCGCCACGCAGGGAGTGACGTAAACCACGTCGGAGTAGTGCCCGCCGCCAGAGCTGAATTCCATCGTGCAGCCGCACTTGGCTGGCGCGCTGTTTACGAACGTAATCTTTTGTTCAGGCATGACTTCGTCCTTGCCGCTATAGCGGCTGACTTTGAAGGGGGAGGGAGTTACGGGTAGTTGGTGCTGATGCGCTGGGCGATTTCTTCGAGCTCACCGGCAATTTCAAACATTTGGTTGTTGTCGCGGCGGGAGACGACCGGGGAGCGTTGAACGTTGCGGTCCATCAGGATCTTCGCTGCCAGCAGGATCAGCCAGGCTTCGAGCTTGCGGCGGACGAAGCGCTTCACGGCTTAACCGTTTCGTCGGGGTCGAACCCGAACCGCCAACAGAGCGCGTGCGCAACGCCGGACCCGCAGCAGAAAGCGTCTTTCATCGCCACCCAGCGCAGCGTGCCGCGCCGGCTTGTGCCGGTCACCATTCGGACGGCTGTATGGAGAAGGTCGTGTTCGGTGAATTCGCAGCCCGACAGGGTGATCACGCGGCTTTCGGCCTGCTGCGCAGTCAGCTCATCAATCCGCTGATCCGCTGCGTTCAGCCGCCGCTGTAGTTCGTTGATCTTCAGCTGTTGAATGTTCCAAGCCAAGGCGGCGTTATCGCATTCTTCCGGATCGATCTGGTCGCAATGGGGGCAGCGCGCGTCTTCATGGTCACCGGTGTCGGCGATCTGCTCACCGCCAAGGCAGTGGAAGCTGGGGTAGACCTCGCCGCATCCCTGGCACTCGACCACGAACGGTCCGCCGGTGTTGTCATGCGTCACGAGGCCCAAGGCTTTGCGCTGGGGCAGTTTGTTGCAATGCGCTTCGCTCATACTGCGCGCTCCGTCAGTTATCAGAATTGGTGTAGGTGCGCCAAGGCACCTTCACGCCGTTTACGAGGAATCCCCAGTCACCGCGCCACTTGCTGGTGATGAAGAGGGTGATGACGCCGCCGGGGGATACCTGGTCGATGCGGTGGTACTCGCCGTGCAGCAGCTCGGCGGTGTCGCCAGTCAATCGCCGGCGGTCCACGTTGGTGTACCAGCCGACTTGCCAAGGGATGCGGCGCTGCTCGATGTACCAGCCGCGCAGAATGATCGTCCGGGCGTTCCAGGGATGATCATGCAGGTCGCGGTCTTCATCCGGCCGCATGATGTGGTGGATTCGGAACGACCACGGGCACCACCACAGCGCTGGCTTGTGCGTTTCGCGGCTGTACGGGTTGAACAGCCACCAGCGGCCCATGTACATCTCCCGGTTGTCGGCGGACATGATGTGCTGGTACGGGGTGAGCTTGGCGCGTGCGATGACCCAGTCGGCGATGGCCGGGCGCGCGAGTACCTTGGCGATGATTCGCCAGAAGAGATTGATCACGGTTGGCGTCCTATGCCGGGGCATGCCCGGGCGGTGGAGGGTGGGTTATGCGGCGAGCCGCTGATAAAGCTCGATGATGTCTGCGGCGTTGGCGGCGACCAGCGCCTCGGCTTCGTCTGGACAGACGCTGTTGCCGATCAGCCGCACCTGGTCAACCTTCTTGATGTCGCGCCATTCTTCGGTGCCGGTTATCGGGTCGACGAACAGCCCGCGATCGATGATGTAGTCCTTGTCAAAGCCCTGAGCGGCCTTCAGTTCTGGCGGCTGCAGCATGCGCAGCGTGATATCGATCAGCACATAGCCGCCAACCATCACCATTTCGGCCGGGTCTTTGAAGTGCTCCGGCAGGTACTGGTGCATGAAGGCTGCGCAGCGCCGGGCTCCATCCATCTGCTCTGGCGTTAGCGTGTCGGGCACCTGAACCGTCTCGACAACCGCGACGCGATCTTTCGTCGGCAGCGTGTGCATCGGCTCGTTGAGCGAGATGCCGTCCTTCTCGTTGCCGTAATACTTCACCAGATATGCGCTCACCAGCCGCTGGTTGGCGCCGGACTGGCAGATGGTCGATATCGGGTCGCAGGCCGATCGGCCGTCGCCTTTGTAGAAGCCGCCATTCGCCTGCTCGAAGAATGCTGTGACGATGCCGTGACGCGCGGCGCCGGCCAGAACTGTCTGCGCTGGGTCGTCAGGTGATCCGCCCGCTGCGTTTTGCCCGAACGCGGTCATGTGTGCTGCTGCCATCGCGAAGTGGCCGCCTTTGACCTGGGCGACCTGAGTGCGCAGCGGCTCCTGCACGTCGAAGTTGCGCTGCGCTGATCCGTTCGCGCATTCGGTGAGGAAGGGCGCCGCAACGGGCTGCACCAGCGCGTGGTGAGTGCCGCCCGCGCTGATCGTGGAAAGCGCTTCGTCGGTACTGTGCGTGCTGGTGTGCGCCGATGAGGTGCCGCGCATTGGAACGATGAAAGGCTTCGCACTGGTCAGGACATGACGCCAGCAGCCCTTGGCCACGCGGCGCATCGTGTTCTCAGCCATCGGTTTGTCGCGGAAGATCGTGCGACCGAGATTGCCCCAGTCGATGCACTCTGCCGCCGAGCGCCACGGCAATTGTTTCGCTGCAGGCCGCTTGTGGCGCTTTGGCTCTGGCCAGACGATCGGCTTCCCGTCGCTGCGCGCCACCAGGTACAGGCGCTTGCGGATGGTCGGGGTGCCGGCATTCGCCGCGATGCGCTCCCGCCATTCGGCGTTGTATCCCAGTCCTCGGACCAGCGCGTCCACCGGCACAAACTCTCCGATCGCCTCGATGATCTCCGGCATGTCTGGATGATCAGCGGGCAGGCCGGTGCTGATCGCGGCAATGAACGCTTTGAAGGTGCGGCCGCGCTCAGACTTGATCGGTTGGCCGTCATTGTCGATCGGGCCCCAGTCGCAGAACTCTTCAACGTTTTCGA
>Ga0247818_10002263_pt1 | contig 12468 bp, 10 predicted proteins | sample 13C_Glucose_Day1_FD_192424 | JGI IMG/M metagenome (GOLD analysis project Ga0247818, IMG submission 192424) | Soil microbial communities from agricultural site in Penn Yan, New York, United States - 13C_Glucose_Day1 | ecosystem: Environmental > Terrestrial > Soil > Agricultural land | place...
CTACCGGGCCACCCGCTGGCGGGTCCTCGGGCATCGCGGCCACGGCCGCGCTGGTCTGGCTGGTCATCTCGCTGCTGCTGATCCGCAACATCGTGCCCCGGGTCCGGGCCTACTCGGGGTTCGCGGCCGGGGTGGCCGACGGGCAGCCGGCCGGGCAGCTCAGCGTTCGCGGGGCCGACGAGCTGGCCGAGCTCGGGCACACCCTCAACGCGATGGTCCGGCGCCGCGGCCAGGAGCGTCGCTACGAGGAGTCCCAGGCCGAGTTCGCCGACACCATGCAGCTCAGCGAGGCCGAACGCGAGGCTCACCAGCTCCTCAAGCATCACCTGGAGCGGTCGATCGACGGCAGCCAGGTGACGGTGCTCAACCGCAACAACAGCGCCGACCAGCTGGAGGCCGCCACCCAGGTGGCGCCCGAGTGCCCGCTGGCCGGCTCCCTCCAGGGCGCGAAGCCGCGCTCGTGCCTGGCGGTGCGGTTCGGGCGCGGCTACCGGGGCGGCCGGGACCGGGCGCCGCTGCTCGTCTGTGGCATCTGCGGGCCGCTGGCGGACGACGTCTCCTGCGAGCCGCTGCTGGTCAGCGGGGAGGTCATCGGGTCGATCCTGGTCAACCACCCCGACCCGCCGGCCGAGGACGCCCACCGGCGCATCCGGGAGTCCGTCACCCAGGCCGCCCCGGTGCTGGCCAACCTGCGCAACCTGGCCATCGCCGAGATCCGCGCCGCCACCGACGCCCTCACCGGGCTGCCCAACAACCGGGCCGTCCAGGACACCATCAAGCGCATGGTGGCCCAGGCGGGGCGCAACCTCTCGACGCTGTCGGCGGCCCTGCTCGACCTGGACCACTTCAAGCGGATCAACGACGCCTACGGGCACAGCCGCGGCGACGAGGTCCTCGCCGCCGTGGCCACCGTGCTGCGCTCGTCGCTGCGCGAGAGCGACTTCGTCGGCCGCTACGGCGGCGAGGAGTTCCTCCTCCTGCTGCCGGACACCGGGCGCGACCAGGCGGTGGTGGTCGCCGAGAAGGTCAGGGCGGCGGTCGCCGGCCTCGGCCTGTCGGAGATCAACCAGCCGGTCACGGCCAGCTTCGGCATCGCCGCCATCCCCGACGACGCGGCCGACGGTGACACGCTCATCCGCGCCGCCGACCGGGCCCTGTACGCCGCCAAGGGGAACGGCCGCAACCGGGTCGAGCTGTTCATCTCCCCGGACAGGGGTCAGGACGCGCCGCGCTCGAACACCGGCTTGAGGGCGAAGTAGACCTCGCGGTAGCGCTGGTAGGCCTCGGTGTACCGCTGGTGGCGCTCGGGGTCGGGAACGTGCTCGTCGGGCTGGTAGTCCACGAAGGCCGACACCGCCTCGGGCACACTGGCGTGGACGCCTGAGCCGACGGCGGCCAGGATGGCGGCACCGGTGGCGGTCGTCTCGACGCTGGTCGGGACCCTGACCGGGAGGCCGGTGACGTCGGCCTTGATCTGGCGCCACAGGGCGCCCTTGGCGCCGCCGCCGACGATGGTCAGGCGGCGGACCTCCAGGCCGGCGCCGCCCATGCCCTCGAGGATGTCGCGCAGGGCGAAGGCGCTGCCCTCCAGCAGGGCCCTGGTCATGTGGGCCCTGGTGTGGGCCAGGGTGAGGCCGTAGAAGACGCCGCGGGCGGCGCCGTTCCACTCGGGGGCCATCGCCCCCTGCATGCAGGGCAGGAACACCAGGCCCTCGGCCCCGGGGGGCACCTCGGCGGCCGGGCCGGTGAGCAGGTCGTAGGCGTCGCCCCGGCCGTTGGCCTCGGCGTCCCGCTCGACCGGGGCGAACTGGTCCCGCCACCAGCGGAAGTTGCCGCCGGAGACGAACCCGGGGTTCTCCAGCAGCCAGACGTCGGGGTCGGCGTGAGGGTGGCACTCGACCAGCATGGCCGGGTCCTCGCCGGGGGTGGCCGAGGCGGCGCAGACCGGCTCGGCGGTCCCGGCGACGTCGCACACCTCGCCGGGGGCGAACACCCCGGCCCCCAGGGTGGCCGTCATCTCGTCCCCGGCCCCGACCACCACCACCGTGTCAGGGGACAGGCCCGTCCGCTCGGCGAAGGCCCTGGTGACCGGCCCGACGGCCTGGGTCCCGGGGGCGAGCTCGGGCAGCATCGCCGGGTCGACGCCGACGGCGTCCAGGACCGGTTCGGACCAGGTGCGGGTCCGCGGGTCGAGCAGGGCCAGCGAGGAGGCGTTGGACCAGTCGACGGCCAGCACCCCGGCCGCCTCCCGCAGCACATAGGACCCTGGCGGCATCAGGTGGGCGGCCTTGGCGAAGACCTCCGGCTCGGTGTCGCGGACCCACAGGGCCTTGAAGACGGCGTGGGAGGAGTCCAGGTTGGCCCCGGTGTGGTGGTAGAAGTCGGCCGGCGAGAGCTTGGCGGCGACGGCGGCCGCCTGGGGCTCGGCCCGCCGGTCCATCCAGATCATCGCCGGGCGCAGCGGCTCGCCGCCGGCGTCGACCACCACCATCCCGTCCAGCTGCGACCCGAACGACAGCCCCTTGACCGCCGACGGGCCCTCGGGCACCTCGGCCAGCAGCCGGGCGATGCCGGTGTGCAGGGCGGCCGTCCACAGCCGGGGGTCCTGCTCGGCCCAGCTGGGATGGGGGAAGGAGACGTCGTAGGGGACATAGGCCGAGGCCACCAGGCGGCCGTCGGCGGCGTACAGGGCCGCGTTGGTGCCCTGGCTGCCGATGTCGCAGCCGATCACGTACGGCCCGGTCATGGCACCACCACCATCTTCAGCCCTTCGCCCGAGCGGATGGTCTCGAACGCCTCGCCGATCTTGTCCAGGGGGAACTGGTGGGTGACGACCGGGGCCAGCTCGTCGCGGCGCCGGTTGAGATAGGCCATGGTGATCCGGTACTGGCGCCGGGTGGCCCCGTAGGCGCCGAGGATGGCCAGCTCCTTGTAGTGGAGCTGGTTCATGTCCAGCGCGCTCACCGGGTCGTGCTTGGGCAGGCCGGCGAAGTAGACGACCCGGGCCCGCTTGGCCGCCATCTCCAGGGCCGCCTGCTGGGCCTGCTTGGAGGGGGCGGCCACGCTGATCCGCTCGGCCCCGGCCCCCCCGGTCCGGTCCAGCAGGCCGGCCAGGCCGTTGTCGTCGCCGGCGATGAAGGCGTCGTCCACGAACCCGCCGACCGCCTCGAGGGCCAGCTCGACCCGCTGGCGGTTGACGTCGCAGAGGAACACCTGGCCGGCCCCCCGGTCCCGGGCCATGACCGCCTGCCAGCAGCCGATCGGGCCGGCCCCCAGGATCAGCACGGTGTCGCCGAGGCCGATGTCCAGGACCTCGATCCCGTTGAGGGCGCAGGCGAAGGGGTCGACCACCGTGGCCAGCTCGGGCGGCAGGTCGGGTGGGAGGGGGATGAGGTTGGTGACGGCGATCGGGGGCACGGCAGCCAGCTCGGCATAGGCCCCGGGGAACGGGTCGTAGCCGTACAGCAGGTGGTGCTCGCAGAGGTTCTGGCGCCCGTCGGTGCACTGGAGGCACTGGCCGCAGGTGAGGATCGAGCCGAGAAACACCCGCCCGCCGACCTCGACCCCGGGGGGCAGGACGGCCTCGGGCCCGACCCGCTCCAGGATGCCCACCGGCTCGTGCCCAAGGACCCAGGGGGCGGGGGCCCGCGGGTCGCCGTTGAAGAAGGTCCGGGCGTCGGTGCCGCAGATGCCGCAGGCCTCGACCCGGAGGATGGCCCCGCGGGGGTCGAGGGCGGGCTCGTCGGCCTCCCGGACCTCGATCTGGTTCCGGCCGGTCATGAAGGCCGCCCTCATCGCGCGTCCTCTGGGGCCGTCTCGACCAGCTCGTCGTGGGCCTTGTCGGCGCTCCAGCGTTCCCGAATGACCCGGGACAGGGCCCGGGTGATGGCCTCAGGGGAGCGGTGCATGAAGATGTTGCGCCCCACCGAGCAGCCGATGGCGCCGGCGGCGGTGGCCGCCTCCATCCGCTGGAGCAGCTCCCGGTCTCCGAGACGGGAGCCGCCGGCCAGCACCAGAGGGATGCCGGCAGCCGCCTCGACCAGGCGGGCGAACGAGTCGCCGTCGCCGGGCCAGTTCGTCTTGACGATGTCGGCCCCCAGCTCGGCGCAGAGCCGGACGTTGCGCCGCAGGTACTCGAAGCCGTACTGCTCCTTGAGCTGCTCGACGGCCGCGTAGGTGGTCGGGAACTCGGCCTCGGCGATCAGCGGCATGCCCATGGCGGCGCACTCGGCGCCGATCCCGGCCAGGGTCCGGAGCATCCCCGCCTCGGTGTCGCCGCCCAGGGCGGTGAACAGCACCACGGCGTCGGCGCCGAGGCGGACGGCCTCCTCCACCTGGGCGATCTGGACGATCTCGGGCGCCGGGTCGGCCGGGTTGGCCGAGGCCGAGAGCAGCAGGGCCAGCGAGGTCGTCGGGGAGAAGGCCGGCTCGGCCAGCCGGATCATGCCCTTGGACATCATGATCACGTTGGCCCCGCCGGCCACGACCTCGGCGGTGCGGCCGGCGATGTCGGCCAGCGGCTCCAGGAACGTCGGCGAGGTCATGCCGTGGTCGAGGGCGCAGATGATCGAGACCCCGGCCGGGTCGATCACCCGCTTGAGGCGCATCGCCGTGCCCACCTGGGTGGTCGCGGCCTGTGTCGTCATGTGAGCCTCCTTCCGGGGCCCCGCCGGACCACCGTGAAATCGAACGCGTCGGCAAGGTGGAACTCATGCGATGAGATGACCGGGGTGCCGTCCTGGGCGTAGTCGACCTGCCAGAGGTAGAGCAGCAGCTCGCCCCGGGGCACCCCGAGGCGGCCGGCGACGGCGTGGTCGGCCCGCACCGGCCGGAACCGGGCCACGCCGTGGTGGATGACGATGCCGAGGTCACGCTCGAGCACGTCGTAGATGGATCGTTCAAGCATCTCCTGGACGACCTGGTCGCGGCCCTTGACCAGCCGGCTGGGGAACAGGTCGCGCGACAGCACCACCGGCTTGCCCTCGGCCGTCCGCACCCGCTCGATCACCAGGACGTCCTGGCCCGGCTCCAGCTCCAGCAGGGCCGCCTCACCGGCCGCGGCCGGCTCGACCCAGGTGCGCCCGTCGGCGATCCCGGCGGTCATGCCGGCGGCCCGGATGGCGTCGGTGACGCCGAAGTTCACGTCGAGGCTGTTGGCCATGCGGGGGTGGTCGGCGACGAAGGTGCCGGAGCCCTGGCGGCGCCTGAGGAGCCCCTCCAGCTCCATGGCCCGCAGGGCCTCGCGCAGGGTCGCCCGCGACACCTGGAGCTCGGCGGCCAGCTCTGGCTCGGAGGGCAGCTGGGTCCCGGCGGGGAGCTCTCCCCGGTCGATCCGCTGCTTGAGCTCGTCCTGGACCGAGACCGAGCGTAGCCGTGGTCGCGCCCCGGTTGCCCGCTGTGGCCTCTGCATTCTGGCGAGGAGTATACGTCAGACAACTCAGCCAGGGTCAAGGAGCTTGACTCGGTCTTACCACGCCCTTACCATCCGGCCATCGTCCAGTAATGTCAGACAACTTCCCGGACGCGGCCCTGCCGCGCGACGACGAGCAAGGGGGTTGCGACGTGGCCCAGGAGCGACGCCGAGTCGGATCGGTGAGCTACGAGGAGGCCGGCGAGGACTACTTCGGCAAGCGCAAGCTGCGCCGGCACGCGGCCTTCTGGTCGCTGTGGTCGCTGGGGGTGGCGGCCGTCATCTCCGGCGACTTCTACGGCTGGAACCTGGGCCTGGACGCCGGCGGGTTCGGCGGGCTGCTGATCGCGACGGCCGTCATCACGATCATGTACTTCGGGCTGTGCTTCAGCATCGCCGAGATGTCACCGGCCCTCCCCCACACCGGCGGGGCCTACTCCTTCGCCCGCTCGGCCATGGGGCCCTGGGGCGGGTTCATCACCGGGCTGGCCGAGAACATGGAGTACGTGATCACCCCGGCCGTGGTCGTGGGGGCGATGGGCTTCCTGATGCACGACATCGTCACCGGCCTGTTCGACATCGTCGGCTCGCCCTGGTGGAACAGCCCGGTGACCTGGTGGGCCGTCTTCTACGTGGTCTTCGTGTGGATCAACATCCTCGGCATCGAGGCCACGATGCGGTTCACCGTGGTGATCAACATCCTCGCCCTCGGGATCCTGGCCTTCTTCTTCATCTCGGTGCTGGCCTCGGGCAAGCTCGACACCAGCCTGTGGACCAACATCCCGCCCGAGGCGGGCGGCTCCAGCTTCCTGCCCAAGGGGATCGCCGGCATCTTCCCGGCGATCCCGTTCGCCATCTGGTTCTACCTGGCCATCGAGGAGCTGCCGCTGGCCGCCGAGGAATCCCACGACCCGGCCCGCGACGTCCCCCGGGCCACCATCTGGGGCCTGGTCACCCTGGTCATCACCGGCCTTGGCATTCTGTTCCTCAACACCGGGATCGACGGGGGCGCGGCCGACATCGGCGTCTCGGCCACCCCGCTGTTCGACGGGTTCAAGGCCGTGTTCGGCGAGGGCACTGGGGCCGAGGTGCTGGCCCTGATCGGGCTGACCGGCCTGATCGCCAGCTTCTTCACCATCATCTACGCCTACGGCCGCAACACCTACTCGCTGTCGCGGGCCGGCTACTTCCCGAAGTGGCTGTCGGTCACCCACGGCACCCGCAACACCCCCCACCGGGCCCTGATCGCCGGCGCCGTCGTCGGCTACGCCCTGGCCGTGCTGATCTACGAGCTGGGCCAGAGCGAGGGCGCCCTGGCCGGGAAGATCGTCGGGGCGCTGCTCTACATGGCCGTGTTCGGCGCCGTCATCTCCTACTTCATGCAGTGCCTGTCGTTCATCCTGCTGCGCCGCAAGTACCCCAACATCCAGCGGCCCTACCGCAGCCCGGTCGGCGAGTGGGGCGCGGGCATCGCCGGGGCGATCGCCCTGGTCTCGCTGATCTCGCTGTACTCCAACGCCGACTACCGGCCGGGTGTGTACGGGACCCTCATCTACTTCGTGATCGGGATCGCCTACTTCGCCTTCTCGGGCCGCAACCGCCTGGTGCTCTCCCCCGAGGAGGAGTTCGCCATGACCCACGGCGAGCACGGCCGCCCCCAGAGCGAGGGCTACGGCTCCACCCACGTCAGCGACCTCGACGCCGAGACGACCGTCAAGGAGACTCCCACGCCGTAAGGGTCAGGGGCTGTCGAGCACGGCCAGGTCGGCAAGGGCCGACCTGGCCTCCTCGAGCAGGATCCGCTCGGCCCGGCGGTAGGTGGCGTCGGCCTGGGCCGGGGTGTCGCCGACGGCGGTCAGGCCGACCCGCCCGTGCTCGCTCAGGCAGCTGATCATGTGGAACACGACGCCGGCCTGGCGGGCCTGGTCGAAGTGGAGACCGTGGCGGGCGACGATGTCGAACAGGTCGTCGTGGCGCAGGCCGCGCAGCAGCGGGTCCTCGAGATGGTCGGTGGCGACCAGGTGCTTCTCGCGGCCGTCGGGGGTGACGAACAGGGCGGTCGCCGCGTCGTAGCGGCCGTCGGTGAGGAACTGCAGGGTCAGGAACGGGTGGGTGGTGCCGCCCTTGCGGAGGTTGAGCTCGATGGCGTACTGGGCCCAGGCGCCTTCGCGGTCGCGGACGACCACGAAGTCGATGGCGAACCGGCCGAGCACGCCCTCGCGGGCCAGGCGGCGGCCGATGATGGCGGCGTCGGCGCTGATCGCCCTGGCGTAGGCGAAGTCGGCCGGGAACCGGCAGCCGAGATAGCTCTGGCCGCTGGGGCCGCCGAGGAGCTGGTCGTGGGTCGAGAGCAGCTCGACCTCACCGAGGGGCGTGACCCGCAGCTGGACGCTGGGGCTACGGAGCTCGACCCCGGAGATCAGCTCCTCGACGATGCCGCCGCGCTCGGCCAGCTTGGCCACGTACCCGTCGAACGGCATGTCGGGGAGCTCGAAGCGCATGGCCCTGGCCCGCTCGCCCAGCTCGGCCGGCTCCCCGGCCGAGCCCGGCGGGGGCAGCCCGCCCAGGTCGACCAGGGCGTTGCCGCCGCCGGAGACGCCCTCGTTGAGCTTGACCAGGGCCTGGCCGGCCCCGGGGCTGGCCGCGCGTAGCCGGGCCAGGGCGCCGACGACCTCCTCCAGGCTGTGCAGATCCTCGAAGCCGGCCGGGTGGCGCACCCCCTCCTCGGCGAAGAGCCGGCGGCAGCCGCTCTTGGTCCCCAGGTGGAACAGCCGCGGGTCGGCGCCGTACATGGGGATCCCGAGGGCCAGGGCCAGGTCCCGCTCCAGCGGGGTGGTGTTGTAGGGCACCAGGTGGGAGCGGCGCCGGTCGGGGACGAGCGAGCGGATCTGGGAGACCACCCGGGGCCGCTCCAGGAGCTTCTCGGTGAGCGGCCGCGGCGAGCCGTCCTGGACCGCCACCAGCGACAGCCGAGCCCGGGCGTGGCTGGGGATGATGCCGGGCAGCAGGGCCAGGTAGTACTCGACGATCTGGGGGGCGATCGGCATCGAGGTCACGTACACCATCCGCAGCCGCGGCTGGCGAAGCAGGAGCAGCAGGAACAGGAACCGCTCCTCGTAGGCCTGGGTGAGCGACCCGCTGTTCTGGTTGACCCGGTCGACCGTCACCGACGGCACCACCACGACCGACTCGCCCTCCTGGTTGAGGCGCATGGCCCGCCAGACCTCGGGCATCTGGGTCTGGAGCCGGGCGAAGCGCCGGTCGCGCTCGCCCGGGTCCAGCTCGGCCAGGGTCGGCGGCCGGGTGGTGCTGGTCACGAGCTGATCCGGGCCGCGTCCAGCCCGACCACGTTGAAGGTGGCCACCGGGCGGGAGAAGCCTCGCAGGGTCAGCTCCCCCACCGGCTCGCTGGTCACGAACTCCTCCACCGCGGCGTGGACCCGCGGGCTGAGCAGGATCTGCCACGGCCGGGCCTCAGCGCACAGCCGGGCGGCCAGGTTGGTGCAGTTGCCGATGGCCGTGTAGTCCGACCGGCCCTCGAACCCGACCCGGCCGAGGGTGGCGTAGCCCTGGGCCACGCCGACGCCCAGGGCCAGGTCGTAGCCGTGCCGCGTCCAGTCCTTGGCCAGGCCCTCGACCCGGTTGCGCATGGCCACCGCCATCCGGACCGCCCGCAGGGGCGCGTCCTCACAGGGCAGCGGGTCGTTGAAGAACACCATCAGCCCGTCGCCGGTGAACCGCTCGAGGGTGCCCTCGAACCGGGTGACCAGGTCGCCGAGGGCCTGGTAGTAGTCGTCCAGCACCCCCATCACCTCCTCCGGCTCGGCGGTCTCGGCGAAGGCGGTGAAGGCGCGCAGGTCGCAGAAGACCACGGTGATGTCGCGCCGGTGGCTGTCCAGGAACGACTCGTCGCCGGAGGACACGACCAGGTCGGCCAGCTGGGGCGAGAGGAACCGGCGCAGCCGGCCCATGCGCTCGAGCTGGCCGACCTGGTCGCTGACCCGCTGCTCGAGGGTGCGGTTCCACTCGGCCAGCTCGGCCGCCTGGCCCTCGATGGTGTCGTGGTAGCGCTTGATGCGCAGTAGCGACCGCACCCTGGCCAGCAGCTCGGCCTGGTCGAAGGGCTTGGCCACGAAATCGTCGGCACCGGCCTCGATGGCCAGGAGCCGCTCCTGGTCGCCGCTGGCGGTGATCATGACCACGGGCAGGAAGGCGGTGGCCGGGTCCTGGCGCAGGCGGCGGCAGACCTCGTAGCCGTCCATCTCTGGCATCACGATGTCGAGCAGGACCAGGTCGGGGCGGTGCTCGACGACCAGGGCCAGGGCCTCGGGGCCGGACCCGGCGCCGAGCACCCGGTAGCCGCGAGGGCTGAGCACGGCGTCGAGCAGGCGGACGTTGGCCGGCAGGTCGTCGACGGCCAGGACAAGGGGCTCATCGGTCATCGGGCAGCTCCGCGGCGGTGAGGAACGCGCGCACCTGGCCGGGCAGCTCGCGCACGCTGATGGGCTTCTCCAGGTAGCCGTCGAACCCGGCCCGCAGGACCCGCTCGCGGTCCTCCTTCATGGCCAGGGCCGTGACGGCGACGACGGGGACACCGGCGGTGGGCGGGCTCCCCCGCAGCTGCCGGAACGCCTCCATGCCGTCGATGCCGGGCAGCTGCAGGTCGAGCAGGACCAGGTCCGGCGGGCGGACGCTGGCCAGGGCCAGGCCGTCCTCGGCGGTGCGGGCCTCGGCGGTCCGGAACCCGCTGAACTGGAGCACGTCCCGGACCAGCTTCAGGTTCCGCTCGTTGTCCTCGATGATGAGGATCAGCTGGTCGGCCATGTCGCCTCCGGTCCGCAGCGGGCGAGCGCGTCGAGGACACCCTCGCGTGACACCGGCTTGACCAGGTAGTCGGCCGCGCCGAGGGCGAGCCCGCGACCGCGCTCGTCGAGGATCGACACCACCACCACCGGGATGGCGGCCGTTGCCGGGTCGGCCTTGAGCGACTCCAGGACCTGCCAGCCGTCCAGCCCGGGGAGCAGGATGTCCAGCACGACGATGGCCGGCTGGAGGGCCTTGACGAGCTCGACCCCGCGCCGGCCGTCGTGGGCGCTGACCACCCGCAGCCCGGCCGCCTCGGCATACACGGTGAGCAGGTCGATGGAGCGGCGGTCGTCGTCGATCACGACCACCGTGCGCTCCCCGTCGGCCCGGCCCGGGTCGTCGCCGGTGGCGGCGGCCGTGGCCGGGGCGCCGGCCGGGATGGCGAACCCGAAGGTGCTGCCCACCCCCAACTGGCTGTCGACCCAGATCCGGCCGCCGTGCAACTCAACGATCCGCTTGGACAGGGTCAGCCCGAGCCCGGTGCCCTCGGTGGTCGAGGCCCGGCGGCCGCCCTGCTGGAAGGACTCGAAGATCCGTTCACGGTCCTCGGCCGCCACCCCGGTCCCGGTGTCGGCCACGGTCACCAGGACCTCGGTCCCCTCGGTGCGGGCCCGGACCTCGACCCGCCCACCGTCGGGGGTGAACTTCACCGCGTTGGACAGCAGGTTGACGATCACCTGCTTGATCCGCAGCTCGTCGGCGCGCACCGGCCTCACGTCGGCGGCCACCTCGAGGCCGAGCCAGATGCCGTGCCGGGCGGCCCGCTCGCGCACCAGGGCGAGGCCGTGGCCAAGGGCCTCCTGGAGGGAGAACTCGGTCGGGTCCAGCGTCATCTGGCCGGCCTCGACCTTGGAGAGGTCGAGGATCTCGTTCAGCAGCTCCAGCAGGTGCTTGCCGGAGCTCCAGATGTCGCGCAGGTAGTCCTCCTGACGGTCGTTGAGGTCCCCGAACATCCGCTCCAGCAGCACCTCGGAGAACCCGATGACCGCGTTCAGCGGGGTCCGGAGCTCGTGCGACATGCTGGCCAGGAACTCCGACTTGTGCCGGCTCGCCACCTCCACCTCGGCCGACCGGGCCTGCAGCGCGTGGACCAGGTCGACGTTGCGGATGGCGATCGCCGCCTGGGTGGCGAAGGTGGTCAGGAGCTCGGTGGCCCGCTCGCTGAACGGGTCGACCTCGGTCCGCCAGACGACCAGGACGCCGACCACCTCGCCGTCGAGCAGCATGGGGACGCCCATGGTGGTCCGGAAGCCGCCGTGGCGCTGGATGTCGAGCCGCCCGTACTCGGGGTCGGCAAGGACGTCGGCGATCTGCTGGGGCCGGCGCTCCAGCCCGACCCGGCCGGTCAGGGTGCCCCGGTCCTGGGCCAGGGGATGCTGGGCGAGGTAGGCGCGGTCCTCCTCGGTGAGAGGGCCCGACGCGATGGCCAGCCGGTAGGTGTCCGCCTCGAGCAGGAAGATCAGGGCGATGTCGGCCCGGCAGAGGTGGCGGGCGCTGTCGACCACGGTCTCCAGCACGGCGTCGAGGTCCGAGGTGGCACGACCGAGGACGGCCAGGACCCCGCTCGTCGCCGCCTGCTGCTCCCGGGCCTCGGCGAGGTCGCGCCGGAGGCGCTCGACCTCCTCGCGCAGCCCCCCCACGGCCTCGACGCCCTCGACCACCTCGCCTCCTCGAGGACAACCCCACCAGCCAGGACCAATCCGCCAGAGACGTCCAAGTAGTGTCCTCCCGCCGAACTCCGAACACAACGGGTGGAGCCGGGAGCGGTTGACGGGCCTGGGAGAGACCTGCGAGCGTCCCGGATCCCGAACCCACCTGCGAGGGCTGACCGATGCCGGACGACATCACCCCGTCACCGGAGCGCCGTGACCGACGGCGGGCCTTGGCCACCGGCCTGGCCGTGGTCGCGCTGGTCCTGGCCGTGCCGCTGCTGGCCCAGGGGTACCGGGAGCTGCGGCGCCACCAGGGGGTCGACCAGGTCGCCCTCCAGTTCGCCGGCGGGCGGGAGGCCGCCTGCCAGGTCATCCAGCCCGGCGCGGCCGGCTGCCCGGTGCCGGCCGCCGAGGTCGAGCGGTACACCTCGGCGGTGCGGGCCGACTGGTACCTGGTGGCCGGGTACGTGCTCGCCGGGCTGGGGGTGTTCGGGCTCGGTGGGCTGTTCCTGTACGGGTCGGGGGCAGGATGATGTCGGGC
>Ga0247818_10002265_pt1 | contig 12466 bp, 7 predicted proteins | sample 13C_Glucose_Day1_FD_192424 | JGI IMG/M metagenome (GOLD analysis project Ga0247818, IMG submission 192424) | Soil microbial communities from agricultural site in Penn Yan, New York, United States - 13C_Glucose_Day1 | ecosystem: Environmental > Terrestrial > Soil > Agricultural land | place: USA...
TCCCCGAGACCGAACGCCACGGCAAGCCGGGTTCGCTGTTCTATATCTGGTTCGGCGCCAACATGAACATCACCACCATCGCCTCCGGCGTGTTGCCGGTGGTGATGGGGCTCAACCTGTTCTGGAGCGCGCTGGCGATCATCATCGGCTCGTTGCTCGGGGCGATTTTCATGGCCTCCCACTCGGCCCAGGGACCGAAGCTGGGCATTCCGCAAATGATCCAGAGCCGGGCGCAATTCGGCGTGTTGGGGGCGGTGTTGCCGCTGCTGTTCGTGATGCTGATCTACCTGGGCTTCTTCGTCAGCAACACCTTGCTCGCGGCCCAGGCGCTGGAGTCCGTCAGCCCGCTGCCGATGTCCGGCAATATCTACCTGATCGGCGCGTTGTGCTTCATCGTCGCGCTCTATGGCTATCGGTTGATTCACCGCTTGCAGAAGCTGCTGTCGATTCTGTCGCTGGTGGTGTTCGTGGCCGCCACGGTGCTCGCCTTGCAGTTGCCGATCCCGGCCGAACAGTGGCTGCCAACAGGCTTCTCGCTATCGAAGTTCCTGGTGGCAGTGAGCATTGCCGTGACCTGGCAACTGTCCTACGCGCCTTACGTCGCCGACTACTCGCGCTACCTGCCGAGCAACACGCCGACCGCCCAGGTGTTCTGGTACAGCTACGCCGGCACGGTCAGCGGCGGTGCGTGGATGATGATTCTCGGGGCGATCCTGAGCGTCGGTATCGGCGACTTCTCCAGCAACGTCGGCGGGCATGTCGCCGGTCTGTTCGGCCCTGGCGCGGTGCTGCTGTTCGCCTTCATCGTCTACGGCCAGGTGTCGATCAACGTGTTCAACCTGTACGGCGCGTTCATGTCGACCATCACCGTGATCGAACCTTTCGCCCGACTCAAGGTGACCCCACGGGTACGCGGTGTGTTCATGTTGCTGATCAGCCTGGTGGCCACGGCCCTGTGCACCATCAGTCAGGACGACTTCATCACCTTCTTCCTCAACTTCATCTTCTTCATGAGCTACTTCCTGATCCCGTGGACGGCGATCAATCTGGTGGACTACTACTGCCTGCGCAAAGGCCAGTACCGGATTGACGACATCTTCGACCTGAACGGGATCTACGGACGGGTCAACTGGATCGCCTGCGGCAGTTTCCTGCTGGCGATTGCCCTGGAAATTCCGTTCATGAACACCACGCTGTATGTCGGCCCGGTGGCCACGGCGCTGGACGGGGTGGACCTGGCGTGGATCGTCGGGTTGCTGGTGCCGGCGTTGAGTTATTACTGGCTGATGAAAATGACCACGCGCGTCAGCGTGCCAGCGTAGTCATCAGCATTTGACGGCATAAAAGATCGCAGCCTGCGGCAGCGCCTACGAATGCAAGGCGTACATCCCCGTAGGAGCTGGCGAAGCCTGCGATCTTTTGATCTTCTGCTTCCGGCCCCCCCCCAACGGCTGGACGCCATCAAACGCCAGCCGCGAACAGTCCTACAGGTACGCAGCATCAACACTCGGATGCATCCTACGCGAGCGTCGGAAGCGTCCTATATCACCCTTTTTTACCTTCCTGAAAGCTGTCGAGCGCTTGAACGCGGGAGGCAACGAAGCCTCCCCGTCCGCCTCAACAGCCCAGGGAGGCCTGATTTTGTCCAACGCACCGCGTACCTTTTTCGACCACAGCCGCCACACACTCTGGGTCCGGGAGCTGGACGCCCCCCTCGACGTCCTGGCCTTCCACGGCGAAGAACACCTCAGCCAGCCGTTCAGCTACCACATCGAGTTCACCTCCAGCCAACTCGACATCGACGCCGAGCTCATGCTTGGCCAACCCGCCAGCTTCAGCCTGCACGCACTGCCGGAAAAGGTCTCGTCGCTGATCTTCGAACCGTCCGAAGTCAAGCCGCTGCGCAGCTTGCACGTGGTAATCAGCGGCTTCAAACGCCTGTCCGCTTCCGTCGACGAGGCACGCTACGAAGTCACCCTGCAACCGCGTCTGGCGCTGCTCGCGCGGGGCCGGCAATACCGGATCTACCAGCACCGGTCGGTGCCGGAAATCGTCGAGCACATCCTGCGCGGCCGTCACGATTTCCGGGGCCAGGACTTCCTCTTCCACCTGCACCGCGAGTACCCCCGGCGCGAGCAGGTGATGCAATACGGCGAAAGCGACCTGGCCTTCATCGCCCGGTTGCTGGCCGAAGTCGGCATCTGGTACCGCTTCACCAGCGACGAACGCCTGAGTATCGACGTCGTCGAATTCCACGACTCCCCGCGCGCCTACCAGTTCGACGTCGAACTGCCGCTGCGTCCGCTCTGCGGGTTGAGCAGCAGCGGCGAGGACAGCGTCTGGGCCTTGCAGTCGGAACACCAGGTGGTGGAACAGCACGTGAACATCCGCGCCTACCACCACCGTGACGCCCGCGCGCACCTCGACGGCGACATCGACCAGACGCGCGGCGCCAAGGGCACCTACGGCGAGGCCTATCACTACGCCGAACCCTACACCGCGCTCGGCGACCGCCATGCCTTCCCCGAAGACGTGCAGTGCGAAAGCGGCTACTTCTATGCGCGCCTGCGCCACGAGCGTTACCTCAACCGCCGCACCCGCCTGCGCGGCATGAGCAGCAGTCCCCGCCTGGCGCCGGGGCAGGTGCTGGAAGTCACCGACGGCGCGCCCCAGGCCTTCGCGCCGCGGGCGGTGATCATCGCGCTCAAGGCCGGCGCCGCCCGCGACCGCAGTTTCGAGTGCAGCTTCCAGGCCATTCCCTACGCGCAGACGGTGTGCTTTCGCCCAGACGTACCGCCAAAACCCTTGATCGCCGGCACCGTGCCGGCCCGGGTGACCAGCGCGCAGGCAAACAACCCCTACGCCGATACCGACGCCGAGGGCCGCTACCGGGTGCAATTCCTGTTCGACCGCGACACCTGGGACGCCGGTCGCGAAAGCTCCTGGCTGCGCCTGGCCCGGGCATACGCCGGCGACACCCACGGCCTGCACCTGCCGCTGATCGCCGGCACCGAAGTGGCGGTGGCCTTCGAACAGGGCGACCCCGACCGGCCCTACATCGCCCACGCCCTGCACGACAGCCAGCACCCCGACCACGTCACCATGTACAACGAAAAGCGCAACGTGCTGCGCACCCCGGCCAACAACAAGCTGCGCCTGGACGATACCCGAGGGCAGGAGCACATCAAGCTCAGCACCGAACACAGTGGCAAGAGCCAGCTCAACCTCGGGCACGTGGTGGATGCCGAGCGGCAAAAACGGGGTGAAGGGTTTGAGTTGCGCACCGATGCCTGGGGGGCGATTCGGGCGGGCAAGGGGTTGTTTATCAGTGCCGATGAACAAACCAAGGCCCAAGGCCAGGTGCTGGAAATGGGCCCGGCGATCGAGCGCCTGCGACAGGCCGGCGACCAACTGCAAACGCTGTCCGTCGATGCCTTGGCCGCCAACGCCGATCCCGCAGATGTGGCGGCGCAATTGGCGCTGATGCGCCAGCAACTCGATGAACTGAAAGCCGCGGTCCTGCTGCTCAGCGCACCCCAGGGCATCGCCCTGACCAGCGGCCAGCACCTGCAACTGGCGGCAAAAGACAACCTGATGCTCAACGCCGGCGGCGAGGCCGACCTCAGCGTGGTCAAGCGCCTGTTCATCGGCGTCGGCCAGGGCCTGAGCCTGTTCGTACGCAAGCTGGGGATCAAGCTGATCGCCAATCAGGGCCCGGTGAGGGTGCAGGCGCAGAACGACAAACTTGAACTGCTGGCGCGGCATGGGCTGGAGATCACCAGCACCGAAGATGAAATCCACATCACGGCGAAGAAGAAAATCGTCCTCAACGGCGGGGGCAGCTACATCACCCTGGAGACGTGTGGCATCGAATCCGGCACGGCGGGTGACCACAACATCAAGGCGGCGCATTTCGAGTACAGCGGTCCGGCGAGCATGAAGGCCACGCATCCGGACTATCCGCAAAGCCTGTCCAGACAGACCTTACGAGTCAACCTGCCACCCGCCCCAAATGCCTCCAGCCAGAACTGGGCAGGCATGCCCTACACCTTGTACGCCGACGGCGCAGTGCTCAAGCAGGGCGTGCTGGACAAGACCGGGCAACTGTCGATCGACCATCAGGTCGTCACCCAGGGCTACCGGTTGGTGATGGCCAACGATGTGACCTACCAGATTCCGGTCCCCACCGAATACCGCAACGCCGAGCAGGCGGAACTCGCCAATCGTGGCCTGCACAACCACCCTTCGCAAGCCCACGCCGAGGTGAGCCAGCCCATATCGCACACCGATCACCGCGGCCTGTATGCCACGGTGATGGAAGGCGCTGGTGATCAGGAAGGGAAAACACCATGAGCCAATACGAGATCGTCACACCGGTCGCACTCCAGCACACCCAAGAGGTGACCTGTACCCCGCCATGGTATGTGCGCAATACCGAATACCCTCCCGCCATGGCGACGTATCAACCGCTGATCAATGGGGAAGAAACGTTCCGGGCCGTGCACCTGGCCATTTCACAGGCCAAGGCAACTGTCGACATCATCTGCTGGGGCTTTCAGCCGTCGATGTATTTCATCCGCGACGGAATATCGCCGCGTATCGGTGAATTGCTGATGGCCATGGCTCGCGAAGGCGTCAAGGTGCGGATATTGGGGTGGGAAATGCCGTTTAACAGCGCGGGCTTTGCCGACGAATCCAATCTGCCCGGTAAAGGCCCGTACCGGATATACGACCGGGCGATGCAACCCTCCACGGACGAGCAATATGCTTATGACCGCCAGTGGTTTGCCAACTGTGCGCTTGCCGACAACATGGCCGCTGCGCATCTGGCGGCTCGCGGCACTCCAGTGTTCGTCAGTCGCGGTTTCAGCGTACTTGAGAGGGCCGAAATAGCCCATCAGGCGAAATACAAAAGTCTCGACCCGCAGGTCAGCGCCACCACGCAATTCATCCTGACTGCGACAGCAACCCATCATCAAAAAACCGTTCTCGTCGATTATGAACTGCCGGACCGCGCCGTCGGTTTCGTGATGGGTCATAACATGCTCGACGAGTACTGGGACACCAATGACCATTTGGCGGTGAACCGTGACAAGGACACCAAACCCGCCCCCAACAAGGGCCCGCGTGGCGATACCCCACGTCAGGACATTTCAAGCCAGGTCAGCGGGCCGATCCTGGAACACCTGCACCACAACTTCGCCAGCGCCTGGCGCAAGGAAACCGGCGAGGACTTGCTCGACCTGCGCCAAGCCAAAGAGATCGGGCCGCAACAACAATGCGCCCCGCAAGCCACCCGACAGATCGCGCAGATCCTGCGCACCCAGGCCCAGGAGGGCAAGCGCGACATCGAGAAGCTGTACCTGCAGGCGGTCAACAACGCGACCCAGTTCATCTACATCGAAAACCAGTATTTCCGCTGGCCGCCCCTGGCCGAATTGATCAAGGCCGTCGCCGCCGGCCAGACCAAGGCCGGGCGCGACCCCGCCATACACGGCCCCTTGCACCTGTTTGTAATCACCAACGCCAGCGAGGGTGGCATCGGCTCCGGCACCGTGAACACCCAGCGCATGCTCGAAAGCCTCGGGCGCGGCCATACCATGCCTGCAATCACCAAGTTACGGCGTATTGAACAGGCAAAAGCTGACGCCGCCGCACTGGAAACCAGCCTGGGCGAACGGCTGGAGCAGCATGCCCTGATCACGCTGACGAAACTCACCGACGCATTGGGCGGAACCGATCTCAGCGACAAGGCCAAGGAAGATCAGCGGAGCAAGAATCGGGACAACGATTGGCGCAAAACCGCACTCCAGAGCCAAATCGAGGCAATCGAGAAAGAGACTTTTGCCCAACTCCCGGAACTCTCCGGCCTGAAAGTCCATGTGTGCTCACTGGTTGCCCCCGACTCGCCCGCCGGTAAGCCCTGGATGCCAGTGTACATCCACTCCAAGTTGATGATCGTCGACGATGTGTTCACCACTCACGGCTCGGCCAACATCAATACCCGCAGCATGCAGGTCGATAGCGAACTGAATATTGCGCATGAATGGGCGAGTGTGACGCAGGCGATGCGGCGGCGGTTGTGGGGGATGCACACGAATGGTTTGGGTGCACAGGATGATCCGAAGGAGGCGTTCAAAGCCTGGGAAGACATCATCAAACGGAATAAGAATTTTCAATCCAAACAATTGATTCCCTATGCCCCCCTCGTCGAGTTCTATTTCGGCGAATCCGACCTGTCGGACCTCGACTGATGCACCGGCTCTTGTTGCTGTCATGTCTGCTGCTGGTCGCCTGCGATACCAGTAATCCTACCTCTACCTCGACCAAGGAAACGCCCTTGAACCCTTTAACTGAAGTCAAGGCCAAGCTGGCCTTCAACTGTGTACACGAGCAGATCCCTGCGGCCTCCGCCGAGGTCGATGTGCTGTTCCATTACGCGCGCTGGTTGCAAAAGAACAACCAACTCAAGCAGGACAAGACCGTTGATGTAGAGATCGAGCGCTTGTACCGCATCGCCAGTGAAAACGGCCACTACAAGGCCAATATCAATCTGCAGAACGGTGCCATGCGCGGTACTTTCAAACTCCGTGGTGAAGAGCATTTGCGCATGAGTGAGCAACTGATCAACGCCGGAGTGGCAACGGGATATTACTTTGTCGGCATCTTCCTGCAGAACGGTTCGGCGGGGCTGCAGAAAGATCACGAAATAGCGTTGCGTTACTACCGTAAAGCCGCCGATGAAGGTAATCCGCTAGCTCAAGCCTATGTCGCAGACAAGTTGGCGCCGATCAACATTGCCCCGGACGTTGCCCGGAAAATGCGCCGTTGCGCGGCCGAGCAGGGGCACGGTGATGCAGCCTCCGACCTAGGTGTTGATCTGTCGACAGATGGTCATTATCAAGAAGCACTTGATGGATTCCAACTTGGCGTTGCGGCCGGTGACAGCACTTCGGCGTCTTTTTTGAGCGAGGGCTTCCGTGGTCCGGAGCCGGATGATCGGTTGTACTACCTGGGCCAACAGGAAGACCTCGAACGCGCCGATCGCTACAAAAAAATCTGGAAAATCCTCTCGGGCTACTCCTACGCCAATCCCAAAGTCCCCGAAATCAATGAGATCCTCCCGCTGCCGCCTGCCCCGTTACCAGCCTGGGACGGCAAACTGCAATGGCTCGAAGAACGCCTGGCCAATGTCCCACCAGAAAAGCCCAGCGAAGCACTGATTCACCAACTGGCCAAGGCCAAAGTCCTCGAACCCGCCACCGGCCGGCCCATGCCAGGCTCCTCGGCCTTTATACAGATCGACTACATCAAAAGACCGACCTGCATCAGCGGCCAAGCCTGCACGCATACCGGTTATTGGCTGGCGGAAAGTATCGCCGGTCAATCCTGGTCGCGCCTGGAAAAAGGCGAGCCCCGGCGCTTCGAGAAGGGCGAGATCATGCCGACTCTGAACGTCAAGCATCGTCACAGCCGCTTCCTGCTCGCCGACCGTGTGACGGTCGAGGAGGAAAATATCGAATGGAGACTGTTCGGTGAGGTCTGAGTATTTATGGAGCTGTTTGATACTCATCGCCTTGACCGGTTGTGGCGCCAACAGTGCCGAGCCTTTGTCGGTGGACTTTGTAAACCCGCTCACCGATATCAACGTTGATCTCGCCTTCACCTGCCAACACGAAACAATTCCGGCGCCGCCCGCTGAGGCCGATGTGCTGTTCCATTACGCGCGCTGGTTGCAAAAGAACAACCAACTCAAGCAGGACAAGACCGTCGATGGAGAGATCGAACGTTTATATCGCATCGCCAGTGAGAACGGCCACTACAAGGCCAATATCAACCTGCAGAACGGTGCGATGCGCGGTACTTTCAAACTCCGTGGTGAAGAGCATTTGCGCATGAGTGAACAACTGATCAACGCGGAAGTGGCAACGGGATATTACTTTGTCGGTATCTTTTTGCAGCACGGCGCAGGCGGGTTGCAGCAAGATCACGAAATGGCCTTGCGTTACTACCGCAAAGCCGCCGATCAGGGCAATGCGCAAGCTCAGGCAGTTGTAGCCGACAAGTTGGCGCCGATTGATATTGCCCCGGATGTTGCGCGGCAGATGCGCCGTTGCGCAGCTGAACAAGGTCACGGTAAATCAGCCGTCGCCCTAGGTGTCCACTTTAAGAACAAAGGAAAGTACCAAGAAGCGCTTGAGGTCTTCCAGATGGGCGTTGTAGCTGGTAGCGACGGTGCTGCCGGCCGGTTGGAAAAAGGCTTCCGTGGCCCTAAGCCAGATAACCGCTTGCTCTACCTCGGCCAACAGGAAGACCTCGAACGCGCCGAACGCTACAAAAAAATCTGGAAAATCCTCTCGGGCTACTCCTACGCCAATCCCAAGGTCCCCGAGATCAACGAAATCCTCCCGCTGCCGCCTGCCCCGTTACCCGCCTGGGACGGCAAACTGCAATGGCTCGAAAAACGCCTGGCCAATGTCCCACCAGAAAAGCCCAGCGAAGCACTGATTCACCAACTGGCCAAGGCCAAAGTCCTCGAACCCGCCACCGGCCGGCCCATGCCAGGCTCCTCGGCCTTTATACAGATCGACTACATCAAAAGACCGACCTGCATCAGCGGCCAAGCCTGCACGCATACCGGTTATTGGCTGGCGGAAAGTATCGCCGGTCAATCCTGGTCGCGCCTGGAAAAAGGCGAGCCCCGGCGCTTCGAGAAGGGCGAGATCATGCCGACCCTGAATGTTCAGCATCGTCTTAGCCGCTTCTTGCTCGCCGACCGAATGACCGTCAAAGAGGAAAACATCGAATGGATATTGTTCGGTGAAGCCTGAGTATTTACTGATCTATATATTGGCCGCGGCCTTGATCGGCTGTGACACTTCCTCAGCCAATCGACCGGAGACGGCCAGTGGTCAAGTGCATTGAATCGAGACAAACCCCGCCTGTCCGGCCGCTCGGCTGATAGCCATGAGGGGGCGCCATTGCGGTCTCAAATCTCAGGCAAAAAAAATCCCAGGCAGCTGATGGACGCCCGGGATTTAAAAATGCATAAACCGTGGTGGTGAACGCGGCGCGGATATTACGGAATATTTCGGCCTGTAACAAGATATTTTTATTCACTATCCGGTTACTAATCCTTCTAACCCCTTCAATATCCACATATTTTTTAAGGGCGACTACAAGAACCAACGATACTCCCGCACACTGATGTCATGCAGAAATGCCAGATGATCCTGGCGCTTGTTTTCGCAATAGACGTCCACGAACTCCGCCCCCAAGCCTTCGCGCAGCGATGCATGATTTTGCATGGACTGCACGGCTTCAAGCATTTCCAACGGAAAATCGATGCCACTGCCACGGTCTTCGTTGAGCGGTGCAATCGGCTCGCACTCCCCTTCCAGGCCTTGCTCCAGCCCCACCAGAATCGCCGCCAACGCCAGATAGGGGTTGGCATCGGCGCCCGCCAGGCGATGTTCGATGCGCAGGTTCTTGATGTCCGACTCCGGAATACGCAAGCAGGCATCGCGATCCTCGAAGCCCCAACTGGCGCGGGACGCGACGTTCACCGTGCCGCTCAAGCGGCGCATGGCGTTGTGGTTCGGGGCAAAGATCGGCATGCAGTGCGGCAACACATCCAGGCAACCGGCCACCGCATGGCGCAGCGCCCGCTGGCCGTTCGCCGCCAGCAGGTTGTTGCCGGCCTGGTCATACAGGCTGACATGCACGTGCATGCCGCTGCCGGGGTGCTGCAAGTAGGGTTTGGCCATGAAGCTGGCGCGGTAGTTGTGCTTGAGCGCCACGCCCCGGGTGCTGCGACAGAACAGGGCAGCCCAGTCGGCGGCGCGCAGGCCGTCATCGCAATGGCCGAAGTTGATTTCGAACTGGCCCGGGCCGAGTTCGGCGGTGATCACCGTGGCATCGACGCCTTGGGCTCGCGCGGTCTCGACCATTTCATCGAGCACCGGGGCGAAGCGCGACAGGCGTTCGATGTGCATGTTCGGCTGATCGTCGGCATCGCCACTCAGCTCATCACGGGGAAATTGCGGCAAGCCGTCCTTCAAGCGACTGTCGAACAGGTAGAACTCCAGTTCGAAGGCCACCACCGGGAAAATGCCCTTGCGCTTGAGCCGCTCCAGCACCCGCGCCAGCACTTCGCGGGGTTCGAATTCGATGGGTTTTTCGGTGCCGTCGGAGGTGATCAGCATCTGGCCCAAGGGCTGCTTTTCCCAGCTCACCAACTTCAAGGTGCCAGGCACCAAACGGCGCAGTGCATCCGGGTCACCATCGTTGAAGCAGTAATCGCCGATCTTGAACAGTCCGCCCTGGGTGCCGAGCAGCACGCAGTTCTGCGGCAGCTTCAGGGCACTGCCGGCAGCGACTTTTTCCAGCATCTCGATCGGGTAGCGCTTGCCGTAGAAATGCCCCGGAATGTCCAGGGATATCAGGTCGACGTAACGCACTTCGGGGTTGCAGTGGCGGAAGTTGCGAACCTCGGCCAGCAGTTCAGAGCACACAGCATCCATCGTTTTGGTCCTTGTTGTTATCAGGTGTAAACCCAAAGCACGCGGGTCAGTTGGTCGGACAGGTTGCCGTAGCGGCAGTGCGCATGGCTGGCCAGTTGAAAGCTGTCACCGGGATGCAGGGTCACCGGTTCGTTGTCGTCGAGCCACAGGGTCAGTTGCCCTTCCAGGACATAACCGCCCTGCTCCGAGCTGTCCTTCATGTGCCGGTCGCCGCTGCTGGCGCCGGGTTCGAGCTGGCTTTCGAGCATCGAAAAGGACGCGCGCATCTTTGGCGAAACGAGGATGTCGGTGATGCCGTCGGCGTAGTACAGCGTGCGGCGTTCGTCCGGGCGGGTGACCCAGGACAAGGCCATGGGTTTGGGCAGGCTGTAGAAATAGGTGGTCGGCACCCCCAGGGTTTCGCTGATGGCGGTCAGGTCCGCCACGGTCGGGCGCGACAGGCCACGCTCGACCTGGGATAGAAACCCCACGGAACGACCGATTTTGTCCGCCAGTTCCTTGAGGGTGTATTTCTTGTGCTTGCGCAGGTCCTGGATCAGGATCGCCAGCGCCGAGATTTCTTCTTGCATGTCCATCTAGAGGCTTCCAGAAAGTGTCGCTTCAAATGCTGTCGCGCAGTCGATACCAGGCCTTGCCGATGGCTTCCAGTGGCGCGGCCAGGTATTTGCCGCCGGGAAAACTGCCGTTGTTCAGGCCCTGGTACAGGGACAATTCGTCGGGCTGGCCGAGTACCGCGTCGGACACCGCCCGCGCCGCGGCGAGTGTCGGCAGCACGCCATGCCCGGAATACCCCTGCATCCAGTACAGATCGCCACGCCGGCCGATATCCGGCGTGCGCTTGAGGGTCAGGTCGATGTGGCCGCCCCAGGCAAACTCCAGATCGACGCCGGTGAGTTGCGGGAACACGCGCTCCAGGAACGGCCGGGTCGCGGCGGCGATGTCCTTGGGCATGCCGCCCAGGTAAGTGCAACCACCGCCGAACAGCAGGCGGTTATCCGGGGTGCGACGGAAATAATCGAGTACGAACTGGTTGTCGGTCACGCACACGTTGCTTGGCAGCAGCGCGGTGGCTTGCTCCTTGGAGAGCGGCGCGGTCGCGACTTGATAGGTCCCGACCGGCAACACGCAACTGGCCAGTTGCGGATCGAGTCGATCGAGGTAAGCGTTGCACGCCAGCACCAACACATCGGCGCGAATACGACCACGCTCGGTGGTCACCACAAACCCGTCGCCCTCCTCGCCATAGCTCAGCGCCTTGCTTAGCTCATGGATGCGGCCACCGGCACGCTCGATCGCATCGGCCAGGCCCAGGGCCAGTTTCAGCGGATTCAAATGCCCGCCTTCGGGATCGAACAGGCCGGCCTGATAACGCTCGCTGGCAACCCACCGGGGCAATTCGCTGCGCTCGATAAATTGCAGTTTGTCGTGGCCCCACTTGTGGCTGGCCTCGTGTTGCCATTCGGTCAGCAGGCCTACCCGACGGGGCATTACCGAGGTCCACAGATGACCGGCGCGGTAGTCGCAATCGAACTCATGGCGGCCAGGCAAGTCACGCAGTTCCCGCGCGGCCCAGCGCATGCCGTCCCACAGGCGCCGCGCCCGTTCGTAACCCAGTGCCGCTTCCAGCGGTGGCATGTCGCACGACCAACCAAGAATCGCCTGCCCGCCATTACGCCCGGACGCGGCCCAGGCCACCCGGCTGGCTTCGAGCAAAGTCACGCGCTTGCCGGCCAGCGCCAGGCGCAAAGCCGTGTGCAATCCGCTGAAGCCGGCCCCGATGATCAGCACTTCGGTGTCTTGCTCACCTTCCAGTGCGGCTCGATCGACCAGACGATCGGCGCAGGTATGGGCGTAGTAACTGGCGACATGCCGGGTGGATTGCTGAAACATACGGCCTCGTGAAATTTTGTATTTTTAATTTCATGAAAAAATACACGGTAAAT
>Ga0247818_10002266_pt1 | contig 12460 bp, 8 predicted proteins | sample 13C_Glucose_Day1_FD_192424 | JGI IMG/M metagenome (GOLD analysis project Ga0247818, IMG submission 192424) | Soil microbial communities from agricultural site in Penn Yan, New York, United States - 13C_Glucose_Day1 | ecosystem: Environmental > Terrestrial > Soil > Agricultural land | place: USA...
CTAAATGTTCCTTGCTCAAGGTAATACCGAACACCTTCACGCCGAACTCTCGCGCCGCGTACCGCGCCAGACCGCCCCAACCACAGCCGACATCCAGCAGATACTCACCCGGCTGCAGGCGCAGCTTGCGGCACAAATGGCGGAATTTGGCTTGCTGGGCCTGTTCGAGAGTTTCGCTGCCGGTTTCGAAATAGGCACAGGAATAGGCCATGTCGCTGTCCAGCCAGAGCTGGTAGAACGCATTCGACAGGTCGTAATGGTAGGAAATGGCTTTGGCGTCGGTGTCCTTGTCGTGATGCGCACGCACCGGCTGACTGCCTTCGTCTTCGTCGAGCAGCGCACTGCTCAACTCGTCACAGACGCGGATGACTTCGCTGATCGAGCCCTCCAGTTCCAGCTTGCCCTCGACGAACGCCGCACCCAGCGCATCCAGGCTCGGGTGGGTAAACTGGGTGACCATCTGCGGGTCCTTGACCACGATGGTCACGCTGGGCGCCGGGCCCAGATTGAACTCGTGGCCATCCCAGAGTCGCAGGCGCAGTGGGAGCTGCAGGTTCTGTAAGGCCGGTGGAAGTTGCGCGAGCATGGAAAATCCCCCCTTGTTTCAGACGTCTGATCTGAGGGTAGACCAACCTGGAAAAATAGCAGGCTATCGATTCGATTAGCCTTGTCTATCATTACCGGCGCCGCGGCTGCACGCCAGACACCACGCGCCTTACGACAGATGACTGTGTTTGCAGCCTGCGGTTCGATGAATTTTCTTTCATCTCTCCTGAGCATCTGCCTTGAGCAAAGGCTCTTGAAAGCGCAGCAAACGTCCGGCGTTGCCCAACACCAACAGGGTGCTCAGATTGTGCAGCAGGGCCGCAATCATCGCCCCAGCCGCGCCGAGCCAGCCGAAAGCTGCAAAAACCACAATTGCCAGCGTCCAGCCCAGGCCGATCACCACATTGACCTGCAAGGTACGCCGGCACTGACGGCTCAAGCGGATGCAAGTACCGAGGCGACGCAAATCGCTGCCGATCAAGACGATGTCTGCCGACGCAAGAGCAATGTCGGCGCCACCAGCGCCCATCGCCACGCCGACCACACCGGCCTTGAGCGCGAGGGAATCGTTGATACCGTCGCCAACCACCATCGGGCGGAAGCCATGATCGATTTCCTTGAGCACTCGATTGAGCTTGTCCTCGGGAAGCGCTTGCGCCTGGACTTCGTTAAGTCCGACTTTTTGCGCCAGGGATCGGGCCACACTCTGACGATCACCGGTCAGCAGCAGTTGTCGACCCAGCCCCAGCTCGCGCAGTTCGCCCAAGGCAAAACGTGCTTCGGGTTTGGTGCTGTCAGCGAGCAACAGCCATGCGAGGAATTCGCCGTGCAAAGCCAGACCCGCGATCGGGCCGTCGTGTTCAGGAACAAGGGTGGTTGTGATGCCCAGCTGCGCGAATAATTCAGGCCGACCGAGCGCAGCTTCGCCCTTCTCTGTCATCGCCACTACACCCAAGCCTTGGCGCTCATGGATATTGGTTAGAGGCCAATAGGCTTGCTGATCGACCAATCCAGAGAGCGCCCGGCTCACCGGATGACTGCTCGCCGCGCCAAGACTGGCGGCCAGCTCCGGCACTTCGCCGGTGTCCGCGTTCAGGCTGGCGATCGACTGCAAACGCAAAGTGCCGTAAGTCAGCGTGCCGGTCTTGTCGACCACCAGCGAGGTCAGATCGGCGAGTTCTTCAAGGAACGCCGAGCTGCGAATCAGAATCCCATGGCGCGCGGCGACGGCGACACCGGCAATCGCCGTGGCCGGGGCAGACAGCACCAGCGCACAGGGACACGCCGCCACCAGCACCGCGAGCATCGCCTGGGCATCATTGGTGACGAACCAGGTCACCGCCGCCAGCAGCAACACCAGCACCATGTAACTACCAGCGTAGCGTTCGAGCAAACGGGTGATCGGCGGTTTCGAGCGTTCGGCGTTTTGCATCAGAGCGATGACTTTGCCCAAGGTCGATTCGCCGCCAGTGCGGGTGACTTCGATGCGCAGCAATCCATCGAGGTTGATCGCACCGCCGAAGACCGGCATGCCGAGGCCAGCTTCCACCGGCACCGACTCACCGGTAATCGACGCGGTGTCGAGGCTCGCCTGCCCGGATAACACACGACCGTCCGCCGGTACCCGATCGCCGGCCCGCACTTCGACGATATCGCCAGTGCTGAGCGTGCCGTTGTCCACTTCGATGATCGAGCCGTCTGCTTGCAGCTTGCGCGCATGGCTGCGGGTCAACTGGCCGAGTGCGTGAATCGCTTCCTGGGAACCGATGACGCTGCGCTCTTCCAGCACATGGCCGAAGATCATGATGATCGGCAACAACGCTGCGGTGAGCAGATCGCCGGTCGCCCAGGCACCGAGCATGGCCAGCGCGATCAACTGATCGGTGATGCCGTGCAGGCTGGGGTAACGCAGGCTGTACCACGCCGAACGCATCACCGGAACCGCTACCAATAAAGAAGCAGAACCGAGCAATAACTGACTGACACCTACCTGCTCCGGCAGCATCCAGCGCCAGACCAGCCCCAGACCCAACAGCCCGAGCGCGAGCATCGCCAGGGTCAATTGGCGCGCGGCGCGGCGTTGTTCGGCCGAGGACAACAGACTCGGAGCTGCGGTGGTCGCCGTCATTGACTGGCTCCTTGAATGATCAACCGGGAATCGTCTTTCGGGTTAACAGTGGTGACCGACCCGGCCTGGCCGAGAATCTTTGGCACGCGTTCGCGATACAGACGCAGGAGCATTTGCGGGTCGGCAGACGTGGCCAGACTCGAGACGGTTGCGGTATCGGCCGAGGCTTTGGCAGTGCGCTCACCCGCCTGCGCGTGGGCCACTTGCAGCGTACGGTCGGCCTGTTCGTTGGCCGATTGAGTGAGTTTTTCTGCCTCGGTACGCGCGTTGGCTACCGCTTTGTCGGCCTGCTGACTGGCGGTCAGAACCGCGTTGAAGGCACTGACCGCCGGTTCCGGCAGGCTCGATTGCACATCCACCCGCGACACCTGGATGCCGATGCCCTGCCCGCTCGCTTTCAGATCAGCGAGACGCGCGTTGATGCCTTGCACCAGATCACCGCGCAATCGCTCGCGGCGCTCGGCCGCCTGATTGTCGGCGCCCACCAGCTCCGGACGAGCGACCAGAATAGTGTCGAGATCCCGCGCGGCGGACAGCGCCAGCGCACTGCGTGTCACCACCCGGTCGAGCGCTGGCAGCACATGCTCGCCCTGCAACACGAACGCATAGGGATCGGAGACCTGGTAAAACACTCGCACATCCAGTTGCACCACGCCGGCATCACCGGTTAATAAATAACCAGACCCGGCGAGGGCATCGCTCAATGGCGTGGCGAAAGAAGCCACACGATCAGCCTTCAGCGCCTCGTCACTGCGCAACAGATTTTCCACCCGACGCTGGATTACCCGATCCGCCGCTGGCAACAGAATTACCTGTTCAAAGGGTTGCGGCCATGCCCATAACAGACCTGCATTCTGCACGCGATCCAGCGCCCCAAAGTGCAGCACCACGGCGCGGTTCTGCGGATCGATCTGCCGCACATTCGAGCACGCCCACGCCAAGGCGGCCAACACGGTTACCGCGTAAAGGGCGATAAACGCCAAACGCCCCGCCTGAATCCACGGACTGTTCAACGCATGTGTTCCACGTGGAACTTGTTCATTCATGGTTGCGATCCGGATTTGCTGTCGAGACTCGGGGGGCCATCGACCAGCACGTGGAACGGCGCGGCATCAGTGCGCAGAATCAGTTTGGTTTCCGGTGTGACAATGGTGCCGAGGGTATCGAGCGAGCGCAGCAGGTTGTACAGCTGCGGCGAGCTGGCGTAGGCGCGACCATAAATCTGCGCAGCCTCTACCCGTGACTGCGCTTCGATGTCGGCGGCTTTTACCGTGGCATCGGCCTGGACAATTCGCGCATCGCGTTCTGCAGCGGAGCGGATCTGCGCCGCCTCGCGTTTGCCGATCGCTGTGCGTTCGGTGGCGATGGTTTCACGCTCGGCGCGCATACGATCGACCGTTGCACTGAGCGTGACCGAAGGTAACGTCAGCCGCTCAATGCCGACTTGCACCACGCGCACGCCATAAGTGGCGAGCAATTGTTGATCGATCTGCTGACGCAACTGCGCTTCAAAATCGCTGATGTGCACTTGGCTGGCATCGGTGTTGACCAGATCGGCCAGGTCGAAACTGCTGGCCGTGGTTTCCAGGGCCGAGCCGACAAAGGTACGAATCTGCCGGGCCGCTTCGTCCGGCTGATTCTGCACTGCACGCATGAAGCGCTGCACGTGTTCAGGATCACCCTGCACCTGCCACGCCACATACGCTTGAACGATGATGCGCAAACCGTCCCGAGTACCGACATCCTGCAAACCGCTGGAGGTTGTCCGCAGACGCAAGTCCACCGGAATTGCCGCCTCGAACGGCGCAGGCCAGCGCCAGCTCAATCCGGGATCAAGCAAGACCCGCGAGGGATTACCGAAACGGGTGATGACCGTGGCTTCGCCGGAGCGCACTTGCACCAGACTCGCGGCAGCGATGGCAAACGCCACCAGCAACGCCGCCCAACCCATGCGCCGCCAGGGAAATGGCCCGGCGTCCTGGGCATCGCCATGATGGTGGTGACCATGGTGATGGTGATGCCCGCCGTGGCCATGGTCGTGGCTGCGGTGGTCGTGAACGTCATGCACAGGCGACTGGCTCAATGGGTGGCTCCTGGTTGAGCGTTGATACGTGCGGGCGACGGATCAGCCGGCAGCGTGAAAGTGCGCAGATCGATGGTTGGCGCATTGGCGCTGCCGCCGAGTCGATGATCGAGTACCAGCAACCTGGCCTTACTCAAGCCCTGACTGAGCTGATCGAAGTACTGCTCCAGCACGAAAGCCTGGCCGGCACTGGCGAAGGCTTTCTGTTCGGCACTGAATTTCAGGTCGGCGGTTTGCGCGGCGGCGTTGATCTCCCGAGCGTTTGCCGTTGCCTGGTCGCGAACCGTGCTCGCCTGCAACTGCGCTTCGTTGCTGGCCTGCGCAGCCGCCCCGCGTTCGCGAGCGATCAACGCCTGGGCGCCGATCTGCGCCGCTTGCACACTGTGGTAGGCATTCGCCGCGCCGGCCGGTGGATGGATTGCTTCGACAACGGTGGCGAGGATCTCCACACCGCTGTTCAGTTGGTTCAGATCGCTTTGCACCGCGCGACCGATTTCCTCGGCCAGCCCTGCCCTATCGTCGCCGAGCAATCCGTCGAGGGTACGCGAGGCGAAATCGTGAACCAGAATGCGACTGGCAGTGCTGCGGAGCAGCGTCGGTACATCGGCGCTGTTATAGATCGCAGCAAGCGCCGCCTCGTCGTTCAAACCGATGCGATAGACAAAGCGCACGTCCATGTTGACGATCTGCAATCCCTGTTGCGCGTCCCGGCTGCTGGCAATGACCTGGGATTTGTCATTGACGTGGCTGGCGTCCCACAAACGGTTGGAGGTCAGCGGTGCCGGGCCTTCAGCGGAATCGGACTGCACGGCCAACGGCTTGTCGCCGACGCTGGTTGCCAGTTCGTGGACGACGCCGTTTTCAACGCTCAGCACGCGCCCCAACGGCCAAGGCAATCCGGCGTGCAAACCTGGGCCGAACACCTGCTCCGGTTTACCGAAGCGCTCATAGATGCCGCGACCTTGCAGAGGGATTTCATGTAAGCCGGTCAGCATCCACCCGACCAGTGCGACCACTGCCATCACTGGCAACAGGGCCCGGCGCATGTAACTGAACGCCCAGATCTGGCGCAGATCGATGCCGAAACGGTTGTGCATTTCATGCTGCAGCGCCAGCCACGGTTGCGGCGGCCAGCGCAGCATATCGGCGATAAAACTGCGCGCCAGCAGGGTAGGTTCGAGTTGTTCGCGGCGCGGGCTGAAGACTGACAGCACCGCGCGCAACAACAGTTCGATGGCAACCAGCATCGGCAGAATCGCGCTGAGCACCGCGATGCGAACTGGCCAGACCGCGTGTTCACTGGCGAACAACAGACACAGTGCACCGATCAGAAGCGAGAAGATCACCACCCGGGCCAGTTGCCCGAGCGCCGCCGCTTCCGGCCATTGCGCCGGCGGCTCCTGTGCCAGGTGCCGCTCCAGCACCAGCAAGGCGAACGCCATCAACAACGCCAATGCCGCACCGATGCTCGCCGAAATACCCAACGCCGCTGTGGGTAACGCCAGATTCCATACTTGCTCGATACTGAGCAGGACCAACAACGCCCAGCCGCCGAGCCACAACGTCGGCGCGCCGATTTGTCCGAGCAGATGCCGGCTGCGCTGACTCAGCCGCTCCAGAAGCCTTTCGTACCAGCCATCGGCTGTGGCGCCCTCCTCCACAACTGCCGGTTGCGAACTCAACGGATGCAGTACTCGCGCGCGCCATTGCGTCACCCACCAGGCCGATTGCAACCCGGCGACGAGCACCAGCAACGCTGCGCTTTGATTGATCAACAATGGCAACCACAGTGATCGTGGCGCAAACAGGCCGACGAAAAACGCCAACACCCAGCCCACCGCTGCTAATCCACCGAGGCCATAAGCCAGCCGACGCAACTGGCGTCCCTGCGCGGCTGCTTGCTGAAAGCGCGGCAGCCCGGTCACTGGCGTGGCGTCCAACTCAAGATCGACTTGCATATCACCCCGGCTACATTGTTCTTGACGTTACGATATAACGAAGGCTGTGAAATATTCGTACACAATTGCACTTATTCAAAGACGCCGCAGCTGTCGCTTGCCTGAAGCCTTGACCGAAATGTTCGGCAACGCTCATATTACGCACATAATTTTTATCGCAACTAATCTTGGCTATCCCCATCGAGCAATCTGGAGCAAGCGCATGAGCAACTATGACGTGGTGATTCTGGGCGGTGGCCCCGGTGGATATAACGCGGCCATCCGCGCCGGTCAGCTCGGCCTTAAAGCCGCTTGCGTCGAAGGGCGATCGACGCTGGGCGGCACCTGTCTGAATGTCGGTTGCATGCCGTCCAAAGCCTTGCTGCACGCTTCGGAGCTGTACGCCGCTGCGGCGGGTACGGAATTCGCCAATCTCGGCATCGAGGTCAAACCGACGCTGAACCTGGCGCAGATGATGAAACAGAAAGACGAAAGCGTCGCCGGCCTGACCAAGGGCATCGAGTTTCTGTTCCGCAAGAACAAGGTCGACTGGATCAAGGGCTGGGGCCATATCGACGGCCCGGGCAAGGTCACGGTGACCGACGCTCAAGGCAACAAGACCGAGCTCAGCGCCAAGGACATCATCATTGCCACCGGCTCCGAGCCCACTCCCCTGCCCGGCGTCGAGATCGACAACCAGCGTATCCTCGATTCCACCGGCGCGCTGTCGCTCAGTGAAGTGCCCAGGCATCTGGTGGTGATTGGCGCCGGAGTGATCGGCCTGGAGCTGGGTTCGGTATGGCGGCGACTCGGCGCGCAGGTCACCGTGGTCGAATACCTTGATCGTATCTGCCCCGGCGTCGATGGCGAGGCCGGCAAAACCTTGCAACGCGCGCTGAGCAAACAAGGCATTGCCTTCAAATTGAGCTCGAAGGTCACCAGCGCCACCAGCTCCGCTTCAGGCGTGCAGCTTAGCGTCGAACCTGCCGCAGGCGGCGCTGCCGAGCTGATTGAAGCCGACTATGTGCTGGTGGCCATCGGGCGCCGGCCGTACACCCAAGGCCTGGGACTGGAGAACGTCGGCCTGAGTACCGACAAACGCGGCATGCTCGCCAACAAGCAACATCGCACCGAAGCCGCCGGGATCTGGGTGATTGGCGACGTCACGTCCGGGCCGATGCTCGCGCACAAGGCCGAAGACGAAGCCATGGCCTGCGTCGAACAGATCCACGGCAAGGCCGGCGAGGTCAATTACGCGCTGATTCCCAACGTCATCTACACCCAGCCGGAACTGGCCAGCGTCGGCCTGACCGAAGAACAGCTCAAGGCCGAAGGGCGCGCCTACAAGGTCGGCAAGTTTCCCTTCACTGCCAACAGCCGGGCGAAGATCAATCACGAAACAGAAGGCTTTGCCAAAGTCCTCGCCGACGAGCGCACGGACGAAGTGCTCGGCGTGCACCTCGTTGGCCCGAGCGTTAGCGAGATGATCGGCGAGTTTTGTGTGGCGATGGAGTTCAGCGCATCGGCTGAAGACATTGCCCTGACCTGCCATCCGCACCCGACGCGCTCGGAAGCTTTACGTCAGGCAGCGATGAATGTCGAGGGGATGGCGACGCAGATGTAAATCTCCAAGCCTTGCGCGCTCCTTCGCGAGCAGGCTCGCTCCCACATTGGAATGCGTTACCCCTGTGGGAGCGAGCCTGCTCGCGAATGGCGCCACCCGGTCTACAGCGGCAGATGCCCCAACGGCAACGCCCCCGGCGCTTTCACTGTGTGAATGGCAAAGTTGCTGCGAATATCGCTCACCCCCGGCAGCTTCAGCAGGTGCGCGCTGACAAAGCGGTCGTAAGCGCGCAAGTCTGGCACCACCACTTGCAACAGGAAATCCGACTCCCCGGACACCAGAAACGCTGAGACCACCTCAGGCAACGCAGTGACAGCGGCATAAAAAGCCTCGGCGCGTTCTTCGTTATGCCGCTCGACCTTGACCCCGACAAACACCGTCAGCCCCAGCCCGACTTCATCGCGATCGAGATTGGCCTGGTAGCCGCGGATCACTCCTGCTTCTTCAAGCATGCGCACCCGCCGCAGGCAGGGCGAGGCTGACAGGCCGATTTCCTCCGCCAGCTCGACGTTGCTCAGGCGGCCGTTGCGCTGCAGCGCTGCGAGAATCTTGCGGTCATAGGCGTCAAGTTTCATCTTTGGCAGATTCCGATAGTTACACGCTGGAAAACCAGCAGGTTATGCCAAACACAGAGGATTTTGAAGCTGACTACGCAAGCACCTGCCCTGCCCTCTCGCTCTAGACTGGCGCGACCAAATCGACAATGAGAGGGCGCGACGTGGCAAGTCTCTGGCTGTTTATCCTGACCCTGGCTGTGGTGCTTTTATTGCCGGGGCCGGACATGATCCTGCTCTTGCAAACCGGTGCGCGGCAGGGTCGCGGCGCTGCCTTGGCCACAGCCGTGGGCCTGGCCATCGCACGGGCCTGTCATGTGGCATTGGCGGCGCTGGGGCTGGCAGCGCTGTTCAAAACGGCACCGTGGACGTTTGATGTGGTGCGCATCGCGGGTGCGGCGTACCTGCTGTGGATCGGCATTCAATGTTTTCGCAGCTCGCTGGTGCCGAGCCTGCAATCCCAAGAGCGGGCACCTGCACACGGCCACTGGCGCGAAGCGATCCAGCGCGGCCTGCTGACCAACCTGCTGAACCCCAAGGCCTTGCTGTTCTGCTCGGTGCTGCTGCCGCAATTCATCGTCAGTCACGGCGCGCCGGTGTTGAGCCAGTTCGCCGTACTTGGCCTGGTGCTGGTCAGCGTCGGCCTGCTGTTTGACAGTGTTGTCGCCCTGACCGGCGCGGCACTGGGCCGTTGGCTGCAACACAGTCCAACAGCCCAGCGCGTTCAGCAATGGCTGTTCGGCAGCCTGTTGATCGGCTTCGCCGTACGCCTGAGCTTCCTTCAGCAGGCTTAAGCCTGGCGCACCTTGCGTTGACGACGGGTGATCAACACAAGCGCAGCAAGGGCGACCAGCACCATCGCGCCAATCTGCACCGGCCACTTGTAAGGTCGCAGCGTCGCACGCACCGCGTCGGTGACTTGGGTGACGTAGCGCTTGTCGGCATTTTCGAAGTCCGGGTACGGGCATTGATTGCCGAAGTCTTGCGCCCACGCCACGTAAGGACCTTCTTTGACGTAGCGCTGATACAGCGCACTCTGGTCTGCAAGGCTGCTGTTCCAGCCGGCAGCGTTGCACAGCACCGCGGCAAATGCCTGGCTGGTGTGCGGCAGGTGATCGGCGGCGCGACTGGCCAATGCCGTGGCGACAAAACGATAGTGATAACGCTGATCCGGTTGCGCGGCGGTGGCCTGCTGGCGCTGCACTTCCGCTGCGGAAATCAGCGGGCCGACATCCAGCTTCGTGCTCTCCAGCGTGTAGCTGCCGCCGAATGTGGCGTAATCAGGCGCCATCTCATAACCGAGGATGTCCATGCCCCACTCCCGGGCTGTCCATGCGGCGTTGTACAACGCACTGGCGCGTTTGCTCGGCCACCATGCCGCCTCGGCCTTGAGCCGTTGCTCGCCATAGAGCCGGGCCTTGTGCTGCAGATCGTCACTGGCAAAGTAACTGACCGCTTCCTCGTAACGTCCCTCACGCAGCAACCGTCGACCGAGCAGATTGCGCAGATTGGCGGCCACCGACAGCGGCACGTAGTTATCGCGTTCCTGCTGCGTCAATGGCGGCGGCGCCGGCACGTTCTCATCAACATACTGTTTAAGCTCATCGACCGTCAGCACCCGCTCGGCAACGGTGGCGGCATCGAACCAGTAAATGCTGTTGCTGCGGTACAACTGGACAAAGGCTTGCAGGTATTCGCCGCGTTGCAACGCCAGGATCGCGCTTTCGCCCTCGACCCGGCATTTCGGCTGCACGGTTTCAAACGCCCAGTCCGGTGTGCGGCGATAACCCCAGTCTTCGTTCTGCGGGAAAGCCTGGGCGGCTTTGGCGTAGGCTGCCGCGGCGGCAGTCGTGTCGCCATCACGCACCGCCAGTTTTGCCCGCAACCACCAAGCGAGCCCGCCGTCCCCGGCATTTTCCAGGAAGGCCTTGGCAGACGCGTAATCGCCCTGTTGATAACTCATTGCCGCCAATCGATCGGCATTGTCGAGGCTGCCATGTGTGCTGTTCTGCAACAGTGTTACCAGTTTCTTTTCATTCGGCGGCTGTTCACCGAATGACCAGCCCTGACGACTGACCAGCGACGCCGTGACCAGTTGCTGCACCGCTGGCTGCTGCAGCAGCTTCGCCAGTTGGGCTTGGGGCAATTCAGCCAGTTCGTTCATCAGTTGCTTGAGCGAGGTGTAACCGACCGCCGAGCCGTGCAGGTTCTGCGTTTCGTACAGTTCGATGGCGCCGCTCCAGTCGCCCGCGCTGCGCAACACCCGCGCTTCTTCACCGAGGCTGGCAACGCCCAGTTCCAGCGGATCGCTGAAGCCATCGATGCTCAGCTGCCGGGCCTGACGAAAGGCAGCGCGCGCCTGTTCAAGCGCTTCGATGCGGTCATGCGCCTCGGTGCTCATGGCGAAAGCGATGCGCCCCAGAGAATACGCCGCCCAGGTACTGCGCAACGGACGCTGCTCTGCCGGCAGCGCCAGCACCTTGTTGAAATAATCCGTGGCCGATTGCTGATCGCCGCTGGCAAAGGCCACCGCGCCGGCGACGTACAAACGGATTTCCGCCGGCAGACCGGCGCCCTGCTCGTCAGCCTGACGCGCGTCGTTGAGCCCGCGCAAGCGCTTGACCAAGGCTTGCTGCTCGGCGCTCAGGCCGACCTGTTCAGCCTGTTCCCGTGCCAGCTCCGACGCGTTGTCTTCGGCGTAATCGTTGGGGTTATGGGTCGCGGCGGTGACATTTTTCAGCCCGGCAATGGTTTTGCCGAGGCGACTGATTTCGAAGCTGAAGCTGCCTTCGGGCAAATCGGCCAACGTCTGCGCGCGATTGTCGAGCAGGCGCATCGGGAAGTCCGGGCCGCAGGCCAACGCCGAGCCCAGCGGCAGGCTGAGGCTCAGGCACAGCAGATGGCGGGGCCAGTTACGGGTCAACATGCGAACCTCCTTGATCAATATGTGCACAACGCGCCCAACCGATAGCGCGCTGCCCGCCCGCCGGCAAGCGGCCGTCACGCAGGCGGGTGAAGGTAAGCAGATTGGCACTTTGTTGCAACGAGTAACCGGCGAGCGCATCGGCGCCAGCACAGTCCTGCACCTTCAGCGTGATTTGCGCGGGCCACGGGCTGTCGAGATTGCCGCGGTTTTCGAGCTGGATGTCATAGAGTCCGGCCTGCTCTTTGAGCGACAGGCCGAAATGACTGCTGAGCAAATCACCTCGAGCCACTGCGCGTAAAGTCGTCAGGCTCCAGGCGCGACGATCGTTGGCCAGCGGCAGACGAAACCAGATCAGCCCGGCGAGATGCTCGGGCGGGTCGTCGCGCAAGGTCTTGGCCAATTGGCTGAGTTGCAGCGGATCGGCGAGCAGCTCCCGGCGCTGTCCGCCGCGCTCGAGTTGCACTTCGCTTTCCACCACCGGCGCACCACCGTCAGTTGCCAACAGCGCAACGCCATAAGCCGGCAGCGCCAGATAGAACGGTTTGTCGCTGGCACGTGCCCAGGCCTTGGCCCACTTCAAGGCCTGCTGTGGATCAAACAGACCTCGTCGCGGATCGCTCACCGCGTGAACCTGCAGCACGCTGCTGTCGACGCTCTGCAAC
>Ga0247818_10002267_pt1 | contig 12458 bp, 10 predicted proteins | sample 13C_Glucose_Day1_FD_192424 | JGI IMG/M metagenome (GOLD analysis project Ga0247818, IMG submission 192424) | Soil microbial communities from agricultural site in Penn Yan, New York, United States - 13C_Glucose_Day1 | ecosystem: Environmental > Terrestrial > Soil > Agricultural land | place...
GAAGGCGGCCTGCCAGCCTGCCCATCTCTCTCGCGCCCACACGCGATCCACTGTAGGAGCTGGCTTGCCAGCGAAGGCGGCCTTGAACATTGCGTTGATCTTTCGGGCCCCATCGCTGGCAAGCCAGCTCCTACAGAGGACCGGGTATAGCGAGAGAGATGGGCAGGCTCACTCACAGGATTTTCACCCCCCGGGAAGAGGATTGGGCCCCAGCAACAATTCCTGCTCCCGCTCACACAACTCCACCACGTAATCCCACATCACCCGCAGCCGCACCGACTTGTGCAGCTCGCGGCGGGTGCTGATCCAGTAGCTGCGCAGGATGCTCTCCTGCGGGAGCAACGGCACCAGGGCGGGATCGTCGCTGGCCATGTAGCACGGCAGCACGGCGATGCCCAGGCCCGCGCGTGCGGCCTGTTGCTGGGCGATGACGCTGGTGCTGTGGAAGACCACCTGCGGGTTGCGGCAGAAGCTGTTGAGAAACATCAGTTCCTGGCTGAACAGCAAGTCGTCGACGTAGCCGATCCAGGCGTGCCGCCCCAGGTCTTCGCGATTGCGCAGCGCTGGCGAACGGTCGAGATAGTCCTGGCTGGCGTAAAGCGCCAAGCGATAGTCGGCCAGCTTGCGCGTGACCAGCATGTCGGCGGCCGGGCGTTCCAGGTGGATGCTGATTTCCGCCTCGCGGTTGAGGATGCTGACGAAACGCGGCACCGCCACCAACTCGACTTCCAGCCCCGGGTAACGCTCGAACAGGCCGTTCATGCGGCTGGCGAGAAACATGATGCCCAGCCCTTCCGTCACCCCCACCCGGATCTTGCCCAGCGGCGCCGTGGACTGGGTGATTTCTTCCTGCGCCAGCAGCGCGACATTCTCCATGGCCTCGGCGTGCTTGAGCAATGCTTCACCGGCCGGGGTCAGCTCGTAGCCCTGGGCATGCTGCACGAACAAGGCGCTGCCAAGGCTCTTTTCAATGGCCTCGATGTGCCGCGCCACGGTGGCATGGGTGGTGTTCAAGCGGCGCGCGGCAGTGAGCAAACGCCCGCTACGCTGGAGCTCGAGAAAGAAGCGCAGGTCATTCCAGTCGAACATCATCCATCCTTAGGTCAGCGTTGTTTAAAAACGCACAGCAGCTGGGTAAAAACTAACATTCTTTAAACGAAAGCTAACAACTAGGATGGATCCCAACAAGAACAACAAGCGAGGTCAGGGATGCAAGCTTCCCTTGATGAATTCGACTACATCGTGGTTGGGGCGGGTCCCGCCGGTTGTTTGCTGGCCAATCGCCTGTCGGCCAACCCGCAGCACCGGGTGCTGCTGCTCGAAGCCGGCGGTCGCGACAATTACGCGTGGATTCACATCCCGGTGGGCTACCTGTTCTGCATCGGCAACCCGCGCACCGACTGGTGCTTCAAGACCGAGGCGCAACCCGGCCTGCAGGGCCGCACCCTGAGTTACCCGCGCGGCAAGGTCCTGGGCGGCTGCTCGTCGATCAACGGCATGATCTACATGCGCGGCCAGGCTGGCGATTACGACGGCTGGGCGGCCGACGGCAACCCCGGCTGGCGCTGGCAAGACGTGCTGCCGTTGTTCAAGAAGAGCGAAAATCATTATGCCGGCGAATCAACCTTCCACGGCGCCAGCGGCGACTGGCGAGTGGAACGCCAGCGCCTGTCCTGGCCGATTCTCGATGCCTTCCGCAGCGCCGCCGAGCAGAGCGGCATCGCCAGCATCGACGACTTCAACCAGGGCGATAACGAAGGTTGTGGCTACTTCCAGGTCAACCAGAAGGCAGGCGTGCGCTGGAATGCAGCCAAGGCGTTCCTCAAGCCGATACGCCAGCGCCCCAACCTGACGGTGCTGACCGGCGTCGAAGTCGACCGGGTGCTCCTGGAAAACGCTCGCGCCTGGGCGGTCAGCGCCCATTGGCAAGGTCAGGCCAGGACCTTCAAGGCGCGCAAGGAAATCATCCTGTGCGCCGGGTCCGTCGGTTCACCGAGCATCCTCCAGCGTTCCGGCATCGGCCCCCGCCCGCTGCTGCAGCGCCTGGGCATCGGCGTCGTGCATGAACTGCCAGGGGTCGGCGGCAACCTGCAAGATCACCTGCAACTGCGCCTGATCTACAAACTGGAAAACGCCCGCACCCTGAACCAGATCGCCGGCAGCCTGTGGGGCAAGATGGGCATGGGCTTGCGCTACCTGTATGACCGCAGCGGCCCCCTGTCCATGGCACCGAGTCAATTGGGGGCATTCGCCCGCTCGGGGCCGGAGCAGACTTCAGCCAACCTGGAGTACCACGTGCAACCGTTGTCGCTGGAGCGGTTCGGTGAACCGCTGCATGCCTTCCCGGCGTTTACCGCCTCGGTCTGCGACTTGCGTCCGCAAAGCCGTGGCCGGGTGGAAATCCAGTCCGCCAACCCGCAGCAAGCGCCCTTGATCCAGCCCAACTACCTCAGCCATCCCGAGGACTTGCGGGTGGCCGCCGATGCCATTCGCCTGACCCGGCGAATCGTTGCCGCACCCGCCCTGAAGGCGTTCAAGCCGGTTGAGTATCTGCCCGGCGACAGCCTGCAGAGCGAGGAACAGCTGCACGAAGCCGCCGCGCGGATCGGTACCACCATCTTCCATCCCGTCGGCACCTGCCGGATGGGCAACGACGCGGACGCGGTGGTCGATGCCGAACTGCGCGTGCACGGCATCCCCGGCCTGCGCATCGCCGACGCCTCGATCATGCCGCGCATCACCTCGGGCAACACCTGCTCGCCTACGCTGATGATCGCGGAGAAGGCTGCACACATGATCCTCAACCCCGCCACAAGGAGCATCACCGAGACAATGGAACTGGTCACACATCCGTGACCCCAGCACGGACACTGCAGGAGCGAGCCTGCTCGCGATGGTCGCCAACGATAACGCTGGAAACATGACACCACGCGGCGTTCCAAGGCCCTTCGCGAGCAGGCTCGCTCCCACAGGAAATGCGTACATCCGACACAACGACAGTAGCGGCGCCAGCCCACAAGGAAAGCGCCGACAGTGGAACAACAAAAACAATCACTGTGAGGGATACCGATATGTCAGAACACGTTCAACCCCTGGAAGCCGTGCGCAGCGCGGGCACCAGCCAGGAAACCCAGAAAGTCATCTTCGCCTCGTCGCTCGGGACGGTCTTCGAGTGGTATGACTTTTTCCTCTATGGCGCCCTCGCGGCGGTGATCAGCAAGCAGTTCTTCGCCGGGGTCAACGACACCACGGCGTTCATCTTCGCCCTGATGGCGTTTGCTGCCGGCTTCATCGTCAGGCCGTTCGGCGCCCTGGTGTTCGGCCGGTTGGGGGACATGATCGGGCGCAAATACACCTTCCTCGCCACCATCGTGCTCATGGGCCTGGCCACCTTCTGTGTCGGTTTGCTACCCAATTACGCGAGCATCGGCATTGCCGCGCCGATCATCCTCGTGGTGCTGCGCATGCTCCAGGGCCTGGCGCTGGGGGGTGAATACGGCGGCGCCGCGACTTACGTGGCGGAGCACGCCCCCATCGGCAAACGCGGTTTCCACACCAGCTGGATCCAGTCCACCGCCACCCTCGGCCTGTTGCTGTCGCTGCTGGTGGTACTCGGTTGCCGGTACTTCACCGGCGATCAGTTCGAAGTCTGGGGCTGGCGCATTCCGTTCCTGTTTTCGATCGTCCTGCTGGGCATCTCGACCTGGATTCGATTGAGCCTGCACGAGTCGCCTGCGTTCGTGAAAATGAAAGAGGAAGGCAAACTCTGCAAGTCGCCGATCCGCGACTCCTTCGGTAAATGGGACAACCTCAAGGTGGTCCTGATCGCCCTGTTCAGCATCAATGCCGGGCAAGCGGTGACCTTCTACGCGGCGCAGTTCTATGTGCTGTTCTTCCTCACCCAGTTCCTGAAAATGGACCCCGCAGTGGCCAACGGCCTGCTGATCGTCAGTGTGACCATCGGCGCCCCCTTCTTCATTTTCTTCGGCTGGCTGTCGGACAAGGTCGGGCGCAAACCGGTGCTGATGCTCGGCCTGCTGCTCGCCACGGCGCTGTACTTCCCGATCTTCAAGACGTTGGCCCACTACGCCAACCCGGCCATCGACCAGGCCAGCCGCCAGGCCCCGATCACCGTGCTGGCCGACCCGGCTACCTGCACCTTCCAGTTCGACCCGGTGGGCAAGGCGAAATTCGACAGCCCCTGCGACAAGGTCAAGACCTTCCTGGTCAAGCAGGGCCTGCCTTACCAGAGCGAAGCGGCCCCGGCCGGCAGTGGTGTGCAGGTCAGCGTCGGTGACATTAAGATCGACGGCTTCGACGAAGCGGCCCTGCGTGGCGCGGTGACCCTGGCGGGTTACCCGCAACAGGCCGATATGCAGCAGATCAACAAGCCGATGATCGTGGCATTGATCGTCGCGCTGATCATCATCTCCGCCATGTGCTACGGCCCGCTGGCGGCGCTGATGGTCGAACTGTTCCCGACCCGCATCCGCTACACCTCGATGTCCCTGCCCTACCACATCGGCAACGGCTGGTTCGGTGGGTTCCTGCCGACGGTGTCATTTGCCCTGGTGGTCTATACCGGGGATATTTTCTACGGACTGTGGTACCCGGTGGTGATTACCGGGGTGAGCCTGGTGGTGGGGCTGCTGTGCCTGCGTGAGACGCGTAACGTCGACCTGGATAAAAACTGACGTTTACCCAATGAGCCTTCGCCTGTAGTTACCCACTGCCGGCGAAGGCGGACTGATAGCCAACCCAGCTCCCACGGCCGCACCTGATCCACTGTAGGCGCTGGCTTGCCAGCGATGAGGCCCGAAAAACGAGCGAAAGGTTCAAGACCGCCTTCTCCGGCATGCAGGCCGGCATGCCGACGATCTCACTCGTCAATATCAATCAACTCAAACGTCACCTGATCCGGATAGTACGCCACATACTCCTGGATCTGCCTCACTGACACCTTGGGTTTTTCATAGCTCCACGCCGCATTAGCGCCTTCGTGTCCCGGTACCTGCAAGCTGAAATAACTGGCATCGCCCTTGTACGGGCAATAGCTGGTGTGATCGGTACGGGCGTAATACTTCTCGTCGATGTCCTCGCGCGGCACGTAGTACACCGGCGGGTAATTGGCTTCCAGCAACACCAGCGCACGAGACGTCGCTGCCACCTGGAATCCGTGAAATTTCACCAACAGGCAGCCGGGCTGCTCGGCGATGGTGATGACGGGGCTGGGACCGGAGCTTTTCATGGAATACGCACCTCATGACGGTGATGGACCTGTAACTGCAGGGCTGCACGACGCCCCGGAAACCTCGGTTTATCAGGTATAACCCAAGTAGCCGGCCTGCGACGGCTGCGCAGCCGAACGGATTCACCGGGTCGGGCAAACAGATGCAACGTTTTTGCTGTACATCCATACAGATAATGATTGCTCTCGCGCGCGACTCCCGCCATCCTGTGCTCCTCCCGGACACTGATCGACGATGGTGGTTATGCGGCTGTACCTCTGTGAAAAACCTTCCCAGGCCAAAGACATTGCGGCCGTGCTTGGCGCGCGGCGGCGCGGTGATGGCTGCTGGCTGGGAACGGACGTCACGGTGACCTGGTGCATCGGCCACCTGCTGGAGACCGCGCCACCGGATGCCTATGACGCGCGCTACAAGCGCTGGGTACTGGCCGACCTGCCGATTATTCCCGACAAGTGGAAAATGACCGTCAAGCCGCGCACCGCCAGTCAATACAAGGCGGTCAAGCGCCTGCTCGGCGAAGCGTCCGAGCTGGTGATTGCCACGGACGCCGACCGCGAGGGCGAGATGATCGCCCGGGAACTGGTGGAACATTGCCGCTATCGCGGGCCAATCCAGCGCTTGTGGCTATCGGCGCTGGACGATGCGTCGATCCGCAAGGCCCTGGCCGCGCTCCGGCCCGGTGCGCAGACCTTCAGCCTCTATCATTCGGCGCTGGGGCGCTCTCGGGCCGACTGGCTGATCGGCATGAACATGAGCCGGCTGTTCACCTTGCTGGGACGCCAGTCGGGGTACCAGGGCGTGTTGCCGGTCGGCCGGGTGCAGACGCCGACCCTGCGCCTGGTGGTAGACCGCGATCGCAGCATCGCCGACTTCGTGCCCGTGCCCTACTGGGCTGTCGAGGTGCAGTTGCTGCACGACGGCAGCACCTTCACCGCGCAATGGCGGGCGGCGTCCGACGTCTGCGACGACCAGGACCGCTGCCTCAACCAGGCACTGGCGCAACGGGCAGCGGCGGCCATGCGCGCCGCCGACAGCGCCAGGGTCATCAAGCTGCGCACCGAGCGCATGCGCGAAGTGGCGCCGCTGCCCTTCGATCTCGGCACCTTGCAGGAGGTCTGCTCGAAAAAGCTCGGGCTCGGTGCCCAGGAAACCCTCGACATCGCCCAGGCGCTCTACGAAACCCACAAGGTCATCACCTACCCGCGCAGCGACTGCGGTTACCTGCCCCTCAGCCAGCACAGCGAAGCACCGGGCATCCTGGCAGCACTGCGCCAGGCCGACCCGGCACTGGACGCCTTGCAAGACTACCTGGAACCCCAGCGCCGTTCACGGGCCTGGAACGATGCCAAGGTCAGCGCGCACCACGGCATCATCCCCACCGCCGCGGCGAAGAACCTCGATCGCCTGGTGGGCAAGCAGCGCGCGGTCTACACCCTGATCCGCGCCCGTTACCTGGCGCAGTTCCTGCCCAATCACGAATTCGATCGCACCCAGGCCGACTTCGACTGCGCCGGCGAGGCCTTGCGTGCCGTTGGCAAGCAAATCGTCGAACCGGGCTGGAAACGCGCCCTGCCCGAAGCCCTTGCGCCGGCCAAGGGCCGCGAGGTACCTGCCCCGCAAACCCTGCCCAGCCTCAGGGAAGGGCTCGATTGCGCGGTGGCCGACGTGTTACTCAAGGACCTCTGGACCCAACCGCCCAAACCGTTCACCGAGGGTGACCTGATCAAGGCCATGAAGAACGTCGCCAAGCTGGTGGAAGATCCCTTGCTCAAGCAGAAGCTCAAGGACACCACCGGCATCGGCACCGAAGCGACCCGCGCCTCGATCATCCAGGGCCTGCTCGACCGTGGCTACCTGATCAAGAACGGCAAGGCGCTGGCGGCGACCCCGGCCGCTTTCAGCTTGATCGATGCCGTCCCGCGCGCCATTGCCGACCCGGGCACCACAGCCATCTGGGAGCAGGCCTTGGACATGGTGCAAAGCGGGGAAATGAGCCTGGACGAGTTCGTCACCAAACAGGCAGCCTGGATGAGCAAGCAAGTCAGTCGCTGCGCCGGCCTGAGCCTGACCATCAGCGGCCCGGCCAGCCCTGCCGGGCGCGGTGCCACGCCGTGGAAAAACAAACGCAAGCCGGCCAAGCGCAAGCCCGCGCCCAAACGCACAACAAAAGCTCCTGTGTAGGAGCTGGCTTGCCAGCGATAGCGGAGGTAGAAACGACATAAATGTCGCCTTACGCCCCATCGCCATCAATACCAACCAACCCTTAAACATCTTTTTCGTTTCTGCGCCGCTTTTGCATTTCTGTGCGACAGATCCCACTTCAGAGGCTCCCCCATCCCCCCTTAGCAGTGTAAGTTTGCAGATCTTTCTGATTAAACGATCAGATATTTCCTACAAACCCACCTGCAAAGGAATGCCTCCAGCAATGGACTTTTCACTCAAGCACCTGGCCGCGGCCACCCTGATGTTCGCCAGCCTGTCGTCGTTCACCACTGCTGCCCAAGCCAACATCACCCCGCAACAGAGCGCGATCATCCTCAAGACCTTCAGTGATGAGTCGGTCACCGATTTCCGGCAGTTCCTGACGAGCCTGGCCAAGAGCGACGTCGCTAAAACCTCTGACCTCGGCCCGGCCATCAGTGCCTTCCAGGACAACAAGACGCTGACGCCTGGACAGCAAAACGAAATCCACCGCCTGCTTGGCCTCTATACCCGGATCAAGTACGGCAGCGCGGCCACCGAAACCCTGCGTGAACTGGTGGCCATCCCCACCGTGCGCGTGGACGGCGTCGCCCAGCACGACAATCCCGAGTTCATCAGGATCGCCGAGAAGATCAAGGGCCTGGCCCAGGCATTCAACCTGAGCTTTCGCAACATCGACAACCGCGTCTATGAAATCTCCCTGGAAGGCACCGGCGATGAAGTCGTGGGCATTCACGCCCATGCCGACGTGGTGCCGGTGACGCCAGAGAACTGGGTATTGCAGGACGGCACCCGGCTCGACCCGTTCAAGGTCACCCTGGTTGGCGACCGTATGTATGGTCGGGGTACCGAGGACGACAAGAACGGCATCGTGGTCGCGCTCTACGCCATGAAAGTCATCAAGGAAGAGAAACTGCCGCTGGCCAGGAACTTCAAGCTGCTGGTCGACACCACCGAGGAAACCACCGGCGACGCCATCCCCTACTATTTCGAACGCAACCCCACGCCCAACTACAACCTGGCGCTCGATGGCGGGTACCCGGTGGTGATCGCCGAGAAAGGCTACGGCACCGTCATGGCCAGCTTCGCCAAGCGCCAGGGTCAGGGCAACGGCGCCGAAATCACCTCGATGACCGGCGGCCTGGCTACCAACCAGATTCCGTCGACCTCGGTCGCCACCCTGCTGACAGACAAACCCGCAGAGCTGGCCGCCAGCCTGCAAAAGGCCGGCTCCGAGTACGCCAAGCGCAATGGCGGCAACTTTGAGGTCACCGCCAAGGTTGACGGCAAAGATGTCAAGCTGACCGTCACCGGCGTGTCCGCCCACTCCTCCGAGCCCGAGTCCGGCGTCAACCCGGTGGCCAGGATGCTCGACTTCATCAACAGCCTCGACGGCAAGGTCGCGCTCAAGCACAACCACATCACTGACGCGGCGCGCTACGCTGCCGACAACTGGGGGCTGGACTACCTGGGCGGCAAACTGGGGGTGGGCTTCTCCGATGAGTTCATGGGCCCGTTGACCACCTCCCTGACCTACGTCGGGATGGATGAAAAAGCCTTCAAGCTCGCGGTCAACCTGCGCGTGCCGAAGGGCAAGTCGCCGCAAACGCTGAAATCAGAAATTGCCACCAAGCTCGATGCCTGGAGCAAGCAGAGCAAAATCGCCCCGGCGTTGGACTACTCCATCGCCGAGCCGATGTACCGCAACCCCGAGGGCGAATGGGTCAAGGCTTTGCTCGCCGTGGCCAGCGAAAACCTCGGCATGGAGCACAAGTTCGGCACCTCCGCCGGCGCCACCTCGGTGCATGAACTACCTAATGGCGTGCAGTTCGGCCTGGCCATGCCGGACGTCAAGTACACAGGTCACAACGACAACGAGTTCAAGACCACCGAGCAGTTCCTGCTCGACCTGCAGATCGTGACCGAAATGATGGGCCGCATCGGGCAGTTGCCGAAACTCTGACCCACCTTGCGCCCCTGCCGTTCTGGTGGGGGCGCTGCGTCGCGGTCGGCTGTACATAGTCATTCCGTCTGTTCGGGCGGATCGACAGGTTACTGGGTTTGCGGTGTGGCCGTCCCGTAGGCAACGGCGCACGGTCCTGTGGCTTTCAAGAAGTAACCTTGAACACGCTTAAACAAGCATTTTCAAGCGAGGCTTGATGCCCTTGCTGCTAATACTGATGCCAAGCGAACGCCAGCGATGAACGCCGCCATCACTCAGTGGTCACAACAAGTGATGGCATCGCAACTGATCACTTGTACCACTCAGCCGCGACGCTTGCATTCCACACATTCCAGGGTGCGCCGGATAACGTTCAGTGGGTTCGGTTCCTGTCTGAAACAGGTGCTGACTGCTGCCATCCAATGCTCCCTTATCGGAGTACGCAAATGACTCAATCAATACGGTTGTTCCTGACGGCCTGGCTTGCGGTTGCCGCGCTGGCATCGGCCAGTTTCCTGAACACGGCAGGCGCCGCCACCGCCGAGGACCTCAACACCGACTCCCGGCAAGCGCTGCAAACGCTGTACAAGACCAACCCCACATCCGAATCCATCTCGCAAAAAGCCAAGGCCGTGCTGGTCTTCCCGAAAATCATCAAGGCGGGCCTGGTGTTTGGCGGCAGCTACGGCGAAGGTGTCTTGTTCAAGGGCAACAAAGCCGTTGACTACTACAACTCGGTCGGCGGCTCCTGGGGCTTGCAGGCAGGCGCCCAGTCCTATGGTTATGTGGTGTTCCTGATGACCGACAAGGCAGTGAAATACATCACCGAAACCAAAGGCTGGGAAATCGGCGTAGGGCCAACGGTGGTCGTGGTGGACGAAGGGGTTGCCAAGAACCTGTCCAGTTCAACGCTGAAGGACGACGCCTACGCGTTCATCTTCGACCAGCAAGGCTTGATGGCCGGGATCAGTATCGAAGGGACGAAGATTTCCTTGATCAAACGCTGAAACCGGCAGTTCAGTGGAATGGCAGCCGGGCCTGCGGAGGTGGTTTATCCATCAGGCAAGGCTGCCACTCGGTCCTGGCAACACGTGACACCGCCCCGCCACCTGGCACGCGGTGATTGACCAAGTGCCCGGGCGCCCTCGCCCTGGATCGGGCCTCCCTACACTCAACGAACGCAAAGCCATGGCCCGTCCGATCATGGCATCACCACGTTAATGGTGATCGTCGTGCACAAGCCCAAGAGACACATGATCCCGACACCATAGAACAGGGTGCGCCAAGGCTGCACGCCCTTGAGGTATGCCAACGTGTGCAGGACTCTGGCGAGGGTGAACAAAACGCTTAACCATGCCGTGATGCAAGCAGGTGCATTCATGGCAATGGCGAGCCCGCCCAGCGCGAAGAATGCCGGAATGCTTTCCAGGTCGTTCGTCCAGGCCCTTGCCGCGCGAGTCACTTGCGCAAGCTCGTTTTCACGAGCGATTCGATTGAAAACGGCGGCGTCCTCTGTGTTCGTGAATGCCCTGAAGCGTATGCGCAAGAAGCCCTGGTAACAGGAGATCGCGAACATCTTGAGGAACAGCACAACCACGCAGAGTGCGTAGACGGTCATCGCACTGGTCATGCCTGGCGCGCCCTGTCAAAGCCTTTGACCACGAGGTAAAGCAACGGCCCCACGGAAACGAATACAGCAGTCAGTATCAGGTAGGGAAGCAGGCCAATGAGTGAACCACCTCGCGATCGGTTGTCTTTCGCCATCCAAATGCAGGCCAGCGCTGCCATAAGGTACAAGTCGATGACCAACTGGGCAGTGTCAGGTCGGGAAATCAGCTCACGCCCAAAGGCCAACAGCGACTGCTCAGCATTGAGCATCGTCCAGCCGGTATACATCGAAAAGAGCACCAGCGATGCCAGTGCAATGAGGCGAAGTACCATAGTCCTGTCCTTGGTAGGGTTTCCTGGCACAGTAGTGGTAGGGTTGCTGGCGCTCAATGACCTGTGAGGTCATTGAAGCCAGGCACAAGGACGTCAAAGGCGAAGCATGAGCAATCACCTGTTCCATCATAAACATCCCCCGCCAGCCACATCGGCGGGCCAGCACTTGCGCCTGCTGCGTCGGCAGGCAGGGCTAAGCCAGCTCGATCTTGCACTCATGGCCGGGGTTTCGCAGCGCCACCTCAGTTGCGTTGAAACCGGCCGCGCCAAGGCGAGCACCAGTACTTTGCACGCCATACTTTCGGCCCTTGGGGCGCCGCTGGATCACTGCAACGAAGTCTTTCTTGCCGCTGGGTACGCGCCTCGCTACGCCGCAACGTCGCTCGATGCACCCGCCCTGGAAATGGTCCACACGGCCATCGATCACATCCTGCGTGCGAACAATCCGGCGCCTGCCATCGTTATCGACAGCAACTGGGATATCACTGCTGCGAACGTGAGCACGGGGCTACTGTTGGCGATGGCGGGGGTGGCGCAGGACGTGGCGTCAGGTTTCAATCTGCTGGAAACACTGCTCTGCCCCGGCGGGCTCGGTGATCGTTTGGCCAATGCACAGGAGATTCGCGCTGCTGCGTGGCAGCGCGCCTCCAGAGAGTCAGTCGGCAATCCAGCGCTCGCAAAGCGCTTGCGCAACCTGCCAGCTCCAGCCATTGCCTTGCAGACACCCGCTGCCAGCCCTTTGCTGCTGACCCGTGTGTGCACCCCGGATGGAGAGTTGAGCTTTCTCTCAACCTTCACTACCTTCGGCATGCCCCTGGACATCACCGTGGAGTCGCTGCGAATCGAACATTTGATACCTGCCGATGTGATGACCAGGTGCAGGATGATGCAAGCCTTCGAAGATTGGAACGCGGATGGCGGCCAATCATGAGTGGCCGCCATCGAGCCGAGCAGCCGCTCACGTGTCTATCAAGTCAGGGGCGATTCAAAAAGCCCTTCTCTAGAATGGCCCCCAGGTGAGCGGGGATCGCTTGCCAGGTTTTCACTCAAAGGATGAACACGATGGGCCGCACCAACCATATCTGCCTGATGGCGAACTATAACGATTGGATGAACGCAAAGGT
>Ga0247818_10002268_pt1 | contig 12457 bp, 11 predicted proteins | sample 13C_Glucose_Day1_FD_192424 | JGI IMG/M metagenome (GOLD analysis project Ga0247818, IMG submission 192424) | Soil microbial communities from agricultural site in Penn Yan, New York, United States - 13C_Glucose_Day1 | ecosystem: Environmental > Terrestrial > Soil > Agricultural land | place...
CCGCGGGGCAGTGCGCCCGGTAGTCGCACCACTGGCACAGCGGCCCGACGCGTGCGGGGAAGCGCCCGGCGTCCACGCCGAGCTCGGCATAGTCGGCCTCGGCCCGCTGCGCGTCCCGGGCGATCGACTCGGCCTCGTCGATCTTGCGCTTGAGGGAGTCCCCCGTGTGCTCGTGTGATGCCACCTGCCCTGTGGGCAGGTGGTGCAGCTCGACCCTCACGCAGCGGCGGCGGAACATCTTCCACGCGGCCGCGGCGTACAGCGCCAGCGGGAGGGAGGTGCGCGCGTCGTCGTCGACCGGCGGGGTGCGGCTGGTCTTGTAGTCGACCACGACGAGGCCGTCCTCACGCTCGTCGAGCCGGTCGATGCGGCCCTGGAGCGCCAGCAGCGAGGTCTTGAGGGAGACCGTGCGCTCGATGCCGAGGGGCTGCCGGCCGGAGTCGACGCCTGCGAGGTACGTGCTGACCTGCTCCTGGGCCCTGCCCCGCCAGCGCAGGGACTGCTCGGTGTCGCGGAACCCCGCCTCGATCCACGACGAACGCACGAGCTCGGTGCCTGCCGCGGCCGTGCGCTGTGCTGGCGGGAGGTCCCACCAGTCGCGGAGCGCGTTGTGGACCGCCACACCGACGGACGTGTGCGCGCGCTGCGGCCGGGACGGCGGCGAGGGCCGGTCGAGGTACTGCAGGCGGTAGCGACGCGGGCAGTCGAGCCAGGCCAGCAGTCGGCTTGGGCTCGCGCGGAACAGCCGCGGCGGCATACCGGCGAACTCCGTCTGGACGGCGACCTGGGCCGCCCCCTTCTCCCCCGCTGTCACGACGGCAACGCTAGCCCTCGCCACTGACAAAGGCACGGACGCTGTTGGCGAGCATCTGCACCGCGATGGCCGAGAGCAGCAGCCCGGCGATGCGCGTGATCAGCACGGTGCCGCTCTCGCGCAGCACGCCGTGCACCCGACCGGCGAACCGCAGGAACAGCCACACGACGAGCAGCGCCGCCACCAGGGCGAGGGCTACTGCGACGTACTCGCCCACGCGCTCGGACTCCTGGACCGCGAGCATCGTGGCCACGATCGCCCCGGGACCCGCCAGCAGGGGCGTCCCGAGCGGCACGAGGGCGACGTTGACGCCGGCGTCGGCGTGCTGCTCCGACTCCTTGCCGGTGAGCAGCTCGAGTGCCACGAGGAGCAGTAGCAGCCCGCCCGCGCCCTGCAGCGCCGGGAGCGAGATGTGGAGGTACTCCAGGATCTGCTGGCCGAAGACGGCGAAGGTGGTGATGACGCCGAACGCCACGAGCGAGGCGCGGCGAGCGGCCGCGACGCTCTGGCGGTGGGTGAGGCTCTTGGTGAGGGCGAGGAAGATCGGCAGGGCGCCCGGCGGGTCCATGATGACGAGCAGGGTCACGAAGACCGAGACGAAGACCTCGACGTCGAGGATGCTGCTCACCGACGCACCACGGTCACGCCGCTGCTCGCCTGCTCCTCGATCTGCGCCAGCACCGCTGGCTCGGTCGTGTTCTCGCCGAGCCGGTTCTCCTTGCCCGCCCCGTGGAAGTCGCTCGAGCCGGTGACGAAGAGGCCGAGCCGGTCGGCCAGGGCCTGGCCGTGGAGGCGCTCCGGGCCGAAGTGGTCGCGGTGGTGGACCTCCAGGCCCGCGAGCCCGGCGGCGGCCATCTCCTCGATGACCTCGTCGCTGACGGTGCGGCCGCGCCGGTTGGCGAACGGGTGGGCCATCACGGGCACTCCGCCGGCCGCGCGCACCAGCCGGACCGCGCGGATCGCGTCCGGGGCGTAGTGGCGCACGTAGTACGGGCTGCGGTCGTGGAGCAGGTCGTCGAAGGCCTCGTCGCGCCCGGCGACGTGCCCGGCCGCGACCAGGGCGTCGGCGATGTGCGGGCGCCCGAGGGTGGCCCCGGGACGGGCCTGGGCGAGCACCGCGTCGAGGGTGATGGGGACGCCCGCAGCGGCCAGCTTCTCGACCATGCGCTCCATCCGGGTGTCCCGGCTCTCGCGGGCGTGCTCCATCTCGCGGACCAGCTCGGGGTTCGCCGGGTCCACGAGGTAGGCCAGGAGGTGGATGCTGATCCCGCCGTGGTGCGTCGAGATCTCCACGCCCGGCACCAGGCCGACGCCGTGCTCGAGCGCGGCCTGCGCGGCCTCGTCCCACCCGGCGGTCGTGTCATGGTCGGTCAGGGCGATCGCGGTCAGCCCATGGTGGGCCGCCTCGGCGACCACGTCGGCCGGGTCGAGCGTGCCATCGCTGGCGTTGGAGTGCGTGTGCAGGTCGATGGGCACGCGCCCAAGGGTAGCCAGCGGCCCGACTGTCTCCTGCAGCGAGGCAACCTTTGGCGGTCGGTCGCCGGGGGGCAGGGTGACAGCGACCACGAGGGGTGTGAGGAGCAGGGCCAGCAAACCCGAGCGCGACGCCGCGTTCACATCCGGTCGCCCCTGAGACGGACTACCCCTCCTTGGAGGCGGGCTCCACCAGGTCGGGCCGTGCCGGCTGCTCCCCGCCGCGCGCCGCGAGGTAGTTCTCCTTGGGCACCATCACCTTGCGGCGGAAGATGCACACCAGGGTGCCGTCCTGGTTGTAGCCCTTGGTCTCGACGTAGACGACGCCCCGGTCGTCCTTGGAGGTCGACTCCCACTTGTCGAGGACCTCGGTCTGGCCGTAGATCGTGTCCCCGTGGAAGGTGGGGGCGACGTGGCGCAGCGACTCGATCTCGAGGTTGGCGATGGCCTTGCCCGAGACGTCGGGGACGCTCATCCCGAGCAGGAGCGAGTAGACGTAGTTGCCGACGACGACGTTCTTGCCGAACTGCGTGGTGTTCTCGGCGTAGTTGACGTCCAGGTGCAGCGGGTGGTGGTTCATCGTCAGCAGGCAGAACAGGTGGTCGTCGTACTCGGTCACCGTCTTCCCGGGCCAGTGCTTGTAGACCGCGCCGACCTCGAACTCCTCGTACGACCGCCCGAACTGCATACCGACTCCTTCGTGGGTGACTGCGCGCGGTGCGTAGGACTGCGCTGTGGGGACCAACCGCGCCCATCCTGCCGAGCCGCGTCACCATGGCATACCCCCGTATGCCGTGGGCTGGCTCACAGCGCCCACCCCTGACACGCGTGACCGAGCACTGTGCCCGCGGCGGCAAGGTCAGCGGTAACCCGGGTCAGCGGCGGCAAGGTCCGCCGCGGTCCCGGGGTCACCGGCGGGCCCAGTGGTGTCGCGCCTCCCCGAGCTCGGCCAGGTCCTCGAGGTCCCGCACCAGCGCGGTCAGGCGCTGCGGCTCCAGGTCGTCCCCGATCACGTGGAGGGCCTCCTCCACCGCCTCGCGGACGGCACTGGCCGCCGCTTCCCCGCCTCCGTCATCCACCGGCCCGACCGTCGAAGATGTGGGGGTATCGGCACACCAGCCCCTGCTGCTCCAGGCGGGCGACCACGCGGCCGGTGGCCTGCGGGGAGATGCGGAGGGCGTCCGCCACGGCGGAGGCAGGGCGACCGCGTCGGACCAGCGCGAGGACGTGGACTCCCGTCGCCGAGACATCCTCCAGCCCGCTGCGGGCGAGCACCTGGCTCACCAGCTGGTCGAGGGCCACGGCAGACCGGCGCAGCAGGAAGGGCAGCCGCTCCACCTCGACAGGCGAACCTCGTTCTCCGGGAAGCCCTCTCACGGCACCATGCTGGACGAGACGCGTCCGACAACCGCGCGGCTGTCCACAGCCTGGGCACACCTCTGGGAACCTCGGCGCGCGCGGCATCGAAGCGCGCGGGGGCACCGGATCGAAGCGCGCGGGGGCACCGGATCGAAGCGCGCGGGGGCACCGGCGCGCGAGCGCGGTACCGGAGCGCGGACGCGAATTGCGAAGACCCGATTGCGAGCACCCGTTCGGAGCGCGGCGCCGGGGGGAGCAGACCTCCTCTCCACAACGCGAACCGCGGGTTCCTGTTTCCGACACCCAAGGTTCGCTTCTGGGGACGCCCCCTCCCCCTCCCCGCCCTGGCCTGCCGGCGGTCCGATCCCGGCGCCCCGATGTGAGGCGGGCGAATCGACCTCGTGGGTAGGGTCGGGCCCATGGCGGACTTCGTGGGCGCAGTCGACCAGGGCACGACGAGCACGCGGTTCATGGTGTTCGACCACCAGGGCAACGAGGTGGGCCGTCACCAGCTCGAGCACGAGCAGGTGATGCCCCGCGCCGGCTGGGTCGAGCACAACCCGATCGAGATCTGGGAGCGCACCAAGACCGTCATCGGCTCGGCCCTCACGAGCCTCAAGCTGCAGGCCAGTGACCTCGTCGCCCTGGGCATCACCAACCAGCGCGAGACCACCGTCGTGTGGGACCGCACCACGGGGCGGCCGCTGTACAACGCCATCGTGTGGCAGGACACGAGGACAGACCGCATCGCCGCCGCGCTCGACCGCGATGGGCGCGGCGACGTGATCCGCCAGCGCGCCGGGCTGCCCCCGGCGACCTACTTCTCGGCAGGGAAGGTCCAGTGGATCCTCGAGAACGTCGACGGGGTCCGGGACGCCGCCGAGCGCGGTGACGCCCTCTTCGGCACGACCGACACATGGCTGTTGTGGAACCTCACCGGGGGCACCAGGGGCGGCGTCCACGTCACCGACGTCACCAACGCCAGCCGCACGATGCTCATGGACCTGCAGACCCTCGACTGGGACGACGAGCTGCTCGGCTTCTTCGGCATCCCGCGGGCCATGCTCCCTACGATCCGGCCCTCCTCGGACCCGGAGTTCTACGGACTCACCACGCCCGACGGCCCCATGCGGGCCGAGGTCCCCCTCGCAGGCGACCTCGGCGACCAGCAGGCCGCCACCGTGGGCCAGGTCTGCTTCAGCCCCGGCGAGGCCAAGAACACCTACGGCACAGGCAACTTCATGCTCCTCAACACCGGCACCGACATCGTCCGCTCGTCCTCGGGGCTGCTGACGACGGTCGCCTACCGGTTCGGTGACGCCGACCCGGTCTATGCCCTCGAGGGGTCCATCGCCGTCACCGGGTCGGCCGTCCAGTGGCTCCGGGACCAGCTCGGCATCATCTCCGGCGCCGCCGAGGTCGAGCAGCTTGCAGCCCAGGTCGAGGACACCGGCGGGATGTACTTCGTTCCCGCGTTCTCCGGGCTCTTCGCCCCGTACTGGCGCTCCGACGCCCGCGGCGCCATCGTCGGCATGTCCCGCTTCAACACCAACGCCCACCTCGCGAGGGCCACGCTCGAGGCGATCTGCTACCAGACGAAGGACGTCGTCGACGCGATGGCCAAGGACTCCGGAGTGGCCCTCGACGTCCTCAAGGTCGACGGCGGCGTGACCGCCAACCGGCTGTGCATGCAGCTCCAGGCCGACATCCTCGGCGTCCCCGTGTCCAAGCCGGCGGTCGCCGAGACGACCGCGCTGGGCGCGGCATACGCTGCCGGTCTGGCCACCGGCTTCTGGAAGGACACCGACGAGCTGCGGGCCAACTGGAACGAGGCTGAGCGGTGGGAGCCGCGGTGGAGCGACGAGCAGCGGGCCAGGGGGTACGCCGGCTGGCAGAAGGCCGTGCAGCGCACCCTGGACTGGGTGGACGACGACTGAGGGGACGACAGGACCAATGACCGGCGCACTCTCGCCGCAGGCGAGGCTGGAGGCCATCGACGCCCTGGCATCCGGCGACGAGCTCGACATCCTCGTGATCGGGGGCGGAGTCGTGGGAGCGGGTGCCGCCCTCGACGCCGCCACGCGCGGCCTGTCCACCGGTCTGATCGAGCAGCGTGACTACGCCAGTGGCACGTCCTCGCGGTCCAGCAAGCTCATCCACGGAGGGCTGCGCTACCTCGAGATGCTCGACTTCCGGCTCGTCCGCGAGGCGCTGCACGAGCGCGGGCTCATGCTCACGCGGCTCGCCCCGCACCTCGTTCGGCCGGTGCCGTTCCTCTACCCCCTGACGCACCCGGTGTGGGAGCGCGGCTACGTCGGCGCGGGGATCGCCCTCTACGACGCGATGGCGCTCGGCGCGGGCCACGACGCCGGCCTCCCTCGGCACCGCCACCTCACCCGGCGGCAGGCCCACCGGCTCATGCCGAGCCTCAAGAGCGGGGCGCTCGTCGGGGCGGTCCAGTACTACGACGCCCAGGTCGACGACGCCCGACACACCATGGAGCTGGCGAGGACGGCGGCGCACTACGGCGCCCAGGTCGCCAACCGCGTCGCGGCGGTGGGCTTCCTCCGCCAGGGCGAGCGTGTCACCGGCGTGCGCGCGAAGGACAAGGTCTCGGGACGGGAGTTCGAGATCCCGGCCCGGCAGATCGTCAACGCCACGGGCGTCTGGACCGATGACACCCAGGCCATGGTGGGCGAGCGGGGCCAGTTCCACGTGCGCGCCTCCAAGGGCATCCACCTCGTCGTGCCGCGCGACCGGATCCACTCGCGCACCGGCCTGATCCTGCGCACCGCGACGTCGGTCCTCTTCGTCATCCCCTGGGGCCGCCACTGGATCATCGGCACGACCGACACCGACTGGGATCTCGACAAGGCGCATCCCGCGGCCTCCCGCACCGACATCGACTACCTGCTCGACCAGGTGAACCGCGTCCTCGCCACCCCCCTCACCCACGCGGACGTCGAGGGTGTCTACGCCGGGCTGAGGCCGCTGCTGGCCGGGGAGTCCGAGAGCACGTCGAAGCTGTCGCGCGAGCATGTGGTCGCACACTCCGCGCCCGGCCTGGTGGTCGTGGCCGGCGGCAAGTACACGACGTACCGCGTGATGGCCAAGGACGCCGTCGACGAGGCCGTCATGGCGCTGTCCGGCACCATCGCGAAGTCGACGACGGAGACGATCCCGCTCGTCGGGGCCGTCGGCTACCCCGCCATCTGGAACCGCCGGGGCACGCTGGCCCGCGACGGCGGCCTGCACGTGGCCCGGGTCGAGCACCTGCTCGGCCGCTACGGCGCCATGACCCTGGAGATCCTCGAGCTGTGCCGCGAGCAGCCAGAGCTGCGCGAGCCGCTCGACGGAGCGGAGGACTACCTGCGCGCGGAGATCGTCTACGCCGCGTCCCACGAGGGTGCCCAGCACCTCGACGACGTCCTGGCCCGCCGCACCCGCATCTCGATCGAGGTCTGGGACCGTGGCGTCGCCGCGGCGGAGCCGGCGGCCCAGCTCATGGCCGGGGTGCTCGGCTGGGACGACGCGCGCGTCGCGGAGGAGGTCGACTTCTACCGCGAGCGGGTCCGGGCCGAGCGGGAGTCGCAGACGATGTCCGACGACCGCTCGGCCGACGCGGCACGCCTGCGCGCACCCGACCTCGGCGCCTAGTCCGCAGGCCCGCCCGGGCGCTCCCGGACGCCCCGCAGCGCGGGCGCTGCGGTCACCGCATGGCGGGCGCTGCGGTCACCGCGGGGCGGGAGCACGCGGCATACCGGTCATGCGACCATGGTCCGGTGACCAGCGAAGAGCAGAAGCAGGCCGAGAACCGCGCCCGTCCGACCACCGACGAGTTCCGGGCGTTCGTCGCAGAGGACTGGGCGCCGCGCCGCCCGACGGTGACCGGACCGTCACCGGCAGCGCCGTATGCCGCGCAGCGCCGCGCCACGGTCAGCGAGGCCTTCGCTGGCGATCGGCTCATCGTCCCCGCCGGCGGGCTCAAGGTCCGCAGCAACGACACCGACTACGTGTTCCGGCCGCACAGTGGCTTCGCGCACCTGACCGGGCTCGGCGGCGACCGCGAGCCCGACGCGGTGCTCATGCTCGAGCCGCGCGACGAGGAGCATGGGGGCGGCCACGAGGCGATCCTGTTCCTCCGCCCGCTTGCCGGCCGCGACTCCGACGAGTTCTTCGCCGACACCCGGTACGGCGAGTTCTGGGTGGGAGCCCGCCCGACGATCGAGGACATCGAGACCGAGCTCGGCCTGACCGCTCGCCACATCGACGAGTTCGCCGACGCCGCCGCCAAGGACGCCGGCGAGGTCACGGTGCGGGTCGTGCGCGACGCCGACCGCGAGCTGACGGCCCAGCTCGATGCCTCGCGCGGCACGGAGGGCGCAGAGGCCGCGAAGCTCGCCGAGGCCGACGACGAGCTGGCTGCCTTCCTCTCCACGCTCCGCCTGGTGAAGGACGAGTGGGAGGTCGCCGAGATGCGCAAGGCGGTCGCCGCCACCCACGTCGGCTTCGAGGCCGTCATCGCCGACCTCCCCGAGGCGGTCGCCAAGGGCCGCGGCGAGCGCTGGGTCGAGGGCGTCTTCGGGCTGCACGCGCGACACCAGGGCAACGGCATCGGCTACGACTCCATCTGCGCCGCAGGCGACCACGCCACGACGCTGCACTGGATCAAGAACACCGGCGACCTGCGCGACGGTGACCTCATCCTGCTCGACGCCGGCGTGGAGATGGACTCCCTGTTCACCGCCGACATCACCCGCACCCTGCCGGCCAGCGGCACGTTCACCGACGCCCAGCGCGAGGTCTACGACGCCGTGTATGCCGCGCAGGAGGCCGGCCTGGCCGCGGTGAAGCCGGGCAACAAGTTCTCGGACGTGCACGCTGCCGCCATCCGCGTCATCGCCGAACACCTGCACCGCTGGGGGCTGCTGCCCGAGGGCATCGACGTCGAGGCCACCCTGGACAAGGAGCACGGCCAGTACCACCGCCGCTGGATGGTGCACGGAACCTCGCACCACCTCGGCATCGACGTCCACGACTGCGCGCTGGCGACCCGCGAGCAGTACATGGACGCCGAGCTGAAGCCCGGGATGGTCCTCACCGTCGAGCCCGGCCTGTACTTCAAGGCCGACGACCTCAAGGCGCCGGAGCGCTTCCGCGGCATCGGCGTGCGTATCGAGGACGACGTCGTCGTCACCGAGGACGGCTGCGAGAACCTCTCGGCCGCCATGCCGCGCACGTCCACCGACCTCGAGGCCTGGATCGCTCGGATCTGGGGCCGCTGACGGGTCACTGACCGGTCACTGACCGGCCACTGACCCCTCGCCGCGGCAGGCGAGGGTCCGCCGCGACCAGCGAGGGTGCGCCGCGGGTGACGAGGTCAGACGCGGGAGATGACGTCGAGCAGCAGCGCATGCTCGACGCCTGCCATCTGGCCGCCCCCTCCGAGGATCATCCCGAGGAGCTCTCGCGGGCTGGGGAAGTCGTCGGAGAGCGCGCCGTTGTACTCGTGGTGGGCCTCCAGCGACGCGACCGCCGGCTCGAAGTGGCCCGTGACGTCGACGTAGTGCGTCGGCTGCGGTGACCCGCCGAAGCCGACCCACCGGACACCGCCCCAGGGCTCGAGGCCCTCGGCAGCCAGCTCGGGGAAGATCCAGCGGTTCCCGGCGTCGGCGCAGGCATCCAGCGTCGCCAGCCCCACCGCCCGGTGGTCGGCCTGGTTCGGCATCCCGCCGATGAACCGGTCGTGGTAGTCACCCGTGATGACCACCTCGGGACGGCGACGCCGGATCTCTCGGGTGATGTCACGCCGCAGACCCAGGCCGTACTCGATCGACCCGTCGGGGTAGCTCGCGAAGTCGACCTCGTTGACGCCGACGATCGCGGCACCATCACGCTCCTCCTGCTCGCGCAGCGGGCCCGCCTTCCCCGGCTCCATGGTGTCGATGCCCGCCTCGCCGCGGGTCAGCAGGAAGTACGTCACCGTCTTTCCGGCCTTGGTCCAGCGGTCGACAGCCGCGGCGGTGCCGTACTCGATGTCGTCCGGGTGGGCCGCGACGCACAGGACGGTGGAGAAGTCGTCGTCGAGCTCAGCGAGCTGAAGGCGTTCGGTCATGCCCGACACGGTATGCCGCGTGCCCGCGCCCGCGGGCGGTTTCGGTTCAGCCGGTGGTGGGCGGCTGCTGTTGCGAGGGAGTCTGGGCCTGGGCCGCCTGCTGCGCTGCCGTCTCCCGCTCCCGGGCGGCCTGGACCTCGGCCTGGGCGGCGCGCATGGGGTCCATCTGCGCGAGCAGCTCACGTCCCCGCGTGACGTGCTTGTGCTCGACGAGGACCTCGTACTGCGTGGCGACCACCTGCGTGACGGACGTGAAGTCGCGCTGGCCGCCGGTGATCTGGTAGCCGAGGAGCGCCCACATCAGGCCGAACACCGCGCCGAAGGCGACTGTCAGCAGGATGCTCGCGAAAGGCGTGGCCTGCTGGTCGAAGAGCGCGAAGATCATACCGACGAAGAGGCCGAGCCACATGCCCGAGAGCAGACCGCCCATCGCGACCCGACCGCGCGTGAGCCTGCCCGTCACCCGCTCGAGCTGCTTGAGGTCGGTGCCGACGATCAGCACGTTCTGGACGGGGAACTCGTGGTCCGAGAGGTAGTCGACCGCCTTCTGGGCTTCCTCGTACTTCTCATAGCGACCGAGCGACATGGGGTACTCGAGGTTCAGACTCGCCCGCGACCTCGACAGGGCGTTCGGCTGGGTGCTCATGTGCTCAGTGTGTCAAAGCCGGCTGGATGTTTCCTGCATGCCACCGGCTTTCGTCGCCGCGGCACGCCACACTCGCGCCCCTCCCAGAGCGAGGGCGCAGTTCGACGCAACCCTGCGGGCGGGCGGGCGCGGCGGCCCTGTCGCCGTGCTCGCTCGCGTTCGTCGTGGTGGCGGCGGTCAGCCCTTGAGGCGGTAGTCCTCGAGCAGGCGCCGGCCGATGATCATCCGCTGGATGTCGGCAGTGCCCTCCCCGATGAGCAGCATGGGCGCCTCGCGGTACAGCCGCTCGATCTCGTACTCCTTGGAGTAGCCGTAGCCGCCGTGGATGCGGAACGAGTCCTCGACGACCTGCGAGCAGTACTCGGACGCAAGGTACTTCGCCATGCCCGCCTCGAGGTCGTTGCGCTCCCCAGAGTCCTTCTTGCGGGCGGCCTTGACCATCATCTCGTGGGCGGCCTCGACCTTGACCGCCATGTCGGCGAGACGGAACAGCACGGCCTGGTGCTCGGCGATCTTCTTGCCGAACGTCTCGCGCTGCTGGGCGTAGGAGACACCGAGCTCGAAGGCTCGGCGGGCGACGCCACAGCCGCGGGCGGCGACGTTGACGCGGCCCACCTCGACGCCGTCCATCATCTGGTAGAAGCCCTTGCCCGGCTCGCCCCCGAGGATCTGGGCCGACGTGGTCCGGTGCCCCTCGAACACCAGCTCGGTGGTGTCGACGCCCTTGTAGCCCATCTTCTCGATCTTGCCGGGCACCGTGACGCCCTGGGCCGTCTCGCCGAACCCGGCTTCCTTGTCGATGAGGAAGGTCGTCATGTTCTTGTAGACCGAGTCGGCGCCGGTGTCCGTCTTCACCAGCACGGCAACGAGGTTCGCCGAGCCGCCGTTGGTGAGCCACATCTTCTGGCCGTTGATCGTCCAGTTCTCGGAGTCCCCGTCACGGACCGCCTTGGTCTTGATCGCCGCCACATCGGACCCGCACCCGGGCTCGGACATCGAGAACGCGCCGCGGACCTCGCCCGTTGCCATCCTCGGCAGGTAGTGCTGCTTCTGCGCCTCGGTGCCGTGCTGGAGGATCATGTAGGCGACGATGAAGTGGGTGTTGATGATCCCGCTGACCGACATCCACCCGCGAGCGATCTCCTCGACGCACAGCGCGTAGGTCAGCAGCGACTCCCCCAGGCCGCCGTACTCCTCCGGGATCATCAGCCCGAAGATCCCCATCTCCTTCATGCCCTCGACGATCTGCGTCGGGTACTCGTCCTTGTGCTCCAGCTCGGTGGCGACCGGGATGATCTGCTCCTCGACGAACTCGCGCACGAGCTTGACGAGCTCGTTCTGCTCCTCGGTCAGGCCGTCGGTCTGCTGCAGTCGGGACATGCGCTTTCGCCACCTTGCGTCGCGGGATGTGGACCTGCCGCGAGTATGCCGAGTGGTCAGCGGAGGGGACAGGGGAACCCCGTGTGAGTCCCACCACCCACCCCGTGGCGCTTTATCGGGTGACCCGAGAAACCCGCACTTCACCCGAGAAGGCTTCTCGGGTGAAGTGCCCCCGTATCGGGTGACCCGATAAACCGGTGGCGGGTCAGGGGAGGTCGACGAAGTCGTCGAGGAAGGCCCGTGCACCCGCGGTGTCTAGCCGGTACGTGACGTTGGTGGCGTAGCACGGCACGTCACCGGTGATCGTGGTGGAGGCCAGCACCCACTCGCCATCGAGGACAACGAAGTTCGGCCCACCCGAGTCGCCGTAGCAGGCACCGCCGAGACCGCGCGACTCGTTCATGGCCAGGCGCACCCACGTCTTGTTGAGGGCGTTGAAGTCCTCCATCGCCTTCATCCGCACACCGCCCCCGGGGTGGACGTGGCCACCGGGCCCGCGGACGGCCTCCTCGGTGCCGTAGCCCACGGCCCACCACTCGGCGGCGTCCAGAGCACGGCCGCCGAGGTCGGACAGCTGGTCGGCGGTCGGCAGCGTGGCAGGGGTGAAGGTCCAGACGTCCTGCGGCGTGACCTCGCGGTCCGCGAAGTCGATGACGGCGGTGTCGTGGGA
>Ga0247818_10002270_pt1 | contig 12450 bp, 10 predicted proteins | sample 13C_Glucose_Day1_FD_192424 | JGI IMG/M metagenome (GOLD analysis project Ga0247818, IMG submission 192424) | Soil microbial communities from agricultural site in Penn Yan, New York, United States - 13C_Glucose_Day1 | ecosystem: Environmental > Terrestrial > Soil > Agricultural land | place...
CTGCACGGCGTGAAGTGGCTGCAAAGCGGTTCCGGTTTCGGCAACAGCTCCAACTCCGGCTGGCGCGCGTCGCAGATGATCGGCATCTCCGAGCAGATGGGCTTCAATGCGCCAGTGTCGATGCTGTCCAGCTCGGCGGCCATCACCGGTGACTACCTGTACTCGATGGATGCGTCGATCGAAGGTTACTGGAGCGGAATCTGGGGCGTGATGCGCAACTACACCGCGCAACGCAGCGATCTGTTCGCGCTGCCCAACAACGCCAAGCCCACCGGTATGCGCAACACCGTGGCCTTCGACGGCGTTTGCCCACGGTACGGCGCCAACCCCAACGGCATCGGCACCCGGCCGACCCCGCAGCGCAACTATGAAGTGGTGGCGGCGCTGGCCAACGACATCCTCGGCAATCCGCTGGGCCTGACCATCGGTGATCCGGCAGGACTCGGCCAGCATGTCGGCGGGCCGCTGAATCCGGCCGGCGGTACCCTGGTCTTCAACTCGCGCACCGTGAGCATCCCGCAGGTCACCGTGACCGACCCTGAAGACGGTGAAACCATCACCATCGGCGGGCAAAGCGGGCCGCTGCATGACCCGACCGCGATCCTGTATGTGCGCAAGGCCGACCTCGACCCTACCACCGGCAAGCTCAAGCCCGGCGTGCCTGTCGAACCCCTGGTGCTGCGCGCAGCGGCCGGTGATTGCATCAACGTCACCCTGGAAAACCGTCTGCCGAGCGTGATGCCGGACCTGACCCAGACCGCGGTGATGCAAGGCATGGTCAAGCGCGATCGCAACAGCGGCAGCGGTTCGACCACCTTCAGCAACAACCTGATGCGGCCGTCGAGCCACGTGGGTCTGCACGCGCAATTGCTGGCGTACGACATCACCAAATCCGACGGCACCAACGTCGGCGCCAACCCGACCCAGACCGTGCCGCCGCGAGTCGGCAGCAGCGGTGCCTACCCAACCCGTACCTACCAGTACTACGCCGGGCACCTGGAGCGTGAAGGCAAACCGATCACGCAACTGGGGCGCAACGTCGACAACATCAATGCCACGGCGATCGAGTTCGGTGGCTTGAACATCACCCCGGCGGACGTGATCAAGCAGTCGCAAAAAGGCCTGGCTGGGGCGATGAGCATCCTGCCAGTGGGCGCCACCTGGGTCGACGACACGCGCAAAGTGAATGCGACGGTCACCGCACCGGGGCAAACCAGCTACCGCGACTTTGCGATGGTCTGGCAGAAAGCCTTGAACATTCGCTGGGCCAATGGTCGGCCAGTGGAAGGAATTGCCGCGGAAGGGTTCGGCGTGCCGACCGATCCGCAGGACAACTCCAGCATGGCCATCAACTACAGGACCGAACCGATGTGGTTCCGCTTCGGCCTGGCCCCGGATGCACCGTTCGGCCATGCCGATGGCGCGGGCTACGGCGACATGGTGAACGCGCACATGGCCTACAGCAATGCGCTGGTGGGGGGTGATCCGCAGACGCCAGTGCTGTACGCCAAGCCTGGGCAGCCGTTCCGCACGCACATCCTGATGCCTACCGGTGGCAGTCGCGGCACGACCTTCCAGCTGGACGGTCACGTCTGGTCGAACAACCCGTTCCTGTCGGAGAAGAGCGATACCGGTGGCTACCCAATGGGCACCCCTGGCGTGGGTTCGGTGAAGTTCGGCTACAACCCGATGTCGATGTACATCGGCGCCCGCGAGAGCGTCCTGCCGGCAGCGCACTTCAGTTTCATGCTGCCGAGCGCCGGGGGTGTCAATGCGATACCGGGTGACTACCTGTTCCGCGACTACGGCGCCTACGGCAACACCTCCGGGTTGTGGGGACTGTTACGGGTGACCAACGAACCGGAACCGGCGCCGGCACCATAGGGCAGGCAAACGCAACCCCTGTAGGAGCTGGCTTGCCAGCGAAGACGGAGAGTCAGACACATCAATGCTGGATGTGCTGACGCCTTCGCTGGCAAGCCAGTTCCTACAGGGGTGGGTGGTGGAGGCAGGGATAGATCTGAAGGGGAGAGTGACATGAACAGGACCATCAAAATCGCCAGTGTCGCGCTGATCGTCGGGGTTGCGCTGATCTGGCTCGGGGTGTGGCGCACGTCGCCTCCGACCCTGCTCAGCGAAATCGCGCTGCCCGACACCTGGAGCGACCAGACGCTGGAACGCGACGGCGTGTCGGTGGCCCTCGAGGTTCGGCCGCTTACCGCAGGCGGCGTACTGCGCGAGGGTGAATTTGCCGACGTGCGTTTCAAGGTCACCGACAAGGCGTCCGGCCAGCCGCTGGCGGGCATCGCCCCCGGTGCCTGGATCGACCCCGAAACCGTCGCCGCCGACCAGGCCCAGGGCCGCGAACAGAGCTGCAAGGCCCGGGTCGGGGTGTTCCTCAAGTCGAGCATCGGCGCACGGCCGCTGCTCGATCTCAACAGCTACTTCCTGATGGTGATGAACCGCGATGCCAGCGTCTCGGTGGTCGACCCGTCGGTCTCGGTGGGTGGCATCACCAGCACCATGACCCGCATCGACATCAAGCAACCGCCGATGGATTGGGTCACCCCCAGGGACAACAAGCGGGTATTCGTGTCGATGCCGACGGCGGGTGAGGTCGCGGTGCTCGACAGTGAGCAATTCAAGTTGCTCGACTCGGTGGCCGCCGGCAGTAATCCGGTGCGCGTGGCCTTGCAACCGGACGAGCGCCTGCTGTGGGTCGGTAACAATGCCCCCTCGGCCGAGCTTTCCGGGGTCACGGTGATCGACACCGCCAGCCTCAAACCCCTCAAGCACCTGGCCACCGGCAGCGGCCACCACGAGATCGCCTTCAGCAAGGACAGCCGCTTCGCCTTTGTCACCAACCGCGACGACGGTACCCTGAGCATCATCGACGTTGCCACCCTGACCATCGCCAAGCAGCTCAAGACCGGTTCGCACCCGCTGTCGGTGGTGTACTCGCCATTGTCCGGCGCGGCCTATGTCAGCGATGGCAAGGACGGTACGGTCACCGTGGTCGATGGCGTAAGCCAGTCGGTGCGGCGGGTGATCAAGACGAAGCAGGGCCTGGGCCCCATGGGCTTCAGCGCCGACGGCCGTTTCGGCATCGTGCTCAATACCCTGGAGAATCAGGTCGCGGTGATCGACGCGGCCAACGATGCGCTGATCCATGAACTGGACGTGTCCGCCGAGCCCTACCAGGTGGTGTTCACCAAGGCCTATGCCTACGTGCGCGGACTGGCTTCGGCCAAAGTCACGATGATCAATTTGGCGTCCCTCGGTGAAGGCCGCAAGCCGATCACCCAGGGCTTCGAAGCCGGACCGCAGCCGCCACGGCTGGCCGGTGACCTGCCGCTGGCGTCGAGCCTGGCGGTGTCGCGGGACGACAACGCGGTGTTCGTGGTCAACCCGGTGGACAACACCACCTACTTCTACGCCGAAGGCATGAACGCGCCGATGTCGGGCTACCCCAATCGCGGGCAAGTGGCGCGGGCGGCACTGGTCATCGACCGCAGCCTGCGCGAAGTCGAGCCGGGGGTTTACAGCTCGAGGATCAAGCTGCCGGCAGCCGGGCGTTTCGACGTGGCGTTCCTGCTCAATCAGCCCAACATCATCCATTGCTTCAGCGCCGTGGTTGAGACGAACAGCAGCCTTGAACCTGGCGCCGGCGTGCCGAAGGTGGAGTTCCTGCTCGATAAATCCACGGCCGCCCTGGGCAGTCCCTATGTCGTGCGTTTTCGCATCGTCCAGGGCAAGCAGAAGGTCCAGCGCAGTGGGGTCAAGGACGTGCAGGTGCGCTACTTCCTGGCGCCGAGTGCACGGCCTCGGCTCGTCGCGGCTGTGGACGTGGGCAATGGAATCTACGAAGCCCCGGTCACCCTCGACCAGAGAGGTGCCTGGTACCTGCACGTGCGTGCGGCGTCCCTGGGGGCGAATTTCGACGATCAGACTTTTGCCAGCGTTCGGGTGACCCCTGGCCTTGCTCATTGAAGAGGACATCGACATGAACCGATTCGCACATCATGGACTGCTGACGATCTGCCTGTTGGCCTGCTCGTTGGAATTAGCTATCGGCCAGGCCCTGGCCCACTCCGCCGACGAACATGCCGGCCACACCCAGGCGGCGAAAAGCGCCAGCTCCGAGACCGCGCAGGTCAAGTTTGCCGACGTCGCGCTGGTAGACCAGAACGGCAAGACCGTGCGCCTGGAAAAAGACCTGGTGGCCAACAAGATCGTGGTCATGAGCTTCATCTATACCAGTTGCACCACGGTCTGCCCGGTGGTGTCCTCGATCATGGGCAAGGTGCAGAAGCAGCTGGGTGCACGGGTCGGCAGCGAGGTGCAACTGGTGTCGATCAGCATCGACCCGCAACGCGATGATGCCAGGCGCCTGAACGACTACGCCCGCGCGTTCCAGAACGGCCCGGGCTGGAGCTGGCTGACCGGCTCCACGCAGTCGGTCAACGAAACCCTCAAGGGCCTGGGCAGCTTCAGTGGCGACTTCAAGAATCATGCACCGCTGATCCTGGTGGGGGACGGCAACAGCCGCCACTGGACCCGCTACTACGGCTTCACCGATCCGAGCATATTGACCCGTCAGGTGGAGAAGCTCAGCGGTGAACGCAACGCCCACGCCAAACACACCGCCATCGCGATGGAGCATCAGCCATGAAACTACTCGACTGGATCGCCCTGAGCGTCTGCGCCTGCCTCGCAAGCACCGTGGTCATGGCTCACGAAGGACATGCGCCAGCGGCGCCTGCCGCCGATACGGCGGTGGCCGCCGCCCAGCCGACCACAGGCACCCGCGATGCCAAGACCTGGTTCACCGACACGCCGTTGCAGGACCAGAACGGCAATACCCTGCGTTTCTACAGCGACGCGCTGCAAGACCGCGTGGTGCTGCTCAATGTGATTTTCACCCATTGCACCGATGCCTGCCCGTTGATCACCCAGAAGCTCAAGCAAGTGCGCGAAGTGCTGGGCGACAAGGCGGACGGCATCACCTTTATCTCCCTTACCAGTGATCCGCTGCGGGACACCCCGGCGGTACTCAAGGCTTATACCTTGAAGCAGGGCGTCGATGAGCCCCACTGGCTTTTTCTTACCGGCGACAAAGCGCAAATGGACCTGGTCCTGGGGCGCGTTGGCCAGGTCATTCCGTCCCCCGAGCAGCACTCCACCCAGTTGATCGTCGGTGACGTGGCGAACAAGCGCTGGAGCAAGATCCGTCCCGATGCCCCGGCCGCCGCCATTGCCCAGCGCTTGCAGCTGTTGGCAATGCCGGTTGCCGGTCGTTGAGTCCGGGCCATGAAAAGCGCCCTGATCCTCGGCCTGCTTATCCTCGGCGGCATCAGCCTGAGCGCCCAGGCATTAACCCTGACGCCCAGCGAAAGCGCCGGCAAACGGCTGTACCGCGAGGGTGTGTCCGCCAGCGGCGAGCCGATCATGGCCCGGATCGGGGCGGCGGGCATGCTCCTGCCGGCCACCAGCGTGCCCTGCGCCAACTGCCACGGCAGCGATGGCCTGGGGCGCCCGGAGGGCGGGGTGCGCCCGCCCGACCTGAGCTGGTCACGGCTGACCAGCACCTACGGACAACAGCAGATCAACGGCCGTGCCTACCCGGCCTATACCGAGGGCACTCTTGCCCGTGCGGTCCAGGAAGGGCGTGACCCGGGCAACAACCGCCTCGATTCGGCGATGCCGCGGTTCGTCCTGTCCATGAGCGACCAACGCAACCTGACGGCGTACCTCAAGCGCCTGGCCGACGAGCGCGATCCGGGCCTGAGCCCCGACAGCCTGCACCTGGGCACCTTGCTGCCGAGCACTGGCGTGCTGGGTGAGGAAGGCGCCACCGTGGCGGCGGTGCTGCGGGGCAGCGTGGCGCGGATCAACGAAGCGGGGGGCATTCATGGCCGGCAGTTGCGCCTGACCATTCTTGACCCAGGCCCCGACCGTGTCAGTGCCGAGCATGCGCTCGACCAATTGATCGAACAGGAACAGGTGTTCGCCCTGGTCGCACCGCTGGTGCCGGCACTGGATGCCGAATTGGCCCCACGCCTGGAACAGGCCGGCGTGCCCTTGATCGGGCCGCTGTCGTTGCAAGGCACGGCCCAGGCCAGCCGGCAGATTTTCGAACCGCTGCCGGGGCTGCGCGAACAGATGATTGCCCTGGCCAACTACGCCGCCACCAGTCTGCGCGTGCTGCAAGGTCCGACGCTGATCGCCTACCCGAACGAGCCGGGCCAGCGGCTGGCAGCCGAGAAACTGGCCCAGTACCTGCAGGACAACGCCTGGCAGAAAGTGCGCCTGCAACCCTACGAGACGGCGCAGGACGAGTTGCCGCTGGGCTCGCGCTCGGTGTTCTACATGGGCAGCAGTGGCGGGTTCAGCCGCCTGGCCGCGCGTTTGCAGACCGCGGGCCAGGTGCCCTATCTGTTCGCTGCCTCCAACCAGGTGGCGGGGGACCTGATGCAGGTGCCCAGCGGGTTTTCCCGGCGGGTGTTCCTCGCGTATCCGTTCGTGCCCAGCGACTGGACGAGGACCGGGCGCACCGCCCTGACTCAATTGCGCGAACGCCAGAAGCTCGGCGGCGAGCACGCGGTGCTGCAGGTCGGGGCCTACAGTTCGATGCTGCTGCTCAGCGAGGGCATGAAACAGGCGGGGCGCGATGCCAGCCGGGAAAAACTCATCAGTGCCCTGGAAGGCCTGCACGACTTCGATACCGGCCTGACCCCGCTGATCAGTTTCGGGCCGGGCCGCCGCCTGGGCCTGAGTGGCGCCCATGTGGTCACCGTAGACCTGCCCGACCAGCGCTTCTACCTGGTCGCCCCCTACAAACCCATTGCCGCCATGCCCTGATCCGGAGGCCGAAGATGAAACTCGCAACTGTATTGGTGCTGTTGACCCTGTGGGTGCCCGCCGCGTTTTGCAGCAATGGCGCGGCCGTGGCCAGGGTCAATGGCGAGGAAATATCCCAGCTGCGCCTGGAGCGCTATTTCGCCGAATACCTGGAGGATCAGGGCCGTGCGGTCGCCAGCATCCGCAGTCCCAGCGCCTACAAACAACTGCGCAAGGCGGCGCTGGACGCGTTGATCGACAAGGAGCTGCTTTGGCAGGAAGCGCTCAAGCGCGGGGTAGTGATCAGCGATGCCGCGGTGCAAGACCAGGTCGAACAGACCCGCCAGGCCATGGGTGGCCCGCAGGTGTTCGCCCGGCGTCTGGAAGATGCCGGTTTCGATGAGGCTGCCTATATCGAGTACACCCGCCGTGATCTGGCGGCGCAGCAGATGTTCGCAGTACTGACCCAGGTCGATGAGCCCGACGAAAAACAGGTGCGGGCGTTTTATCAGGAACACCGCGCCGAGATGAGCCGGCCCGAGGAAATCCGGGTCAGGCATATCCTGGTCAAAGTGCCTCAGGGTGCCGATGCTTCCACTGTCGAAGCCGCGAGACTACGCTTGCAGACATTGCACACGAGTGTCCGTGAGGGCGCCGATTTTGCCAGCGTGGCCCGAACCGGCTCCGAAGATGCTTCGGCCAGCGCAGGCGGCGACCTGGGTTACTTTGCCCGTGGTCGCATGATGCCGGAGTTCGAAGCCGCGGCTTTTGCCCTCAAACCCGGGGCAATCAGCGAGCCGGTACGCACGGCGGTTGGCTGGCACTTGATCTTGTTAGAGAACCGAATGGAGGCTTCCGATGTCACAGAGGAGCAGGGACTTGAAATGGTTCGGGCCTACCTTGCCCGACAGAAACAGGTCCAGGCGCGTCTGCAGGCATTGGCGCAGCTGCGCGCAAGCAACAGCATCGAAAGAATTGACGATCAATGAGCTTTCCCCAACAGTGGGGGAATGCTTCGCTGCACATCCGTTCGCTTTCCCCCGTTTTTGGGGGGTAGGGAATGTGGACGCAAAGGCATTGCGTTTAAATTCAAGGACATGAATACATAAAATTACCGGCGCTCAGCCTGGCATGAAGTGTGCGTTAGCCCTATCAAGGCGCGCACTCCGCCAGGTTCGGTTCTCGGACCTGCGGTTCAAGGAGTCCACCTTGTTAAACAAAGTACTGGTTGTTGAAGACGAACAACTTCTTGCAGAAAACCTCCAGGGTTACCTGCAGGCGCAAGGGTTGGAAGTCCGGATTGCTCACGACGGTGCGCAAGGAATCGCTGAAGCTGGCGACTTCGCACCCGATGTGATGGTGTTCGATTACCGCTTGCCCGATATGGAAGGCTTTGAGGTGCTCGATGCCGTCCGCCAGAACAGGAAGTGTCATTTTGTGCTGATCACAGGGCACCCCACCGCAGAGGTTTGCGAGCGGGCCCGGCAACTGGGAGTCAGCCACATCCTGTTCAAACCCTTTCCATTGGCGGAACTGGCCCGTGCAGTGCTCGATCTTCTGGGGAGGCAGCGCGAACCCAACGCAGCGGTGAGCCGTTCCGAAGGCTTTGTCGAACGACGCCAGAGCAGGACCGAGAGTTTCCCGCTGCAGTTGTACGACGGTAGTTGGGTGCTAGCAGATCGCCGACGAAGTACCTCGGCCTCCACAGCGCCAGACGACGAACAATTGCTCACCGGGGAGTAATGGCGCGACAAGAGGCTGCGGTACATGCCGCAATTGCTCGCCGCGCCGACAGGGCTCTAAGCCCCGGGTGTTGGAGAGCAAGCCATGGACCGTCTATCCCTTGTCGTCGATGTGCCACCGCTGGACTCTGTACCGACTCGATTTTCCAGTGAGCAATTGGCCCAGGCCCGTTCCCGGGCCGGCAGTACCGGCGAGCGAATGCTCGAAGCCCTCGGGGTACTGTGCGAACTTGCCCCCATGCCCTTCATCCAGTGCCTGGGCGCGACCCTTCACTATCCGGTGCTCGACACCGACAGCCTGTTTCAATCCACCCCGGTATTCGACCGGGTCACCCTGGCCCAGTGCCTCAAGCGCGAATTCATCCTGCTGCGTCACGCCGACGCCGTCATCGGCGTGTTCGCCGACCCCTTCGACACCGCGCGCCTGGCCTGGATCGACGACTGCCTGCACGGCGCGCCGCTGTACCTGGTGCATGCCGACGACCTCAAAGCCTACCTGGCGCGCCACGAAGAAAGCTTCCACGCGGTGGAATCGCTCAACGCCCAGGCCGACGGCAACACCGAGATCGACACCCTGCAAAGCCTGTCCCTGACCAGCATCAGCGAAGACTCGAGCGTGGTGGTCAAGCTGGTCAACTCGACCCTCTACGACGCGCTGAAAATGCACGCCAGCGATATCCACCTGGGCACCACTGGTAGCGGCCTGGTGATCAAGTACCGCATCGATGGCGTGCTCAACAACATCAGCAAGATCCAGGGCAACGAGTTCGCCGAACAGGTGATTTCCCGGGTCAAGGTCATGGCCGAACTGGACATCGGCGAAAAACGCGTGCCCCAGGACGGGCGCTTCAAGATCGGCATCAGCGGCCGCCAGATCGACTTCCGGGTGTCCATCATGCCGAGCATTTTCGGCGAGGACGCGGTGCTGCGGGTGCTCGACAAACAGGACCTGGCCGACAAGGTCTGCGGCGTGCAGTTGCAGGCCCTGGGCTTCGAAGAGGAAACCCTGCGCCAACTGCGCCGCCTGGCCGCCGAACCCTACGGCATGGTGCTGGTCACCGGCCCCACCGGCAGCGGCAAGACCACCACGCTGTACGCGATGATCACCGAGATCAACCACGGCGTGGACAAGATCATCACCATCGAAGACCCGGTGGAGTATCAACTGCCGGGCGTGCTGCAAATCCCGGTCAACGAAAAGAAAGGCCTGACCTTCGCCCGCGGCCTGCGCTCGATCCTGCGCCACGACCCGGACAAGATCATGGTCGGTGAGATCCGCGACCCCGACACCGCGCAGATCGCCGTGCAATCGGCGCTCACCGGGCACCTGGTGTTCACCACCATTCACGCCAACAACGTGTTCGACGTGATCGGCCGCTTCACCCAGATGGAAATCGACCCCTACAGCCTGGTCTCGGCGCTCAATGCGGTACTGGCCCAGCGCCTGATCCGCCTGGTGTGCAGCGCTTGCAGCACGCCGTACGCACCGACCGAAGAAGAACTGCAAAGCTCGGGCCTGGACCCGCAACAGGTCGGCCACTACCAGTTTGTCCACGGCAAGGGTTGCGGTCATTGCCGTGGCACCGGTTACCGCGGACGCAGCGCGATTGCCGAGCTGCTGCACCTGGACGACGAGCTGCGGCAGATGATCGTCGAGCGCCAACCCATTTCGAAAATCAAGGCCCACGCCTGCAAACGTGGCTTGCGCTTGCTGCGCGAGTCGGCGCTGGAACTGGTGCAACAAGGCCGGACCACTCTCGAGGAGATCAATCGTGTCACTTTTATCTCGTGAGCGTTATGTCGCCGTGCTCGGCGCCAGTGGTGTCGGCCTCGGTCAGCGTCAGGGGGGCGACACCCTGTGGCTGGGCAGCGTCGGCTTCATCGATGAAGGTTTCATGGCCTGGGCGGTCGCCCTGGAAACCCTCGACCGCCTGCTGGGCGAACATGTCCGTGCCGGTGCCGAGTTGACCGTGGTGGTCTCCGGCCATTTCAGCCGGTTTTGCCTGGTGCCCTGGAGCGAGCAGATCAGCAGCCCCGCCGAGCTGCAGGGGTTTGCCCAATTGTGCCTGGAAGACCTCTACGGCGCGGCGAACCAACCTTGGAACCTGGTGCTGTCGGCCGAACCCGCCGGTTACGACCGCATCGCTACGGCGCTGCCGCAGGATTTGCTCGAACGCCTGCGTAACCTGGTCAGCGGCCGTGGCTTGCGCCTGCGCTCGGTGCAGCCGTATCTGATGGCGGCGTTCAATCACTTCGACAAAAGCTTCGACGCCGGTGACTTCCTGTTCGTGGTTGCCGAACCGGTGCGCAGCGTCTTGCTGCTGGCCCGCGAAGGTCGCTGGACAGCGGTGCGTTCGGTGGGCAGCAGCGACAGCGACGGCGCACTGAGCGCGCTGGTCGGTCGCGAATGCCAATTGCAGGCCTGCGCCAGCGAGCGTCCGCTGAACGTCTACCTGCATGCACCGGCGCGCATCGATTCGCATCCCGAAGTGCCCGGTGTGCACCTGCGCACCCTCGAAGAAGGCCGGACAAGCGTACGCGATTGCCTGTACGTCATGTCCCGGACGGTGGCCTGACATGCGCCCGCTGATGCTCGATTTTCAGCCGCGCCGCCGCTCGACCCCACTGGGCTGGAGCCTGCTGGCCGGTGGCGTGGTGCTGGCGCTGACCTGCGTTGTGTTTCAGCAACACCTGAGCGGGGAGGCCGAGCAGCAACAAGGCCACCTGCAAACCGCGCAACGGGTGCTCACCGGTGACACCGGCGGCAAGGTCAGCCTGACCCCGGCCGAGACCCGCGAGCAGGCGCAGAACCTGGCCGAGATGCGCAAGGTCTCGCAGCAGTTGCGCCGGCCCTGGGAACGCCTGTTCGCCACCCTGGAGGCCATGCCCCGGGAAAACGTCGCCTTGCTCACCCTGACCCCGGATGCCCGCAAAGGCCAGGTGCGGATCAGCGCCGAGGCGCGCGACCTGGATGCCATGCTCGACTTCCACCGCCGCCTCGAAGCCTGCGACGAGCTCTCCGACGTGTCGTTGCTCAGCCACGAAATCGTCGCCAACGTGCCGGAACACCCGGTGCAGTTCAACTTGTCGGCTACCTGGGAGATTGGCGATGCAAATCCCTAGATTGATCGTCCACGAATACCTGCAAAGCCTGGGCGTGCCCGGCCTGGCAGGATTGGCCATGCTGGTGCTGGCGCTGAGCTATGGCCTGTTCGGCCTGTTGCCGGACTGGCAGGCGCTGCAGCAGCTGAGCCAGCAGACCCGCGAAGCCAGCGAGTACCTGGCCAAGGTCGAAGAAGGTTCGGTCGCCGCCCCGGTCGTGCCGCAACGTCAGCTGGAAGATTTTCGCAGCAAACTGCCGACCCAGCCCCAGGCCACGGTCGCCATCGACAAGATCTATGCGCTGGCCGCCCAGGAACGCATCACCCTGTCCCGGGGCGAGTACGCCCTGGGCATCGATCCCAAGACCCATCTGGCCCGTTATCAGATCCTGTTGCCGGTGCGGGGCAGCTACCCGCAACTGCGGCGCTTCATGCACGCCTTGCTCGGTCAGTTGCCGGCGGTGGTGGTGGAAGACCTGGAGCTGCAGCGCAAGAAGATCGCCGACACCGACCTCAACGGGCGGATCCGCATGACCCTTTACCTGTCGAGGTCATGATGAACAGCAAACGCGCAATGGGTTGGGTGGCGTTCCTCGGCGTGGCTGCGGCGCTGACCTGGTTGCCCGACTACTTCAAGCCCGCCGACGACGGTGACCTTGCGGTGGCCGCCGTGGCCACGCCGGCCAAAGGCAAGAACCGTGGCGCGTCGCCCGCGGCGCAAGCCTCCGCTGCGCCCGTGGCGATCAAGGACCTCAGCCCGGCGGGCG
>Ga0247818_10002272_pt1 | contig 12445 bp, 13 predicted proteins | sample 13C_Glucose_Day1_FD_192424 | JGI IMG/M metagenome (GOLD analysis project Ga0247818, IMG submission 192424) | Soil microbial communities from agricultural site in Penn Yan, New York, United States - 13C_Glucose_Day1 | ecosystem: Environmental > Terrestrial > Soil > Agricultural land | place...
GCGCTGATCAAGGTGGGCGAGTCCTACACGAAGATCTCCGCCGAGGCAGCCGCCAAGGCAGTCGACGCCGGCACGCCGGTCGAGGGGCGCAACGCCAACGACCTCTCCATCAAGCTGGACCGCACCACCACCATCGAGGGTGCCTACCCGATCGTGCTGGTTTCGTTCCACGTCGTCTGCAGCGCCTACGCTGACCAGAAGACTGTCGACCTCGTGAAGGCTTTCGAGAGCTACGTAGTCTCCGACGCCGGTCAGACCGCGGCCGCTGATGCCGCCAAGTCCGCTCCGCTGTCCAAGGACCTGCAGGACAAGGCCCTCAAGTCCATTGAGTCCATCAAGGTCAAGTCCTAGGGTCACCTAGCCCCGACAGGCATAGTGGAAACACCAGCCTGATTCTGGTTCCCTGTCCCGGTCCGGCTGTCACCGACGGCCACACCGGGGCAGGGAACCGACGTGTTTGTCCGAAGTACCCCAAGATCTGAAGGATCGTGAAGTGACCACCACCTCCCTGACCACGTCCCGGGGCGCAGGCCGCGCCGGAGATAAGGTCTTTTCCGCAGCCACCTTGGCCGCTGGGTGCCTGATCCTGGCCGTGCTCTTCGGAGTTGCGCTCTTTCTCCTGATCCAGGCATTCCCCGCCCTTGTGGCCTCCCCGGACAAGATCCAGGGCGGCGAAGGCTTTTTCGCCTACATCTGGCCGATCGTCATCGGCACCCTCATTGCGGCCGTCATCGCCCTCGTGATCGCGACGCCGGTCGCGGTCGGCGTCGCGCTGTTCATCTCGCACTTCGCCCCGCGCAAGCTCGCCTCCGGCCTGGGCTACGTGATCGACCTGCTGGCCGCGATCCCCTCCGTGGTCTACGGCGCCTGGGGCGCCGCCTTCCTGGCCAAGGAAATCTCGCCGGCCTACAACTGGCTGGCCACCAACATGGGCTGGCTGCCGATTTTCCAGGGCCCGGCGTCGGCCACGGGCAAGACCATCCTGACCGCGGGAATTGTGCTGTCCGTCATGATCCTGCCCATCATCACCTCGCTGAGCCGCGAAATTTTCCTGCAGACCCCCAAGCTGCACGAGGAAGCCGCCCTGGCGCTTGGCGCCACCCGCTGGGAAATGATCCGGATGGCCGTGCTGCCGTTCGGCCGGCCCGGAGTCATCAGCGCCGTCATGCTGGGCCTGGGCCGCGCCCTCGGCGAGACCATGGCCGTCGCGCTCGTGCTGTCCTCGGGTGCGCTGACTGCGAGCCTCATCCAGTCCGGCAACCAGACCATCGCCGCCGAAATCGCGCTGAACTTCCCCGAGGCCAGCGGCCTGAAGGTCAACACGCTGATCGCCGCCGGCCTGGTCCTGTTCGTCATCACCCTGGCCGTGAACATGATCGCGCGCTGGATCATCAGCCGGCACAAAGAATTCTCGGGAGCCAACTAAATGACCGCCACCCTGACCCCCGTCAAGAAGCGCTCGGCCCTCACCAAGGGCCAGCTCCCGAAGTGGGCCCCCTACCTGGTTCTCGGCATCGCCCTGGTCCTCGGCGCAGCGATCCTGGCCCTGATCGGCTTCAACGCCCTCGGCTGGGGACTCGTCTCGGCGATCATTTTCGCCATCGGCCTTGTCAGCTGGAGCGCCGTCGTGGAAGGCTCACGCCGCGCCAAGGACAAACTCGCCACCTGCCTGGTGGTCGGTGCGTTCCTCGTTGCGCTGCTGCCCCTGTTCTCCGTCATCTGGACGGTCCTGGTCAACGGCCTCCCGGGCCTCATGGACCCAGGCTTCCTAACCACCTCGATGAACGGCGTCACCGGCGCCTTTGACAACAAGAGCGTCGAGGAAGGCGCCCCGGTGGTCGGCGGCATCTTCCACGCCCTGATCGGCACCCTGCTGATCACGGTAATGGCGACCGTCATCTCGGTGCCCGTGGGCCTGCTGACCGCCGTCTACCTCGTGGAGTACGGCAACGACCGCCCGCTGGCCCGCGCCATCACGTTCTTCGTCGACGTCATGACCGGCATCCCCTCGATCGTGGCCGGCCTGTTCGCGGCGGCGTTCTTCTTCGCCGTCGTCGGGCCGGGCACCAAAACCGGTGCGGTCGCCGCCGTCGCGCTCTCCGTGCTGATGATCCCCGTGGTGGTCCGCTCCAGCGAGGAAATGCTCAAGATCGTCCCGAACGAACTCCGCGAAGCGGCCTACGCCCTGGGCGTCCGCAAGTGGCGGACCATCCTCAAGGTGGTCATCCCGACGGCGATCTCCGGCATCGCCTCGGGCGTCACCCTCGCGATCGCCCGGGTGATCGGCGAAACCGCCCCGATCCTGGTCACCGCGGGCTTCGCCACCTCCATCAACTACAACGTCTTCAGCGGCTGGATGGCCTCGCTTCCGACGTTCATCTACACGCAGATCCTCAACCCGACCTCGCCGTCGAACCCGGATCCGTCCTCACAGCGCGCCTGGGGAGCCGCCCTGGTGCTCATCATCCTGGTGATGCTGCTCAACCTCGGCGCCCGCCTCATCGCCCGCATGTTCGCCCCCAAGACCGGCCGCTAACCCGGCCCCGGGGACCCAAATCTTCAGCCCGTACCTCCAGCAAGTGAAGGAACATCATGTCTAAGCGCATCGACGTCAAGGACCTGAACGTCTACTACGGTAAATTCCTGGCCGTCGAAGACGTCAACATCAACATCGAGGCCAAGTCCGTCACGGCCTTCATCGGGCCCTCCGGCTGCGGCAAGTCCACCTTCCTGCGCACCCTGAACCGGATGCACGAGGTGATCCCCGGCGCCCGCGTCGAGGGTGAGGTCCTGCTCGACGGCGACAACCTGTACGGCCCCGGCGTGGACCCGGTCACGGTCCGCTCGCAGATCGGCATGGTCTTCCAGCGGCCCAACCCGTTCCCCACGATGTCCATCCGCGACAACGTGCTGGCCGGCGTGAAGCTCAACAACCAGAAGATCTCCAAGGGTGAGGCCGACGTTCTGGTGGAACGCTCCCTGCAGGGCGCCAACCTCTGGAACGAGGTCAAGGACCGGCTGTCCAAGCCCGGCTCCGGGCTGTCCGGCGGCCAGCAGCAGCGCCTCTGCATCGCCCGGGCCATCGCCGTGGAACCGCAGGTGATCCTGATGGACGAGCCGTGTTCCGCGCTGGACCCGATCTCCACGCTCGCCATTGAGGACCTCATCAACGAGCTCAAGGACCAGTACACCGTGGTGATCGTGACCCACAACATGCAGCAGGCCGCCCGTGTGTCGAACAAGACGGCGTTCTTCAACATCGCCGGCACGGGCAAGCCGGGCCGCCTGATCGAATACGGCGACACCCACACCATGTTCAGCAACCCGACCCAGAAGGCCACCGAGGACTACGTCTCCGGCCGCTTCGGGTAAACAGCTTCCGCCCATCGATTGCTCCACAGGTGCCGTTTTGAGCCCTCAAAAGGGCACCTGTGGAGCAATCGGCGGGTTTGAGCGACGCCGCTAGAGCTGCGCGAGCGGTGACAGGGACAGTGCCAGCACAAACGCCACGGCTGCGGTGGCAACCGGCGTGATCACCCAGAACATCAGCACGCGGATCACCACTTTCCGGTTGGTGGCCGGAAACCCCTGGTTGGCGCCGGCACCCAGCACGGCTGAGGTGACCGTGTGCGTGGTGGAGATCGGCCAGTGCAGGCCGACTGCGCCCACGAGCAGGATGACCGAGCTGAACAGCTGCGCCACCGAACCGCGCAGCGGATCCATCCGGATCATCCGGTAGCCGATGGTATAGGAGATCCGCCAGCCGCCGGCCAAGGTTCCGGCGGTCAGCAGGATCGCGGTGAACAGTGCCACCCAGACGGGCATCTCGCTGCCATCGGACAGCCCGGACGCCAGCAGCGCCAGGAGCAGGACGGCGCTGGTGCGCTGTCCGTCCTGCAGGCCGTGGGCCAAGGCCACGGCGCCCACAGCAATGCTCTGGGCCCGCCGGGAGCGGTTGTTGACCACGTTCGGCGGCGTGTACCGCGCGGCCCAGGTCGCGGGCCAGACCAGCAGGTATGCGCCCGCGAAGGCAATCAGCGGGGACAACAGCAGCGGAAGCACCACCTGGAACAGCAGGGACGTGTCGACGCCGCCAACGCCGTTCCCGCCGACAGCGACGCTTGCTACCCCGGCGCCTGCCAGCCCGCCCACCAGGGCATGCGTTGACGACGACGGGATGCCGCGCCACCAGGTGTAGATTCCCCAGATCACGGCACTGACCAGTCCCGCCAGCAGGATGGTCAGCCCGTTCTCCCCCGCGGGAAGCTGCACCCAGGACTGGCTGATGGCAAGGGCGAGGGCGGCGCTCAGCCCGGCGCCGATGAAGTTGAAGAAAGCGGCCAGCAATACTGCGACGGTAGGGGTGAGGGCCCGGGTCCGGACGGCCAGTGCCACCGCCGCCGACGCGTCCCTGAAGCCGTTCAGGAAGGCGAATGCCCCGGCGAAGACCACCACCAGGGCAAACAGGAAGATGGTCACGTCAGGATTCCTTGACGATGATGCTGCCCACCTGCGTCGCGACCTTCCGCAGGTCCCTGGTGACGTCGACCAGCTGCTCGGCGATGTCCCGGGTGCGTGCGTACCGCGCCGACTTCATTTCGTTGAGCATGTCCGCCACCCAGACCCGGTGGGAGCGTTCAGCGCGCTTGGACAGGCGCAGGACCTCGATCCAGTAGTCCTCGAGATCGTCCAGGTTGTCCAGCCGCCGCATGGCGTCCACGGTGAGCTCGGCCTGCCTGCTGATGATTTCAAGCTGGTCCGCGGCGCGTTTGGGCAGGCGGTCCAGTTTGTAGAGGGACACCATGTCCGCGGCGGCGTCGAGTTTCTCCATCGCCTCATTGAGGTAGCGGGAGAGGGCATACATGTCCTCGCGGGGGAGCGGGTTCACAAAAGATGTCCGCATGTGGGTCAGCAGCGCGAAGTGCAGTTCCGCGGACTTGGCCTCATGGTTGTGCATGTCCTCCACCAGCCGGGCATTCTCACTGGCCGGGGCGCCCAGGATCTCCGAAAGGGTGCCCGTGGCCAGCACAATCTGGCCTGCCAGCTGGGCAAGGAGGTTCAGCCCGGCGGACTCCTGGGGGAAAAGGCGCAGCTTCACGTGTGATTACCGGTCTTCCGGGGGGAGGTGCACGGGCGGAATCGGCCGGGCGTATGAGGTGATGATGACCCGCGCATGAGGATTACTTTACCGTCCGGCCTGACACTGCCGACGCCTCTGTTATGTATCGATAGGAATCGATATCATGGGGGAGTGCCGCACTCGCGTCGTCGACCACTCCCAGTGGCGATCGCACTGGTGCGGCACTGTGTTTCGGTGCCCGATCGAACCACCCGAGTGCCAAGGAGAACGACATGCCTGCTATCCGAATTTACGAATCCGCGCTCTGCTGTGACACCGGTGTTTGCGGCCCCGACGTCGACCAGTCCCTGGTGGAGGTGACCGCGGACGTGCGTCATCTCCAGGGCCTCGGTGCCGACATTGCGCGCCACAACCTCGCCAGCGAACCGACCGCCTTCGCCGAGGACGAGACGGTCCGTGGGTTCATGCACCTGGTCGGTTCAAAGGGTCTTCCGCTGACCATCGTCGACGGCGTGACGGTCGCCACCGGAACCTATCCCAGCAGGGGGCAGTTGCTGGCATTCGCCGGACTCGGCGGGGGCAACGTTGAACCGCAGTCCCGCCCGGAGCTCGGCCTGAGCGAAAAATCCGCCGGCTGCTGCGGCGGCTCCACGAGCTGCTGCTAGGTTCCGCCGTGAAGTTTCTCGAGGACGCACCCCGGTTTCTGTTCTTCACCGGCAAGGGCGGCGTGGGCAAGACCTCCGTTGCGTGCGCAACAGCACTCACCCTGGCGAGGGCCGGAAAGACGGTGCTGCTGGTCAGCACCGATCCGGCGTCCAATGTTGGCCAGGTCTTCGGCGTGACCATCGGGAACACCGTCACTGCCATCCGGGATGTTCCGGGTCTCTTTGCATTGGAAATTGACCCTGAGCAGGCGGCCGAGGCCTACCGGGAGCGGATCATCGGTCCCGTTCGCGGACTCCTGCCGGAATCGGAGCTGGCCGGGATCGCGGAGAGCCTCTCGGGTTCCTGCACCACGGAGATTGCCTCCTTCGACGAGTTCACCAACCTGCTCGCCGGCGACAGCTCCTACGGGGAGTATGACCACGTCGTCTTCGACACTGCCCCGACAGGCCACACGATCCGCCTGCTGCAGCTGCCCGGTTCGTGGACCGATTTCCTGGCGGCCGGCAAGGGCGACCCGTCCTGCCTGGGCCCCCTGTCGGGACTGGAGAAGCACAAGCAGGTGTACGCCAAGGCGGTCCAGGCACTCACCGACCCGGCCAGGACCCGTCTTGTCCTGGTCAGCCGCGCGCAGACATCGTCACTGGGCGAGATCGAGCGGACGTATTTCGAACTCAACCAGATCGGCATCGGGGGCGGATTCGTCGTCGTCAACGGCGTCCTGCCGGAAGCCGCCGGCGGGGAGGAGCTGGCGCAGGCCCTGCGCGCCAGGGAAGCGGCTGCTATCGCAGCCATTCCCCCGGCCGTCGCCGGTCTTCCCCGCGATGTCCTGGATCTGAAGCCAGGGAACATGGTCGGCATTCCGGCGCTTGAGTCCCTCTTCGCGGCTACTCCGGGTACCGGAATCGCGGCGGCGGCGAAGCCCGCTGAGATTGAGGACGCTCCGCTGGCTGCCCTGGTGGACGAAATGGAGCTTGATGGCCACGGGCTGGTGATGTGCATGGGCAAGGGCGGCGTCGGGAAGACCACTGTCGCCGCCGCCATCGCGGTCGCCCTGGCCAGACGCGGGCATGCGGTCCACCTCACCACGACCGATCCGGCAGCACACCTCAGCGAAACGCTCCATGGTTCGATCCCGGGCCTGGCGGTTTCGCGCATCGATCCGGAAGCTGCCATCCAGGAGTATCGGCGCCACGTGATGGAGACCAAGGGCCGGAACCTGGATGATGCAGGGCGCGCGGCGCTCGCCGAGGACCTCATGTCCCCCTGCACGGACGAGGTGGCTGTGTTCCGGCAGTTCTCCAAAGTGGTCCAGGAATCCCGCCGGCATTTTGTGGTGATGGACACGGCCCCGACCGGCCACACGCTGCTGCTCCTGGACGCCACGGGCTCCTACCACCGGGAGATCTCCCGCCAGGTCGGCGACACCATGGGGTTCGTAACGCCGCTCATGCGGCTGCAGGACCCCGCGCAGACCAAGGTTGTCCTCGTCACGCTGGCCGAAACGACACCGGTGCTGGAGGCGGAGGGGCTGCACGATGATCTGGAACGGGCGGGGATCCACCCGTGGGCCTGGGTGATCAACAACTCGATCGCCGCTGCCCATCCGCAAACTCAGTTCCTGCGGGCGCGCGCCGCGAGCGAGATCGACCAGATCACGAAGGTGCAGAGCCTGGCGCCCCGGGTCGCCCTCATCCCGTTGCTGCCGGAAGAACCCATCGGCGACGAGAAGTTGTCGGCGCTGACCGCTCTCAGCTCCCAGCCTGCCTGATTCCTCTGGTTGGCCGTCCCGGCGCGGGGTCGGCCCGCCAGCCGCCGTCGAAGGCTATGAGTTGGCCTTTTCGGAACTGCGCGGAAGAACGACGTCGTCCGCGGCGCGGGCCGCGGTGGGGAACAGGGCCAGGAGGAGGCCAAGGCCCACGGCGGCGCCGGCCAGCTGTGCCATGACGAAGGCCGGAACGGAGGACGGTGCGATGCCAGCGAAGGTGTCACTGAAGATGCGGCCCACCGTCACCGCCGGGTTGGCGAAGGACGTCGAGGACGTGAACCAGTACGCTGCGCCGATGTAGGCTCCCACCGCCGGCGCGGCGAGGGCGCCGCGGGACGTGGCTGCGAGGGCGAAGATCAGCAGGACAAGCCCGGCGGTAGCGACCACCTCGCCCAGCAGATGCCCCGTCGTCGCCCGCTCTTTGGCGGAGATGGAGGTGCCCACCTCAAACATCGCGTTCGCGACCACGCTGCCGCCGACCGCACCGATGGTCTGGGCGGCCACATAGGTGCCCAGCTCCGGCAGGGTCAGTCCGGAGCCGCTACGCCGGCCCAGGATCCAGTCCGCGAGGGAGACCACAGGGTTGAAATGCGCGCCGCTCACGGGTCCCAGCATCAGGATCAGGACCGTCAGGCCCAGGACGGTGGCCGTGCTGTTCTGTAGCAGCTGCAGGCCAACGTCAGTGGGGGAGAGCTGCTGTGCGGCGATCCCGGAGCCGACGACGATGCATACGAGCAGGCTGGTTCCGAGCAGTTCGGCGGTGGCGCGGCGCCACAGGGGCGGCTGGTTGGAAGTCATGGAAACAGCTTGACGGAAAGAATTAACTCAGTCAAAATTGAATCAATGAATATTGATGCAGTTGACGATTTTCGGGCGCGGGTCGCCAAACATGCTGCCCTCGCGGATCCGGCGCGGCTGCGCATCGTTGACCTGCTGACCCTGGGGGACTTCTCCCCGACGGAGCTGCAGGCGGAGCTGGGGATGCCGTCGAATCTGCTCTCCCACCACCTGCGCGCTCTGGAAGAGGCCGGGCTGGTGATCCGGCGCCGCTCCGAAGCGGACAAGCGCCGCAGCTACATCCGGCTCGCAGCCGGCGCCCTGGAGGGCCTGGTGCCGGGGGTCGAGCACGGCGCCCGCCGCGTCCTGTTTGTCTGCACGCGAAACAGTGCACGGTCCCAGCTGGCCGCCGCGCTCTGGCAGCAGGTCAGCGAAATCCCCTCGGCGTCGGCAGGAACGCATCCCGCGGACCGCATCGCCCAGGGCGCCATCGACGTCGCGCGCCGCCACGGCATGGCGCTCGCGGACCTTCCTCCGCGCACGCTGGAGCAGGTGGCGGGGGAGGGGGACTTCGTGGTGACCGTGTGCGACAGCGCGCATGAGGAACTGGGCGGACTGGGCGGCGTGCACTGGTCGGTGCCGGATCCGCTGCGCCTGGGCACCGAAGAAGCCTTTGAGCAGGCCTTCCAGGACATCGCCCACCGCATCAGTGACCTTTCCCCCCGCGTGCTGACCGCCTGACTTTCCGAATATGCCCACTCTTACCTGTCACCCAACTGATTCCAGGAGAAACCCGTGACTACCGAAACCGCCAAGAAGCCGTCCGTCCTGTTCGTCTGCGTCCACAACGCCGGCCGCTCCCAGATGGCCGCCGCGTTCCTCGCCACCCTGGCCAAGGGCGCGATCGAGGTCCGCTCCGCCGGTTCCGCGCCGGCGGACAAGGTCAACCCGGCCGCCGTCGAGGCCATGGCCGAACTCGGCATCGACATGTCCGCCGAGATCCCGAAGGTCCTCACCACCGAGGCGGTCAAGGAATCCGACGTCGTCATCACGATGGGCTGCGGCGACACCTGCCCGATTTTCCCGGGCAAGCGCTACGAAGACTGGGAACTCGAGGACCCGGCCGGCCAGGGCGTTGAGTCCGTCCGCCCGATCCGCGACGACATCAAGGCCCGCATCGAGGACCTCATCGCCTCCCTCGTCCCCGCCGCCAAGTAACCGGCATCCGACCGACCGCCTAGGAGCATGACCGTGAGCGCTGACACCGGAAAACCTGACACCGGAAAAACTGAACAGCTGATCATCATCGGGTCCGGCCCCGCCGGGTACACCGCCGCCATCTACGCCGCACGTGCGGGCCTGAAGCCCCTCGTCATCGCCGGCGCGGTGACCGCGGGCGGTGCCCTGATGAACACCACCGAGGTGGAAAACTTCCCCGGCTTCCCCGGCGGCATCCAGGGTCCCGAGCTGATGGACGGCCTCCAGCAGCAGGCCGAGAAATTCGGCGCGCAGGTGGTGTTCGACGACGTCACCGAGGTCCGGCTCGCCGGCCACCTCAAGCGTGTGGTCACGGCAGCCGGGGAGACGCACGAGGCGCCGGCCGTCATCCTCGCCACCGGCTCCGCCTACAAGGAACTCGGCCTGCCCGAGGAGAAGAAGTTCAGCGGGCACGGGCTCTCCTGGTGCGCCACCTGCGACGGGTTCTTCTTCCGCGACCAGGACATCATCGTGGTCGGCGGCGGGGATTCGGCCATGGAGGAGGCCACCTTCCTGACCCGCTTCGGGAAGACCGTCACGGTGGTGGTCCGCAAGGGCGAGCTCCGCGCCTCGCGCATCATGGCGCAGCGCGCCAAGGACAACCCCAAGATCCGCTTCGCCTGGAATTCCGCTGTCACCGCCATCCACGGGGACGCCAAGGTCACCGGTGTCACCCTGACGGACACCCGCACGGGCGAAACCCGGCAGCAGGACGCCACCGGCATCTTCGTCGCCATCGGCCATGTCCCGCGCACCGAGCTGCTCACCGGCCAGGTGGAGCTCGACGCCGAGGGCTACATCAAGGTGGATTCCCCCACCACGGTCACCAACCTCTCCGGTGTCTTCGCGTGCGGGGACGCCGTGGACCACCGCTACCGCCAGGCCATCACAGCCGCCGGCACCGGCTGCGCCGCGGCCCTGGACGCAGAACGCTACCTCGCCGCGCTGGACGACGCCGACAGCATCGCCACCGCTCTCGTCGAGGAACCCACCCACGCCTGACCGGTCCACCTGCCCTGCTCAACAACCCCACCCCCGACAAGGAAGCATTAAACGCATGACCCCGACCACGAAAATGCCCAGCGTCCTGTTCGTCTGCAGCAAGAACGGCGGGAAATCCCAGCTCGCCGCCGGACTCATGAACCAGCTCGCAGAAGGCGCCGTCACGGTGCACTCCGCCGGGACGAAGCCCGGCACGTCGCTGAACCCCCAGTCCGTGGACGCGCTGGCTGAGCTCGGCATCGACATCACCGGCGAGCACCCCAAGCCGGTTACCGGCGCAGTGCTGGACGCGGTGGACGTCGTGATCGTCCTGGGCAACGAGGCAAAGGTCCAGGCCCCCGAGGGGAAGCGGCTCGAGGTCTGGGACACCGACGAGCCCTCCGAACGGGGCATCGAGGGCATGGAACGCATGCGCCTGGTCCGGGATGACATCAAGGCCCGTGTCCAGAAGCTGTACGCGGAGCTCACCGGGAGCTGACCGCGCCGGTTCGGCTGCCGGAGCGAGCCGGGCGAGGCCGGTGCGAGGGCATGAAAATGGTGCCGAACCGGATACGCCTCTCGGCGGTAGGCCGCTCTAGGCGGCTAGATGTTGAAGCCCGGGGGTTTCGCGGTTCGGCACCGCTTTTAGTTTTCTACGTGGCCGGGGACAAGTCAACATTGACAGTCGGCGGGTGGCATGCCTACCGGGACCCCGGCGGTGCGCGGGAACGTCAGTCCAGCTCGCCCAGGCGCCAGGCGTTGGCGGCGTGTTCGAGGTCCTCGGCGGTCTTGACCAGGAGGTGCGAATTGCGCGTGAGCTTGCTCGCGTGGTTCTCGTTGCTGTGCTCGGCGCCGTCGGCGAGGGTGGCCTGGCCCAGTGCCACCACGCGGCAGAACGCGGCAGAGCGTTCCAGCGCAACGTCGAACTCGCCGTCGAACGCTCCGGACAGGATGGCGTCCGCCATCGACTTCATCTCGTCCGCCCCGGGCGGCTCGGCGGCGCCCGCCACCACATGCGATACCTGCGCGGTGTCCTTGCCGGCCTTGAAGTAGACGGAGATCCGCTCGGGGTCCTGGATGGTGGCGGCGCGGAGGGCGTACAGGCGCCAGAGTGCCCCGGGGAGCGAGCGTGCCGGGCTTTCGGCCCACATTTCGGCGATGGCTTCAAGGCCCTGCTCGTCGGCGAGTTTCACGAGACGTTTGGTCACGACGGGGTCGTCGCTGTCGCGCCCGCGGCGCACGAGGGCCTGGGCGGCGAGGTGGGCGGCCTCGGAGATGCGGGCAGGATCGGCCCCGCCCGCGAAGGGCTCAAAGTCAATCGGGGCGAAGGCCTTCGGCTTGTGGTGCCGGTGCGGTCCGGGGGCGCTGGATCCTGCTTGCTCGCTCATGCCACCACGCTACTCCAGTGCTGTCGGGGAATCGAGCGTGCGGACCGGAGGCAGCGTCCGTCCGGGCACTGACCCCGCGCACGACGGCGGCGTCCCCGCCGGTGCGAAAATCCCGCCCCAGTCTGGGGTACAGTATTAACGTCCAGAAATGGACTGGGCTGATCAGCCCTTGAACGGCGGATTTATCCGTTGTTTCGGGGCCTCGGCTGGGGCCTTTAGCTCAGTTGGTAGAGCATCGGACTTTTAATCCGTGGGTCGTGGGTTCGATCCCCACAGGGCCCACCCGCGGAGCAGGCCAGAGGCATTTTTGCCTCTGGCCTGCTTCTGTTTTAAGTCCTTTGTGGGCGGGCTCAGTCTGGGGGGTTATGCGGTGTCCGCCGTCCCCGACGCTTCTGCCGCCGTCGTCGCATACGTCGCCGAGACCCGGCGGTAGACGGCGGTGAGGAAGGCCAGCAGTGCGGCCGCGATCATAATGATCCCAGCCACCAGGAACACCAGGGCGATGCCGCGGGAGGTGCCCTCGCCCAGCAG
>Ga0247818_10002274_pt1 | contig 12437 bp, 15 predicted proteins | sample 13C_Glucose_Day1_FD_192424 | JGI IMG/M metagenome (GOLD analysis project Ga0247818, IMG submission 192424) | Soil microbial communities from agricultural site in Penn Yan, New York, United States - 13C_Glucose_Day1 | ecosystem: Environmental > Terrestrial > Soil > Agricultural land | place...
TTCCTCCACACCGGGCCGGAGGACCTGTTCGAGGAGTTCGGGTTCGAGCGCGACCGACGCATCGCGAAGTGGCGCTGGGTGATGCGCCGCCGGGTCGGGGCCTGACCGACCGCCACGCACGAGTTCGGTCGGCACGCGGCAGTTGCTGCGTGCCGCCCGCACTGCTGCGTGCCTCGGGTCGAGAACCCGACCACGCTCAGTCGAGCAGGGGGAAGCGCTGGATGATCTCGTGGCGTCCGGGGCCGACACCGATCGCGGAGACCCGCGCCCCGACCAGCTCCTCGACGCGCAGCACGTAGGCCTGTGCGGCCGCCGGCAGGTCGTCGAACTCACGGCACTCGGAGATGTCCTCCCACCAGCCGTCGAGCAGCTCGTAGACCGGCTTGGCGTGGTGGAAGTCGCTCTGGTTCACCGGCATCTCGTCGTGCCGCACGCCGTCGACCTCGTAGGCCACGCACACCGGCACCTTGTCGAAGCCGGTGAGCACGTCGAGCTTGGTGATGACGAAGTCGGTGACGCCGTTGATCCGGTTGGCGTAGCGGCCGATGACGGTGTCCATCCACCCGCAGCGCCGCGGACGCCCGGTCGTCGTGCCGTACTCGGCACCGGTCTTGCGCAGCGTCTCGCCGTCGTCGTCGAACAGCTCGGTGGGGAACGGCCCCTCGCCGACCCGCGTCGTGTACGCCTTGAGGATCGCGATGACCCGTGAGACCCGGGTCGGCGGGATGCCGGACCCGGTGCACGCACCCCCGGCCGTCGCCGACGACGACGTCACGAACGGGTAGGTGCCGTGGTCGACGTCGAGCAACGTCGCCTGGCCGGCCTCGAGGAGGACGTTCGACCCGGCATCCAGTGCCTGTTCGAGCACGAGCGAGGTGTCGGCGACCATCGGGCGGAGCCGCTCGGCGTACCCGAGCAGCTCCTCGACGACCCGATCGGCCTCTGCCGCACGGGTGTTGTAGATCTTGACGAGCACCTGGTTCTTCAGCGACAGGGCCGCCTCGACCTTCTGCCGCAGGATGTGCTCGTCGAAGAGGTCCTGCACCCGGATGCCGACCCGGTTCATCTTGTCGGCGTAGGTCGGCCCGATGCCACGGCCGGTGGTACCGATCTTCCGGGCGCCGAGGAAGCGTTCGGTGACCTTGTCCAGGGTGCGGTTGTACGACGCGATGACGTGGGCGTTGGCCGACACGACGAGCCGCGAGGTGTCGACGCCGCGGGCCTCGAGCCCGTCGATCTCCTGGAAGAGCACCTCCAGGTCGACGACGACGCCGTTGCCGATGACCGGCGTCACCGTCGGCGTGAGGATGCCGGACGGCAGCAGGTGCAGCGCGTACTTCTCGCGGGTGCCGTCCTCGCCCTCGATGACGACGGTGTGGCCGGCGTTGTTGCCCCCGTTGAACTTGACGACGTAGTCGACGTCGCCGCCCATGAGGTCGGTCGCCTTGCCCTTGCCCTCGTCGCCCCACTGGGCTCCGACCAGCACGATCGCCGGCATCGCAGCTCCTCTCGCACGTGCGCCGGGCGAAGGTACCGCGACGCGCCGAAGGCCCCTCGCGGGTACGCGCCGGGGCCTCGTACACCCCACCCTATCGCGGGATGACGTGCGCCCTCGGTTCCGTTCAGCGCCGTCGGCGCGCGAGGGCCCAGCCGAGCTGGAAGCGGGTGTCGACGCCGTTGACGGCCATCAGGTGCGCGACCCGACGGCGGACGGTGCGCAGGCTGACGCCGAGGTAGCGGGCGATGGCCTCGTCCTTCAGGCCGAGCTCGAGCAGCTCGACGAGCTTGGGGTCGCCGGTGCCCTCGCGTCCCCCGACGACCGGCGCGGGCACGGCGTGCTTCCAGGCGAGGTCGAAGTACGCGGTGTAGAGCTTCACGGTCAGCGCGTCGCGGATGACGGCATAGCCGAGGGCGGGGTCGTCCCAGCCGGCCAGGGCCACGACCGCCGTGTCACCGAAGACCGCGAACTCGGTGTCGGTGGTGGGCAGGATCCGCTGGTCCTCACCCACCTCGTTCCACACCGTCATCCAGCGCTGGCCCTGCGGCGAGGACAGCGCGCTCGCCGGGTAGACCGCGCGCTGCTGCTCGCCGCGCCGGATCCGGTCCTCGTTGGCGCGCATCGTGCTCTCGTCGAGTGCTGGTCCCTCGGAGATGGTCAGCACGTAGTTGCGCAGCAGGCCGGTGGTCTCGGACAGCAGTCGGTTGACGACCGAGGGCGCGATGGCGTCCGAGATGGGCTCGCTCGCCAGCTCCGTGGCCCCGAGCGCGATGCTGGTGACCCTCGACAACAGCTCGCGGGACGCGGCGAGGTCACGACGACGCTCCTCGATGCGGTCGAGCTCGCGCCTGAGCTGCTCCTCGAGCACGAGGAGCACCCCTCCGTCGTACGTCGAGGGGTCATCCATGCGGCCCACCTCCTCCTGCACTGGGTGGCCCATACCTGCCAGTGGCACCCAAGTGTCGCACCTCCGTGGTGGTGGGAGGCACGATGGGACAGCACAGCCGAGGTTGCAGGGAACCGCCGGGTGGGCGTTTCTTGGCGAGAGGGAAGCGCTCGTGTCCCGGTGGGCTCGAGCTACGGCTGTACAGGAGGACCCGGGCGCTTCGCCCGGGCCCTCCGTTTTCCGGCCGAATGGGCGGCACGCCTCTCTAGAGGCCGAGCTCCCGGGCCCCGGTGGCGCTCGACGCCCGCAGGAACTCGGTGCACCGGTGCACCTCCTCGACCTCGTCGATCTGGGTGGCCGCCCGGGCCAGCGCCGCGAGCGCGCGCAGGAACCCGCGGTTGGGCTCGTGCTCCCACGGAATCGGGCCCTGACCGCGCCAGCCGGCGCGACGCAGCGCGTCGAGCCCGCGGTGGTAGCCGGTGCGGGCGTATGCGTACGCCGTGACGTCGCGGTGGTCGGCCAGGGCGTCCTCGGCGAGCACGGCCCAGGCCAGGCAGGACGCCGGGTGGGTGGCGGCCACCTGCTCGGGTTCCAGCCCGCTGGCCAGGGCCTGGGCGGCGGGGTCCTCGGGCAGGTGCGTCGGGGGGATGCCGAGCAGGTCGGAGCTCACGGGTGCCTCCAGGGCGATCGGGATCGTGCAGCTGTGGTGCAGGCCTGGTGCGGGCCTGCTGCGACGAGAGTGGAGAGCACGCCGCGCGAGGTGCCCTCACACGGCGTGCTCTCCAGCTCTCGACCGCTCGGGGTCGTGGGGGTGTCAGCCGGGTCAGCCCTGGTGGGTGCCCGCCGAGCGCAGGTTCTGGCAGGCCTCGACGACGCGAGCGGCCATGCCGGCCTCGGCCTCCTTGCCCCAGGCGCGCGGGTCGTACTGCTTCTTGTTGCCGACCTCGCCGTCGATCTTCAGCACGCCGGTGTAGTTCTTCAGCATCCAGTCGGCGACCGGGCGGGTGAACGCGTACTGGGTGTCGGTGTCGACGTTCATCTTGACGACGCCGTAGTCGACGGCCGCCGAGATCTCCTCGGGCAGCGAGCCCGAGCCGCCGTGGAACACGAGGTCGAGCGGCTTGGCGCCGGCTGCCGCACCGTGGGCGGCCACGATGGCGTCCTGGCACTCCTTGAGGATCTCCGGGCGCAGCTTGACGTTGCCCGGCTTGTAGACGCCGTGCACGTTGCCGAAGGTGAGCGCGGCCATGTAGCGGCCGTTCTCGCCGAGGCCCAGCGCCTCCACCGTCTTCAGGGCGTCGTCGGGGGTCGTGTAGAGCTGCTCGTTGATCTCGTTGGCGACGCCGTCCTCCTCGCCACCGACGACGCCGATCTCGACCTCGAGGATGATGTTGGCGGCCTTGGCGAGCGCGAGCAGCTCCTCGGCGATCTTGAGGTTCTCGTCGAGCGGCACGGCCGATCCGTCCCACATGTGGCTCTGGAAGATCGGCAGGCCCGTGGACTTGACCTGCTCCGCCGACGCGGCGATCAGCGGGCGCACGAAACCGTCGAGCTTGTTCTTGGGGCAGTGGTCGGTGTGCAGGGCGATGTTGACCGAGTAGTTCTTGGCCACCTCACGCGCGTAGGCCGCGAGGGCGAGCGAGCCGGTCACCATGTCCTTGATGGTCGACCCCGAGGCGTACTCGGCACCGCCGGTGGAGACCTGGATGATGCCGTCGGACCCGGCCTCGGCGAAGCCGCGGATCGCGGCCGTCACGGTCTGGCTCGACGTGATGTTGATGGCGGGGTACGCGAACGAGCCGGCCTTGGCTCGGTCCAGCATGTCGGCGTAGACCTCGGGCGTTGCGATGGGCACGGTGATCTCCTCGTGAGGTTGGGAGTGCCGGTACGCCCCGATCCTTCCACGGATTCCGGTGGGCCACACGGGGGGACCCCCTACCGAGCGGTAAGGCCGGGACGGCATCCTGGAAGGAGGTGGGGAGCGCCCGGTCAGGGGGTCGCCGAACCCCCTTCTGCGGCACCCCGGGAGGGGTCGAGCAGGTACGGCCGGGTGTCGGCCACGGCGTGCATCCCGAGCCCGATGAGGATGGGGCGCGAGTCGGGGGACGTGTCCACGCGGGCGTAGGGGTAGCCGCGCTCCAGAGCCAACCGGGCGCGGTAGGAGGTCAACGCGCGGTAGAGCCCGCGGCCCCGCCACTGCGCCAGGGTCGAGCCACCCCACAGCCCGCAGAAGTCGGTCTCCGGCTGCACGCGGAGCACGCCGTACGAGAGCACCTCGAGGGTGGCGGCGTCCTCGACGACGACGGCCACCAGCAGGTCGGGGTCGCGGCGCTGCTCGGCCCGCAGGGCGTCGTTGATCCAGGAGGTGTCCTCGCCCCAGACCTGGTCGACGCTCACCCGCACCCGCTCCCAGTCCTCGTCGGCGGTGATCTCGCGCATTCGGGTCCCGGCGGGCAGGTCGACGTCGTGCACGAGGTCGGCGCAGCTGCCGAGCAGGACGACCTCGAGGTCGTCGGCCACGAACCCGGCCCGCACGAGCCTCTCGGGCAGGTCGGCGGGCTCGTCGTAGCCATAGGTCTTCCACTCGACGACCTGCCCCCGCGCCGTGAAGAACTCCACCTGTCGCGCGACCCAGTGATCCGGGTCGTCCCCGAGTCCCTCGGGGCACTCGACCATCGCCCCGTGCTCCGCGGCATCCGGCGGATAGGTGCGGTGCACCGGCCCGTCCCGGTCGACGACGAAGCCGGGGGCGGCATCGCGGTCACGCAGGCGTATCTGTCCGTGGAACTGCTCGAGGAGCGCGTCAGGGGTCATGTGGTCCATTCCACGGCACCCGACGCACGGTCACCACCGGTTTCGCCTCGAGGTGAGGCAACACGCACGGCGCGACGGTTGCGCCGCGTGCGTGTTGCCTACTCTCGACGGGACGCGAGCTCGTCGCGGCGACGGGTGAGGTGCTCGCGCTCGACGTCGTTCCCGCACCGCCCGATCGCCACGTCGAGCGCCTCGACAGCCGCCCGGGGCTCACCGGCACGGGCGAGCAGCTCGCCGCGCACCGCCGGGAGCCGGTGGCTGTGTGGCAGCGCGCCGTCGAGGTCGTCGAGCGCCCTCAGACCCGCCCGGGGGCCGTCCCGCTCGGCCAGTGCGACCGCTGCCGCCAGCCGCACGGCCGGCGACGGGTTGAGCGCGACCAGGGCCGCGTAGTGCTCGCAGACCCGGTCCCAGCGGGTGTCGGATGCCGTGACCGCCGTCGCGTGCTCGGCCGCCACGTAGGCCTGGAGACGGTAGCTCTCGGCGAGCGGCGAGGTGACGGCTCCCGGCATCCCCTGAAGCAGGCCGAGCGCCTCGTCGACCTCGTCGAGGCGCCACCGCGATCGGTCCTGGTCGGGAAGCAGGACGAGCCGCCCGTCGTCGCCGACGCGGGCGTCTCGACGGGAGTGCTGGAGGAGCAGCAGCGCGAGCAGCGCCCGCAGCACCGGCTCGTCCGGGCGCAGTGCGAGGGTGACCCGCACGAGCCGCACGGCCTCCCCGGAGAGGTCCGCGCGCAGGAGGTCCGGGCCGCTGCCGGGGGCGTAGCCGGCCGTGAACGCGAGGTAGGCCACCTGCGCGACGACCCCCAGCCGCTCGGGCAGCGCCGTCGCGTCGGGCACCCCGAACGGGATGCCGGCCGTCACGATCTTGCGCTTCCCGCGGGTCACCCGCGCGGCCATCGTCGGCTCGGGCACCAGGAAGAGCCGAGCGATGTCGGCGGTCGTCACCCCGACCACGAGCCGGAGCGCGAGCGCGCTGGCGACCTCGGGGGCCAGCGCCGGGTGGCAGCACATGAGCACGAGGCGCAGCACGTCGTCGTCGACGAGGTCTCCGGGGTCGGCTCGTACCGACCCGCGGGCGGCGGTGACCTCGGCGTCGACGACCAGCAGGGGCCTGGTCCGCGCCGCCATCGCCTCGGCCCGCAGCCGGTCGAGCACCCGCCGCCGGGCCGCGGTCAGCAGCCAGGCCGCGGGACGGTCCGGGATGCCGTCGCGCGGCCAGGTGCGCGCCCCCGCTTCGACGGCATCCCCCAGCGCGTCCTCGACGAGGTCGAGCCGACGGAACTGCGCGAGGAGGAGGGCCACCAGGCGGCCCCACTCCTCGCGCACCGTGGCCGCGAGCGCCTCGTCCGGCGTCACTGCGGGTCGTACCCCTCGATCCTGACCACCGGCCGGACCTCGACGGTGTACGCGGGAGGCAGCAGCCGCGCCGCGGCGATCGCCGCGTCCAGGTCGGGGAGCTCGACGTCGTAGTAGCCACCGATCTGCTCGGCGAGCTCGGCGAACGGGCCGTCGGTGACCATGCGCGCGCCGTCGGCGTCGGCCCTGAGCGTCGTCGCCGTGTCGGCGTCGCCCAGGGCCGCGCTGCCCAGATGGGCGCCGTGCTCGTCCACGTACTGCTGGAAGGCGTCGTGGGCGTCGACGTACGACTGGCGGACCTCTGGTGTGGCCGATGACCAGTCCCACGGTCGGTAGGCGATGAGGATGACGTAGCGCTTCACGGCGGGTCCCCGTTGCCGGCGTGGTCGTCACCGTGCTCGTCGTCGCCGGCCATGTCCCGCAGCTCGATGAGCTCACCGCGGCCCGAGAACTCCCCGCAGATCCGCACCAGGTCGGACCGGTCGGCGGTCTCGACCAGGTAGAAGCCCACCACCTGCCCGTCCGTCTCGGTGAACGGCCCGTCGGTGACGAGCACCCCGCCCGAGCCGTCCGGCCGCATCGACAGTGCCTCGGCGGACGGGGTCAGCGGGCCGGCCGCCAGGAGCCGGTGGCCCCCTGCGGCGAGGTCACGATGGAACTGCTCGTGCGACCGCATCCCCTGCTCGTGCTCCTCCGGTGGGAGCAGCGCCCACTCGGCCTCGGGCGCGGGCAGCAGCACGAGGTGACGACTCACGCGCGGTCCTCCGGCGACACCGTGCGACGCACCTCGACCGTGTCGCCGAGCGCCGCGATGATCTGGCAGCAGTCGACGAGGTCGTCGAGGTCGTCGGTACGCACCTGGTAGAAGCCGCCGACCTGCTCGGTGACCTCGGCGAACGGCCCGTCGGTGACGGCACCCCCGCCACCCGGGATGCGCTTGCCCTCGGTCGTCGAGTGCAGCTCGGCACCCCCCGTGATCGTGTGGCCCCGCCGGTTCAGCTCCTCGCCGAAGCGGGTGTACTCGGCGTAGCCGGCGGCGCGCTGGTCGGCGTCCATGGTGGTCCACCAGCGGTCGGCGTCTCCGACGATGAGGACGACGTACTCGGGCATGGCGATCTCCTTCGCTCGGGTGCGGCCGCGGGTGCGACCTCACCCCTACGACGGGTGGGGTCGAGCGGAATCGACAGCGGCGCACGGAGAGTTTCTCCCGCCCACAGGTCTACCGGATGTGCGGCGGCTCAGCCCGGCCGCTGCCCGAAGACGTGCAGGCGCACCCACGCGTGCATCGCGATCGCCGCCGCCGCACCCGCGTTGATCGACCGCGTCGAGCCGAACTGTTCGACGTGCAGCACCACCGTGCAGGCCGCGAGCATCTCGGGTGTCAGGCCGGGCCCCTCCTGGCCGAGCACCAGCACGCACTCGCGGGGCAGCTCGAAGGTCTCCAGCGCCGCCGAGCCGGGAACGTTGTCGATGCCGATGAGGGGGATGCCGGTGCCGTCGCTCCCAGCGGAACCCGCCCAGGAGACGAGGTCGGCGACGCTCGGGTGGTGCAGCTCGTGCTGGTAGCGGTCGGTGACCATCGCGCCCCGTCGGTTCCACCGGCGGCGCCCGACGATGTGGAAGGCCGCGGCGTTGAACGCGTTCGCCGTGCGCACGACCGAGCCGATGTTGAAGTCGTGGCCCCAGTTCTCGATGGCGACGTGGAATGGGTGGCGACGGGTGTCGAGGTCGGCGACGACGGCATCCATCCGCCAGTAGCGGTAGCGGTCTGCGACGTTGCGGCGGTCGCCGTCACGGAGCAGGTCCGGGTCCCAGTGGTCGCCATCGGGCGTCGGCCCCACCCACGGGCCGACGCCGACCTCGGGGACGTCGTCGTCGCTCACGCGTGGATGCGCGAGAGGGAGCGGCGGGTGCGTTCCCCGCGCGGGTCGCCGAGCACCTGCGCCGGCGGGCCCTGCTCGAAGCCGGCGGTGGCCGCACCGAGCAGGCGAACGGGGAGGGGGACGGACATCCTGGAACCTTTGTCTTCGGGGCCGTGGACGGGCTGGGGCGGCCCGTTCCGTCGCTCAATGTAACGCCACCACGGAACCCACCGACCCGTGCGCGAAGGGCGGTCGCTTCGGCGAAGTCAGGAGCACTTCGCCGAGTCAGGGTCCTATACGGCCCTGACTCGGCGAGAACCTCCTGAGCCCTCGAAGTGCTCCTGACTTCGCACGGTCGTCGGCAGCGAGCGTCCAAGCCCGGCAAGGCCCGCACGGCCCGGGCACACCCCGCGGAGGCAGGAGCGGCCCGCCGCTCCCCGTACCCTTGACCCCGTGATGCACGCACTCGGGCCCGACTGGATGGACCCCCAGTACCTCCTCGACACCTACGGGACCGCCTTCTTCGGGATCTCGCTGCTCATCGTGTTCATCGAGTGCGGTCTGTTCTTCCCGATCCTCCCCGGCGACTCCCTGCTCTTCGCGATCGGCATCTTCATCGCCGGCGGCGAGCTGGACATCCCCCTCCTCGTGGCGATCCCCGCGCTCTTCGTCGCGGCCTTCGCGGGCAACGTCGTCGGCTACGAGATCGGCCGGGCCATCGGGGCGCCACTGCGCCACCACGACGGCAGGATCATCCGCAAGAAGTACCTCGACCAGACGCACGACTTCTTCGAGAAGCACGGCGCGAAGGCCCTGGTCATCGGGCGCTTCGTCCCGATCGTGCGCACCTACATCACGCTGGTGGCGGGAATCGGGCGGATGGACCGCCGGCACTTCTTCACCTGGTCGGCGGTCGGCGCCGCCCTGTGGGTCTCGTCCATCACCCTGGCCGGCTACTTCCTCGGCGGGGTGCCCCTCATCCGGGACAACCTCGAGGCCGCGATCCTGCTCATCGTCTTCCTCTCGGTCCTGCCGATGGTCTACGAGTACCTCAAGCACCGTCGCCAGGCGAAGGCCGTCGCGGCCGCGGCAGCCGAGGAGCTGGGCGACGTCGTCCAGGACGTCCGCGACGGCTCCGCCTGACCCGTCGTGGGTGCGGAAGCGTTGCCCCGGCAGCCACGTCCGCAGTCGAGGCGCAGGAGCAGGAGCAGGAGCAGGGTCAGCGGCGGGGCAGCTCGATCAGCCCCGAGGCGTAGGCCGCGGTGACGGCCGCGGTGCGGTCGGTGACCCCGAGCTTGGCGAACGCGCGGATGAGGTGCGTCTTGACCGTCGCCTCGCCGATGAACAGCTCCTTGCCGATGTCGGCGTTGGACAGCCCGCGCGCGACCAGTCGCAACACCTCGACCTCGCGCCCGGTGAGCTCGGGTCGCGCGGGCTCTCGCAGCCGTTCGGCCAGCCGGGCCGCCACCGGCGGTGCGAGCACCGTCTCGCCCCGGGCCGCGCGCCGGATCGCGTCGGCCAGCACCCCGGTCGGGGCGTCCTTGAGCAGGTAGCCCCGCGCCCCCGCCTCCACCGCCCGCACGATGTCGGCGTCCGTGTCGTACGTGGTGAGCACGAGCACGTGCGGTGCGTCCGCCTCCGCGGTGATCCGGGCGGTCGCCTCGGTGCCGTCCATGACCGGCATCCGCAGGTCCATCAGCACGACGTCCGGGCGCAGCCGCGGCACCAACCCGAGCGCCTCCGCGCCGTTGGCGGCCTCCCCCACCACCTCGAAGTCGCTCTCCTCGCCGAGCACCGCGACCATGCCGGCCCGCACGACGGGGTGGTCGTCGACGACGAGCAGCCGGATCACCGCGGCACCACCAGTCGCAACGTCGTGCCGGTGCCCGGTTCGCTGAGCACCTCCACCGCGCCGCCGACCTCCGCCGCACGGGCCTGCACGCCGTCGAGGCCGAAGCCCGATCGGGCGCCGTCGAGGTCGAAGCCCAGGCCGTCGTCGCGCACGGTCAGCACCACCTCGTCGGGGTCGTCGTAGGCCAGCGTGAGGTCGACCCGGGCGGCCGACGCGTGCCGCCGCACGTTCGACAGCGCCTCCTGGGCGGTGCGCAGGATGACGACCTCGGCCGACCCGCCGAGCGGCACCGGGTTCCCGGCCACCCGCACGTCGGCCCGCATCCCGGTCTCGCTGGTCACCGCCGCACCGAGCCGCTCCAGGGCCTCCCCGAGGGTGCGCGACTGGAGGTGCCCGGGCGTCAGCTCGGCGACGATGAGCCGGGCCTCGTCGAGGTTGTCGGATGCCGTGTGCTCGATGAGCGCGAGCCTCTCCCGCGCCGCTGCGGTGTCACCGCGGGCCAGCGCGGCCTGCGCCGCGCGGGAGAGGGCGACCACCGAGGTGAACCCCTGCGCGAGGGTGTCGTGGATCTCGCGCGAGATGCGCTCGCGCTCTTCGTGCACCCCCCGGTCGCGTTCCGAGGCAGCGAGCCGGGCCTGGGTGGCCCGGAGCTCGTCGATCGTCTGGGCGCGGCTCTCGGCCTCGAAGACGATCCGGTTGATGAAGAGCCCGAGCGAGAGGGACAGGCCCATCGAGATGGTGCTGGAGATGAGGATCTCGGCGAGGCTGTCGCTGGCGAAGTCCAGCTGGGCCCACCGCACCAGCGAGAAGGCGGTGACGACCAGCACGGTTCCGATGACGGCCCATCGCGTCGGCACCATGGCCCACAGCTGGGGGAAGAGCGTGAAGTAGAGCAACCACGCCTGTGTGCTCGGGTCGACCCACTGGATGCCGAGCAGCGCCGCCCACGCGACGACCTGGTAGGCCACCGCCCAGCGCAGGTCCCGGTGGGTCATCGCTCGTGTCCCCAGCACGGCGTACGCGGCGGCGATCACCCCGAGGAGCACCAGCGAGGGGCCGCGGCCGAGCAGGCCCGGGTCGTCGACGAGGGTCACGACGAAGGCGGCAGTCCACACGATGGCGAACAGGGCGTGCCAGTAGGGCTGCTGCCGCCGCCACATGGCCCCGAACTCCTCGCGTGATGTCGCTGTCGTCGCCACGTCGCTCATCATCGCGTGCGCGGGCTCACGTGGTGCCGCGCTTGAACCACTTGAAGGTCAGCACGCACAGCACGAGCCCGCCCACCGCCCAGGCGAGCAGCACCAGCGCGGTGCGGCCGGTCTCCCAGGCCCCGGCCATCTCGGCCGAGGCGAGGTCCGAGGGGTAGAAGACCGAGCGCATGCCCTGGGCGATCCACTTGAGGGGGAACACCGACGCGACCTGCTGGAGCCACGGCGGCACGTCGTCGAACGCGATGTAGACCCCGGAGATGAACTGCAGCACCAGCATCGGGCCGATGACGACAGCACCGACCGTGCGCGCTGTCGCCATCGACGAGTAGGCGATACCGAGCACGGTGCCACCGAAGACACCGAGCGCGAAGACGATGGCGAACACCGCCCAGCGGTCCGCCGTCGAGGGCAGCGAGACACCGAAGAGCACCCGGGCCACCAGCAGGAGCAACGCGACCTGCGCGGTCGAGGCGATCGCGACCAGGCCGACCTTGCCCAGGAAGTAGGCGACCGGCGGCATCGGGGTGGCCCGCAGGCGCTTGAGGGTGCCGTCGTCCCGCTCCGCGGTGACCGACATCGCCATCGTCTGGAAGCTGGTGAGCAGAACCCCAGCGGAGAGCATGCCCGGCAGGAAGTAGCCGCCGGCCGTCATGCCGTTGGCGTCGGACCCGTTGAACTGGCTGCCGAAGATCACCGAGAACAGCGCCAGCAGCAGGATCGGGTAGAGGACCGAGAAGAAGACCGCCTCTTTCTCGCGGGAGTACATCTTCAGCTCGAGCACGGTGCGGTCCAGGCCGAGGGCGATGGCACTCATGCGGGCACCTCCGTCGCGTCGTGGGCGTCGTGGGCGTCGTGGGCGTCGTGCGCGTCGTGGCCGACGTGGGGGGCGATCATCGTGAGGTAGGTGTCCTCGAGCGAGGGCCGGGTGACGGTGAGGGCCGGGACCTCGCTCGAGGACA
>Ga0247818_10002278_pt1 | contig 12424 bp, 16 predicted proteins | sample 13C_Glucose_Day1_FD_192424 | JGI IMG/M metagenome (GOLD analysis project Ga0247818, IMG submission 192424) | Soil microbial communities from agricultural site in Penn Yan, New York, United States - 13C_Glucose_Day1 | ecosystem: Environmental > Terrestrial > Soil > Agricultural land | place...
GACACCGGCGAACTGATGCACGACCTCTCGGTGCCGATCATGCTCAAGGGCCGGCACTGGGGTGGGTTGCGGTTGGGTTACAAGCCACAGAGTCCTCGCTAGAGGCCCAATATCGTAGCGAACCTTGTAGCAGCTGGCGCAGCCTGCGTCCGGCTGCGTAGCAGTCGTGAAAACAAACGAAGCGTTGTTTCAGGAAATCCGCGCGTTGAGGATTTACGACTGCTACGCAGCCGGACGCAGGCTGCGCCAGCTGCTACAGAAGGGTGCTGGCACCTGACAGCCGGGTTAATGAACCTGATGCAGACGCAGGTTCAGTTCGTCGACCACCCGCGCCCAGTCGGCGTCTTCCCGTAATTGCTCTTTCAGGAAACCGGCTTGCTGAGGCGTCCAGAACTCGGCATCGATCAGTTTTTTGTCGTCAGCCAAGGGTGAATGGCTGGCAATAAAATCGTCGATGGCCTTCTGGCTGGACTCCAGGCCGAGTTGGTCGAACAAACCTTTCAAGTCGTGTGTGGGTGAATCCATGTTCATCTCCTGGTGGTTCGCGTCGAGTGCGAGATCTGAAGGGCGGCTTCATTGCATCTGAGGAGGCCGCGCTTCAGGAGTTCGATGGATGTTCCAAAGCAGGAGTGAGCATAGACGGCAAATTCGATGATCAGGCTTTCAATGCACCTGCATCGACAGCCGCCTTCAGGGCTTGGGCCGATTCCTGGGCGGCAATGGCGGCAACATCCGCCGTTTTGAACCAGCGATCCTTCTCGACCTGGTGATACGTCACCGTGGTCAATTTCGGTTTGGCGCGCATGACAATCACTGCCTGGAATTCGCCGTCGATCTCTCTGGCTTCGCCCCGGATCATAAATTCGCCAATATCAAATTCCGTCACGTAGCAGCCTTCCCTTGGAAATATTTTGTTGTTTTGAGCGCCGTCCGACGTGGGAACGGGGTTCATGGGGCGGGCAGTATGGCAGCAGTTGCCCGCCGACGGCTGAGTTAAGTCGGCGGTGTGACGAAACGTCGGCTGGATTGAGCTCTGCGGCGCCTCATTCGCGTGACTCAAGTGAGCGGGCAAGTGCACAGGCTTCATTGTGGTCGCCGCGGAAACCTCTGACGCGACCGGTGGCGGCTTCCTTGATATGGAAAAACGCGTTGCCGGCCAAAATCACCTGAAATCTCGGCCAGGCAGGGGCTTCGGGGGGCAATCGAGGTCGTTCGAGTATTCCCTGAGGGTGCGACGAGGCGTCGTGCGTATAAGGCATCTGGGCGGTTGCAAAATGAGTCATAGTGCACATATGAAGTCCTTTTCATTGTTTTACCGACGTATGTACGTCGTTTTGGGTAGTCTCTGTCAGCATCGCTGCTCTAGAATTGCCATCACGGGTTGGCGAATGCTGTACATCTAAAGCAATTTTTTGCGGGCGATATGTCAGAAAAGTGCTTTTCTTGAAGCGTTTTATCCTTAAAGTTAGTCATCCTGTTTCCTCTGGCAGCAAGAAGGGTATTTTCCTTCAACCTCTGACGACGTTGAGGGAAGACGGCGCGAGTGGTATTCCAGTACGCTCACCAACCTCGCGATGCACGAGCCCTCTGCCCGGATCAGGATTTCAACCCGGATTTTTTGCAAGACTATCGGTATGGCCGCTTTTTTTTGCTGTGCGCCTTTCCTGCGTGCGGTATCCAATTTCAGATATGGGGATGTTTCCTTGGCAGTAAGTAATCTCGATATGCATGCTTTGTTCGTGTTGGGTGATTTGCGCGCAAAGTTGGTTAAACAGTTTCAATCTCGTTTCGTCTACATCACCGAACAAAACGCCGAAGGCATTTACATTGCCGAGGTCGACACCGAAGAAGCGCTGGTGGTGGACGACAAGCCGGGGCTGAAACTCAAGGTCGGCGATCATTTCAGCGCCTCTGTTCTACCGAGCCGCGAAGGTGGCAAGCTGGACATCAAGTTTCGCGAAATCAAACTGACGGTGTATGGGTTGGGCGATTACGCGTTTGTCACCACCGCCGATGGTCAGGCAATTGTGTTCAAGGAAGGCCATAGCGTGGTCACGGTGTTCGCCGCCCACCAACAGTTACAGGAAGGCCTGACTAAAACCCTGAAAGCCGTAACCGCCAAGGCCGCGAAGTGGCGCAAGGGCGAGCTGGTGACTTTCAAGGCCAGCGAGTAATGACCCTGACCCGCGCCGATTTCCACGAACAGAACCAGGCCAGTGCACTTACTGAGGCCCGGCGGCTTTTCGAGCAGAAGGCTGTTCTGCAGGGAGCCTGGCTGAATTGGGTAGCGTCACAGATTTATACACTGCGTCCGGCGGCGTACGCCAGCATGGTCCGAAGAGAGTTGTCACGCTTGCAGGCCGCTGACTAAAGTTAATTCCCGCCCCTCGAAATCAGGATCCTCTACTACAGTCAATTGACTGAATATTTTGAGGCTGCGGTCGTTCATCAGGCCATCCTGCTATTGCTGTGAACAGCACGAGGTGCAAAAGCATGAAAGGATTTCGACGGTTGCTGGCGGCGTCACTGGCCAGTGTCGGGTTGTTGACCTCACCCCTTCCGGTATTCGCGGCCCAGGCGCCGATCCACTTCGCCGACCTCAATTGGGAAAGTGGCAGTCTGATCACGGATATCCTGCGGATCATCGTCGAAAAGGGTTACGGGCTGCCGACCGATACCTTGCCAGGCACCACGATCACCCTGGAAACCGCACTGGCCAAGAATGACATTCAGGTCATTGGTGAAGAATGGGCCGGTCGCAGCCCGGTCTGGGTCAAGGCCGAGGCTGAAGGCAAGGTGGCGAGCCTGGGCGATACGGTCAAGGGCGCCACCGAGGGTTGGTGGGTCCCGGAATACGTGATCAAGGGCGACCCGGCCAAAGGCATCAAGCCGCTCGCGCCGGGGCTGCGCAGTGTCAGCGACCTGCCCAAATACAAAGACGTGTTCGCCGACCCCGAAAGCCCTGGCAAGGGGCGCTTCCTCAACAGCCCGATCGGCTGGACATCGGAAGTGGTCAACAAGCAGAAACTCGCCGCCTATGGCCTGAACGACAGCTACGTTAACTTTCGCAGCGGTTCCGGGGCCGCGCTGGACGCAGAAATCACTTCATCGATCCATCGGGGTAAGCCGGTTCTGTTCTATTACTGGTCTCCGACGCCCTTGCTCGGGCGCTTCAAGCTGATTCAGCTGGAGGAGCCACCCTTCGATGCCCAAGCCTGGAAAACCTTGACCGACGCCGACAATCCCAATCCCAAGCCGACGCGTTCGCTGCCCTCGAAGCTGTCCATCGGTGTGTCTGCGCCGTTTCAAAAACAGTACCCGCAAATCGCCGAATTCTTCAGCAAGGTCGATTTGCCGATCGATCCATTGAACAAGGCCTTGGCCGAGATGAGCGAAAAACATACGCCACCGCGCCAGGCGGCGGAAGCGTTCATGAAGGCGCACCCTGAGATCTGGCAGGCGTGGGTGCCAAAAGAGGTGGCCGACAAGGTCAACGCCGACCTCAAGTAAACCGGTGGCTCACCCGATTGTATTTAGCCGAGTATCGCTATCACCGCCCGGAGCACATTCGCTCCCACTGGATGGATGCCCGAATATGAGTCTGATGGTCGCGCAATGGATGGCTTCAATCTTTTTGATTATTAGCCTGATCCACGTGTATTGGGCGTCGGGCGGCAAATGGGGTAGTGAAGCGGCGGTACCACGAGTACCCGGGGAGGGCGGCGCGCAATCAAGGCCTGCGTTCAAGCCGTCGGGTTGGCTGACGTTGCTGGTGGCGGTGGGGTTGCTGTTGATCGCCATGCTGGTGTGCTTGCGAGTCGGTCTGTGTTTACCTTTGGTGCATGACCGGTGGCTGCAATGGGTGATCAGTGCCATTGCAATACTGATGTTCGCCCGGGCGATTGGAGATTCGAACCTGGTGGGGTTCTTCAAAGAGGTCAAGGACTCGATGTTTGCCCGGCTCGATACCTGGGTGTATTCGCCGTTGTGTGTGGTGTTGGGGGCTGGACTGTTGGCAGTTGCCTGGATTTGAGTTGTCTGGGCAATAGCCATCGCGAGCAGGCCCTGCCAGTCAATACAAAACCCCTTGATTCAGCTCCCGCTCTCAGTCCGCCGACTGCTCACCTCAGCCGGCACATCATCCCCGGCCATGCGCTTGCGAAACAGCGCCGCCCGAGCCAGCAGCAAGGTGGTCACCGGCACGGTGATCGCCAATAGAATTGGAATCAGCCAGGCATGCAGCACCAGCCCCGACTTGAGCGTCGAAAAGTAAATGATCGACGCCAGCGCCACGCACCACGCGCCCAATGTCGAGGCCAGCGCCGGCGGGTGCATGCGCTGGAAGTAATCCTTCATGCGCACCAGGCCGATGGCGCCGATCAGCGCAAACAAACTGCTGAGCAGCAGCAGAATCGCCACTGGAATCTCAACCCACAGCGACAGTTCTCCACTCATTCGATCACCTCGCCACGCAGCAGGAATTTCGCCAGGGCAAACGAGCCGACGAAGCCGAACAGGGCGATCAACAGCGCCGCCTCGAAATAGGTGTCACTGGCATAACGAATACCCAGCGTCAGCATCATCAGCATCGCGATGATGTACAGGTAATCCAGCGCCAGTACCCGATCCTGGGCCGATGGCCCTTTGAACAGACGGATCAGGGTCAGGATCATCGCCACGGAAAACAGGAACAGGCTCAGCAGGATTGCGTTCGACAGCAATGCGCTCATTCGAAGATCTCCATCAAGGGGCGTTCATAGGTCGCCTTGAAGTGCTGGATGAACAGCGCTTCGTCATCCAGATCGAACACATGCAGCAACAGAATGCTGCGGTCCAGCGCCAGCTCTGACCAGACGGTACCCGGGACCACGGTGCAGATCGCCGACAGCGCGGCGAGACCGTTGGCATCGCGCAGGTCCAGCGGCACTTTGATGAAGCGCGAGCGCGGCGGTCGGCGACCGGCATTCAGCACGCCCCAGGCCACGGCGAGGTTGGACACCACCACGTCGCGACCGACCACCAGGAGCAAACGCAGGATCACCCCGGGGCGACGAATACGAATCGGCAGTGGTCGCAACCGGCGCATCATCAGCGGTGCACAGAAACCCAGCAGGGCACCGAGCAACAGGTTGCCCGGGCTCATCGACTGGTTCAGCACCAGCCACAATAGCCAGAGCCCAAGCGACAGCCAGGGTGAAGGGAGCAGGCGTTTCATGGTCGCACCTCCGCCATCGCCGCTTTGACTTCCGGACTTGGCACAGCACGCGTCCCGAGCACGGCCATCACGTATTGCTCCGGGTTGTTCAAGGCATCGGCGGCGGCCTGGGTGTAGCGCAACAGCGGTTCGGCCTTGAAGGTCAGCGCAATGCTCAGCCCGAGCAGCACGATGATCGGCACGCATTCAAACCGACGCAGCAGCGGCGACGGACGTTCTTGCGGGGTCCAGAAACGCTGGATGCCCAGGCGCGAGAACGCGATCAGCGAGGCGAGCCCCGACAGAATCAACAGCGCCAGCAATCCCCACGCCGCATTCGACACCGGTTCACCTGCGCCATTGCCCAGGCCGAGCGGGTTGAGCAGGGCGCTGAGCAGGGTGAGTTTGCCGATGAAGCCGGAGAGTGGCGGCATGCCGATGATCAGCAGTGCGCAGGCAATGAAACTCAAACCGAGGAAGGCCATGGTCCAGGGAATCACTTGGCCGACCACGGCTTTGAGATCGTCATCCAGGTTGATGCCTTTGGGCGGTTGCGCGGAGGGCACCGGTCGCGCAATCAGGTCGGCGTCATCGAACAGCGGCAGTTCATTGACCGAACGGGAACGCTCGATCAACTCGGCCAGCAGGAACAACGCGCTCAACGCCAGGGTCGAGCTGACCAGATAGAACAGCGCCGCCGCAATCAGGTTCGGTTGGGCGAAGCCGATCGCTGACAGCAGAATCCCGGCCGACACCAGAATGCTCAGGCTGGCCATGCGCTCCAGGCGTTGGGCCGCCAGAATCGCCACGGCTGCGCAGACAATCGTCGCCATGCCGCCGTAAATCAGCCAGTCGCCGCCAAAGTAGGCAGACGCCCCAGCCTGACCGGAGAACAGCAGCGTCCACAATCGCAGCAAGGTGTAGACGCCCACCTTGGTCATGATCGCGAACATGGCCGCTACCGGCGCGCTGGCCGAGGAGTAGGCCGGCACCAGCCAGAAGTTCAGCGGCCACATTCCGGCCTTGGCCAGAAACGCCACCGCGAGAATCCCCGCGCCGGCATGCAGCAAGCCACGGTCGGCTTCGGGCACCAGCGGGATTTTCAACGCCAGGTCGGCCATGCTCAGGGTGCCGGTGACGCCGTAAATCAGCGCCGCGCCAATCAGGAACAGCGACGACGCCAACAGGTTGATCGAGATGTAATGCAGCCCCGCCGACACGCGCGGCCGGCCGGAACCGTGCAGCATCAAACCGTAGGACGCCGCCAGCAGCACTTCGAAAAACACGAACAGGTTGAACAGGTCGGCGGTCAGGAACGCGCCATACAGCCCCATCAATTGAATCTGGAACAGTGCGTGGAAACTGGAACCGGCGCCATCCCAACGGGCCATGGCAAACAGCAACGCGCTGACGCCAATGATCCCGGTCAACACCAGCATCAGTGCAGACAGGCGATCAACCACCAGCACCAGGCCGAACGGCACTTGCCAGTTGCCCGGCAAGTACACGCCGATGGAACCTGGCACGCCGGTGGTTTGGGTCCATTGCAGCAGCGCCACCGAAACCCCCAGGCCGAGCAGGCTGGAGAACAGGTTGATTTTGGCCTTCAGCGGCCGGTGTTTCTCGCCGAGCATCAACATGATGGCGGCGGTCAGCAGCGGCAGCAGAATCGGCGCGGCGATCAAGTGCGTCATCGCATTCATTCTTTAGGCTCCCGGCCATCGACATGGTCGGTCCCGGTCAAGCCCCGGGAGGCAAGCAGCACCACCAGAAACAGTGCGGTCATGGCGAAGCTGATGACAATGGCGGTCAGCACCAGCGCCTGCGGCAATGGATCGGTGTAGTGCAACAAGTCCTGCGGAACGCCGTCCTTGATGATCGGCTCCCGGCCGATGAACAGGCTGCCCATGCTGAAAATGAACAGGTTGACGCCATAGGACAGCAGGCACAGACCCATCACCACCTGAAAGGTCCGTGGCCGCAGGATCAGCCACACGCCGGACGCGGCGAGCACGCCGATGGCGATTGCGATGACTTCTTCCATCAGACGGCTCCTTGCGTGGCGACAGGCTTGGGCTGGGCTGCGGTTTTGTGGCCGCGAACCGATTGGTGGGCGAGGGCGGTGAGGATCAGCAGCGTCGAACCGACCACCACGCCATACACGCCGATATCGAAAAACAGTGCGCTGGCGATATGAATGTCACCCAGTACCGGCAGGGTGAAATGCCAGGTGTGGGTGGTCAGGAACGGATAACCGACCGCCATGGCTCCGAGCCCGGTGACCGTGGCGAACAGCAGCCCGGTGCCCATCCAGCGCAGCGGTCGCAGGCTCATTTGCGCCTCGACCCACTGCGTGCCGGCGACCATGTATTGCAGGATGAACGCTACCGACATCACCAGTCCGGCGACAAAACCGCCGCCCGGTTGATTGTGCCCGCGCATGAACAAATACAACGACACCACCAGTGCAATTGGCAACAGCAGGCGCACCAGCACCGCCGGGACCATCATGAAACCCAGCGCGGTGTCGCTGGCGTGGCGCGGGTTGACCAGGTCAGTGACCACGTCCGGTGCCAGCAGGCGTTGCTGGGCAGGCAGCTGCAGGCTTTCTTTCGGAGGACGGAAACGTCGAAGCAGGGCGAATACGGTCAGGGCCACGGCCACCAGTACGGTGATTTCACCGAGGGTGTCGAAGCCGCGGAAGTCCACCAGCATCACGTTCACCACGTTGCTACCGCCGCCTTCGGGCAGGGCACGACTGAGGTAGAACGAGGAAATGTCGTTGGGCGTCTGGCGTGTCAGCATCGCATAGGCCAGCAGGGCCATGCCGCCACCGACCACGGTCGACAACAACAAGTCGCGGATACGCCGGATGCGCGCCTTGCGCAAGCTGCTTGGCAGTGGCGACACTTCTTCGATTCGTCGTGGCAGCCAGCGCAGGCCCAGCAGGATCAGCACCGTGGTCACCACTTCTACCGCCAGTTGCGTCAGTGCCAGATCGGGCGCGGAAAACCAGACGAAGGTCACGCAGGTCATCAGACCGCAGACGCTGACCATGGTCAGGGCCGCAAGCCGGTGGTATTTGGCCTGCCACGCCGCGCCGAGGGCGCAGACAATCGCCAGCAGCCAGAGGGTCACAAACACGATCGAACCGGGGATTTTCGGCCGGTCGCCCCAGCTCAGGCTGCTGTGGAGCATCGGGATCAACCCGGCCAACACGGCGACGAGGACCACCAGAAACAATTGGGTTTGCAGGCGATGGGTGCTGATCCGCCGCACCAGACGACGGGCCAGGCGCATCATGATCACCAGGCTGCGCTCGAACAGGCGCTTGCCGCTGAGCCGGCCAATCATCGGCGGGTACTTGAAGCGCCCGCGCTTGAGCTGATTGCGCAACAGCAAATAGAGCACGATGCCGCCGGACATGGCGATCAGGCTCATGATCATCGGCGCGTTCCAGCCATGCCAGATGGCCAGGCTGTATTCCGGCAGGGTGCCGCCCACCACCGGCAGGGCCGCGGCAGCCAGTATGGCGCCGACGACTACCGCCGGAAAAATCCCCACAATCAGACAGGTGAACACCAGCAGTTCCACCGGCGCGCGCATCCAGCGCGGTGGCTCGTGCGGGGTATGCGGCAGGTCGGTGGCGGTCGGGCCGAAGAACACGTCGACGGTGAAGCGCAGCGAATAGGCGACGCTGAAGGTACCGGCGATGGTCGCGACAATCGGCAGGCTCCATTCGATCCAGGCCGTGGCATTGATGAACACGGTTTCGGCAAAGAACATTTCTTTTGAGAGGAAACCGTTGAGCAACGGCACGCCGGCCATCGAGGCGCTGGCGACCATGGCCAGGGTGGCGGTGAACGGAATCAGCTTGATCAGGCCGCTGAGCTTGCGAATGTCGCGGGTGCCGCTTTCGTGGTCGATGATCCCGGCGGCCATGAACAGCGAGGCCTTGAAGGTGGCGTGGTTGAGAATGTGAAACACCGCAGCCACGGCCGCCAGCGGGCTGTTCAAGCCCAGCAGCAGGGTGATCAGGCCCAGATGGCTGATGGTCGAATAGGCCAGCAAACCTTTGAGGTCGTTCTGGAACATCGCGCAGTAAGCGCCCAGCAGCAGGGTGCAGGCGCCGGCGCCGCTGACGATGTAGAACCATTCTTCGCTGCCGGACAGCGAAGGCCAAAGTCGTGCCAGCAGGAACACCCCGGCCTTGACCATGGTTGCCGAGTGCAGATAGGCCGAGACCGGGGTCGGCGCCGCCATCGCATGGGGCAACCAGAAGTGGAAAGGGAATTGCGCGCTTTTACTCAAGGCGCCGACCAGGATCAGGGGTAACAGCAGCGGGTAGAGGGCGTGTGCGCGAATCAGATCGCCAGCGGCCAGGACCTTGTCCAGGTCATAGCTGCCGACCACATGGCCGAGGAGCATCACTCCCGTCAGCAGGCACAAGCCGCCCGCACCGGTCACCATCAGCGCCATATAGGCACCGCGTCGTGCGTCGCTGCGGTGGTGCCAGTAACCGATCAGCAGGAACGAGAAGAGGCTGGTCAGCTCCCAGAAAAATACGATCTGGATCAGGTTCCCGGAAATCACCAGCCCGAGCATGGCGCCCATGAACGCCAGGAAAAACGCGAAAAATCGCGGTACCGGATCGTCCGGCGACATGTAGTAGCGTGCGTACAACGAGACCAGTGTGCCAATGCCCAACACCAGCAGCGAGAACAGCCAGGCGAACCCGTCCAGACGCAAGACGAAATTCAGACCGAGGCTTGGCAGCCAAAAGTATTCTTCGCGGATCACGCCGCCTTGGGCGATGTGCGGGTACAAGAGCGCGACCTGGACGGTGCCGATCAGTGCGACCAGGCCCGCCAGCAGGGAGGCAGTATTACGCGCGTTGTGCGGCAGCACGGCTGCCAGACAGCTGCCGATAAAAGGCAGAAGCAGTAGAACTATCAGGGACATAGGCTTCTAATCTGCGGAAGTTTGTGAAGCATCATACGTGCCACAACCCGGATCGCCAAACGCCATGCTGTCGCAGAATCCTTCACGGTAGACGCAAAAACCTTGGATCACATTGTTTCAAAGATTTGTATCCACCGGGCTGGACCCATCGCCGGCAAGCCGGTCTCGCTCCCACAGGGGAATGCAATCAAACTGTGGGAGCGAGCCTGCTCGCGATAGCGATCTGACTGGCAATCGAGATATTAAGGTTCAACCGGTGTTTCCTGCTCCAACTCTGGCTCTGCTGGGACCTTACCCTTGGTCTTCAACTCACTCACAATCACCGCCGCCACAATCAACCCCGCGCCCAGCAGTGCAATCGCCGGCAACCGCTCCCCGGCAATCCGCCCGACAATTCCTGCCCACACCGGTTCTCCCGCATAAATCAACGTCGCCCGCGTCGGTGAAACGCTCTTCTGCGCCCAGTTCATCGCCACCTGAATCGCCGCACTCGCCGCGCCCAGGCCCAACGCGCTGCACAACAGCAACCAGGAGAAGTCCGGAATACGTTCCTGAGTCGGCACTACCATCAAAAACGCCAGCACCGACGTGGTTGCCAATTGCACCACCGTCACCCGACGTACATCGACCTGGCCGGCATAGGTGCTGATCAGAATGATTTCGGCGGCAATCGCGATGGCGCTGATCAGCGTGGCGATTTCACCAGGGCTGAAATTGAACGAAGCGCCGGAAGGCCCCGACAACAGCATCAACCCGGTAAACGCCAGCATGATCCCGATGCTCGGCATCAACCCCGGACGTCGTCCCAGCACCAGCCATTGCAGCAACGGCACGAAGGGTACGTACAACGCGGTGATAAACGCCGATTGACTGCTGGGGATGCTCTGCAAACCCACCGTCTGCAAGCCATAACCGAGCATGATCGCCACCCCGATAAAGGCCCCGGCCTTGAGTTCGAACAGGGTCAGTTGCCGCAGGTGGCGCCAGGAGAACAGCGCAACCAGGATCGCGGCAGCGGCGAAGCGCAGGCCGACGAAAAACATCGGGCCGCTGACGGTCATCGCGTGCTGCACCAACAAAAAGGTGCCGCCCCAGACCATGGTGATCAGCACCAGCACGCACTCGGCTTTGCTGAACCGTGAGAAACGGGGGGAAGAGTTCACCGACGTCATGACCTTGCACACTACCTGAGGGGGACGCACAATGCGCCGAATGTTGCGCAGTATACTGCCCAACCCCACCAAGTGAGCAATATAGTGCACAAAGATTCCCCGCCACGGGCTTCGGTCCTCCAGCACGTCAGCCAGAACGTTCGCCGTTTGCGCCACGCCGCCGACATGAGCCAGACCGCATTGGCCGAAAAGTCCGGCGTCAGCCGCCGGATGCTGGTAGCCATGGAGGCCGGCGAGAAGAATGTCAGCCTGACCACCCTTGACCGCGTAGCCCAAGCGCTGGACGTGGCGTTCAGCGATTTGATCCAGGCCCCGGATGCCCGCGACCCCAGTCGAATCAACGAAGTGGCGTGGGCCGGATTAATCCCCGGCAGCAAAGCCGTTTTACTGTCCAAAGCCACCGCCACTCGCGAAGTGGAACAGTGGGAGTGGTGCCTGCAACCGGGGGAAATTTACCCGTCGCAACCGGACGCCGAAGGCTGGAGCGAGCAGATCTACGTGTTCGAAGGCTGCCTGACCTTGATGCTGGGCGACACGCCGCAGCACATTGCTGCCGGTGAGTTCTACATGTTCGCCAGCAACCAGCCGCATTGCTATCGCAACGACGGGCCCGTGGCGGCGCGGTTCGTGCGCAATGTGGTGATCTGACTGTTTGCGGGTCAACAGTGGATAAACACTTTGCCCTTCTAAAGCTGTAGATTTTTATAGGAATGTATTTCAACTCATTGAAATATAATGAAATTGTAGTTAGGCACGACTCCTGCTGTAGTCTCCGGGGCAATCACCGGGAAGGGGGCTGGCGGCGATGCGGCAGGAGGAGAAGGAAGTGGTGTCTGCCTGGACGCCATCGCGAGCAGGCTCACTCCTACCAAAGAGGGATTTGTTGCTGGAGAGCAACACATTAAGGTGGCACGCACAGCTTTCCATTCCGGCAACCATTAACCAGTGAGCAGGGCATGAACGAAATCCAAAGCGGACCGGCGAGCAACGCCCGCCACGCCGACATTCTGATCATCGGCGGCGGCCTCAGTGGCGCGATGCTGGCGGCGCAACTGTTGCGCTTGCCTGGCCGGCGCTCGGTGCTGGTGATCGAACC